>Ga0228535_1000275_pt1 | contig 166513 bp, 142 predicted proteins | sample SJ1metagenome_FD_168457 | JGI IMG/M metagenome (GOLD analysis project Ga0228535, IMG submission 168457) | Enriched culture of PCE-dechlorinating microbial communities from Ithaca, New York, USA - SJ1 | ecosystem: Engineered > Modeled > Simulated communities (microbial... > Unclassified... | reverse complement strand
GTCGAAATCAAACCCCTGTACGCCTTTATCGTGAAGCCCAACAGCCGCTTCTATGCCGGTATGAAGCTCGGATACGGCGAAGCGGATATTGATGTTAAGGTAGGTGGTATCAAGGTAAACATTGATCCCGATTTCTGGGAGATCGGTGTGTTGGTCGGTTCGGAGTTCAGCCTCCCCTTCATGCCCGAGGTGGCCTTCAACTTCGACGTGGGTTACAATTACATGGATACCGATTCGGACGTCAATGTGTCTGGCACGGGTAAGATATCGGATATCGACCTCGATCTGGACGGTGTCTTCGCCACCTGGGGTATCAAGTACTATTTCTAAATCGTCAGGAATTTGAAAAAAACATAAACCCTGCGGCCGGGAGCAAACCTTCCGGTCGCAGGGAGCCGTTCAGCCCTCTGTTGAAAAAACGACAGGGGGCTTTTTATTTTTGGGGATTCTTTTAATCATAACCGTCCGATATTACTGATGAAGCCATGATCCTCGAGTCAATGTTTGTTTTGTCATTCCGGGCAAGGGTCGCACAAACCGGAACCCGGTATTTTAATTCAGTTATGGGTGCCGGATCGAGAGACTGTGTCGTAACACCCAATGTACATTCGAGGTCATTCTGAGCGGAGCGAAGAATTGAATCATGACACTTTGTTAAAAGGAAGAGATTCTTCGGCTGGCGCCTCAGAATGACATTACGACACAGTCTTCGACTTCGGCATGACAGTCTGACCGATTTTTACGGAACCATCCATATTGCTGAGAAAAGAGGAGATTTAGCTTGCCAAAAACGGTGCCGGGTTGTAGAAAATGTCTACCGATCTATCCGAGGAGGTACCCATGTTCTGGGAAAAGGGCATTGAAACGATCGAGAAGGATCAGCTGGAAAAGCTTCAGTTGGAAAGATTGCGGAAGACCGTGGAGAGGGCATCCCGGTCTTCATACTATGGAAAGATATTCAAGGAGAAAAGGTTTTTTGCCGAGGATATCCGGACGCTTTCCGACCTGGTGAAGATCCCGCTGACGACGAAGGACGATCTGCGCGAACAGTGGCCCTATGGTTTTCTGGCTGCGTCGAAGGACGAACTCGTCCGGATGCATTCCTCTTCCGGAATGACCGGGCGGGCGACGGTTATTTTCCATACCCAGAGCGACATCGACAGCTGGACCAACCAGGTGGCCCGGTGCATGTACATGGCGGGCATGAGGAAAAGCGATGTTTTCCAGAACATGATGACCTACGCCCTGTTCACCGGCGGCCTCGGTTTCCACTACGGAGCGGAAAAGCTGGGGGCCATGGTCATTCCTTCCGGGGCGGGAAACAGCAAGCGCCAGATCCAGCTGATGCAGGATTTCGACACGACGGTCATGCACGTCATCCCCAGCTACGCCCTGCACCTGACCACCGTTTTCGAAGAGGTCGGCGTCGATCCGAAGAAAGACACCCGCTTGCGGATGGCCTTTATCGGCGCGGAGCCCCATTCGGAGAAAATGCGGCGGCGGATCGAGGATTTTTACGGCGTAAAGGCGTTCAACTCTTACGGCCTTTCCGAAATGAACGGTCCCGGGGTCGCCTTCGAGTGTCCCCGGCAGAACGGCATGCACATCTGGGAAGACGCCTATGCCGTTGAAATCATCAATCCGCACACCCTGGACCCCGTGCCGGACGGAGAGGAAGGAGAACTTGTCCTGACGACCCTGAACCGGGAGGGAATGCCGCTTCTCCGGTACCGCACGAAGGACCTGACCCGTGTCATTCCGGGAGAATGCCCCTGCGGCAGGACGCACCGGCGCCTCGAACGGATCAAGGGACGGACGGATGACATGATGATCCTGAAGGGGGTGAATATCTTCCCCATCCAGATTGAAAAGAAACTCATGGATATTGCCGGAGTGGGAAATAATTTTCTCATCATCCTGGAGCGGAGAGGTTTCAGCGACGAGATGATCGTCAAAGTCGAGGTTCAGCGGGAGTATTTCTCAGGCGACCTGAAACAGCTCGAAGGGCTGCGGAAAACGATTGTGAACGAATTGAAAAGTGATATCCTGATCACGCCCCGGGTCGATCTCGTCGAACCCGACAGCCTGCCGAAGACGGAGGGGAAGGCGAAACGGGTGATCGACAACCGGGAAGATTGATTTTCATGGAAAGAGAGAAAGACGAGATGATCGCGCAACAGATTTCCATTTTCGCGGAAAATAAGCCGGGACGGCTGGCGGCGGTAACCCATATCCTGGCGAAGGAAAAGATCAATATCCGGGCCACCACGATCAGCACGTCCGATACCTTCGGCGTGATCAATCTGCTTGTGGACGACCCGAAAAAAGCCCAGAAAGTCCTGACGAAAGCCGGGATGATGGTGCAGATGAGGCATGTTCTGGCGGTGGAGCTGGGAGACAAACCGGGTGCACTGGATGATCTGACACAGCTCCTGTCGAAGGAAAACGTCAATATCAACAACGCCTACGGCTTTGTCGTCGAAAGCTACGAGCGGGCCATTTTCGTTGTCGACGTCGACCAGATCGAAAAAGCGGAAAAACTCGTGGAAAAGAACGGTTTCAAAACCCTGGATACGGAAGCGTTGTGCGCCGTTGAGCCGTTCCATTATTCTAAATATTGAGGAGCGAGATGAGCCATCACGACAGAGGACATTACGCCGCCAAACATTCGGCGGGAACCCGGGTTGATGAACAGATTGCGGAGTTGATCCGGAAAAAGGCCGCAGGGGATGTCATTACCTGTGCGGCAGCGGAGTCGATTGCCGAAGCGACCGGAAAATCCATGGAAGAAGTGGGTGTCAACCTGGATCTGCTGGAAATGCGGATCAGCGCCTGCCAGATGGGGCTGTTCGGATTCACTCCGGAGAAGCGGGTCGTCAAGGCGGCCAAGGTGATCGATCCGGGCTTACGGAAGGCTATCGAAGAAAAGCTGCAGGACGGGAAGCTGTCCTGTGCGGATTCCTGGGATATCGCCGAGCGGCATCATCTTGCCCGTATGACCGTTTCCGAAACCTGCGAGGCCCTGCAGATCAAGATCAAACCCTGCCAACTGGGCGCGTTCTGATCCGGAAACGCTCGATATACCGGCTGACGATCCTGCCGATTTTTTCCGCGTTCCGTTTTGCCCCGTTGCGGATATCCGCCTCCTTCAATTCGGTGTTTCCGATACCGTGGGCGTAGTTGTCGACCGAACAGACGGCGCCGAAGGACATGCCGAACTCACCTGCCAGGATGGCTTCGCTGGCCAGGGTCATTCCGACGAGATCCGCGTTTCCGGCCATCATGCGGATTTCCGCCCTGGTTTCCAGTCTCGGTCCGGCGGTCTGCCAGTAGACGCCCCCTGCCGCCAGGTCCAGGTTCAGTTCTCCCGCGGCGGCGATGAGGTTCTTTCTGACCCCGTTACTTATTCCGGGGGTGATGTGGCGCGGGGCATTCACGACCGAGGTCGGTGTCGGGTAGAGGCAGATGAAATCATCGGGAGCCACCAGCGTGCCGGGTTCTAAATGGACTTTCAGGGAGCCGGTCGAGTAAATCCCGATCACTTCCCGGACACCCATCCCGGCGAGGGCCTTGAAGTGCAGGAGATGAGGCACGAGGTGAGGGGGGCTGAAACGGTCCGTCTCCTGGCCGTGGCGGGAAATGAAGACAAGATCTGGGCCGATGAGGACGTCGGCACGGCCGAACTCACAATGGAATGTTTCTTTCCTCAGATGATCGAACAGGCCCGAATCCAGAAGGGGCAGGGTGCCGGAGATGATGCCCAGCGAGTCCATACAGTACTCCCCATTTTTTCCCCTTTCTTAGCATGACCCCGGCGGTTCTGTCAAAAGCGCTTTACGTTACGGCGCATAAATAGGGTTTGACTTCGTTGCGATAACTATGTCATATAGGCCGAAAATAAGGAGAATAACGATTCGGAGGGATACCCATGGCTGATGAAAAAACGTTGCTCCAGGTGACGGATGACAACTTCGAGGACGTGATCCTGAAATCCGAAAAACCGGCGCTGGTCGATTTCTGGGCGACCTGGTGCGGCCCCTGCCGCGCGTTGGCTCCCATTGTCGACGAAGTGGCCGATTCTTTCCAGGGGCAGGTCACATTCTCGAAACTCAATATCGACGACAATCCCAATGTGACGGCCAAGTACGGCGTTATGAGCATTCCCACCCTGATCCTCTTTAAAGACGGCAAGGCCGTCGAGCGTCTGGTGGGCCTCGTGCCGAAGGAGCGTCTGGAGGAATTCGTAAAGAAGGCTTTATAATTGGACAGGGTAAGGATTCATATGAAAAGATGCGTTTTTTTGCTGGTCGGGGTTGCAATGTTGATCGGGACGTCCGGTTGTGCTTTGCTCAAGGATAAAAGCATGGCCCGGGGGACCCCCCAGGGGCTGTATCAGCAGGGAAGCGAACTGTATCAGAAGAAGAAGTACGATAAGGCCATCACCATCTTTCAGAGACTGAAGGATGAATATCCCCTGGAAGATATCGCCGTGCTTGCGGAAATCGGCATTGCCGATTCCCATTACAGCGACAAGTCTTACCCGGAAGCCTATCTCGCCTACGATGAATTCGTCAATCGCCATCCCACCGACGAGAATGTGCCCTATGCCCTGTATCAGATGGGAATGTGCCGGTATAAAATGACCGATACCATCGACCGGGACCAGACCGAAACCTGGAAGGCCAAGGCCGATTTTGAACGCCTGATCTCCCGGTACCCCAAAAGCCAGTTTGCCGTCATGGGGGAAAAAATGCTCACGGAAGTGAAGAGAATGCTGGCGGAAAACGAGTTCTACGTCGGCCAGTTTTATTTCAGGCAGAAGAAATACAGAGCCGCCCTGAAGCGATTCGAACTGATCGCGCGGGATTTCCCCAACGTCGGCCTGGATTACAAAGTCAAGTATTTCATCACGGAAACCCGCCGCATGATTACAGAAGAACAGCGGAATAACGCGGAACGCACGGAGAAAATCGAACAGGTGCCTAACCTCTGACCCGGCCGGTGAATCCGTCAACCCGCGCCGTGCATAAAAGCGACGATCCGGTCAATGGATTCGTCGAGTTTTCCCGACGTGTCCAGTACGAGATGCACCGAAGGCGGGAATTCGGAAATCGCATCGAAGTCCGCTTTTTGTGCGTCCAGGATTTCCATCCGGCCATCGGATGCCTCGTTTTCGTCCTTGATCCGTTCAAGCAGTCTTTCCCGGATGCAATCATCGGGACAGACACATTCAATCACGAAAAAATCCGCCTTCAGTGAATCGGCGAGATCGCCTGCGGCCCGCCGGTGGGCCTTACTTTTGAACGAGGCATCGATGATGACCGGCTTTCCCGATTCGATCAGGTCTTTCGCCCGTTCAAGTGATTTCCCGTAGACGAGACGGGTGACGCCGTCGCTGTAAATTCCCTGTCCGAAGTCCTCCAGCCGCCGTTCGTGGGGGGGCAGAGCGTGGAGCTCCTTCCGGATTACATCCATCCGGATCACGGCCGCCCCGGTGATGCGGGCAAGTTCGCGGGCGACAACGCTTTTGCCGCTTCCCATCAGTCCCGCCATGGCGATGAGGGTGGGTTTCCGGAAACGGGCGGCGTAGGAAAAAGCCAGATCGAAGTAGGTGGCGGCGGTTTGGGTGACGACAGCCCCTTCTTCCGCGCTGATCTGCGGTTCCTGCAGGCGGAAACCGGTCACCTTGCCCCGGACGAAGGCGTAATAGCATTGATAGAAGTGAACCAGGAGCGGAATTTCAATATCGCCGGATTCGGCGACGTAGGACTTTACAAACTGTTCGGACAAGGATGCATATCCGTTGAAGTCGAGGTCCATGGCGAGAAAAGAGACCTCCGCGGCGATGTCGCAGTAACGGAAACGCTCGTTGAATTCGATGCAGTCGAAAATGATGATGTCGTCGCCGGAGATGACGATGTGCTCGAGGTGGAGATCGCCGTGGCAGTCGCGGATCCTGTGTTCCCGGACGCGCTTGCGGAAAAGATCCGCATGATTGTCCAGGAACCGGCGCGCGAAAGACCGGATGAAGGCGTGCCTGGAGGATGAAATGGTGACGCCCGTATACGGTTCCGTCTGGGAAAAGTTCTCCTCGTGATTATGGCGGACCGTTTCGATGCTGCCGGTTTCATCGATCCTCCCCCCCGTTTCGGCTTCGCGATGGAAACGGGACAGCTTTTTCGCGATGTCCCCCATGATAGCCGGGTCGAAGTCCGGCAGGGGGAGCAGTCTTTTCAGCATTTTTTCGGAAGGGATCTTCTTCATGTGGACGGCATATTCGAGGACGGTTTCTCCTGCGCCGAGGACGATCCTGCCCTCCCTGTCGAGGCCGATTTCAACCACGCCCAGGTAGACCTGGGGCGCCAGGCGGCGGTTCAGCCTCACTTCTTCTCCGCAGTAGAATCGACGTTTTTCCAGGGTGGTAAAATCGAGAAAACCGAAATCGACGGCCTTCTTGACCTTGTAAACGTTGTCGCCGGCAATGAAGACCCAGGAGATATGGGTTTCGATCCGTTCGACGTGATGAGGGGGCCCGGGGTAAAAAGAGGGGGCCGACATGGCTTCTGCAATGACGTTTTGATTCATGGGAGATATCCTCGAAATGGCCTTAGTGGATTCAGGAATGTAATGGATCGGGCCGATTCAATCAAGCTGAAATTAATGATTGAAGAGAAAAAGCGCATCTGTTAGGCTGACGCCTTGGAATCGGAAGAGGAGTTTATTCCCAGGCTCCGGTTCAACCCGCGGTTACCATGAAAGATCAACCGATCCGGGTGACTTTTTCACCAGTCGGCCGGCGGGTTTTGCTCAACCGTTTGAAATGAAATGTTTCGTTTCGGTTGAGCGGAACATCTGAGCACGGCGGAAGACATCGCGACAATCAAAATCCGAAGGAAAAAAAAGAAGGGGAGTTGGCATGTTCAAAGGATGGCAGGAGTCGGCGAAGTTACGGAACACAATCAGATGGGGTCTGATCATTGGATCTCTTGCTGCAATCGTCCTGTTTTTCGAGCTGGCATGGCTGATTACGGACTGGTTCTGGTTTCAGGAAGTCGGTTACGAAGGGGTTTTCTGGACCACCCTTTTCGCGAAATGGACGGTTGGAGGGATCGCGGGAGCGCTTTTCCTGGTTCTGTTCGGCGGCAATCTCTACATGGCGGAGCGGATCGGGAAGAAGAACAGCTATGTCCATCTCATGGGCATGCAGATTCCTCCCCTTCGTTCGTTCGGAGAAAAGACGTTTGTTCCGTTGATCGTGGGCGTATCCGTCGTGCTGGCCGTTTTCATGGGTATGAGCGCATCCGCCCAGTGGCAGGAATTTCTTCTGTTTCTTAAGGGGCTTCCCTTCGACCTCCAGGATCCTCTCTATCAAAAGGATATCGGGTTCTACGTTTTCAAGCTGCCCTTTATCGTCAGTATCTATCAATGGCTTTCTTTTATTACCATCTTGGTGATCATCGGTGTCGGCCTCCTGTATTTTGTGAGAGGAGCTTTCCTGTTCATACCGCCCAAGACCTGGAACGTGTCCGCACCGGTGCGCAGGCATATCCTGCTCCTCCTGTCTTTTGTCTTTTTTGTCGGTGTTCTCGGGGCCTGGATCGATGTCTATCAACTTCTTTTTACGAAACGAGGGGTTGTTTTCGGCCCCGGCTATACGGATGTCACCACGCAGATATGGGTTCTGCGCCTCATGATCGTCATGAATCTGCTGGCGGGGCTTTCCCTGCTGGCCTATCTTTACCGGAATAACTGGAAGGTTCCCGCCGCAACCATTCTGGCGCTTTTCGCCGTGTCCATCGTCGGCAAGGGGATCTATCCGAACTTTGTCCAGAAATTCAAAGTGTTGCCGAACGAAATCGTCCTGGAAAAACCTTTCCTGGAACACAATATCCAGTACACGCGCCTGGCATACCGGCTGGACGATATCGAAGACCGCGAATTTCCCGTCGGCGCGAATCTCACGAGGGAAGACCTGAAGAAAAACGACCTGACGGTCAAGAATATCCGTCTTTGGGATCACGCGCCTTTGTTGCAGACCTACAGCCAGTTGCAGGAGATCCGCACCTACTACAAGTTTATTGACGTCGACAATGACCGGTACATGATCAATAACGAGTACCGCCAGGTCATGCTTTCGCCCCGGGAATTGTCCTACGGCGCCCTGCCGTCGCGCACCTGGGTCAACGAGCACCTGACCTACACCCATGGTTACGGCGTGGTCCTGGGTCCGGTCAACCGCGTCAACCGGGAGGGGATGCCTGAGTTTTTCATCAAGGACATTCCACCCGTCGCCACGACGCCGGTGCAAATCAAAAGGCCGGAAATTTACTACGGAGAACAGTCGAACGAGTATGTTTTCGTCAAGGCCAGAAGGCCCGAGTTCGATTATCCGGTGGGAGAAAAAAACGTCTATTCCCGGTATAACGGGAAAGGGGGAGTGCCCCTGTCCTTTTTCCGCAAAGTGATGTACGCCATCCGATTCGGATCGATCACGATTCTTCTCTCCAATGACATCACCTCCGACAGCCGGGTCATGTATCATCGCCGGATCAAGGAACGGGTGGCGAAAATCGTGCCCTTTATACGGCTCGATTCGGATCCCTATCTCGTCATTTCAAAAGAGGGCCGCCTGTTGTGGGTGCTCGACGGCTATACCGTTACAAACCGGTACCCCTATTCGGAGCCGGTCGAAGACCTGGGAAATTACGTCAGGAATTCGCTGAAAGCGGTTGTAGACGCTTATGACGGGTCGGTCAAGCTCTTCATCAGCGACGCAAAGGATCCGATCATCCGGACTTATGCCGGAATTTTCCCGGGTCTGTTCGAAGACATGAACGCCATGCCGGACGATCTCAGATCTCATATGCGTTATCCCCAGGGAATGCTGAAGATACAGGCCCTGATGTATCGTTCTTACCACATGCAGGACCCGCAGGTCTTCTACAACAAGGAAGATCTCTGGTCCATCCCCGGCAAGATGGATGGAAACGGCGAGCAGGAAATGGAACCTTACTACACCATCATGAGGCTTCCCGAAGGGGTGAAAGAAGAGTTCATCCTCCTTCTGCCTTTTACGCCGAGCAACAAGAATAACATGTCTGCCTGGATGGCCGCCCGGTGCGATGCTCCCCATTACGGGAAGCTGATCGTCTACAATTTCCCCAAGCAGAGCCTGGTTTACGGTCCCCAGCAGATCGAGGCCAGAATCAATCAGGATACGGAAATATCGAAACAGCTTTCGCTGTGGAACCAGGGAGGCTCTCAGGTCATCCGGGGCAGTCTCCTGGCGATTCCCATCGAGAAATCCATCCTGTATGTGGAGCCGCTTTACCTCGCCTCGTCAAAGGGGCAACTACCGGAGTTGAAACGGGTCATCGTGGCTTTCGGCAACGCGATTGCCATGGAGGAAAATCTGGACGTCTCCCTGCAGCGGATCTTCGGCGGGGAAATTTCGAAAGAAACGGCGGTGCAGCCGGAAACGGCCCCGGCTTCGGCTGCGTTGGTCAGGACGGATCGGGAGACTGCCCTGGAGGCGCTCCGGCATTATCGGAAAGCCCAGGAGATGCTGCGGCAGAACAACTGGAGCGGTTATGGCGAAGAACTGCGGAAAATGGACAGTCTGCTCCGGTCCCTGGAGAAATAGGACGCCCGGAAACGGCGACTTCGTAAAAAGCCCGTTTCCGTCATTCGGCGAAGCAGCGGCGACGAACCGTCAGGATGACGTGGGGAGTGTTTCAAGGTGATCAGGATTTTCCGGTGAGCTTCCGCAAAATACGGGACAGCTGTTTTATGGAAAAGGGTTTCTGCAGAAAAAATTCGCCGTCGGCCGAAAAACTTTTGTGAGCCGTGATCTGGTCGGGATAGCCGGACATGTAGATGACCTTCATGGCAGGGCAGAATTCGGAAACGCGCTTGAAAAGTTCATGCCCGGTCATTTCGGGCATGATGACATCGGTCAGCATGACGTCGATGGCCGTCCGGTGTTCGGTACATAACCGGATGGCGTCCCCGACATCGTGTGCCTCCAGCACCCGGTGCCCCAACTCGTCCAGCACCCGGCAGGACAGACGCCGGATGGCCGAGTCATCTTCAACCACGAGAACCGTAAGCGATGGACGGGGGACTTCTTCATCCCGTGTTGTGCGGGGAAGGGGTGCCGCCTCTTCCTTCGGAGCGGAAGCGGGGAAGGATATCCGAAAGACCGTGCCCTTGCCGACGGCGCTCGATACATCGATGTGTCCCCCGTGCTGGGTGACGATGCCGTAAACCGTGGAGAGACCCAGGCCCGTTCCTTTTCCCTTGTCCTTGGTCGTAAAAAAAGGTTCGAAAATCCGGCTTCCGACTTCTTCGGTCATTCCTTCTCCCGTATCGGTTACCGACAAGAGCGCATATTCCCCGTGTTTGACATCGGCGTGGATTGTTGCGTATTCTTCCGAAATGACGACGCGGTCCGTCCCGATGGTCAGGACACCGCCGCGGGGCATGGCATCACGGGCATTGACGGCCAGATTCAGAAGAATCTGTTCGAGTTGTGAAATGTCGCCCATGATCGGCGGCAGGGCGGATGACAGGCGGGTGTCGATGCGGATGTCCTCGCCGATCAATGTTTGCAGCAGCTTTTCAAAATCCCGGATGACCCGATTCAAATGAACGGTTTTAAAGTCAAGCACCTGGCTGCTGCTGAAGGCGAGCAACTGGCGGATCAGCGATTTCGCCCGTTCTCCCGCTTTCTGAATTTCGAGAAGGGATTCCCGGTGGGAGGCTCCGGGTGGTGTCATGAATTCGAGGGTCATTTCCGTATAACCCAGAATGGTCGCCAGCAGATTGTTGAAGTCGTGGGCGACGCCGCCGGCGAGTCGCCCGATTGATTCCATTTTCTGGGCTTCCAGGAACTGCTTCTGGAGGGCATGGCGCTGTTCCTCGGCCTGCCTGTAAAGAGTCATGTCTCTCAACGTGGCGACAATGACGGGTTTCCCGGACAAATCCATCCGGCAGAGGTGTATTTCTACGGGAAATTGGACACCGTCGTGGGGTCTTCGGCCGTGCCATTCAAGAAGGACGTTTTCTCCCGCCAGCACTTTCGCCCAGGTCGCACGATAAGAATCAGGCGGGTTCGTTGAAGAAAAAAGATCATAAACGCCGGATAATCCGCTTATTTCATTCCGCGAAATACCGTACAGACTCAAAGTGCGGTCATTGACGTCGAGGATGTGTCCATTTCCGTCGTGAACGATAATGGCGTCGTAAACATGATCGAAGACGTGACGGAGTGTTTTCTTCGACGCGGCCAATGCTTCTCGGATATCCATGCTGTGTTGGTACATGACGAAAAATGTCAGGATAAGCAGGGAGATCATCAACGTGATGACAATCGGGATCAAGCGGGATTGACGGACTTCCCGATTCCAGAAAAATGCGTCGAAATCAAAGGTCAGGTAAATGGTTCCGTCGTCGAATTTCGCCACGGGGCAGACCCCCGTAATCCAGGATCCCCAGCGGTCATCGAGGGGGCCGATGATCCCTTGATCACCGCCGGCGAGAAGACGGATGTATTCTCCAGAGGCTTCTGCGTAGTATTGACCCGGGGGTGAATAATCCGGCGATTCCGGGGGTTCGGAATCGATCAGCACGTAGGTGCGCTGATCCCGGTAGCCCATCAGGCTGACGAACCGGCTGGCCGGGGCCGCTTTCTGAAACCGGGTCATTTTCTCTTTGAGATACGGATACTCCGGGGAAGCCAGATCGGCTTCATTCCATTTAAGTTTCCGGACCATTGCCTGATCTAAAGAGGCAGCGGCGATCTGTACCTGGCGCAACAGGCTTTCTTCCAGGTGTTTCTCTTTTTTCCTCCCCGCATAATCGGTCAATGCCCATCCGGCAATCACCGTAAAGATCAGGAGTCCGGCAATTAATTTGCCGTAATATTTTTCCCGGTGCAGATAAACCAGGGATGCGCTTTTTCGGCAGTGGAGATAAAAAAACCAGATGGAAAGGCTGACGACCGCGGCCAGGATTCCGCGGAAAAGTTGCACGGGTAAACCCAAGGTAACATGCAACAGCCTATCCTGGTTGAACAGGATGGGCGGATAGAAATCGGCTTTCGGAACAATCAATCCCGCAAGAACGCCGTACAGAACAAGGCTGTAAACGGCGAAAGACAGCGGGACATTGCGAGGATGGTATTTCCGGCGGTAAAGCCGGATAATGTACGCCGTACCCAGGGTGCCGATAAATCCCAGGGTGTAGCGGAAAGAAACGAACAGTCCATTTAAGCCGTAAAACAGGCCCCAAAAAGAAATTCCGGCCAGGAAAAGCGTTGCATAGGGAGGAACTTTAACGCCTTGCAGCTGGTTCAATCCGCGCCTGAAAAACTCCAGTAGGCACAGGAAAGACACGGCGAGAACGAAAAGGCGCGAAACCGAGAAAATCGGGTGATCCCCCAGGCTCAGGGCCAGCATGTCGAGCCATTCGTTAAAGCCGTGGATCAGACCGAAAAAGACAAGCCAAAACCAGGGCAGTCGGTTTCTGTCGATCCGATGCAGGGCAAATGTGACGACCGCGATCAGAATGAAGGAAAGGCCGTAGAGGAAGAAAATGTAATCCAGTTGCAGGGCGATCGTTTCGCGCATCATCACGATGAAGAATTTTTCCTCCCTTCTGCCGGAAATCGGGCAAAAAAAGCTGGCGATTGGATGGGGATGCGGTTAATAGAACTCATTTAGCAAATAATGATGAATCGTCAAGGATAAAACAGGCCGATAAATCGTGTCGAAAGAGCCAAAGATGAGGGGAGCCCTGTTGATTGACAGCCATGCCCATTTGAACGAGCCCGTTTTTGTGAAATTGGATGAGGTCGTCGCCAGGGCAAAAAACGCCGCCGTGGGAGCCTGCGTGGTCCCCGCCTATGACCGGGACTCTCTCGACAGAACCTTCGCGTTAGCCGGGCGTTACCCCGGATTCGTTTTCCCGGCCTACGGCATCCACCCCTGGTTCGCCGGTGATCCGGTTGACGTGGAAAGGGTGAAAGAATGCCTTGACCGGGGAAATGCGGTGGCAGTCGGGGAAATCGGTCTGGATTTCGCTGCCGGGCATGACCGCCAGGAATGCCAGATTGCGCTGTTCCGGAAGCAGCTCGAAATCGCCATCGAATACCATTTACCCGTTATCGTTCATTGCCGGAAGGCTTTCGACCCCCTTTCCGGAATCCTCTCCGATTACCGGGGGAAGCTGCGCGGCGTGATGCATTCCTTTTCCGGCAGCCCTGAATGGATGCGCCGGTTTCTCGATTTGGGCTTCTGTATTTCATTTTCAGGCTCCGTGACGAGGAAATCGGCACGGAAATACCACCGGAACGCCCAGGCCGTTCCGGCCGACCGTTATCTCCTGGAAACGGATGCCCCGTCCATCGCCACGGAAAGCACGCCGGCCTCCGAAGTGGAACCGATGCACCTGGTTGAGATCGCACGAAAAATGGCGGAGATCCGCAATATGGAATACGGGGATATCTGCCGGGAAAGTTCGGAAAATGCAAAAAATCTGTTCCATTTATAAACGGGTGGGCGGGCCGTGACGGAGAGCCGGGATCTTTTTATCCGTAACAGGATGCTCTATGGAGAGGCGGGGTTTGACCGCTTGCAGAAAAGTTTCGTCGCCGTCGTCGGATTGGGCGGGGTGGGCTCGTATGCGGCGGAGGCCATGGTTCGCGCGGGAATCGGGAAGCTTCGCGTAATCGACTGCGACCGCGTGGCGCCGTCGGATGTCAACCGCCAGTTGATCGCCCTGGCGACCAACACCAATGAGCCGAAAGTGGAAGCGGCCAGGGACCGGTATGTCCGGATCAATCCCGAAGTCCTGATCGAAGCGCGCATGGCTTTTTTCCACCATGACACGGCATCCGAGTTGATCACGGAGGATCTCCATTACGTGATCGACGCCATCGACAGCCTCAACCCGAAGGTGGAACTGATCCGGCACTGCCGGGAAATAGGCGTTCCCATTATTTCCGCCATGGGCGCCTCGGGACGGACGGACCCCTGCCGGATCCGGATCGACAGCCTGGAAAACACGACGGTCTGTCCCCTGGCCCGGACGGTGAGGCGGCAATTGCGCAGGAGGCGGATCGGTACGGATTTCCCGGTGATTTACTCAACGGAGGAAGTGCATGAACGAGACGAAGCCGTTTCATCACCGACGTTGGCGACGACCGGAACCTACCTGCGGGGAAGGAACCGCCGGGTTCTGCCGAGCCATCCCACGTTACCGGCGATTTTCGGCCTCATGGCGGCCAATCATGTCATTTTGGCCTTGGCGGGGGGAGCGTCCGCTACGGCCTGAGTCCCGGGACGGGTCAGCAGCGTGATGGATCCGCCGGAAATTCCGTCATTTTTTCTTTCAAAGCGGTTTCGAAAATACGGCGTATTTCCGCCAGGCCCGTTTCCGTGGAAGCCTCGAATCTCAATACCAGGACGGGTTGTGTATTCGAGGAACGCAGCAATCCCCAGCCGTCCGGAAACATGAGGCGGAGACCGTCCAGATCGATCGACGGGTGTTTCCCCGCGAAATGGGCCTTCACGGCATCCACCACCCGGAATTTGATCGCGTCGGGGCAATCGATCCGGATCTCGGGGGTGGCATAGGTCTTCGGCACATCTGAAAGAAGGGCGCTTAAGGGCTTCCCCGCCTCGGACAGGATTTCAAGCAGCCGCAGCGTGGCGTAAACGGCGTCGTCATAGCCGAAGTAGCGATCGGCGAAGAAGATGTGTCCGCTCATTTCGCCGGCGAGGAGGGCCTGTTCCTCCTTCATTTTTCCTTTGATGAGGGAATGACCTGCCTTCCACATGATGGGGCGGCCGCCGTGCAGGGCGATGTCGTCGTAAAGTTTTTGAGAACATTTGACGTCGCCGATAATGGTTGCTCCGGGGCGGTCTTTCAGGACGTATCGTGAAAAAAGCAGGAGCAGTTCATCACCCCAGAGGATTTCCCCCCTGTCGGTGACGACTCCGATCCGGTCGGCGTCGCCGTCGTAGCCGATGCCCAGGTCCGCCTGTTCGCGGGAAACGGCGCGGATCAATTCGGTGAGGTTTTCCGGTACCGTCGGGTCCGGGAAGTGATGGGGAAACCGGCCGTCAGGTTCGCAGTGCAGATCGATTACGCGGCAACCGAAACGGTGGAGAAGGGGCAGGGCGAAATGTCCCCCCGTGCCGTTCCCTCCGTCCAGGACAACCGTAAGCGGCCTTTCGATACGGACGTTATGGAAGAGATGATCCTCATATTCCTGCGAGATATTTCTGCAAGACAAGCCCCCCGTTCCGGAAGCATACCGGCGGCCCTCCATGATCCGGAGAAGCGTCTGAATCCGGTCGCCGTAAATGGTATCCGGACCGATGCATATTTTGAATCCGTTGAATTCCGGCGGATTGTGGCTTCCCGTGATCATGACACCGCCGCCTGTGTTCAAACGGCGGATCGAGAAGTACAGCATGGGAGTTGTACACAGCCCGATATCGATGACATCGATGCCGGATCGGTTCAATCCCCGTGCCAGGGCGTCCCGGTATTTCCCTGAACTCAGGCGGCAATCGCGTCCCAGGGTCAGCGTCTTGACACCGCAGTCGCGGGCATGAGTTCCGACGGCCCGCCCCAGTTCAACGACGAAATCGGCCGTCAGATCGACATCCACCACCCCCCGGATATCGTACTCGCGAAAAATCTCTTTATTAATCATCGAAACCCGATAAACATCCTCCTGTTCAATATGATAAACTGGGATCAACACATGATCATGCCCGTTTCAAGGCAGGGCCTTCATAATCACATTCAGGAAAGATGTCAATGGAAAGTCGTGCCGGACGATCAATCCGGAATCCGGTGGTTGGTCAGCTCGATGATCCGCCCGACTTCGACCACCCGGGATAAAAGGAAATCGGGTGATGATTTCTGAAGATCGGGACGTTTCCCCGTTCCGGTTAAGACGGCGGCGGTGTACGTGCCGACTTCTTTCCCGATTTGTATGTCGATCGGGTGGTCACCGACCATGAGGGTCCTTTCCGCCGGCGCCGCTAACATGGACAGGATTTCCGTCAAATGGCGCGGATCGGGTTTGACGAAGCGGGTCATTTCCCGGGTGATCAGGGCGTCGACATAATCCCGGTAATCGGGAAACATGACCTGAAGGGCGCGAAAACAGTTTCGGGTGATGATCCCGATCGAAATACGGCGTTTCGTCAGGGTGACGAGCATCTCCCGGACCCCGTCGAAGAGGTTTGATTTCCCGGCCGCTTCGATTTCCATCCCTTCGATCAATCGTAGGGCATCGTCAAAAAACGTTGCCCCCTTTTCCGGGGAATGTTCTTTGATCTGTACACCGGCGGCTTCGATCATCTCCAGGATATACAGGTGGTCGAAGATCCGGGGAACGACGTCGTATTGTTCCATCAACCGGCAGACGGCGGATCTCATTTCGCCGAAATCGATATGGAGTTCCGCCAGAGTGCCGTCGAAATCAAAGACGACTGCTTCAATGGGGGGACGTGAAAGGGGGAGAAGGGTTCGTTTCATTTGATTTTCTTTCCAAAGTCGATTTTGCAGAATTCATGGTGCGTCACTCCCGTGCAACATTCGCGTCGGCCATATCCTCGTCGATAAATCGGCAGCCGCACAGGCAGAATATCAGGGCGACCAGAATGAACAGGGGGGCGATCAGAAGCGCCGCCCGGAGGTTCATCAGGTCGGAAAGCCAGCCGATCACGGAAGGAGAAACCGCATCGCCCAGGGCATGGATGATGAAGATGTTAAGGGCGAAGGCCGTGGCGCGGTAAAGGGGATTCGACACGTTGACGATAATCGTATTGAGGGGTCCCGTGTTGAAAAAAAGCAGGCATTCGGCAAAAAAGACGGCGATCATGCAGGTCGACAGATCGGTCGTCAGGATTGCAAGAAGGCTGCACGGCAGGCTCAGGAAAAAACCCGCCGCGGACACGAGGAAATAGCCCTTGGACGTCCGTTTTTGAAGGAAGTCCCCCAGCCAGCCTCCCAGAAGAGTGCCGCCGATGCCGGAAACAACGGTAATGGCGCCGAAGGCCGTATTGGCCTCCAGGACGTTCATGTTGTGATAGCGGTAGATGAAAGTCGGAATCCACTGGGCGAGCCCCCCCAGGGCGAAAGTCATGGCCGCCATGGCAAGGGCGTTGAAGAGATACGAGCGGTTGCGTAGAAGCGCCGCATAGGGTTTTAAGGAGAAAGGGCCTTTCCCCGTTTCGGCGTGTTCCGCGGGTTTATTGCCGGGACAGGGGATACGCCAGAGCGGTACGGAAAGAATCAGGCCGGGAAGGGCGACCAGAAGGAAGGCCTTCTGCCATCCGAAGTGGAACCCCAGAACCCCCCCCAGAAGATAACCGATGGCGCTTCCGACGGGGATGGCAAGAAAAAAGAAAGACAGGACGCGTCCCCGGACTTCCCTGTCAAAGGTGTCCGATAAAATGCCCGGCGAGACGACGCCGAAACTGGCTTCCCCGATGCCCACGAGAGAGCGGGAAAAAAGAAGGGTCAGGTAGTTGGCGGCGATTCCCGACATTGCCGTGGCCAGGCTCCAGAAGGCCAAACCGCCGGATGCGAGCCGTGACGGACGGGTGTGGTCGCCGATCCAGCCGAGCAAGGGGGCGAAAATCATATAGGAAAGCATGAAAGCGGAACCGAGCAATCCCAGTTGCGTATCGGACAGATTGAAGTCGGCCTTGATCAGGGGGAAGACGGCGTAGAGAATCTGCCTGTCGATGTAGTTGAGAAGATTGGCGGCAAGAAGCGTTGCTAAAATGGCGTATTGGATTCGTGGTTTCAATGTCGGGATTCAGATCCGGCCCAGGCCAAGGCATGTTCAAGGTTCGTTTAAAAAACGGAAAAGATCCGCTGACGGCAAATTCATGCGGGAAACAACCCCCGTTTCGTCCGTGTTCGAGCGCTGGTTCCGCCCGGCGGGGCGAACCCCGGAAATTCCTTCCCGGAAGAGATATCATGCTTCTCCAAGTTTACGCTACGAGGAAAACCGGCCTGGAGGGCTCCCGCTTTTTTCATAAGCCGCTTCCTTTTCTTTCTTTCAGAATCCGGTTATGGAGTGTTTGGAAATCCCTGGGGGGGAGGGCATCGCTTCTCCTGGTCAGACGCACCGCGGAAGCCGGGCAGGGAACCGCACAGACGCCGCAGCCGATGCACCAGTCCGGATCGATAACCGGGAAATCGTTTTCCATGCGGATGGCTTTCACGGGACAGATCTCGATGCACTGTCCGCAGCCGGTGCATTCTTCACGATCCGTATCGCGGAGAAAATAAGTGGCCATCAGGACGTCTCGGGGAATTTTCCTTCGCCGGATCGTTCCGACAGACCAGCAGCAGCACCCGCAGCAGTTACAGGTGTGTTTGATTCCCTCCCGGGCATTGTCGACCAGATGAACGAGTCCCGCATCTTCCGACATGCGGATCACATGAAGGGCCTCATCCCTGCTGATTTCTCTTCCAATGCCTGTATCGAGCAGGTAATCGGCCAGGTCATCGTACTTGATGCAGCTTTCCAGGGGGTGACGGCATGGTCTCTTTCCCAGCAACTCCATCGTGGCGCGGCATGGGCAGTGGACAAGGGCGATCCGGCTCACTTTTTTGACGACTTCCTCCATCATCTCGAAAGGGAACACGGCATGGGAGGCGGGATCAACGGCGGCCTGGGCCGGGAGATAACGGTAGGCCTTCGAAGGCGTGCTGCCGTAGACCCGCTCCAGGTCGGGAACCTTGCTGTATCGAACGATCATTTCCGCCATGGCTTTGGCGTTCGGCGAATCAATTCCGCCCCAGAAGAAGGTTTGCGGGAATCCGTATCCGAACTGGTGGAGGGCATATCCGCGCGTTCCGTCGTCGAGTTTCCCGGAGAAAAGCAGCCCCCGGTGGGCAAGGTTCTCCAGGACGGGGGCTATTTCCTCCACAGGGCGGACCATGGCGGCGGCGATGCGATCGACGGGAGCAAGTTCCAGGGGAATCACCCCCGTCGGGATGGCCAGGGCCACTTCGGCTTCGAAGGGTGAAAAGTTGGCCTGAAGGATATCCATCAGTTCTTCCTTGTCCGGATAACCCATCCCCAGGGCGGCCAGGTGCTTTCCTAATTTCCTGTATACATCGTCGTGCATGATCGAACTCCGGAAGGAGGTGGTTGCCGTTTCGGTTTCTTTTTAACATAAGCTTGTCATGAAATAAACGATTTGTATGGACGGCGGTGAAACATGTGCCGTATAAGGAGAATAAAGGTTTACGCGGGTCGAGGCTTGTGTTATGGGGCCGGGGCGAAAACCGTTTTGTATACAGGTTCCGTATCTAAAGAAGGAGTTGAGAATTGGAAATCGGCATATTGGGTTTACCTCAGAGCGGGAAAAGTACGTTGTTTGAAATCATGACGGGGATCAAGAGCAGGGAAATGCACGGAGAGCAGTTTGTCCGCGGCATTGCACCCGTTCCGGATCGGCGGTTTGACAGGCTGGTCGAAATCTATCAGCCGGCCAAGATCACGTCGGCGAAGGTGCCTTTCGTCGATGTAAACGCCTCCGGGGAGAAGGCATGGAATGCCGTTCGGCAGAACATGGGCAGCGCCGATGGTTTTATCCACATCATCGACGGTTTTACGACCGGTCATGTCGGGGAAATCGCCGAACAGTACCGGAAACTGACGGATGACCTGATCCTGGCGGACCTGATCATGGTCGAAAACCGGATGGAACGGATTCGGAAAGTCCCCAGGAAATCCATGAAACCGCTCGAAACCCTGCAACTGGAACTGATGCCGAAGATACACGGTCACCTGGAGCAGGGGAGGGTGATCCGGGAACTGCAATTCACCGAAGATGAATGGAAATCCCTGAGGAGCTTTTCTTTCTGGACCATCCGCCCCGAGTTGATTGTCGTCAATGTGGGAGAAGATCATCTCCGTGATTTCGATGCCGTCGGCGAAGAAATTCCGGCGCGGTCTCCGGTGGTCGTCATTTCCTGCCAGGTCGAAAGTGAAATCATGGGCCTGTCAGAGGCGGAGCAGCGGGAATTTCTTTCATCCCTCGATATCGCCGAGCCGGCTTACCAGAAAATCATCCGCCAGTCTTTCCTCCTGCTCGGTTGCATGTCCTATTTCACCGTCGGGGAGGACGAGGTGAAGGCCTGGGTCGTTCCGGAGGGGGTGAAGGCCCCACAGGCGGCCGGCGTCATTCACAAGGATTTCGAGCGCGGCTTTATCAAGGCCGAGGTTATCGGTTACGAGGATTTCATGAATTGCGGCGGGTCCATGGTGCAGGCCAAGGCCGCCGGAAAAATCCGCCTGGAGGGGAAGGAATATGTCGTCCAGGACGGGGATATCATCAGTTTCCGGTTTAACGTATAAGGACCGGTATCAGAAGGAGATGAGGCCGATCAGGCAAGGAGGACAGCGATGAATGACAGGGAGCTGACGCCGGCGGATCTGCGGCAGATCGAGCAGGAGGGATTGACCCTCTCCCAGGTACGGAAGCAGCTGGAAAAATTCCGGCAGGGAACCACGCCGGTCAAATTGCTGAAACCCTGCACACCCGGGGACGGCATCGAATGCCCGGCGGAAGGGGCAAAAAACGAACTCATCAACCGGTATGAGGCGTCTTCACGGGCTCTTGATATCGTGAAGTTCGTACCCGCGTCCGGCGCGGCGACGAGAATGTTCAAGGACTGGTTCGGGCTTCTGGAACAGGGGACGTCCGCCCAGGAGGAAGCCGCCGGACATTTCGCCGAAACCATTCTCCGTTATCCTTTCATCGGGGAATTACGGGACGTCCTGGGGAAAAGGGACACGAGCCTGGACGAATGTCTCAAGGAGGGGCGGATCGGGGACATTCTGGCGGCGGTGCTCCTCGATCCGGGACTGAATTACGGTCACCTGCCGAAGGCCCTGATCAAGTTTCACCGCTATCCGGACGGCTGTCGCACTTCCCTGGAGGAGCATTTTGTCGAGGCGGCGGGCTATGCCAGGTCGTCAAACGATCTTTGCCGTCTTCATTTCACCGTTTCCGAAGAGCATCTGGGACGGGTACGGGATCGGATCGGGCAGGTGATTCCCCTGTACGAGGCGAAATACGGCGTGCACTACCGGGTCGATCTTTCCGTCCAGAAGAGCTCGACGAATACGATCGCCGTTGACCCGGCCGACCGTCCTTTCCGTGACGACCGGGGGAGGCTGGTTTTCAGACCTGCCGGGCACGGGGCCCTCCTGTTCAATTTGAACGACCTGGCGGCGGACATCGTTTTTATCAAGAATATCGACAACGTGTCCCATGACCGCCTGCAGGATCGGTCAAACCCGTTCAAGAAGCTTCTGGCGGGCCGGCTGCTGATGGTACAGGAACGGATCTTCTCGTATTTAAGGATGATTTCGGCAGAAAAAGCCTCATCGAAAACGATGGAAGAGATAGGCGATTATTGCCGTCGTGACCTGCAGATTCAATTGCCGGAAGATTTCGCCTCTTTTTCAGACCGGGAAAAAGGGGCAATCCTTTTCGATGTCATGAACCGTCCCATCCGGATCTGCGGCATGGTCAAAAATACGGGAGAACCCGGCGGGGGGCCTTTCTGGGTCATGGATGAAAACGGCGGGATTTCGCGGCAGATCATCGAGCAGTTCCAGATCGACGGCGGAGACCCGGAACAGCTGAAAATCTGGTCTTCGTCGACTCATTTCAATCCCGTCGATCTGGTGTGCGGGATAAAGGACTACCGGGGCAACCAATTCGACCTGTCCCGCTACGCGGATCAGAAGGCCGTCTGTATCTCGGCGAAATCGGAGAAGGGCCGTTCCCTGAAAGCGCTGGAGCTGCCCGGCTTGTGGAACGGCTCCATGGCCGGCTGGATCACCCTCTTTATCGAGGTCCCGCTCGAAACCTTCAATCCCGTGAAAACGATCGAGGACCTGTTGCGAAAGGAGCATCTGCCGGCATGAGGCCTTGTCTCAAATGATCCATTGAGCCGCCTGGGTTTTGTCTGCGGAAGTGGCTTCGATCATGACCGTCTGTCCTTGCCGGAGGCAGTTCAGACGGACTGCTTCCCCCTTGGGGGCGTCGCTGTAAAGGACGCACAGGGAGGCGGCGACATGCCTTTCCGCCTCGGTGCCGCCGCCCGGCAGAAGCGTTGTCGGTCCCGGGTAATCGGCCGCACGCAGGATGCAATCGGCATCCTGCGCATACTGCTCGATCAGACCGTTATCGCCCTGGTTTCTGCCCACGATGACCTTCGTGCAGTCGTTTATTCTGAAATGCCGCCCCGCCTTCAGCAGATGAATCGAAGGGATTGAAAAATCGTTGTGGGAGAACAATTCCTTCAGGCGTTTTGCAAACATGGGGTCCGTCAGGAGGCAACCCCCGGCCGGGGGGGAATAATCGCCGATGCCGAACTCGCGGGCCGCCTCCATCTGGCGGTGACGGCCTCTGCCCTGGATGTCGTAGAGCCGGTTGCGGTCGACCATTCCCTCCCGTTCGGGCTTGGTGACGGGCAGCAGTTTCGCACTCAGGGGTCTTAAAATGAAATCCGGATATCCGGAATATTTGGCGACCACATGAAGGGACTGCTTCGTCTGCGACATGGGCCGCTGACCCAGCACTTCACCGGTAACGAGAAAATCGGCGTTCCATGAAGCCATGAATTCCCCCGCTTTCCGGAGCATCATGGCGTGGCAGTCGATGCAGGGGTTCAAGTTCTTACCGTAGCCGTATCTGGGGGCCCGTAACATGACGAGGTGATCTTCCGTGATATCGACTACACGAAGGTTCAGCCCGATTTTGTCTGCGGCGGCGAGGGCTTTCCCGGCGTTAAAAAAAGGAGTTTCGAAAGTCACTCCCAGAACGTCGATGTCCTGCAGCTGGATTAATTTGACGGCGAGAATACTGTCGAGTCCGCCGGAAAAAAGAGCGATGGCTTTCAATACCGGATAATGTTTACCTCCTTCAGTTGCTTAAAATAGGAATAGAAGGCCGGGTCGAACGGGAAATCGACGAGATAGTATAAAAAACGGTCCGGCCGGTAGATCTGTAACGCGGGAAAGACGGCTGAAATGAAAGGCGAATCCGGATCGTCCGTGTGATTGACCGTCAGGCGGAAATAGCTGAAAGAACAGGTAATATTCAAATAATCGAGAATTTTGGTGACCAGCTTGATTTTTGAATCCGATTCGCTCATGGGTAAAATCTCGTATCCGCCGTGCTTGAGCATCTTCTCGAATTCCGGGGGAATCGTTCCGAAGGAGAGAAGGGCCTGCCGATTCTCCCGTTTCAGGAGGATGTCCGCGCGCATGGTCAGGTTGAAGCCGCCCTTGGATTGATTGAAAAGGCTGAGTTCAACGTCCTTGTCCGCATCCTGTCCGAGCAGAACGAGCAGGTTATGAATCATGTCGACCTTGGACGTTCCGGAGATATCCGGCACGTCCTGAAGGGAAGCATCCTCCTTTTTTCCGGACAGGATGCCGGTATCCGGGACCACCTCGGTTAAGTCAACCCCCCTCTCGGACAGTCTCTTCAAAAGATAGGCGGGCAAAGAATGCGAGGCATCCCTGTAAACGAGAAGACCACGATTTGCCGTGGTTGTCTTCGTGTCGGCCTGCTGTTGGTTCCGTTGAATGGTCCAGTTGGGAGAAATCTGGATGGACAGCCTGTCCCCGATGACGTACCGGCCGCCTTTCTTCATCCTGTAGGAGCCCGATTGGTTGATCACCTTCTGGAGGATGGAGACCAGGGAATCTTTTTCGTTGACCGCCGTGAAGCGGTAATTCGGCCAGTTCGCTTGGATCATTTCCTTCGCCTGATTGGGCAGACGGCTTTTAAGGGCGATGAAAACAAAACTGCCGTCTTCGAACTCGACGACGGGAATGGAGGCGCAATCGATGGTGATCTGGCCGGATTCGGTCAGGGGAAGATAATACTGGCCGTCCATGATCAACGATCCATCGAGGGTGTTGATGATTTTCCCGGCAAGGATCATGTTGCGCATCAGCGTTTCGGAGATGACGACCGGTTTGTCCGGATCGATTTCCCCTTCATCGCCTTCCGCCGCCCAATCGCCGTTTTCCGTTTCGACCGACGGGCCGGAGGCGGGTAGGCGGATCATCTGGTTTACGACGATGTGATCCGGATTCGTCAGTTTGGGGTTCATTTCCTTGATATTGCGAAGCATTTCCGTCATATCGGCTCTTTTGACGTTGAGCTGGCTCATCAGGATCTTTTCCAGCGAATCCCCTCTCTTGACTTTGTAGAAAACGATTTCAACGCCGAAGACGTCTTTTTCGGGGGTAAACTGCTTTTCCGGAAGGACAATCGACTGGCCCGGAAGGATTTTGCCCGGATCGGTTAAATTCGGATTCAGCTTTTTGATCAGATCCATGGTCTCTTTACGGGCCTTCGCGGAGCGGATCCCCAGTGTATTCCGTATGATCGTATAAAGGCTGTCGCCCCGGCGGACCGTGTAGGTTTTCCCGACTTGTTCCGCCGGAAGAATTTTTTGAAAGGAAAGGAGGGCCGTGTCCTGCCTGGCGGGCGCCCATCCGGGGAAACAGAGGTATAAAATGAAAACGAGGCCGACCGCAAAGGATGACCTTTGAAAAAGGCATGGACGAAATGAATCGGTTGAGCGCTGCTTATGCAAAACGAACCCAATCTTAGTTTGGATTTTTTAAAAAGATTATATAAAAACGGGTTTTAATTGAGGACGCCGTAAAAAGTCGAAAAATGCTCGATTTGTCATCCTGGGCAAATGCGAAGGATCGAGTGTAACCGGCAATCCTTCGCTGCCTGTGTCTTCCGGAATGACAAAGCAGGACTTTTTACGTGATCATCCTGATTGACCCCCTTTACCATAATTCGGGGGCAGATGAAAGGATTTCACGTTTTCCCGCGTCGATCCGGGTGACGCTGGGGAAAGTAAAGGAACTATATAAAAGGATTGAAAGAAAGATGGAGATGGTTTATTGGATGATCACGGCCCTGGGTGGTCGAGGCTTGAGATTTTAATCACACTGGAAAAAGGGGGTAAGGATGCCGGCCATTCCTGACGAAAAAGCGTTGATGAAAGAAATCCAGTTACGGTTTGAAAAGAAGATGAGAGAAACGGAAATCGAAAACGTTGCCTTCTGGAAAGAACAGGTGGACCGTATTCTGGCGATGAAACCGGAGGGCGTCGCCCCGCTTCAGGTACAGATCAAAAAATTATCGGATATGATGGGCAACCGGATCACGATGCTGAAAAAAGGAATTTTATGAAAAGTATTGCCAATTTTCTGTTTGAAATGGGCATGTTGAAAAAGACACCCCGGACAGGCTTTCAATTTCTGGGTTCAGGGAAAGAGTCCGTGGCGGAACATGTCCTCCAGGTCATCTTCATCGGTTATACCCTGTGTAAAATAGAAAAACGGGCGGATGAACTCAAGGTCATGAAGATGTGCCTGATTCACGATCTGCCGGAGGCCAGGACGGGGGATATGAATTATGTCAATAAAAAGTACGTCACCGTCGATGAAAAAAAAGCGGTCAGGGAGCTGACGGACACGTTGTTTTTCGGCGAGGATATCCGGAACGCCATGGAAGAATTCAACGGCAAAAAAACGCTGGAGTCTCATTTGGCCCACGACGCCGATCAACTGGCCCTGCTTTTGCAATTGAAGGAAAACGGCGACTTGGGAAACAAGTACAGCCAGGAGTGGATCCGCTTCGTTCTGAAAAGACTGTGCACGGAAACGGCCAAGAAGGTTGCCCGGTCCATCCTGGAAACCGACTCGGCGGAATGGTGGTTCACGGATGAAAGTGACTGGTGGGTCACGGCGAACAACAATCGAGGTCATCATGACGGATAAAAAAATCAACCGTGTCCTGATCGGCCTGGTTTCCCTGTTATGCCTGATCGCCTGCGCCGGGATGCAGGGCAATCGGGGACAGGCGGAAGGACATCTGGCAGTGGGGGCGGCGTTCATCAAATCGGGGGAGTATACGGAGGCCTTGCGGGAACTGTTCGCCGCCGAGAAAATAACGCCCAATGATCCAACGGTACACTACTACCTGGGAATCGCCTACCTGGGAAAAGAGGCGCGTGACAGGGCTTTCAGGGAATTTCAGAAAGCGGTGGACCTGAATCCCGACTACTCCGAAGCGCATAACTACCTGGGGACATTGTATCTCGAAAGGAACCAGTGGGACCCGGCCATTGCCTCCTTCGATCGTGCCCTGTCGAACATTCTTTACGATACCCCGGCCGTTTCCCTGTACAATAAAGGATGGGCCCTGTATAAGAAAGGGGAATATCGGAAATCCGTCGAATGCAACCGCAAGGCGATGAAGTTGAGGGATGCCTATCCCCTGATGCCCCTTTTACAAAAAAATACGGGCCTGTCATGCCTTGCCCTGGCTCAGCACCCGGAGGCTTCGGATCATTTTACGCGGGCCCTCAAACTGGTTCCGGACTTCGCCGAGGCCCAATATTGGCTGGCCGTTACAAAGGTTCGGCAAAGGAATTACACGGAGGCAAGCGGCCTCTTCCAGGACCTGATTCAGAAGAACCCGCAGTCGGAATTTTCAGTCAGGGGAAAAGAGATGCTGGAGAAGATGAAAAAGGGGAAATACGAAGAGGTCCGTTGGAATCCCTGATCGATCAGGTCGAAAGCAGGCTTTGCATCTCCGTTTTAAAAATCTCGTACGTATCCCGGTTGTACAGGATAAAATGAACGATTCGGATATCGTCGTGGGTATTGAGGTACGAGACAACGGTTTCCAGGGCGATCCGTGCCGCCTGTTGCAGGGGATAGCCGTAGGCGCCCGTGCTCAAGGCGGGAAAGGCCAGCGATTTGATCCCGTGCAGGGATGCCAGGACCAGGCATGACCGGTAGGCGCTTTCCAGCGTTTTTGCCTCGTCATGCCGGCCGTCGCGGTAAATCGGTCCTACGGCATGGATGACGTATTGCGCCGGCAGGCGTCCGCCGGCAGTCAGAACCGCCGATCCGGGGGGGCAATGCCCGATTTTCCTGCATTCTTCCAGGATGGCGGGACCTCCGGCGCGGTGGATGGCCCCGTCCACTCCACCTCCTCCCCGCAATCCCGAGTTGGCCGCGTTGACGATGGCGTCGGTGGTTTCCCTCGTGATATCACCGATTTTCAACGTCAGCAGGCAGGCATTGATCCGCGCTTCCATTCAACCTCGTCCTTCCCGAACAGCGATGCCTTTTCCCGATATCGGCAGGCGATAGCTCTTTTCGATACGGTCCCGGTTTCCAGGGACCGTTTGATCGTCCTGGGAAAGGCTCCGTTCTGGAAAAAGGAGCCCTCCTTGGATGTTGTAAAAAATGACCGGATCCCCCTTCCTGATCCGCCCAGGGGCGCATTTCCCGAACCGGTGAGGAAATGCGGTTCAAGGGTTTCATCTTCCTGGCCGGTTCTGTAAGCCATCCTGATTGAGTTGGAGAGAGGATATTCATGGGGCATGGAAAAAGCTCCTGTACAATACATCCGTCATCATTAAATTGGTTTTATATAGATCATTTTCGTTTTTCTTGCAGCAAAGAATCCTTGTGAATGGATGATGAAAACGGTAGTTCCTCTTGAAAGATCGACCTCTATTGAAAAATAGGGCTATGCATGCTAAGAAAAACAGATTTTACTGATAACTTGGGCGCAAGTGAAAACCGAAAAATCCATAGACGAAGTGCTGCAGGAAGAATTTCTCCGGGAACGGGCGGCGGTATTGTCGAGAGCCGCGGAGAAATTAACCAGGACACTGGACCTTCTCTCCCGCATCGAAGAACAGATCTCCAGAGATGCCGAAGCCATGGAATGTCTCAATCATGATGAGGCCGATCGAAAAGCCGTCTCCGGGGGCGACGGGATAGGGAAGGAAATGATCCTGGAGCAGATCAACCGGAACATCGATTATTTTAATAAAACGAGGGAAAACGCCAAAATCGATTACTATTATCTCATTGTAACCCGCGAAGCGCTGGGGTTGAGAAAACATCACTGGGTGGAAGAGTTGTATTCGATTCCGTCCAAGAAGAAGCATATCTAAATCTAAGGATGACGAATGGATTTATTGAAGAAACAGAGACTGAAAATGGTGGAAACACAGATCCGCTCCCGGGGCATTGCCGATCCGAGAGTTCTGGCCGCCCTGGAAAAGATTCCCCGGCATATCTTCGTCGACGGCGGGATCAAGGAACAGGCCTACCAGGACAACCCCCTGCCCATCGGGGAAGGGCAGACGATTTCTCAGCCCTATATCGTCGCCCTGATGACCCAGGCCTTGGAAATATCCCCCAAGGACAAGGTCATGGAAATCGGAACCGGCTCCGGATATCAGACCGCGCTCCTGGCGGAACTTGCGGATCAGGTCTTTTCCGTCGAAAGAATCGCCGTTCTGGCGTCAAGAGCCAGGAAATGCCTGGATGCGCTGGGTTATTTTAACGTGGCGATAAAAGTGGGCGACGGGACTTACGGCTGGAAGGAAGAGGCGCCCTTCAATGCCATTATCGTGACGGCGGGGGCGCCGGCATTACCGCAACAGCTGCTTTCTCAACTCGCCGTGGGCGGGAGAATCGTCATTCCGATCGGCGACCGGCACGCGCAGACCCTGTATAAGGTGACGAGATTGTCGGAAGATTTGACGGACCTGAAGAAGGAAAACCTGGGCGGATGCCGGTTTGTGGATCTCATCGGCGATTATGCCTGGGGCGGCGTTCCGTAAGCCTGAAGTCGAAAGTCAAGCAGGTAATGATGAAAGAGAATCTTTGCGAAAGGCAGGATAAGAGGATTTTGAACCATCGTATCGTCATGGGGCCGTCCGGTTCATGCAGGCAATCCACCCAATCCCTTTTGCTCGTCTGCCTTCTCATTGCGGTCGCTCTTGTGTTGGGCGGATGTGTCAGGGATTATGTCAGGCCGGCGCCGCAGGAGGGGTATTACTACCTGGTCAAAAAGGGTGACACCCTTTATCGCATCGCCATGGATCACAAAGTAGGGCTGCAGGCATTGGCGGACCTGAACGGTGTCCAGGACGCGGCATTGATTCACGAAGGTATGGTGCTTTTTATACCGGGGAGCGCCCCCGAGGGGGTAACGGACAGGAGAGAAAACGGCCGGGATGGCGAAGACAAAAAAGTGACCGCAGCGGGCACGTACAAACCGGGAACGGATTCCGGGAAGGATCGGGTTGAAAGCGCTAAGACGGGGCAATCCGCTCCGATGGCCGGTGCGTCAAGCTCTGCTGCGACGGCAGGGAAAAAACAGGAGAGTCAGGAAAAAGCCAGGCCGGCGGCGAAAAAGGATTCGCAACAGCCGGGGAAAAAGGGGACGGTCCCTCCGGTGGAGAGAAGGGAGGAGGTTCATCAAAAAGGAAAATTCATGTGGCCGGCGAAGGGGAAGGTGATTTCGACTTATGGTCCGCAGCCGAACGGCATGTTTTACAACGGCATCAGGATCGAGATCAAAAAAGAAACGGCGGTCAGCGCCGCTTCTGGAGGACAGGTCATCTTTTCCGCTTTTTTGAAAGATTATGGCGAAACCGTGATCATCAAGCACGGCAATGACTATGCGACCGTCTACACGCACCTTACCCGGAGGCTGGTCAAAGTGGATCAGTTCGTGAAGCGGGGGGAATCGATTGCGCTGATTGTACCCTCTTTAAGTGGCGCGTCGTTTTTTGATTTTGAGATAAGGTACCGGAATAAAGCAAAGGATCCCCTGTTGTTTTTGTAGAGAACAGGGGCGACGAGCGATGAATGGAGGAATTTGATGGAATTGAGTTTCGAACAGGGCCCGATTCGCCCTCCCAGCGAGGCGGAAAGTCTGCTCATCCGAGCCACGAGAAACTGTCCGTGGAATAAGTGCCTTTTCTGTTACAGTTATCACAATTCGAAATTCTCATTGAGAACGATCGATGAAATCAAGAAAGACATCGACGTGATGGCCGAAATCGCCGATAAACTGAAAAATTTATCCTGGCAATGCGGACACGGCGGCAAAGTCACCGATGCCGTGGTGCAGGCGATCTTCAACGATTACGGTTACGGTGATGCGGAACGCTCGGTGGCGGCATGGCTTTATTTCGGCGGAAAATCGGTTTTTCTTCAGGACGCCAATACCATCATCATGAAAACCGATGATCTGGTCGAAGTTCTGGAGTATATCCGGGCAAAATTCCCCTTCGTGGAGCGAATCACCTCCTACGGCCGCTCCAAGACCGCCGCCAGGAAAACCGTGGAGGAATTTGCCAGATTGAAGGCCGCCGGTTTGTCCCGTATTCACGTCGGAATGGAAAGCGGTTACGATCCGGTCCTGGAATTTATCAAGAAGGGCGAAACCGCCGCCGACCATATCGAAGGGGGAAAAAGGATTATGGCGGGAGGCATTTCACTTTGTGAATATATCATACCCGGCCTGGGCGGCGCAAAATGGTCGAACGAGCATGCCCGGGCGACGGCGGACGTGTTGAACCGGATCAACCCGAATTACATCCGGTTGAGATCGTTGCAGGTCCGTGAAAGGACCGGACTTTACGATGTGATGAAACAGGGCATGTTCACTCCCCTTGGCGATGAAGAGGTTCTGAAAGAGATCAAAACTCTCCTGCAACAGCTGCAGTGCCGCAACACGTATCTCGTCAGCGATCACATTCTGAATCTGCTGCAGGAGATCGAGGGAAATCTGCCGGAAGACAAGGACAAAATGCTGGCGGTCATCGACCGGTACTTCAGCATGCCCCCCAAGGAAAGGTTGATTTACAGGCTCGGCAGAAGAAGAGGCGTCTATAACAGCTTGAACGATCTATCCAATGCAAGGGTGTATGAAAGATTGAAACAAATCGTTGAGGAATACGAAAAAAAAGATCCACAGCAGCTCGACCGGGATCTTTATCGGGCCATGCACAGTTTTATTTGACGCAAGGTGCGTGCAGGCCTATCCCGGCGGCGTGTTTTTCTCATACCGCCCGAGAAAAACATAATCTGGTCATAATCATTGACTATTTTTTCGATTCATGCTACCTTGACACGCTAAAAAATTTTAAGGTGTGTTGTTATGTTTAAGATAGGTGATTTGGCGGTCTATCCGGCGCAGGGTGTCGGGGTCATTGAATCAATCGAAAAAAAAGAGATCATGGGAAACAAGCAGATGTTCTATATCATGAAGATCATGGGAAACGGCATGAAAATCATGATTCCCACCGACTCCGCAGATTCCGTCGGATTGAGGGAGGTCATCCGCAAGGAGGACATTTCAAAAATCTACGATATTTTAAGGTGCAAGGACGTCACCATCGACAAGCAGACCTGGAACAAGAGATATCGGGAGTACCTTGAGAAAATCAAAACGGGTTCCGTCTTTGAAATCGCCAGCGTACTCAGGGATCTTTTGGTTTTGAAGACGGATAAGAATCTTTCTTTCGGCGAAAGAAAGATCATGGATACGGCAAAGAATTTGCTCGTCAAGGAAATATCCGTTGCCAGTAAGCTGGAGGAAACAAAAGTCGAAAAAGACCTCGAGATGATCTTTACGCTACAGTAGATTTTTCAGTCATCAGGCAGCATCTACCGGCACCGGTCCGGATCTTCAGATGCTGCCTTGTACCTTTTCTTAACATCTCTTCGCTCTTCAAATCAGAAAGTATTTTTGTCAGGTATTCCAAAAGCGAGGGGATTTTTACATGATTTTTGATGATTCCAAAGGAAAGGAGGTGAAAAAATGCAGGTGAGAATCCTTTTGATCCTGGCATGTTCTTTAAGTGGCTTCTTTATTTCTTATCATTATTTCGGATCTTCAAAAACATACCTGAATGTTTATTCGATCGGCGGTCTGATCCTGGGGCTTTTGGTGTCCCTGTTCGTCATTCATTGCGAAAGGGCGATCCGGAAGGTTTCCCTGAAAGTCATCTCCGGGGGTGTCGTCGGAATGTTCATCGGTTTACTGCTTGCCTTTCTGCTGGCTTTCGGGTTGAGCTTCGTCAGCGATATTATGGAAAAACAGCAGGTGGTTCCCTGGATTTACACGCTTCTGACAGGCATTATGGGTTATCTGGGCCTGGTTATCGGTTCAAAAAAAGTGGAAGAATTTCATCTGTTGGCATCAGGCGGTGCAAAGTCGGGCCAGAATTTGAAGATCATGGATACAAGTGCAATTATAGATGGCCGGATTGCGGATATCTGCGATACGGGTTTTGTCGAAGGGAAATTGATCATTCCCAAATTTGTTCTGGAAGAGCTGCAGTATGTGGCGGACTCGCCGGATTCGCTGAAACGGTCGCGCGGGAGAAGGGGACTTGATATCCTCAATCGGATGCGGAAGGACAAGGACGTGGTGATCGAAATTGTCGAGCAGGATTTTCCCGACAGCAAGGGCGTCGATGCCAAGCTGCTGGATTTGGCGAAGCAGTTGAACGCCAAAATCCTCACCAACGATTTCAATCTGAATAAGGTGGCTGAACTTCACGGGATCAAGATCCTGAACATCAACGAGTTGGCCAATGCCTTGAAGCCCGTTATCCTGCCCGGTGAAACCATGACGGTCAAGATCGTCAAAGAGGGCAAGGAACCCGGCCAGGGTGTGGCCTACATGGATGACGGAATGATGATTATCGTTGACAACGCCCAGAGGTACGTCGGTTCCAATGTGGAGATCGTCGTGACCAGCGTTTTACAGACAACCGCGGGCAGAATGGTTTTTTCGGAGATGAAGAACGTTGCGGCGGAAAGAAAAGCATCCAATTCCGTCAACAAATAAAAATCCAAAACCCGGGATTCAACCCCGGGTTTTTTTACATGAAGAAAATGAAAATCGCAGCCATTATTCCAGCCGGCGGTATGGGAACAAGAATGGGACAGGGGGTCCCGAAGCCCTATCTGTGCATCGATTCCATCCCCATCGTTGTTCATACCCTGCGTGTCTTCCAGGAATCCGCCTTGATTGACGATATTTTCCTGGTTGTGCAGGAAAAAGACCGGGCCTGGGTCCGGCAGGACGTGATTCTTCCCTATGGATTGAGCAAGGTGAGGGCGATTGTGCCGGGAGGAAAGGAAAGGCAGGACTCCATTCACCATGCCCTTCCTTTCCTGCACCCCGATCATGAGATCGTTGTGATTCATGACGGGGTGAGGCCCCTCATCGATCGGGATCTTCTCGAAAGAACGATCGGCGCGGCCGTGAAAGGAGGTGCCGTCGTGACCGGCGTGCCGGTCAAGGACACGGTCAAAAGGATTCATCCTTCCGGGGAAGTGGACGTCACGGTCGACCGCGAAAGGCTGTACCTCGTTCAGACGCCGCAGGCCTTCAGAAAAGAGATTCTTGCCAAAGCGTATGAAATGGCCTACAAGGAACATTTTTACGGGACGGATGATGCGTCGCTGGTTGAAAGACTGGGAATTCCCGTTAAAGTCATCCGGGGAAACCATGAGAATATTAAGATCACGACACCGGAAGATCTGCTTCTGGCCGAATATTTTGTGCAGAGCAGAAAGAAGCAAGAGGTAAAATGAAAATCGGATTTGGATACGACAGTCATAAATTTGCGGAAGACAGGCAGTTCATTCTGGGCGGGGTCCGTATTCCGTCGGAGTTGGGCCTGGCGGGACATTCCGATGCGGACGTGCTTGTCCACGCCGTATGCGATGCCGTCCTCGGGGCGTTGGGTGAAACCGATATCGGTTGTCATTTCCCCGATACGGACCCGGCTTATCAAAATATATCCAGTCTCGTCCTGCTGGAGAAGGTATGCGATTTGATGGCCCGTCGAGGTTACGAGATCGCCAATATCGATACGTCCATCATCCTGGAGACACCCAGAATCCGTCCCTTTGTTCCCGACATGGAATACAATCTGGCGCAGGCATTGAACGTCGAGATCGGTCAGGTCAATATCAAGGCGAAGACCAACGAAGGGATGGGTTTCGTCGGCAGGCACGAGGGGATCGCCGCTTTTGCCGTGGTGATTCTCGAGGAGAAAGAGCAGCATGGGTGAAGGGAAGATAAGAGTCCGTTTCGCCCCCTCGCCGACCGGAGAGCTGCATATCGGAAATGCCCGGACCGCCCTTTACAATTGGCTGTTTGCCAGGCATCATCAGGGCACGTTTGTTCTCAGGATCGAAGATACGGATCCGCAGCGTTCGACGGATCTGTTCAAAGCGAACTTGCTGGAAGATCTCCACTGGCTTTCCATCGACTGGGACGAAGGGCCGGGAAAAGACGGGCCCTATGGCCCTTATTTCCAGTCGCATCGTTCGGGCATTTACGAGAAATATCTGCAGATTCTGAAAGACATGGATCGGGTGTACCCCTGTTATTGCACGGAGGCGGAACTGGAGGCGGAACGGCAGAACCTGCTGTCCCTGAAGAGGATGCCCCGTTACATGGGAAAATGCCGGAATATGAGTGAGGAAGAAAGGCAGCGGCTGGAAACTGAGGGTCGCAAGCCGGCCTATCGTTTCAAAGTCAGATCGGGAAAGATAGAATTTCAAGACCGGATCCGCGGGAAAATGCAGTTCGACGGCGACGCCATCGGCGATTTTATCGTCATGCGATCGAATGGACTTCCCGCCTACAATTTCGCCGTGGTCGTTGACGATCATCTGATGAAAATTTCCCATGTCATCCGGGGTGAGGATCATTTATCCAATACGGCCTCGCAACTTCTTCTGTACGAAGCGTTCGGATTTGAACCGCCTCAATTCCTGCACCATTCCCTCATCCTGGGGGAAGACCACACGAAGTTGAGTAAAAGGCACGGTGCCGTCAGCGTAGGCGAATTCCGCAGAAGGGGGTTCCTGCCCGAAGCGGTTGTCAATTACCTGAGCATATTGGGCAGTTCCTTCGGAGAGGGAAGCGAGATCCGCCCGATGGGCGAAATCATGCAATTATTCAACATCGAAAAAGTCGGGAAGGGGGGCGCCGTTTTTGACGAAGAAAAATTGCAATGGATGAACGCCGCTTACCTGCGACATTACGGTGTGGAAAAATTACGGGAGCTGGTCCTGCCCATCCTCGTCGAGGGAGGGGTAAAGGATCTGCAGGGAGAAAGGTTGAATCGTTTCATCGAACTGGTCCGTCCGAATATGGGGAGTGTCAACGAAATAAGCGGATACCTGGGCCTTGTTTCGGAGGAAGCGTTCGTTATCGACGATGAGGCGGATCAAGTTCTCAGGAAGGACAGATCTGTCGATGTCATAAAGGGATTCTGCCTTGTTCTGAAAGAAAAGGATGAGGATTCCGCCGGGGAATTGAAAGGGGCCTTAAAGCAATTGTCCCTGTCCACGGGGATCCGGGGAAAGGCGCTCTATATGCCGATTCGGGCGGCGATCACCGGGATGACGAAGGGGCCGGAACTGGATGCCCTCCTGCATTTCATGGGAAGGGATTTTATCCTTAAGAGGCTTGAACGGGTCATCGGCCGGTACGGAGCAGGCGTCGGCCAAGGCAGGCAAGAGACACCATGAAAGGCATGAAAATCAGAGACTGGCCTCTGATCAGTTCGGAGATCAACGAAACATACCGGATTTTCACGATCAGAAAAGATCGGGCACGATCACCGAGAAACGGGAATATCTATGATTTCGTTGTCTTGGATACCTTTCCCTGGGTCAATGTCATTCCCCTGACACCGGAGAACGAGGTTCTGATGATCCGCCAGTATCGGCACGGGATAAGGAGCGTGACCCTGGAGATCCCGGGCGGCCTGGTGGAAAATGGAGAACCTCCGGAAAAAGCCGCTTTGAGGGAACTGCGGGAAGAGACCGGCTACGACGCGAGAAGGGAAGACCTGATCTGCCTGGGCCGGATACTGCCCAATCCCGCTATTCAAAACAACGTTTGCCATACGTACCTTGCCAGGGATGTTTATCCGGCTGGAGAGCAAAATATGGACGAAAAGGAGGATATTGTCACACAATTGGTTCCCCTGGAGAAAATTTCGTCCCTGATCAAAGAAGGCGTCATTTCGCATTCCCTGGTCGTTGTCGCCTTCTACCGACTGTTCCTTGAGTACCTCCCCCATGCATCTGACTGAATCTTATCGTTTTTGTCCCCGATGCGGCGGTTCCTGGTCGGATCCCGGTGCCTTTTCCAGGTTGAACCGGCACCGGAAATGCCTGAATTGCGGCTTTGTCGCCTACCAGGATCCGAAGGTCGCCGTTTGCGTCATCATCGAAATGGAAGGGAAGATCGTTCTGATGAAACGGAGGATTCCCACCGATGCCGGCGATTGGGCGGTTCCCGGCGGTTTCGTGGATGCAGGGGAAAAGGTGGAGGATGCGGCAGTCCGGGAAATCCGGGAAGAGGTCGGACTGGATGTCCGCATTGACGAATTGATCGGCGTCTATTCGCGCGCCGGTGATCCGGTTGTCCTGATCGTTTACGCAGGGTCGGCCGGAGGCGGGGTGCCCGATTGCGGGCCGGAGGCTCTCGAAATCATGTTGGTGCCGTATGCCGAAATCCCCTGGGAAAAACTGGCCTTTCCGGCAAACAGGGAGGCGTTGCAGGATTATTATGTCCTGAGAAGTGGACAACGGAGGTGATGGAGCCGTGATTTCGCAGAATTTTATCGGCGTCGGCGGATTGGTCTTTCATCAGGATCAATACCTGCTGGTCAAGCAGGCTTACGGCGAATACAAGGGGCAGTGGATTCTGCCCGGAGGCCATGTCCGCTCCGGGGAAGCCATCCACAGGGCCGTTGAACGGGAAGTGCGGGAAGAGTCCGGTATCAAGGCCGAAGCGACGGGAATTATCGCGGTCCGGAGCCGGATCAGGACCGCGGAAACGACGGATTGCTATCTCGTCTGGCTGATGCGCTATCTCGAGGGAATTCCCCATCCGGATGGCCGCGAAGTCGAAAAGGCCCGCTTTTTCGATTACGCGGAAGTACAGCTGTGTGAAGAGATGGTCCATTTGACCAGGATTGTGATCCAGTCCCACCGTGAACAGAAAATTCGGATTCTGGCGCGAAACAACACCGATGCCTTCTACAACCTGAATCATCGGGATTATCAGCTGTTCCTGTAACCTTTGCTTCCGTCCTGCACGCCAAACGGGGAAAACGCATCAGAGCGGTATGTTGTTGTGTTTCTTGACCAGTGCCTGCTTTGATTTCTCCTTCAGGGTCTCGTAAAGGGAGATCAGTTTCATCCGGGTGTGCCGCGGCAAAATGATCTCATCGATAATCCCGAAACTTGCCGAGAAATAGGGGTTGCTGAAATGATCTTCATAGGCTTTCGCAAGCTCAAGGCGCTTGGCCTTCGGATCGGGAGCGCTTAGAATTTCCTTCCGGTACACGATATTACAGGCCGCTTCGGCGCCCATGACGGCGATTTCGGCGGAGGGCCAGGCCATCACGTAATCGGCTCCCAGTTGCTTGCTGCACATGCCGATATAGGCTCCGCCATAGTCTTTCCTGATGACGATGGTGATCTTGGGAACCGTTGCTTCGGCGTAAGCGTGCAGGAGCTTCGCCCCGTGGCTGATGATCCCCAGCTGCTCCTGGCGGCTTCCGGGAAGATAACCGGGGACGTCCGCAAGGGTGAGAAGCGGGATATTGAAGGCGTCGCAGAACCGGACAAAACGTGCCGCTTTGTCCGATGCATGGACGTCGAGAACACCGGCAAAAAATTTGGGATTGTTCGCGATGACGCCGACCGGGTGTCCCATGATCCGGATAAAGGCGACGATGATATTCTGGGCCCACCCTTCGTGCGGTTCCAGGAAAACGCCGCAATCGGCGATCTCCCGGATGATTTCCTTCATGTCGTAACTGCGGGAGGGTTCGTCGGGGATAATGTGATCCAACTCGGTGAGGATTCTATCGGCCCTGTCCCCCTGGTCCAGAATCGGCAGCGGACTGTGGCAGCTGTCCGGGAGATAGGACAGGAGTGCTTTGATTTTTTCGATGCAGTCCCGGTCGTTCAGGGTGCTGAAATGGCAGACACCGTTTTTGGTGGAGTGGATCGAGGGACCGCCCAGATCTTCGTGACTGATTTCCTCGCCGATAATGGACCGGATGACATCGGGACCCGTGATGTACATGTAACTCGTATTCTGAACCATGAAGACCCAATCCGTTAAGGCGGGGGAATAAACGGCGCCGCCGGCGGTCGGTCCCATAACGGCGGTAATCTGGGGGATATAGCCGGAAGCCTGGGTATTCCGGTAGAAGATGCCGCCGTATCCGTCCAATGCCGGCACCCCTTCCTGGATTCGTGCGCCTCCGGAATCGTTGAGGGCGATAAAGGGCTTTTTCGCGTCGATCGCCATGTCCATCGTTTTCCAGATTTTCTTGGCGTGCATTTCTCCCAGGCTCCCGCCGGAACTGGTGAAGTCCTGGGCGGCGACGAAAACGATGCGCCCGTTGATCTTTCCGTAACCGGTGATCACCCCGTCGGCGTGAATTGTCTTGTCCGCGAGGCCGAACAGATGGGAGCGGTGTTTGACAAACAGCTGAATTTCCTGGAAAGAACCTTCATCAAAAAGGATCTGCAGCCTTTCCCTGGCCGTTAATTTGCCCAGGTCATGCTGTTTCCGGACCATTTCGGCTCCACCCATGGTCAAGAGTTCCGCGACTTTCTGATCGAACCGGTTCATTTTCTGGTAAGTATTTCCCTTTGGTTTATGCTCTCGTTTCATAATACCTCTTATGGTTCCGTAATCGTTAAAATATTTTAATATTGTGAGTACAGCAGGATATGGGCCTGGGCAGGATTTCGTTGTTGACCTGCATACTTATGTAAGATATATATGTGCGCCTGAAAAATCATGGGTATTTCGTGACCAGATTGATTAAACTTTATTTCTACGAACCATACAGGGTATTCCTTGTATCAGATGAATTGAGGGAGGCGCAATGAAATTTATTGATGAGATCGACTTAAAAGGGAAAAAGGTTCTGTGCAGGTTTGATTTTAACGTTCCCCTGGATAATTCCCAGAATATTACCGATGACACCCGGATCCGGGCCGTTCTTCCCACGATCAATTATGCCCTTGACGAAGGGGCATCCGTCATCCTGCTTTCCCATCTCGGCAGACCCAAAGGAAATCGGGACCCTAAATACAGCCTTGCGCCGGTGGCGAAAAGGTTGGCCCGTTTTCTCGGAAAAGATGTCAAAATGCTCGATGATTGCGTTGGTGAAAAGGTGAAAGCGGAAGTGGCCAAACTCGCTCCCGGTGATATCGTCCTCCTCGAAAATCTGAGATTTCACCCGGGCGAAGAGGCCAACGACGATGATTTCGCGAAGGAGCTGGCCGGTTATGGCGATGTCTATATCGACGATGCCTTCGGCAACGCCCATCGCGTTCATGCCTCGAATGTGGGGATAACCAAGTTCGTGAAGGAGTGCGGCGCCGGTTTTTTGATTAAGAAGGAATTAAACTATTTCAAGAATGTGGTGGAAAAACCGGCGAGACCCTTTGTCGCGATCATCGGCGGATCGAAGGTCTCGGGAAAACTGGAAACCCTTCTTAATTTGATTCGACGCGTCGATAAGATGATCATCGGCGGTGGAATGGCCTTCACTTTTTTGAAGGCCCAGGGATTCGAGATCGGCAAATCAATCGTTGAAGAGGATCTGCTGGATAAAGCCCTGGAAATTCTCAAGGTGGCCAAGGATCTGGGTGTGAAATTGTACCTGCCCATCGACTGCGTCATCGCGGAAGATAAAAATGCCGAGGCGGAGACGAAAATCGTTCCGGTTCAGGAAATTAATCCGAATTGGATGGGACTCGACATCGGCCCGGCCACCATCACCCTCTTTTCCGAGGCGTTGAGCAATGCGAAAACGATCGTTTGGAACGGTCCCATGGGAATGTTCGAGATCGACGCCTTCGGCCGCGGAACGTCCGCCCTGGTCCACATTCTGGCGAATTCCTATGCCCTGACCATCGTCGGCGGCGGCGATACGGACGTTGCGATCAACAAGACGGGGGAACAGGACAAGATTACCTATATTTCGACGGGAGGAGGCGCCTCCCTCGAACTTCTCGAAGGGAAGGAACTCCCGGCCATTGCGGCGCTGAGTAACTGCTAGGAATTTTTTAACGAGAAAGAGATTTTTTCATGGCGGAAGTGGAAACAAGCCATTTCCGCCTTTTTTATTCAAATGCGGAATATCAAAATCGTGCTCGAATATGACGGCGCCGGATACTTCGGCTGGCAACGACAAAACGGCCAACGGAGCATCCAGGAGACCCTGGAGGAGAAGATCCAGGTCATCACGAAAGAAAAGGTGACGGTGATCGGTTCGGGCAGGACCGATACGGGTGTCCATGCCTTGAACCAGGTGGCGAATTTCAGGATGATGAACGGAATTCGTGAGGAGGAGCTGTTATATGCCTTGAACAGTGTTTTGCCGGATGACATCGTCATCAAGGAACTGGTGGAAACCGATCCTTCCTTCCATGCCCGATTCGACGCGAAGGCCAAGAAATACCTCTACCGGATATGGAACGGCAGGACGGACACGGCCCTTCGCCGTCATTATTGCTGGTACGTTCGGAAGGTACTGGACATCGCTCCAATGCTGCAGGCATCGGGGCATTTGACGGGAACGCACGATTTCAAGGCGTTTTGTGGAACGGGAAGCAAGGTTAAGGATTACGTCAGGACGGTTCATCACATCGGGATTGAAAAAGAGGATCCGGAAATGATCCTGATCACCATCACCGCTGACGGCTTTCTCCGGCACATGGTGAGGAACATCGTGGGGACCCTGGTCGATGCGGGGAAAAATAGATTGTCTCCGGGGGATGTCAAGGCGATCCTGGCTTCCCGGGATCGGAAGAAGGCCGGCATGACGGCGCCGGCCCGCGGATTATTTCTGGTCGAAGTCCATTATTGAAAACGCCGGTAAATGGCCGGACCTTGCTTCCATGAAATCACCCCGTAATCGGATTTTTCATTCGTCGTACGGCATCGGGTTGCACAGATTTTTTTCCGACTCGGCAACCCGGCCGCAGGTAAAACAGATGAAGCGGGGGTGACGCGCCAATTCCTTGATTTCGTCAAAAAGTCCCTTGCTCGCCAGCATGCACAGGTGACCGGCATGATTTTCCGGGGCTTTGCAGGTGTTTTCGGTCATAACCATCCTCCTCCAGGTTGTTCGAAAAAATTATTCGTGGTCCAGTTCATAACCCTTCACCGATGAAAAAACCTCCTTTTCTTTGGCCTTCATCAACTCCGCATCTTCCCCTGTGCCCCTTTCGTGGTCATAGCCCAGAAGGTGCAGCAGACCATGGATAAACAAAAAGAGAATTTCATCGCCGAGATCAATATGTCCGGAAAGGGAATCACGGAGGGCCGTTTCGACGGAAATGACGATATCACCTAAAAGGGCCGGTTGAATTTCTCCCCATTCGCCTTCCCGCATCCCGAAGGAAATGACATTCGTGTTTCGGTTCCTTCCCAGGTATTCCGAATTGATGACGGTAATTTCCTGGTCGTCGACAAGGATCAGGCTGATTTCCTTGTCCAGGCAATTCAGATATTTCACGGCCTTCGTCAGTTCCGATCTGACCTGGCGGAGGTTCAATTTTATTTTTTTCTGACGGTTATCGATCAGCAATGACATTTTGCAGTTTTACTCCATTTCCATCCTTCGATGCGGCTTGCTCCGGATAACTGATACGATGATGAAAAATGCCCGTGAGAATCCTGATGAAGCTCTCGGCGATTTTATTCAGATCCCGGAGGGTCAGCTCGCATTCGTCGAGCTGGCCGTCCAGGAATATCCGTTCGATCCGTTCATGGACGAGATTCTTAATGCGGGCGGGTGTCGGATCGGCGAGCGCCCGGGAGGACGCTTCGATCACGTCGCCAAGGAGCACCAGGCCCGCCTCTTTGGTCTGCGGTTTCGGACCGGGATAGCGGAAGTCCGAATCGGACAGGGTGTTGATATTGGCGTCGGGATCGCGCTTGGCCTTGTCATAGAAAAACGTTACCAGCCCCGTGCCGTGGTGCTGGCGGATGATATCGATGATCGGATTCCCCAGTTTCAGCTGCCGGGCAAATTCGCAGCCGTCCTTCACATGGGAAATGATGATCAGGCTGCTCATTTTGGGCGACAACCGGTCGTGCTTGTTTTCTCCTGTCTGCTGGTTTTCGATGAAATACTGGGGCTTCGCCATTTTCCCGATGTCGTGATAATACGCGCTGACTTTTGCCAGCAGGGCGTTCGCACCGATCGACTCCGCCGCCGATTCGACCAGGGAGGCGACAATGATGCAGTGATGGTAGGTTCCCGGCGCTTCGATAATCATCCTCTGGAAGATCGGCTGATTCAGGTTTCCCAGTTCGAGCAGCTTGATGTCCGTCGTGAATTTAAACAGGCTTTCAAAAAGGGGCAATGTTCCGGAAACGAGGATTCCTGATGCCACGCCGCCGATGACCCCCATCAGCAGATTCACCAGGAATCTCCAGTCGAACGAATTCACGGTGAACAGGTAAAGGGCGAAAATGATGACGCCGTTCATGAAGCCCAGGAGCAAACCGGTAACGAAGAAGGCGGACCGCTGTTTGGCGGCGGATATCTGATAAACGGCAAATAGAGATCCCATCAGGGAGAACAGGGGGATGATGATGCGGGAATCAAAAAGAAAACCGGTGACAAAGGCGGAAAAGACGCTGAACAGGACGGCGATGCGATCATTGATCAAGAGGGCCACCAGCATCGATCCCGTAACGAAGGGGATTGCGTAGAAACAATCCTGTGCGGACAGAACAGGGAAGGCTCTCGCAACGGCATCCGAAATGATCAGGCCGAACCGGATCAGGAGAAATTGCAGCAAAACCGTCAGGGCAAGGAAAAGAAGGGTGGTTCTCAGATCGTGGGACCTGGGGTTCCATTGCCTGACCGGATAATGCAGGGCCGTACCCATGATCAAAACGACCAGCATGAAACCCAGGAAGGAGATCACATCCGTTTTTTTGCCTTTGCCGCCTTTGATGGCGTAATAGGCGTCCAGTTTGTCCTCGGTGGTTTGCGTGATCCGCTCGCCTTCACGGACGATCATTTCATTTTTCAGAATCTGGAAAAAGAACGGTTTTATGGCGCTTACGGCTTCCCGTTTTTTTTCTTCCGTGGCTTCCGTGTTCAGGACGATGTTCGGCCTGATCATTTTGCTGACGAGGGAAGCTGCCGCCCATCTGAAATCCCGGCCGTAGCCGTCCAGGATCCGGTCTGCCTTTTCGGACAGGCCGCTGTTCAGCGCGCCGGTGTCCGTAAAATGCCGAAATTCGGTGATCAGCGATTCCTGCTGTGTTTTCATGTCGTGGACAATGATGCCCCGCTCCATATCCAGCTTGCTCAGGCGGTGGCCTGATACGTAGGTGTCATAGTAGATTTTGTCGATCAGTTTACAAATTGCCCGGGCGGAGCCGGTTGAAAATTTCTCACGGTAGAAGACCGTAAATTCTTCTTCCGTCAAGGGAATGCCGAAATTCTTCTCAAAATAATTACGGGCGATATCCAGGTAGTAATCTTTTTCGGTGGCCGTATTCCCCCCATATTTGGACTGCTTCGATGCCGTTTGGAGCATTTCAGCGGAAATGTTTTCAAACAGCTGAACGATATGGGACTGAAGTGTAACAGGCAGGCGGGGATCGAAATCGAAAACGGCCGGCGTTACTTTCAGGATGGAGGCTTTTTTCGCTTCCGTGGAAACTTTGTCTTCCACCAGGAAATCACGGTCGGCCTTGACGTCTTCGATGGCGATGCTGCCGGCCCGGTATTCGGAGCTTTTGAGAAACAGGGACGGATAAATCAGGATTCCCAGAAGAAAAACCAGAAAAATCAGGATCAGGGCATCTTTGAAAGCGACCCGGGACGATTTAGCCTGAAGATAAATCCCGATGTTTTTTAAAAAAATGCCGATTGAGTTTTGTGAATCGAGAGTCACCCTTTTCATTTTGCCTTGCCGACATCATGCCTGCGCAACTGATCAAGATGGTTGTAAGCCCGGATCACTTCCTGAACGAGAGGATGCCGGACCACGTCCAGGTCTGAAAAGTGGATGAAACTGATTTCCTTGATCCGGCTTAAAATTTTCTCCGCTTCGATGAGACCGGATATTTTGTCGGAAGGTAAATCGATTTGCGTGACATCCCCGGTGATGACCGCCTGGGAACCGAAACCAAGCCTCGTGAGAAACATTTTCATCTGTTCGGACGTGGTATTCTGCGCTTCATCCAGAATGACGAAAGAATCGTTCAGGGTGCGTCCCCGCATGAACGCGAGCGGCGCGACCTCGATCACCCCTTTGCTGATCAGATTCGTCGCCTTGTCAAAGTCCATTATGTCGAACAGGGCATCGTAAAGCGGCCGGAGATAGGGATTGACCTTTTCCGAAAGATCGCCCGGCAAAAAGCCCAATTTTTCGCCGGCTTCGACGGCTGGACGGGCCAGGACGATCCGGCTGTATTTTTTTTCTAAAAACGACGAGATGGCGACCGCCATGGCCAGATACGTTTTGCCGGTACCGGCCGGTCCGATGGCGAACACCATATCGTGACTTCGGATGGCGTCGATGTATTTTTTCTGGACGATCGTTTTCGGTGTGATCAGTCGTTTCTTCGCGGAAATAAAGACCGTATCGAGAAATATCTTTTCCAGGTTCTGCGTGCGGTCCTTCTGCAGGATACGGTGGGCATAGTCCACATCCGCCGGTAAAATGGGATAGCCTTTCTGGACCAGTCCGTAAAGCTGCCTGAGAAGGGAAGAAGCGTTTCTTACGGATTCGCTGTCGCCCTGGATGGAAACATGGTTGCCTCTGACGGCGATCTTGGCGTGATCGAGCTTTTCGATCAGCTTGATGTGGGCGTCGTGCTCGCCGACCAGAAGCTTTAAATCGTGATTGTCATCAAAATCGATCTGTTCGATCGTTGAAGATTCCGTGGCATGCTTTGAGGAAATAATTGCCGTCTCCTTCATTGAATGAAATCGTTCGTTAAGCTCTTTCTCAATATTTTTATGTTGTTGTAATATTATAACAAGTGAATGGACATTGCAATCTTTCTTGAGATGGGAAAAATGAATCAGACCTCGCGTGAAGATTGAAGCATCAGGTGGGCAAACACTTTTGCGTTTCCGATCATGTTGCCGATGACGCAGCATTCATCCGGTTGGTGGGCTTTCTGATTCAGCCTGCTCCAGACGGCCGCTTCGTAGCCGTGTCTTCTGAAAACGGCGGCGACGGTTCCCGCTCCGACACCGACCGTTTTCCCTTTTATGCGGTAAACGTCCCGGAGGGCTTTTTTGAGGGCGACCACGACGGCGGTATTCTCACCGGTTGACGGCGGGGCCTGAACCCACTGCACCGGCGAAACCTCGATCGCGACCCCGTATCTCTTTTCGATGGTTTCCATGATGCGCCTGATTTCGTTCATCACGTCGTTCAAATCGTACATCGGCAGAATGCGGCAGTCCATGAAAAAGATGTCTTCTCCGGGGATGGTGTTGATGCTGGAAAAATTGGTTTCCTTCCGTGTCGGCTGGAACGTGCTTTCCGGGGCTGTAAACAATCTGTCACGAACAGGGAATTTTCTGTGAAGCTTCTGAAGCGCAACGATCAAACGGGACGCGGCCAGGAAGGCGTTTCTGCCCAGGGCGGGCCGGCTGCCGTGGCACTGGACGCCTCGCGTTACAAAGCGCAGCCAGAGCATGCTTTTTTCTGCTATCTCGATGGCCCGGCCGTCCGGTTCGCCGGAATCGGGGACGACGATCAGATCCTGTCTGCGGAAAGGGTTCCGCGGATGCCGGAGAACATAATCGAGACCGAAACCGCTTGATGTCTCTTCATCGGCGACGAAGGCCAGGCCGATGCCGGATACCGGCGTGATTTGTTCATCCAGGAAGGCCTTGGCGGCGAAAATGGATGCGACGAGATCCTGCTGGTTGTCCTCCGTGCCGCGGCCGTAAACACATCCGTCCTTGACATACCCCTTGTATGGATCTTCGCTCCAGAGGCCGATTTCCCCCGGCGGCACGATATCCGTATGGGTCAGGATCCAGACTTTCCGATTCGGATCCCGGCCTGGAGAGGTGACGATCATGTTCGGCCGATACCCCGAGGGTACCCGGTCATCCGGGGCGTTGATGAATTGGATTTCGTCAAATCCGGCCCGTTGCAGAAAATGATGCAGGAAATCGGCTTTGTCCGCCTCTCCGGCGCCCCGATTGTCCGGTGACAAAGCGGGAATTGCAGTCAGTTGAATCTGCAGATCGATCATCTCGTCGACGTAACTTTCAATACGGCGGAACAGTCGCTCTCTTGTTTTTCTGTCGGCCATCTCTTCAATCCACTGCTTGCAGGTGTCGATCGGCAATGAAGGCAAAGGAACGTTTGAATCGGGAGAAAGTTATGCTAAGATCAACCCGGTTCAATGATTCTCCATTCCAAACGCGATGTCATCATAGAAAAAATGATGACTTACCAGGAGGCTAGTTAAACTGTTTGTGAATTTTCGTCAAGAGAAATAGCCTTCGATCCGAAACGATCCAGAATAATGCAGCGAGGAGAAAAACATGATCAATCGAAAATCATTCATCACGTCGTTTTTTTTGATTTTGATTCTTTTGGCGGGATTTTTCGTCCCGGAATCTTCCATGGCCGAAAAAATCATGACGGTTCAGGTAAGACAGACTCAGGTCCGCGCCACCCCGTCATTTCTGGGAAAAATCGTGGCCCGGATCTCTTACGGCGAGAAGGTCAGCGTGGTTTCGACAGGGAAAACCTGGCTGAAGGTAAGGAAGGTCGCGGCCCCTTCCATCACGGGGTGGGTGCATGGCTCCGCCCTGGCCGCAGTTAAGGTAACCCTCAGGTCGGGAGGCACAACCGCCCGGAGCGAAACTTCCACGAGGGAAGTTTCCCTGGCCGGGAAGGGCTTTACCGAAAACGTTGAAAACGGCTATGCCGTGAAACATCCCGATCTCGATTTCAGTACCGTGGACAGGATGGAAAAAATATCTCCTTCCATGAGCGAGCTCGAGAAATTCGCCAGGGACGGAAATCTGAACATCGAAAGGGGGACCGATCATGAATGATCCTAAATCATCGCTGGGCAAGACGGGGATATTCTCCCTGATCCTGATTCTCACCCTTTTCCTTTCATCCTGCGAGACGGTGCAGCCGGTGGCCGATGTTGCGACGGCGGTGGGAGTCCTGTCCGGGAAAATCGATTCCCAGGAGGCCGAAAAAATCAGCCAAACGGTCGGCATCTTTTCCAATTCGTTCGAGGATTTCACGCCGGAACAGGAATATTATATCGGCAGGTCTGTTGCCGCCAATATCCTCAGAACCTATAAGCCCTATGAAAACGAAAAGTTGCGGAATTACCTGAATTTAATCGGGAAGTCCTGTTCGCTGGCATCCACGCGCCCCGAGACATTCGGAGGCTACCATTTCCTGGTTGTCGCCTCCGACGAGATCAACGCCTTCGCCGCGCCGGGAGGGTTGATCTTTATCTCGAAGGGGCTTGTGAAGTGTTGCCGTTCGGAAGACGAGCTTGCCGCCGTTGTTGCCCACGAGATCGCCCATGTGCAATACAAGCACGGCCTGCAGGCCATCCGGCAGGATCGGATCACCCAGGTCCTGGGAATGGTTGCGGAAGAAGCATTGAAGGACCGGAAAGCCGACAATCAGCAACTGGCGGAACTTTTCGACGGATCGATCGGGGATATCACAACCACTCTGATTGCCAACGGTTATTCGCAAAACCAGGAATTTAGGGCGGACCAGGGTGCGCTTTATATTCTCGCCGCCCTGGGATATGATCCGGGGGCCTTGACCCGTGTCCTGCAGACCATGAAGCAGCGGTTGAAACCCAATACCGCTGATTTTTACCGCACCCACCCGTCACCGGACAGCAGAATCCGGGAAATATCGAAGGTGTACCAGGCTCACGGATCCATTCCCGTCAATTCAGCCCGCCAGAAGAGATTCCTGGATGCGACGGAAGGCGTCGATTGATCGGATTCGTCTATGCTGAACAGGTTTAAGTCCCCGACCTATCGCAAACTTTTACAGGGGTTGCTTGCCTCGCTGGTGGGGTTCAGCGTCGCCGTTCTCCTGTGGATTCCGGGCTGGTTGGATCTGTGGGAACTGAGAAGCTGGGACTGGCGGGTCAATCTGTTGGAAGGGTGGACTGAAAAAACAGGAACGGACAATAAAGTCCGGCTTATTCTTCTGGATCAGAACAGCCTGGACTGGGCGAAGCAGACAAACGATCTCGCCTGGCCATGGCCGCGGGAAGTCTACGGAAAGATTGTTGATTTCTGCCATCGCGGCGGCGCAAGGTCGGTCGGGTTCGATGTCCTTTTTACGGAACCCTCGGCATACGGCGTCGAGGACGATCGTCTGTTCGGCGAGGCGATCCTGAATTGCGGAAAGTTTGCGGGTTCGATGTTCCTGGGTGAAACCACCGGGGAATTTCAAGGCTGGCCTGCGGGTGTCAAGAAAAATCCCCTGGTACCGGCCGGAAGGGAAGGGGATACGGCCCGTTTTCTTGAAAAAGCGACCTACAAAAGGGCGAGTTTCCCCATTCCGGAAATTTCGGAACATGCCTTCCTTTTAGCCAACGTGCACATGAACCCCGATATGGACGGCGTCTACCGGAGGGTTCCCCTGTTAAACCATTTCGGTGACCAGTGGGTTCCGGCTTTGGGGTTCGGGGTCTATTTGACCGCCCATCCCGAAAAAAACGTCTCGATTGAAAAAAACACCCTGGTTGTGGGAAACAATCCGATTCCTTTTGACAGCCAGGGACGGTCGATCCTGCGCTTCAAGCAGCCGTCCAGATTCACGCATGCCTACAGTGCCGCTTCCATCCTCCAGAGCGAGCTCAAGATTCTCCAGGGGGAAAAACCCGATATCGATCCGCAGGTTTTTCGGGATTGCTATGTCTTTTTCGGATTTTCCGCCCCCGGTCTCATGGATCTGCGATCCATTCCGCTGTCCGGAATTTATCCGGGCGTCATGATTCATCAGACCATTCTGGACAATATTCTGTCCGGTTCTTTCATCCGGGAAACGCCGAATGCGGTTTCTCTGGTTGTCACGCTCCTGCTGGTTTTGTTTGCGGGGGTCTTTTCCTCCCTGGTTACCCAAATCTATAAGACGGCGGCCATATACCTGGTTTCGCTGTGCATGCCTCTCGCCGTCTGTTCCCTCGCCTATGCCAGGGGATTCTGGCTTCCCCTGGTGGTACCGGAGACAGGGGTCGTCCTGACCCTGGTCAGCGCCGGTCTTCTCTATTACGGTACGGAAGGCCGTCAGAAAAGATTCATCAAGAATGCGTTCCAGCAATATCTGAGCCCGGCCGTGATCGAGGAACTGATCGCAAATCCGGAGAGGTTGAAACTGGGCGGCGAACGCCGGGAATTGTCCATCTTCTTTTCGGACCTGGAGGGGTTTACCGGCATCTCGGAAAAATTGTCGCCCGAGGAGTTGACCTCTATCCTGAACGAATATTTATCGGCCATGACGGAGATTATTCATGAAGAGGGGGGAACCGTGGACAAATACGAGGGAGACGCCATCATCGCCTTCTGGAACGCTCCTCTTTTACAGGAAGATCATGCCGTCCGCTGCGTCCGGGCCGCCTTGAGATGCCAGGAGAAACTGGCGGAATTGCGGCCCTCTTTCCGGAAGAAGATCGACGGGGATCTTAAAATGCGGATCGGGGTCAACACGGGTGTGGTGGTGGTCGGGAACATGGGTTCGAAAACCCGGTTCGATTACACCATGATGGGCGATTCCGTGAATCTCGCCTCACGTCTGGAAGGGATCAACAAGGAATTCGGTTCCTATACCATGATCTCTCAATTCACACTGGACCGGATCGGGGACGCCTTCCCGGTCCGGCAACTTTCCAGGGTTCGTGTCGTCGGGAAAAAAGAAGCCGTTACCGTCTTCGAACCCATGTTCGCGGAAGATTATGAAACTCGCAGGGAAACGATTAAGAAATTTGAGAAGGGTCTGCAATCCTATTACCGGGGGGATTTCAAGGCGGCCTTGGCCGAGTTTCTGGTCATCGAGGACACGGATGCCCCGGCCCGGGCTTATGTGGCCAAGTGCCGGGAACTCCTGTCCGAAGAACCGCAGTCCTGGGACGGCACGTGGGTGATGACCAGGAAGTGATCCCATTGTCCGCGTGACGCCCGGCGTGGTACAGGATCCCCCCGTTTTTTCGAGAATCCCTTGACACGTTGCGATGACTTCACTATAGCATGGGTCGTGAATAATTCATTCTGAGAGGCACTCCATGGAAAACACATCCTGTTCCCTGAAAGGTTATTGCCTGCCCCTTACGCCGGAAGGCAGGTCATCCCTGGTCGACGCGCCGCCCTGGTACTACGGCGGCGAATTGATGCAACTGCTGTTCAAGACGGATCCGGATCAGGCAAGAAAATTTATACCTGCGCCCCTTGAAATGGGACCGGAGCCGGGATCGGGTATCGTCTGGTTTGTCGAATGGATCTCCGTCAGCGAATCGAATCCCGATATGGCCTATGAGAACCCGGAGCGTTCGATTTACAAGGAATGCATCGTCCTGCTGCAGTGCAGTTATCAGGGTGAGACGGGGTATCTCGTCCCCTTCATCTGGGTGGACAACGACTTTACCCTGGTGAGAGGCTTTATCCAGGGATTCCCGAAGGTTCTGGGGCGGATTTACATGACGAAGCTCCATGCATTGAACCCCAAAATCGGCGGCAGAGGTCCCGGTGCGAAACTGAAGGGAATCTGTGAGGCCAATGGGGAAAGGTTGATCGAGGGGTCGCTGATTTTGAAAGAGAAAGTAGACAGAACCTCTTTGCCGCGTGTGAAATTCTTCCTGTTGCGTCATTTCCCCAGCATCGAAGATCCAGAAAAGGCGGTCGTGCACGAAATTGCAACCAGCGTCGCCAGCCTCGAGGTGGACGATATCTGGAGAGGCGATGCCGACGTGAAATTCTCCGGGACCTTTAACCGGGAACTGCAAAAACTCATGCCCATGGAAGTGAAAGGCGGGTTTTACCACAGTGCGGGGTTGACCATTGCGGGCGGGCGTGTTTTGCACCGCTACGGGACGGAAGGATGATAGATGGATTGTCCCGTCCCAGTGCAGAGTTGCAACGGGACGGGACGGATCTTTCAACCGGCCTTGTAGTACTTCATCACCGACGGCATGATCGATTTGATGTGCTGGATCCGGGTCTGGTCGGCGGGATGCGTACTGAGCCATTCCGGAGGAGCCTGCCCCGTTTTTCCTTTCATCATTCTTTCCCAGAAGTCGATTGCCTTTCTCGGGTCATATCCTGCCATGGCCATAAAAGTTAAACCGATGAGATCCGCTTCGTTTTCCTGGAGACGGCTGTAGGGAAGAAGAACGCCTACCTGCGAACCGAGACCGAACGCCGCCATCCATAGCTGCTGGGTCAATGCCGGTTGTGTAGCGACCGCGGTGGCCAGCGCCTGCCCGCCCATCTGGAGCGCCAACTGCTGGGACATTCTTTCGTTCCCGTGTTGGGCAACGGCGTGGGCGATTTCATGTCCCATCACGACGGCCAGCCCCGTGTCGTCAGCGGTAATGGGCAGGATCCCCGTGTAAATGACCACCTTTCCTCCCGGCATGCACCATGCATTGACGTCCTTGGATTCGACCAGGTTATATTCCCAGTTATAACCCGATAACTGCTGGGTCAGGTTTCTTTCGGCATAGTATCGATAAACCGCCTTTTCAATATTTTTCCCCACCCGTTTCACCCGTTCGGTTTCCGCTGCATTCGTACTGAGTTTGTTCGATTTGAGGAATTTATCGTATTCCTGATAACTCATCGATAACATCGAATCGGCGGGAATGAGATTCAACTGCGTCCGGCCCGTAACGGGGACGGTCGAACAGGAGAAAAGGGCAAATAATATCCATAAAAACAGGCAATAAGAAAGCTTTTTCATGGTGTTTCCTCTCTCATGTCGAAAATTTTGCTTCTTATACCATATTATGTATTTCTCTGCACGGAGAATTCATGATGGTTCAATGCGGACGGATTTTCTCTATAGCGATAAGAAATGGAAAGAATCGTTAAAAAATAATTGACAGATGGGGGAGTAATGTGGCAGGAACTCAAGGCATGTGGTTCCTTGAAAAGAAAATGACAAGGGATACGAAGAAGGTAATAAAAGCTGGAATATGCTGTATTTTAACGGATAATTGAGTTTGCGTGTTTCAGTTGTGACCAGCCGGTTTAAAACATCCCAATCCTCAAAAATCTACAAAAGAACATCGTGTTCCAGATAGGTATCAAGAAGCTTTAATCAGAATAAAAGGCAGCGATTGCTTTCCACATGCGGTTTGGTCCCGTAGATTAAACCATTTCGCGGAGTGCTGCGTACCGTTCGAATTCCGCGAAACAAACGCGTTAATCCGCATCAAGATCAGTTTATGGGGAATACGGTTGCTTCTTCCCGGAGAATGAGGAAAAGGGGGGCGTTATAACGCCGTGGATTGAAGAGCGGTTTGATCAGGAGCGTGGAATAACCCGGAAGATTGTAGAACATAAAAAGGGAAACGGGTTCATTTTGAAAATGAAACTCAAATATCAGGAAAGGGGCGGTGAGGGAGACAACATGATTACAGAAGCAAGCATCAAGGAGGTAATCGAAGCAAGGGGCAACAGGAGAGAAAATCTCATGTTGGTGTTGCGGGATCTGGAGATTCTGTCAGGAAAAAATCAGCTCGACATGGATACGCTGAACGCGGTCTCCGAGTACATGAAGATTCCGGAGAGCGTCCTTACGGGTTTTGTCAGTTTCTATTCCATGTTCGACACGGAGCAGAGGGCGAAATATGTGATCCGGGTCTGCAAGTCGGCACCCTGTCACGTGATGGGAGCCGCGACCGTTTTCGACTCGCTGGAAAAATATTTGGGGATCACGGAAGGCGAAGCGACGGAAGACGGTTTGTTTTATCTGGAGGCCTGCGAATGCCTGGGGGTCTGTTCCGTGGCGCCGGCGATGATGGTCAATTACGATCTGCACGGCAATCTGACGGATGAAAAGATCAAGGCGCTGCTGGATGACTATCGTCAGAAGGAACCGACCGGTTTGAAAGAACACAGTAGTCCCGAAGTGGCGGGAGCCGCCTGCGTGATTGACGAAGCCGGTCAGACCAAGCGGCTTCTGGCAAAAGTGGGGAAAGTCGATCCGAACAGCATCGACAGTTACGTCGGCATGGGAGGATATGCCGCTTTCAAGAAAGCGATCACCGGGATGAAACCGGAAGAGGTCATCCAGGTCGTCAAGGATTCGGGACTTCGCGGCCGCGGCGGCGCGGGATTTCCGACGGGCGTCAAATGGTCCTTCGTTCCCAAGGGAGACATGGAAAAGTTCGTGATCTGCAACGCCGACGAAGGAGAGCCCGGAACATTCAAAGACCGTGTCCTGATGGAAGAAGATCCCCACATGCTGATCGAGGGAATGGCCCTGTGCGGTTATGCGATCGGGGCGAAAACCGGTTACATCTACATCCGCGGTGAATATCGCAGATGTATCGACCGCCTGCAGGCGGCGATCGATCAGGCCCGCCAGAAGGGCTGGCTGGGAAAGAACATCGGCGGGACCGCCTTCGAGTTCGACATCTTCATCAAGGAAGGCGGCGGTGCCTATGTCTGCGGAGAAGAAACCTCCCTGATCAATTCCATGGAAGGAAAACGCGGTGAGCCGCGGGTAAGACCGCCGTTCCCGGCCGGTGCAGGCTTCATGGGAAAACCCTCCAATGTAAACAACGTGGAAACCTACGCATCGGTCCCGATGATCATCGAAAACGGTGCGGACTGGTTCAAATCCGTCGGTACGGCGACCTGTGCGGGAACGAAACTGTACTGCCTGTCGGGTAAACTCAACCGGACGGGCCTTGTCGAGCTGCCGATGGGGGCGACGTTACGGCAGATCATCGACGTCTACGGCAAGGGCATAAAAAATGGGAAAGCCTTCAAATTCGCCCAGGTCGGCGGATCTGCAGGGGGCGTCTTAGGTCCGGATCTGCTGGATCTCCCCCTGGATATCGATCAGACCATCAAGGCGGGCGTAACCCTCGGTTCGGGTGTGATTCTCGTCTGTGACGAGGATGATTGTCCGGTCGATTTCCTCCAGAACACCTTGAGTTTCTTCGCCCATGAGTCCTGTGGCCAGTGTATCCCCTGCGGTTTGGGAACGGAGCAGCTTTATCACATCATGAATAAAGTCTCCGCAGGCATTGCCGAGGAAAGGGATATCGACATCATGGCGGAAACGGCAAGGCTGATGCAGAAGACAACCCTGTGCGCGTTGGGCCAGTCTCCGATCATGCCGATATCGACGATACTGAAATATTTCAGGGATGACTTCCTTTGTCATTCCGATACGTCATGCCAGTGTTAGCTACAAAGAAGGCCGTTGTTTTGAGAACTGCGAAGAAACGATTTCAGCATCAGACGAAAAAAGAAAATGGAGGAGAATCAATGTCAACAGTATCGCTTACGATTGATAATATCAAAGTGAATGTGCCGGCGGAAAGTACGATTCTGCAAGCGGCAAAGTCCGCCGGAATCAATATCCCGACCCTTTGCGCCTGGTTGGAAATGGATCACACCCCCGGTGCCTGCCGAGTCTGTTCGGTGGAAGTCGAAGGCATGCCCACCCTGGTTGCTTCGTGCGTGTACCCCGTTCGGGAGGGCATGGTGGTCAAAACCAGTTCCGAGACGGTGCGCAAGGCGAGAAAGATGATCGTGGAATTGATCCTGGCGAATCATCCGCAGGAATGCAACTACTGTGTCCGGAACGGAAACTGCGAGTTGCAGAAAGTCGCGGAAGCGGTGGGCGTCAAAGAGGTTCGCTACGACATGGTGGAATTCGATACGGAGGATTTCCTCGATGATTCGAGCCCTTCCATCGTCCGGGACAGCAGGAAGTGCATTAATTGCCGCCGTTGCGTCATGGTCTGTGAGCAGGTGCAGACTGTCAATGCCCTGACGCCGATGGGCCGCGGCGGCGAAGTCAGCGTGGTTCCTGCGTATAATCTGCCCCTGATCCAGACCAACTGTATTGCCTGCGGTCAGTGTGTCATGGCCTGTCCGGTCGGGGCGCTGGCGGAGAAAGACGACATCGATGCCGTCTGGAAGGTTATCGAAGACCCCACAAAACACGTTGTCGTCCAGGAGGCGCCGGCTATCCGCGCCGCCCTGGGTGAGGAATTCGGCATGCCGGCAGGTTCGCTGGTGACGGGCAAGATGATTTCCGCTTTGAGGAGGCTTGGTTTCGACAGGGTGTTCGACACGAACTTCACGGCGGACCTGACCATTATCGAGGAAGGGAATGAACTCCTGAAAAGAGTCAAAGAGGGGGGCACCCTGCCCATGATCACCTCCTGCAGTCCCGGCTGGATCAAGTTCTGCGAACATTTCTATCCGGATCTGCTGGATCACCTGTCCACATGCAAATCGCCGCAGCAGATGTTCGGCGCCCTGGCAAAGACCTACTATGCGGAAACCGCCGGGGTCGATCCCAAAGATATCGTGGTCGTATCCATCATGCCCTGTACGGCGAAGAAATTCGAATGCCAGCGGGACGAGATGACGGGAAGCGGGTTCAAGGATGTCGACTACGTTTTGACAACCAGGGAACTGGCCCGGATGATCAAGGAGGCGGGCATCGATTTCGTGAACCTGCCCGACGGGGAATACGATGCTCCCATGGGCGAGTACACCGGCGCCGCCACGATTTTCGGCACGACGGGCGGCGTGATGGAAGCGGCGCTCCGGACGGTTTACGCCGTTGTCACCGGTGAAGAGCTGAAAGATCTCAACATCACCCCGGTCAGGGGATTGGAAGGCGTGAAGGAAGCCACCGTGGCCGTCGGCCCCCTGGGGCCGGTTAAAGTGGCCGTCGCCCACGGACTGGGAAATGCGCGGAAGGTCATGGATCTGATCCGCGACGGCAAGGCGGAATACGCTTTTGTCGAGGTCATGTGTTGTCCCGGCGGTTGTGTCGCCGGCGGCGGCGAGCCGATTCCCACCAACGACGATATCCGGATGCTGCGCGCCGGAGCGCTTTACAAGGACGACGGTGAAGTCCAGAAGTTCAGGCAGTCTCACGAGAATCCGGCCATTACGGCGGTTTACGAGAAATTCCTGAAAGAACCTCTGGGACATAAATCGCATCACCTGCTTCACACGCACTACGTGAAGAGGGGAACGAAACTGCCTCATGAGGCCTAGTTGAATTTGAGCTTGATTCAAAAAGCAAACAGGGGTTTGATCTTACGAAAGGGTCAAACCCCTTTATTTTGGGCGGCCCTTGCACTTTGTGCCGCAATGACCGTGATCCGTAATCTTGGGACTGTTTAACATGCCGGATTCCGCAATCGGAGATATCATCGTAAGACTGACCCTGGGCGGGAATATCCGTGTTGAAGACCTGGCCGTTATCTTATCGGCTTCGGATACCGGAACCCTCCGATACCTGCATGATACGGCCGACGAAGTGAGAAAAAAAACGGTGGGGAACGCCGTTTTGCTGCGCGGCATTATCGAAACATCCAACATCTGTCATCAGCATTGCCGGTATTGCGGCCTGAGGAAAGAAAACACGAAAATCCACCGTTACCGCATGGCGGAGGGAGAGATCCTGGCTGTCGCAAAAAAAATTTCAGCCTGCGGAATTTCGACCGTCGTCCTGCAGTCCGGGGAAGACCTGATGGCCGCGGATCGCATCTGCGCCCTGATCAGAAAAATCAAGGAGGAAACGGATCTTTTCGTTACCCTGTCGATCGGGGAGAGAGGTTACGAAGATTATCGCGCTTTCAGGAAAGCCGGCGCCGATCGCTATCTCCTCAAGCATGAAACCGCTTCCAAAGCGCTTTTTGAATCGCTTCGGCCCGGTTCTTCCTATGAAAACAGGCGGCGATGTCTTCTCCGGTTGAAGGAATTGGGATACGAAACCGGGGCAGGCAATCTTGTCGGCCTGCCCGGTCAGGACGTAAACGATCTGGCGGCAGACCTCCTGTATCTGAGAGACCTTCCGGCGGACATGATCGGAATCGGTCCCTTCATTGCGCACCCGGATACGCCGCTGGCCGAATTTCCCGGAGGATCGGGGGAAATGACCTTGAAGGTGGTTTCCCTGGCCCGGCTGCTTTTGCCCAAGGCGAATATTCCCGCCACGACCGCCCTGGGTGTCCTGGAAAAAGACGGGAGAAGAAAGGCCCTTCTGGCGGGGGCGAATGTCGTGATGCTCGATTTCACTCCGGAATCATACCGAATGCACTATGACATTTATCCGGGAAAAACCCATGTCGCCACGGAGATGGACGGTTATCTGGAAGTTCTGAAAAAGGAGCTTCAATCGATCGGCAGAACGGTCGGACGGGACCGTCCGCTTGAATCAGGACTGAAAAACGGCTTTCAGGCGGGACCAAATAAAGCTTGACCTGAGAAAAACAAATCGGGTAGTTTCTGCACGCAAAGCACGGGGTCGATTTCAAATCATTTGGAGAGAGAATTATGGCCGTCTCGGGAAAAATACATGAATTTGTGACAAAATCCTCCTGGATCAGAAAAATGTTTGAGGAAGGGGTTCTCCTGAAGAAGCAGTATGGTGCGGAGAATGTCTTTGATTTCACTCTCGGCAATCCCAACGTTCCGCCGCCGGATGAATTCAAGCGGATTCTTCAGAAAATCGTCAGCGAAGAAACACCCGGTGTCCACGGATACATGTCGAACGCCGGCTATGACGATACGCGGGAGGCCGTGGCCGCCCATATCCGCAAGACTCAGGGGATCGACATCGCCAAGGAACAGATCGTCATGACCTGCGGAGCCGCCGGCGCTCTCAATGTCGTTCTGAAAGTCCTCCTGGACCCGGAAGACGAGGTGATCGTTCCGTCTCCGTATTTCATGGAATATCGTTTCTATATCGACAATGCCAACGGGAAGATGGTCCTGGTTCCGGCAAAGGCGGATTTTTCCCTCGACGTGGAGGCGATCGGGCAGGCGATCACGCCGAAGACCAAGGGCGTGCTCCTCAACTCGCCCAACAATCCCACCGGTCGCGTCTATGATGCGGCTTCCATTGCGTTGCTGGCGGACACGCTCAAGGAGAAGGGACGGGAATACGGCCGCGCCATTTATCTGATGACCGATGAACCGTACCGTGAAATCGTCTTTGACGGGATCGAGGTTCCCAGTATCCTGGGGGCCTATCCGCACAGCATATGCGCATCCTCCTATTCAAAGACCCTTTCCATTCCGGGGGAACGTATCGGTTACCTGGCCGTCAATCCCGGGATATCGGATTACAAGGAACTCATGGACGGCATCATGCTCTACAACCGGGTCCTGGGTTTCGTCAACGCCCCCGCCATCATGCAGAGGGTCATGACGCACATGCAGGGTATTCACGTGGACATCGCACAGTACAAGCGCAAGCGGGATCTTCTTTGTGACGGCCTCGCATCGGCCGGATACGATATCGTCAAGCCGGACGGAACCTTTTATCTCTTTACCCGGACACCGATCGAAGACGATGTGGCGTTTGTGCGCGCCCTTCAAAAGAGAAGAATCCTCGCGGTTCCGGGGCAGGGATTCGGTGGTCCCGGTCATATCCGGATTGCCTTCTGTGTCGATGATACGACGATCCTCAGGGCCATGGACGGGTTTGCCGATACGCTCAAGGAGTACCGCTGACACAGGGGTTCCTCCCGGAATTTCACGTTCCCCTAATCGTAGCGGATCGTGAAATCCGAAAAGGAGTGGGTCGCCTCTTCACGGGTTATTTCGACATCCGTGACGCGGGCGGAGGGCGGACCGGTTCTGCACCAGTCTATCATCAGGGCGACGTTTTCTTCCGTCCCTTCAAATACGGCTTCCACGTTTCCGTCGGGCCGGTTTCTGACCCACCCCGTCAGGTCGAGCCGTATGGCGTTTTTCCGGGTGTGGTGCCGGAAGAACACTCCCTGCACCAGTCCGGAGATGATCAAGTGGGCTCTTGTCGCGGCTGTCATGGGATTCCACCGATCATGGCCAGAAACTCTTCCTCCGTTAAAATGGTCAGATGATAAGTCATGGCCCTCTCCAGCTTCGAACCCGCCGCCTCGCCCGCAACAACGAAATCCGTTTTCGGTGAGATCGACGAATGGACAAGGCCGCCTTTGGAAAGAACGAGGCGTTTGGCTTCTTCCCTGACCATTTTTTTCAGACTTCCCGTAAAGACGAAGGATTTTCCCGATATCGGGGAGGATGACTGTCCCGAAGCGTCCCTTGGAACAAAACCCGCGGATTTCAGCTTCGACAGGACGTGAAGATTCTGCGGCTCCCTGAAGAAACGGACGATGCTGCCGGCCGCCTCGGGGCCGATGTCGCGGATCCGGATCAGATCGCTTTCTTCGGCCTTTTCGATTGCCTCCAGGGATTTGAATGTCCGGGCCAGCAATCTCGATGCGTGTTCCCCGACGTGCCTTATTCCCAGGGCGTAGATAAATCGGTCAAGGGGTGTTGTTTTGGACTTTTCAATGGCGGAAACCAGGTTGTCCGTCGATTTTTCCCCGAATCTGTCCAGCAAAAGAAAGTCTTCCCGCTTCAGGTGAAAAAGATCGGCGGGATCCTTGATAATGCCCTTGTCGACCATCTGCGAAACCAGTTTGTCTCCCAGGCCTTCGATATCCATCCCGTTTCTCGAGGCGAAGTGTTTGATCCGTTCCTTGATCTGAGAGGGACAGGCCAGGTCGATGCAGCGGTGAGCGACCTCTCCTTCGAGCTGGACGACCTCGGAGCCGCATTCGGGACAACGGGAAGGCATGACAAAGGGTTTTTCCCGGCCGGTTCTGTTTTCCTTCCGGACGGAAACGACTTCGGGAATGACATCTCCCGCCCGCTGAACCACTACCGTATCGCCGATCAGGATATCTTTCTTGACGATCTCGTTCAGGTTGTGCAGGGTGGCCCGGCCGACCATGACCCCGCCGACCGAAACCGGCTTCAGGATGGCCACCGGCGTCAGGACTCCCGTTCTTCCCACCTGGACGACAATGTCTTCAATGAGGGTCGTTTCCTGACGCGAGGGAAATTTGCAGGCGATGGCCCATCTCGGGCTTCTGGAGACAAAGCCCAGCTGGGATTGAATTTCGAACGAGTCGACTTTCACCACGATGCCGTCTATTTCGTAGGGAAGCGTTTCCCGCATCTCCATCATGCGATGGTAGTAATCGATGCATGCCGAAATGTCACCGGCCTTCTCGATATAGGGATTGACGGGAAATCCCCAGCGGGACAGCTGTTTCAGGGCTTCATCCTGGCTGCCGAAGGCAAGGCCTCCCTGGTATCCTACGGCATACAGATAGATGATCAAGGGGCGCCTGGCGGTGATGCGCGGATCGAGCTGTCTCAGGGACCCGGCGGCGGCGTTGCGGGGATTGGCGAACGGCGGTTCCCCCTCTTCCATCCGACGGGCGTTGAGCTTCCGGAAGGCTTCGATTCCGATGCACACTTCACCGCGGATTTCAATGACGTCCGGAACGGGAGCGCCCTGCAGCACCGGGATCGAAAGAGGCAGGGACCGAATTGTTTTGATGTTCTGCGTGACGTCTTCCCCCGTTTCACCGTCACCGCGGGTAGCCGCCTGGACAAGCATCCCCCTTTCATAAATCAGGTTGACCGCCAGTCCGTCCAGTTTCGGTTCGACGATGAAAGAAATCGCTTCGTCGAGACCGCGCAGACGCCGGATTCGATCGGAAAACTGGATCATTTCTTCGTCGGAGAAGGCGTTCCCGAGGCTCAGCATGGGTGTCAGATGCCGGACGGCGGAAAATTTTTCCAGGGGTTCGACCCCGACCCGCTGGGTTGGAGAGTCCGGGGAAAGCAGGGAAGGGTACTCCTTTTCCAGCGTATCCAGTTCGGCCATCAGGAGGTCGTATTCGGCATCCGTGATTTCCGGGGCGTCGAACTGATAGTAACGTTCGTTGTGATACCGGATCGTTCTTCTTAAATAAGCGACCCTTTCCCGGGCTTCTTGGAGATCCATTATTTTATGATTCTGAGATCGGGTTTCTTACTTTTGATGGTCTTTTGGGGGGGGGATTTCGCCATCTGCTCCTCAAGCCGGATATGTTCGTTAAAAATATGATTTTTTGCCCTGACGGCATTGATGATAAAGAAGATCACGACGGCTTTTTCCCATTCCCTGGACCGGTCGAAGTTGTCCATCCTCGTTTTGTATTTGTCCCAGAGAGTCGCCAGGGAAGCTTCATCGAGACCCAGTATTTTTTCCGCAAGTTTATCCAGCGTATTTTCAATCATCTCATGACTCCCACAGAAAATATATGTCTATCCAATACAGACAGGAAGAAAGATTGTCAAACAGATTCGGAATATGGCGGGATAAATACGGACATCGAAGCATAAACAGGGATAAAAAGCTTGTTTTTTCAGATCATGTCGATATAATCGGCATGCCTTGGCGGGGAGGTCGTGTTTTGAAATTGGGCGTTATTTCGGATACCCATCTGAGCGGTTACGACGAACATTTTGAGGAAATTATCACTCAGTATTTAAAAGATGCGGATTTAATCGTTCATGCAGGCGACGTGGTCTCTCCGGAGGTGCTCGACATGTTCGGAGAGAAGGAACTAGCGGTCGTTTGCGGGAACATGGACCCGATTTCACTGCACAAAAGATATCCGGATAAATCGCTCATGGAAATAAACGGTTTCCGGATCGCTCTCATTCACGATATCAACAAAGTCAAGGGATGGGGGATGTCGGCCAACCTGGGAGAGAAAATAAATCGATTTTTCGGCCGGGTTGATTGCTTGATTCACGGACATACCCATGATCCGTCTGTTTCCAAAACGGATGGGATTATCCTGTTCAATCCGGGGTCGGCGACGAACAATCGCTATCTGCCGTTCAACACCCTGGGTATTGTTGAAATAAAGGATCGAATCGAGATCGAAATTCTGGAGATTGCCTGATCGTTTCAAATCATCATTGAAGAACGGGAGTGTCGATGAAAGCGATATATGCGCCCTGGAGAATGTGTTATCTGAAATCCGGAAAGCCGGACGGTTGTGTTTTCTGCAAGGAATCCCTGCGCCAGGAGGATTTGATCCTCATGGAGGGGAAGACGGCTTACGTCATGATGAACCTCTATCCCTACATCAACGGCCACCTGATGGTTATTCCATACCGGCATGTTTTCAAGTTGAGCGATCTCTCGGCGGAAGAGAAGCTGGAACTCTTCGAGCTGGTGGATATATCGGTGAAGGCGCTGCAGGAATGCCTTCATCCCGAAGGGTTCAACATCGGCATCAATCTGGGCAAGGCCGCCGGAGCGGGAGTGGACGACCATGTCCATATCCATATCGTGCCCCGATGGATAGGGGATACGAATTTCATGACCATTATCGGCGAAGTGCGCGTCATCCCGGATGACTTGATCAAAACCTGGGAAAAACTTTTGCCTTATTTCAAGAATGTTTGTCAGGAGGATTCAATATGAAAGTCATCTATACGATTCTGATCATGATTCTGATTCTTTTCGTCATCACCTTTTCCCTGGAAAACACGATTCCCATCAAATTGAAGTATTACGATTTCTTTTATATCGAATGGCCGACATACATGCTGGTGTTCATATCCTGCCTGGTCGGTGTGGTCTTGATGGGTTGCATGGGTATCGTGGAGCGGTTTCGCTTGAGCCGGACCATCGCCCACCTGAACAAAACCATTCGTGACCTGCGCAGGGAAGTTCGGAACTACGACGAAGTCAAAGCGGCGGATGATGACAAGAAATCCGAAGAACCATTCTGAACCGGTAAAATTCATTACCGATCACAATCTGGGTAAACTGGCAAAATGGCTTCGCCTGCTCGGGTATGACACGATCTGCCACGGGGGTAAAGCCGATCGATCCTTCTGGAGAAGGGCGCGCGGAGACAGGCGTGTTCTTTTGACCCGGAGGAAAAACCTCCAATACTATCCCGGCGAAGTTGAAACGGTTGTTTTGGAGGAGGAAACGCTGGACGGGCAGTTATCCGAACTGCTGGATAAATTCCCGGTCGGGCCGGAGAGGGAGCATTTTTTCCGTTATTGTTCCGTCTGCAATGTTCGGCTGAGGCGGATCGTTAAAAACGACGTTCTGGATCGGGTTCCTCCTTATGTTCTGGAAACCCAGGATCACTTCTACCTCTGTCCGTCCTGTTCAAGGATTTATTGGCCGGGCAGCCACGTGGACCGCATCAAGGAAAATCTCAGGAAGCACAATCTGATGGATCTCCCTTGATCTTAGCAATGGCATGCTTCAAGGCGGGAAGAACCGTCGCCAGATTTTCCCTGACCCCTTTGGGACTCCCGGGCAGATTGATAATCAGGGACGCTCCCCTGATTCCGGCAACGGCGCGTGATATCATGGCGTGAGGCGTGATGAGAGCGCTTTCCCTCCGCATCGCCTCGGCCATTCCCGGGATTTCCTTATCCAGAACGGGAAGCGTTGCATCGGGGGTGACATCCCGGGGGCTGACGCCCGTACCCCCGGTGGTCATAATCAGATCAATCCTTTTTTCGTCGGCAAACAAAAGAAGCGCGGCGCGAATGGGTTCCGTTTCATCGGGAACGATCACATAGTCGGAAAATTGAAAACCGTTCTGTTCGAGGATACTTCGTATTTCCTGACCGCTCGTATCCAGTCTTTCACCCCGGGCACCCTTATCGCTGATCGTGATGATGCCGAACGTAAAAGCCATTTTATGCCTCTTCTTTATCCTTCTTCGATTCCGCGATGATTTTTTCCGCCAGATGGGCGGGGACTTCCTCGTAATGGGAATGCGAGTAGGTAAACGTTCCCCGGCCGCTGGTCATGGAAGTCAGATCCGGTGCGTACTTCAGAATTTCCGCAAGGGGGACCTGGCCCTTGACTATCTGGTTGGCGCCCTTTGAATCCATTCCCAGAACCTTGCCCCGGCGGCTGTTCAGATCGCCGATCACATCTCCCATGTACTCGTCGGGAATTTCGATTTCAATATTCACAATCGGTTCCAGAAGAATCGGCTGACAGGCCATCACGCCCTTCTTGAATCCCATGGAGCCGGCAATTTTGAAAGCCATTTCCGATGAATCGACCGTATGGTAGGATCCGTCTACGAGAGAAACTCTCACATCGACAAGGGGATAACCGGCCACAACGCCTTCCTCCATCGCCTCGACGATTCCCTTCTCCACGGCGGGACGGTATTGCTGTGGAATGACCCCCCCGACGATTTTATCGAGGAACTCGAATCCGCCGCCTTTAGGCAGGGGTTCGATATCGAGCCAGCAGTCACCGAACTGGCCGCGGCCTCCGGACTGTTTCTTGTAGCGTCCCTGGACGTTGGTTTTACCCTTGATGGTTTCCTTGTAGGGAACTCTGGGGGTTTTGAGGTTCACTTCCACGCCGAATTTCCGTTTCATCTTCTCCATGTTGACTTCGATATGGACCTGGCCCATGCCGGAAATGATCATTTCCTTCGTCTGTTCGTCGCGGTGAAACGACAGCGTCGGATCCTCCTCGACCAGGCGGTTGATGGAGGAGACGATTTTTTCTTCATCTCCCCGGGATTTGGGCTCGATGGCAAAGGAAATGATGGTGGGCGGAACGTCGATTTTGTCGAAAATGACCGGGTTCTTTTCGGAACAGATGGTATCTCCCGTAAAAGTGTCCTTCAACTTCGATAAGGCGGCGATGTCGCCGGGGATGAGCTGCTCCGCCGTCTTCTGGGTCTTTCCTTCCAGATAAGCGATGTTGCCCGTCCGTTCCGTCGTTTTTCGCGTTGAATTATAGAAATTCCCGTCGGAAGTCAGGGTTCCCGAATAGACCCGGAAGAGGGTTAGCCTCCCCGCATACGGATCGGCGATTGTTTTGAACACCAAGGCGGAAAACGGTGCCGATTCCTCGGGCGCCCTTTCCTCTCTTTCACCGCCCGACGGTTTGATTCCGAAGACCTTGCCTCGGTCGATCGGCGACGGCAGATATTTGACGATGAAGTCCATGAAAGGAGTGATCCCGATATTCTTGATCGACGATCCGCAAAGGACGGGATACAGGGAACCGGAGGCGATCCCCTTCAGGAGGCCGGTCTTCAGTTCATCGACCGACAACTCCCCGTTTTCCAGATACTGCTCCATCAATACTTCGTCGGACTCGGCGATGTCTTCCACCATCGATTCTCGGAATTTATCCGCGTCACCCTTCATCTCGGACGGAATATCCGAGACCTGGAAAGTTCCCTTCTGGTCGTCGAATATCATGGCTTTCTGATTTATCAGGTCCACGACCCCCTTGAATGAATTCTCCTTCCCGATCGGAAGGAAAACAGGCGTGCCCTTTTCCCCCAAAAGGCCCTGGATGCTCTCGAATGCTTTGACGAAATCGGCCCTTTCCCGGTCCATGCGGTTGATGAAGATCACCCGGGGGAGCTTGAAAGCGCCCGCATATTCCCAGTTTTTAATGGTCTGGAATTCCACGCCGCTGACAGCGTCGACGACGACGATCGCGCTGTCCGCCACGCGAAGGGCGTTTTTCGTATCAAAGGAGAAGTTGGAATCTCCCGGGGTATCCAGGATGTTGATTTTATGTTTGTCCCATTCGAAGAAGTTGACGGCCGTGCTGATCGAAATATGCCGTTTCTGTTCTTCAGGTTCGAAGTCCATGGAGGACGTTCCCTCGTCAACTCGCCCAGGCCGGTCCGATTTACCGCTTAGATAAAGAAATGACTCACACAGGGAAGTTTTCCCGGTGCCTCCGTGCCCGACGACGACAACATTTCTGAGGGTCGTTGAATCGTACTTTGCCATGGAAACTCCTTTCTGGTAAAAACATCACGATCTTTATTGTATCGCGGGTGTTTAGCTCAATATACCGGACAAAGTCAAGACAATTTTCCGTAAACGAACTGGGATGAAGGGCTTAGAAAAACAGGCTTTCAACGGGTCAAAACGGGAGTAAATTGAGTTGACTTAAAGCAGCGATGCCAGTATAAGTGCTGTCCAAATGAAGAACGGGGCAAATCCAACGTTATTCTATGCAGTTCACTCCTTCACAGGCAGATGGTTGCCATAATTTTCTAGAATAGGTGATTCCTATGCTCAGTTATCTTATCAAAAAAATCATCGGAACGCAAAATGACCGGGATATAAAGAGGTTATCCCAGATTGTCCAGGAAGTCGGCCGGCACGAAGCTGCCCTGAAAACCCTGTCGGACGATCAGTTGCAGGCGAAAACGGCGGCATTCAAAGAAACCCTTTCCCGGGGCGCCTCCCTGGACGATATCCTGCCTGAAGCCTTTGCGGTTGTCCGCGAGGTGGCCGACAGGACGGTTCACATGAGACCTTTCGATGTGCAGATCATCGGCGGCCTGGTGTTGAACGAAGGGAAAATCGCGGAAATGAAAACCGGAGAAGGAAAGACCCTTGCCGCAACGCTTCCCCTTTATCTCAATGCCCTGGAAGGAAAGGGAGCCCACCTGGTCACGGTGAACGACTATCTGGCCCGGCGGGATGCCGAGTGGATGGGGCCGGTTTACCGGTTCCTGGGTTTGTCCGTCGGGGTTATCGTCCACGGGATGGACGACGCCGAGCGGAAAGAGGCTTACGGCGCCGACATTACCTACGGCACGAACAATGAGTTCGGGTTCGATTACCTGCGTGACAACATGAAGTTCAGCCTGGACGATTATGTCCAGCGGGATTTTCACTATGCCATCGTCGACGAGGTGGACAGCATCCTGATCGACGAAGCCCGGACACCCCTGATCATATCCGGCGCCTCCGAAGAATCGACGGATAAATACTACCGGATCAACCAGGTGATTCCGAATCTCCGCCAGGAGAAGGATTACACGGTCGAAGAAAAATCGCGGACCGTTGTGTTGACGGAGGAAGGGGTTTCCCGGGTCGAAGGGTTCCTCAAGGTGCAGAATCTTTACGAGCCGAAGAACATCGAGATTCTCCACCACGTGAACCAGGCCCTGAAAGCCCATACCCTGTTCAAAAGGGATGTGGACTACCTCGTCAAGGACGGCCAGGTCATTATCGTCGACGAGTTCACGGGGCGTGTCATGCCGGGCAGGCGATACAGCGACGGTCTTCATCAGGCCCTGGAGGCCAAGGAAAAGGTTAAAATCGAACGGGAAAACCAGACCCTGGCCTCGATCACTTTCCAGAATTATTTCCGCATGTATTCCAAGCTGGCGGGCATGACGGGGACGGCCGATACGGAAGCCGCGGAATTCAAGAAGATATACGACCTGGACGTTGTCGTGGTGCCGACGAACATGCCCATGATCCGGGAAGACCACCCCGATGTCATCTACAAGACGGAAAAAGAGAAATTCAACGCCGTGATCGAAGAGATCAGGGAACTCAACCGGCAGGGCCGCCCCGTCCTGGTGGGAACCATTTCGATCGAAAAATCGGAGCTCCTCAGCAAATATCTGAGCCGGACCGGTATCGGTCATCATGTGCTGAATGCCAAGAACCACGAAAAAGAAGCGGAAATCGTGGCGAACGCCGGGCAGAAGGGCATGGTGACCATTTCGACCAACATGGCCGGGCGCGGGACGGACATCAAGCTGGGGGCGGGGGTTGCGGAACTGGGGGGGCTGCACATCCTGGGAACGGAGCGGCATGAGAGCCGCCGTATCGACAACCAGTTGCGTGGCCGTTCGGGCCGCCAGGGCGATAAGGGCTCTTCGCGGTTCTTCTTGTCCCTGGAAGACGACCTGCTCCGGATTTTCGGCGCGGAAAAAATCGCCTCGGTCATGGATCGCCTGGGAATTGAGGAAAACCAGCCCATTGAGCACAAGTTCATCACGCGGGCCATCGAAAACGCCCAGAAGCGGGTCGAAGCCCAGAACTTCGAAATCCGCAAACACCTCCTCGATTACGATGACGTCATGAACCGGCAGCGTCAGGTCATCTACGAACAGCGTAAAAAGGTTCTCAAAGGGGAAAACCTCTGGGAAGACGTGGAAGAGATGCTGGAGGAAGTGGCGGAAAACCTGGTTGATGAATTCATCGACGAGAAAGCCCATCCCGAAGACTGGAACCTGAAAACCATGGATGACATGATTTTCAAGCAGTTTTCCCTGAAGACGAATCACGCGGCTTTACCTGTTGAGCAAAGGAACAAGGCGGTTCTGATCGACGACCTGATCAACGCGGTGAAAGATCTCCTGCGTGCGAAAGAGCGGGAATTCGGAACGCCCCTGATGGACTATCTGATCAAGGTCATCATGCTCCAGACGATCGATACCCACTGGAAGGACAACCTTCTGGCCATGGATCATCTGAAGGAGGGGATCGGGCTGCGCGGCTACGGTCAGAAAGACCCGGTGCGCGAGTATCAGAAAGAGGGCTACGACATGTTCATGGACATGGTGTACCGCATCAAGGAGGATACGTTGGAGAAACTGTGCATGGTCCGCATTCAGAGAGAGGAAGAAATCGACGAGATGCAGTCCAAGCAGAAGCAGGATTACACGATGAATCGCGGAGAGGAACCCGGCGCGCCGGCAACCGTAAAGAGGGAGGGCCATAAGATCGGCCGCAACGATCCCTGCCCCTGTGGAAGCGGGAAAAAATACAAGAAGTGCTGCGGCCGGATATAGCCTCAAGGAGTGTTGAAATGGATCAAGAATTCATGGTGCCGGGTTTTCTGGCAAACGGCATGTGTTGCGGTATCAAGGAAGACGGCCGCAAGGACCTGAGCCTGATTTTTTCCACGCAAAAGGCCACCGCCGCCGGAGTGTTTACAAAAAACGCCTTCAAGGCGGCGCCCGTTCTGCTGGATATGGAACGGATTGAGCGGGGAGAGGGGCAGGCCGTTGTCGTCAACAGCGGGATTGCCAACGCGGCTACAGGTGAAGAAGGGCTGCAGGATGCCCGTTACGTCTCGGCGGTCACATCGAGTCGATTGAAGATTCCCGATGAATTGGTCTACGTTGCTTCCACCGGGGTGATCGGCCATCGTGTTCCCGTCGATAAGATTGAAAGAGCCATGCCGGAACTGGTATCGGGTTTGAAGGAAACGGGAATCGCCGACGCGGAAGAGGCGATCATGACGACGGACAAGATGCCCAAAATCGCCCTCTCAAAGGGCACAATCGATGGAAAGGAGATCACGGTCTGCGGTATGGCCAAGGGCGCCGGAATGATCGAGCCCCACATGGCGACCATGCTTTCTTTCATCCTGACCGATGCAACGTTTGAAAGGGATACTTTAGATAAAGTCTTCCGAAGTGCCGTGGATAAAAGCTTCAACGCCATAACCGTCGACGGCTGCATGAGCACCAACGATACAGCCCTCATTCTGGCCAACGGAAAGGCGGGGGGAAAACCTGTCCGCAGTGCGGGGAATCTTCAAATATTCAAAACAATGCTGCATCATGTCCTGTCGGAACTTTCCTACCTGATGGTCAAGGACGGGGAAGGGGCGACCAAGGTCATCGAGTTTTGCGTGGAAGAGGCGAAAAGCGTCGCGGAAGCGAGAAAAGTCGCCTATGCCGTGGCCAATTCGAATCTTGTCAAGACCGCCTTTTACGGGGGGGATCCGAATTGGGGTCGGATCATTGCCGCCGTCGGCACGGTCAACGAACACATCCCCGTTGACGCCGTCCGGGTCAGTTTCGACCAGGTTCCCATTTTCGAAGACGGTCGCGGCGTGACCGGGTTCGAGTCGGAATTGAAGGAAATCATGGCTTCTCCCCGGATCCGCGTCCGCATCCGGATGGGCATGGGAAAGAAGGGATTCAGACTTCTGTCGTCCGATCTAAGTCACGAATATGTGACCATTAACGCCCACTATCACACGTAGCGTTTTCCCGCGAAAAGGCACCCTGTCTCCCACCTTTTCACTTGATCATTGCCATCGGATGTGGTAAGAGCGCACGAACTTCACACATTCCCAGTAAATACGGCGTGTTGTTTTCTCGGTAGGGAGGAAATTGATCCGTAGTCATCTGGAATGGAGGAAAAAACACAAAAAAAGGAGTATCGGGTATGGCGAACATTTCTATGAAGCTGCTGTTGGAGGCCGGGGTCCACTTCGGGCACCAGACGAACAAGTGGAATCCCAAGATGAAACCTTACATTTTCGGGGCAAGGAACAATATCTACATCATCGATCTGCAACAGACGGTCGGGTTGTTCCAGTCGGCTTATCAGTTTATCATCAATACGGTGGCGGAAGGCGGGGATCTGCTTTTCGTCGGGACGAAGAAGCAGGCCCAGGAGGCGATCCGGGAAGAGGCGACGAAATGCGGCATGCCCTATGTCAGCCAGCGTTGGCTGGGCGGGATGCTGACCAATTTCGGGACCGTCAAAAGAAGCATTGACCGCCTGAATTACCTGGACAAGATGTTTTCCGATGATTCCATCAAGGCGTTTCCCAAAAAGGAAATCCTGCTTCTTCAGAAGGAGAAGGAGAAACTGGAGAAGATTCTGGGCGGAATCCGGATCATGAAGGGCCATCCGTCCGCACTGTTCATCGTCGATCCCAAGCGGGAAGACATCGCCGTCAGCGAAGCAAAGAAATTGAACATTCCCATTGTGGCGATCGTGGATACGAACTGCGATCCGGATGACATCGATTACATTATTCCCGGTAACGACGATGCGATCCGCGCGATCAAGCTCTTCTCTTCGAAATTCGCCGAAGCCGTTATCGAGGGGAAAAAGAGATTCGAAGAAAGAATTCAGGCGGAAAGCAACAAGGAGATCACGGCGGAAGAGTTCAGCGGTGAGGGTTCGGACGTTGAAGCGGACGTGCCTGAAAGCGTGGAAACAAAAGAAGAAGCCCCCGCAGATATCAGCGGCGGCGAATATTAAGCGGCAGGGGCGGCGAAAGCGGATCATTCCGCCCGACGCTGCGTGGATACATCTATAAAATACACTGGTCTTGCGTCCGGTATGGATATAAAGTGAGGAGGGTATAACGTTGAATATTACATCGGCAATGGTAAAGGATTTAAGGGACAAAACGGGTGCCGGGATGATGGATTGCAAAGAAGCCCTGACCGCATCCGGCGGGGATTTTGATAAATCGATCGACTTTCTGCGCAAGAAGGGCCTTTCGGCGGCGACGAAGCGGTCATCGAAAGCGGCGAAGGACGGTACCGTTTCCACCTATATTCATATGGGTGGGAAAATCGGCGTGATGGTCGAGCTCAACTGCGAAACCGATTTCGTAGCCAAAACAGAGAATTTCCAGAACCTGGCGAAAGATATCGCCATGCAGGTCGCCGCGACGAATCCGACATATGTCAATTCGGAAGAAATTCCTCAGGAAATTCTGCAAAGAGAAAAGGAAATTTACAAAAGCCAGCTTCTTGCCGAGAAGAAACCGGAAAAAATCTGGGACAAAATCATCGAAGGCAAATTGAACAAATTTTACGAGGAAGTCTGCCTGGTTAATCAGAAATTCATCAAGGATGACAGCATCTCCGTTGGAACGCTGATCAACAACATGATCGCCAAAACCGGTGAAAACATCATCATGAGAAGGTTCTGCCGGTTCCAGCTTGGTGAAGAAATTAAGAAATAAATGAACGGATCCGGTTACAAGCGCGTACTGCTCAAAATGAGCGGCGAGGCCATGATGGGCAAACGTTCGTTCGGTGTTGATCCTGACATGGTCGGCGCGATCGCCGCGGAAATCAAGGAGGCGTTGGAACTCGGGGTGCAGATCGGCGTCGTCATCGGCGGCGGCAATATTTTCCGGGGCGTCGAGGTGAGCGCGAAGGGAATGGATCGCACAACCGGCGATTATATGGGCATGCTCGCCACCATGATCAACAGCTTGGCCCTGCAGAGCGCCCTGGAAAAGTTAGGCGTGGCCACCCGCGTGCAGTCGGCTATTGAAATCAAGGAGGTTGCGGAAGCCTATATACAGCGAAGGGCGGTCCGGCACCTGGAAAAAGGGCGTGTCGTCATTTTCGGCGGCGGAACGGGGAATCCCTATTTCACGACCGATACGGCGGCAGCTCTCCGCGCCCTGGAAATCAAGGCCGATGTCCTCATGAAGGCAACCAAGGTGGATGGGATATACGACAGGGACCCCGTTGTTTCCAAAGATGCGGTTTTTTTCGAGCGGATCAGTTTTACCGACGTCCTGACGAAAAACCTGAGGGTCATGGATGCCACGGCGGTTTCATTGTGCCGGGAGAATAATCTCACCGTCCTGGTTTTCAATCTTTTGCAGAAAGGGAATATCAAGCGGGCCATTTCCGGCGAGCGCGTGGGAACGATAGTGGGAGGTTAAACGATGACGGAGTTGATTTTCGAAGAACTTAACGACAATATGGACAAGGCCCTTTCCGCTTTGGAGAAGTCCTTCAGCAAGGTCCGGACGGGCCGTGCCTCGATTGCCCTGCTCGACGGCATCAAAGTGGATTATTACGGTTCCGCGACGCCCCTCAACCAGGTTGCAACGCTGTCCGTTCCGGAAAGCAGGCTGATCGTCATTTCTCCCTGGGACGGCAGCGTGATCGGCCTGATCGAAAAAGCGATTCAAAAATCCGATCTCGGTTTAACGCCCAGCAACGACGGCAAGGTCATTCGGTTGGCCATTCCCCCCCTGACGGAAGAACGGCGGAAGGAACTGGTCAAGGTCGTGAAGAAAATGTCGGAAGAAAGCAAGGTCAAAATCCGCAATATCCGGCGGGATGCTAACGAGCAGCTGAAAGATCTGAAAAAAGACAACACCATTTCCGAAGACGAACTTTACGATCAGCAGGAAGAGGTGCAGAAAATAACGAACAAGTACATCGAGAAAGTCGACCAGGCTCTGGCCGTGAAGGAAAAGGAAATCCTGGAAATCTGATCGGTCGTTTACGGTTCGGCAGGGATAGGGGAAGTGATCACTTCCCCATTTTTTTTAGTATGTCGGGAAAACGGCCGGGATGGTGATTTGATTTAAAGTGTGTTATGAAAAACCATTTTAAAAGTGAATGATTCCTATGTTGGAAAAGAAAGCGCGGATACCCGGGCATATCGCGATCATCATGGACGGCAACGGCAGATGGGCCAAAAGGCATGCCCTGGGGCGTATTGCCGGCCATAAAAAGGGGGCCGAGGCCGTCAGGACGGTTACCCGGGTGTGTCGTGAATTGGGTGTGAAGTTCCTGACGCTCTATGCTTTTTCCGTGGATAACTGGTCCAGGCCGTCTACGGAAGTCGATGCCCTGATGGGCCTTCTGACCCAGTATTTGAGCTCGGAACTGGCGGAAATGCGGCAAAACGGCATTCGTTTCAATGTTGTGGGCGATATCGGGCGCTTAAAATATTCGGTCAGAGAAAAAATTAAAGAGGTTTGTCAAGAAACCGAAATGAATCAAGGCATGGTTTTGACCCTGGCTTTGAATTATGGCGGACGCGAGGATATCACCGGCGCGGCGAAACGGCTTCTGGAAGATGTTCTTTCCGGCCGTTTTGCGAAGGAAGATCTGAACAAGGACACCTTCGGGAAATATCTTTTGACGGCGAATATGCCGGACCCCGATCTGTTGATCCGGACCAGCGGAGAATATCGCCTGAGCAATTTTATGCTCTGGCAGGCGGCCTATACGGAGTTTTATTTCACCGATGTTTTGTGGCCCGATTTCGGTAAAGCGGAATTGCTCTCAGCCGTCGGCGATTATCAGAGAAGAGAGAGAAGATTCGGCAGGACAAGTGACCAGATCCAGGAAGGCTCATCGGCATAAACTATGAACGCATCGCATCTCCATCGCTGGCTTACCGCCGCCGCCGCCGTTCCCGCCCTCTTCATCCTGATTTATCTGGGGTCGGAGCCCCTGTTTGCCGCACTCATCGGTGTCGTTATTTTTCTCGCCTCGTGGGAATACGAGAAAATCATCTCTCTACCCCAAAAGACACGACATCGGTGGGAATTCCTTTTTTCGGGCTTGGTCATCGCTCTGTTCGTCTATCTTCGAAATATTGAATATGTGTACGTCTGCACCGGTCTTTTAATCATTATCCTGATGCTGTGCGATTTATTCCGGATACGAAAACACGGGCAGCGGCCGGATATCGGACTGCTGGCAAAATACGTTCTCGGCTTGTTATACATACCCGTGTTCATGTCGTATTTCATATTGATCAGGGGTTTTGAGGCGGGGGCGACATGGGTCATTTTTATCCTGGTTCTGGCTTTTTCCGGAGATGCGGCCGCTTTCTATGCGGGAAGATCCTTCGGTAAAACGAAATTGCTGCCTGCCGTCAGCCCGAACAAAACCGTGGAGGGCGTTATCGGCCTGGTTGCCGGAAGTCTGGTCGCCTCGGTCATCTTCCGGCAGATTTTCTTCCCGGACCTGCCCCTTGTTCATATTCTTTGTATCGCCTTTTGGGGGAGCATCATCGGGCAACTGGGCGATCTCTTCGAATCGGAAATCAAAAGAAGCGCGGGCGTGAAGGATTCGGGCAATATATTGCCGGGTCACGGCGGGATTCTGGACCGAGTGGATTGTTTGCTGTTTATCGGTCCGTTCGTTTATTATTACGTAGCGTACATTGTAAACTGAGATGAAAAATATTTCCGTTCTTGGTTCAACCGGATCCATCGGTGTCAATACTCTGAATGTGGTCAGACGTCACCCGGCGGAATTTTGCATCAGGGGCTTATCCGCCGGGGAAAACATTTCCCTTCTCAAGTCGCAGATCCTCGAATTCAGCCCCGCTGTGGTATCGGTCGCCACGGAAAGACTCGCCCGTGATCTGGCGGCGTCTCTTTCCCCGCGACAGGATTTCAAAATTCTCCACGGATTGGAAGGCTGTATCGATGTCGCCTCCATTTCCGATGTCGATCTGGTCGTTTCGGCAATGGTCGGTTCAAAAGGTCTTCTTCCTACCCTGAAGGCCATCGAAGAGGGAAAAGACATTGCCCTGGCGAACAAGGAAACGCTTGTCATGGCCGGTGAGTTGGTCATGGAGGCGGCCAGGAAAAACAAGGTCCGCATCATTCCCGTCGACAGTGAGCACAGCGCCGTTTTTCAGTGCCTTAAAGGTTATCGGAAAAAAGACGTCAGGCGGATCATCCTGACCGCATCGGGGGGGCCTTTCCGGGGGATGACGGCCGGCGATTTACACCGGGTCACGCTGGAGCAGGCCCTGCAACATCCCCGCTGGAAGATGGGGAAGAAAATCACGATTGATTCCGCGACGATGATGAACAAAGGCCTTGAAATTCTGGAAGCGAAATGGTTATTTGGTGTCGGCCTTGACATGATCGATGTATATGTGCATCCGCAAAGCATCGTTCATTCCATGGTCGAATACCATGACGGTTCCGTCATGGCGCAAATGGGAGTTGCGGACATGAAAGTTCCCATCGCCTACGCATTATCCTATCCGAAACGGATGAAGAACGCGGCCGGTGAATTCCTCAATCTGCCCGAAATTCGGAATCTCGAATTTTACAGGGCGGATCCGGACCGCTATACCGCGCTTAAACTGGCTTACCGGGCCGGCCGTGAAGGAGGAACGCTGCCTGCCGTAATGAACGGCGCCAACGAGGCAGCCGTGCACGCTTTTCTGCAAAAACGGATTTCCTTCCATGAAATCGTGAGGTTGACCGAACAGGTCATGTCCGTTCATCCGGTACGGCAAAAACCCTCGATCGAGGAGATTGTGGATGCCGACAGGTGGGCGAAGGAGCGCATGGAAACAATCATAGAAAAGAGGATGGACCATTGTTAGGAATAAGTATCGTATCGCTTGTTATCTTGCTCGGTGTGCTGATTTTTGCACACGAGATCGGGCATTTTCTGGCGGCCAAATACTGCGGCGTCAAGGTGCTGAAATTCTCGCTGGGTTTCGGCCCCCGTCTCATCGGAAAAAAGTGGGGCGAAACGGAATACCTGATTTCAATATTTCCCCTGGGTGGGTATGTGAAACTCTTGGGCGAATCCGAAACCGAAGACGTCGCCGAATCGGACCGGGATCGTTCCTTTTCCAGCCAGTCGGTTCTTCGCAGGATGGCCATCGTGGCCGCCGGTCCCCTGTTCAATTTTGTCCTGGCCGTCCTGATTTTCGCCTGTGTCTATATGTACGGCGTTCCCGTGCTGATGACAAAGATCGGCGATGTTCAAAAGGACTCTCCCGCTTTCTCAAGCGGCATGACAAAGGGGGATGTCATTACCAAAATCGGCGGCAAGAATATCCGGAAATGGGAAGACCTGTCCTCCATGATCACCGATAGCAAGGGCGCGCCGTTGACCTTCGAATTCAAGCGGGATTCCCGTACTTATTCGGTCCTGATCACACCCAGGCTGCAGAAGGCGAAAAATATCTTCGGGGAGGAACTGGATAGTTATAAAATCGGCGTCATGCCGGCGGAAGCGTTTTATACGGAACGGCTCAATCCCGTATCGGCCGTCTGGGAGGGGTCGAAACATACCTGGCTGATCACCAAGATGACCCTGCTTAGTATTTACAAGATGATGGAGGGGGTTGTTTCGCCCAAGAATCTGGGAGGGCCGATCCTCATTGCCCAGCTGGCCGGAAGGCAAGCCCAGGAAGGGGTCATTCCTTTTCTGTTTTTCATGGCCCTGCTGAGCATTAACCTGGGGGTCCTGAATCTTCTTCCCATACCGGTTTTGGACGGGGGGCATCTCCTGTTTTTCCTTATCGAAGTCGTGAAGGGAAGCCCCGTCAAACCTAAATGGCGTGAATTCGCCCAAACCGTAGGCTTCACTATCCTGATCATTTTGATGATTTTCGTCTTTTATTTCGATCTCACGAGGGTTTAAAGAATCGTCATGAATACGCTCGCCATCGACACCTCCGGAAAGGCTGCAAGCATCGCCATTTTATCGGATCATTCCGTCTTGTGCGAAATTTATCTCAATACCGGTTTGAACCATTCCGTCGTGCTGCTGCCTGAATTGGACCGGGCACTGAAATTGCTCAATATGAAACTGGAGGATTTGGATCTCCTGGTGTCCACCACGGGGCCCGGATCGTTCACGGGGCTGCGTATCGGTCTCAGCACTCTGAAAGGCATGGCCCTGAGTCTCCGAAAGCCCCTGGTCGGCGTTTCGACCCTGGAGGCCCTGGCGCGGAACATCTGTGCGGAGGGTGTTTTGATCTGCCCGGTTCTGAACGGGCCGATGGATGAAATTTATACGGCCCTTTACCGATATCAACCCGATTCGGGCTATGAATGCATCCTGAAAGACCAGGTGACCGATATCCCCGCCCTTGTTAAAAACATACCGGGGCCCGCCGTATTCCTCGGGGAAGGGGTTCCCAGGTGGAAAACACGGATCATGGAAGTCCTGCCGGAACATGCCCGTTTTGTCCCGGAATCATTCAATATCTGCCGGGCTTCCGTGATTGCGGGGATCGGCCTGGAAAATTTTTATCGCCATGAAACACAGGATATGGTTACCTTGATCCCCTCGTACCTGAGAGCCTCGGAAGCGGAACTAAAAAAGGGCATTCATTAAAAAATCCGGGACATCACACCATGTTTTCACGCGATGAATGTTGACAACTCCCGGTAATTCGGATAAGAGCGTAGCAAATGATTTGCACCGGGGAATTTGAATTCCTTTAAGCAGGAATGGGGATGAAAAACCGAACCTTCGAAGCTCATAGCGGGATTATCGCCCGAGAGGGAATTCCCATTATCCTCTTCTTTCTCTTTTTCACGATCAGTTCTTTTATGTTCGGTTCGATCGCTTCCGGTGTCGTATTCCTTCTGATCACGGTTTTCATTGTCTGGTTCTTTCGCAATCCCCGGAGAAACACACCGGATTACGAGAAATTGGTCATATCGCCCGCCGACGGCAAGGTCCTGAGAATCGAAGAACTCAGTGAAACGGAATTCATGAAAGGCCCCTGCAGGAGGGTGGCGATTTTCATGAATATATTTAATGTCCATGTCAATCGGATCCCCTATTCCGGCCATGTGGAATGGATTCGATACAGAAAAGGAAAATTCGTATCGGCCAATCTGGACAAAGCGTCCACCGATAACGAAAGAAACATCGTCAAAATCAAGGGGGACGACGGCAACGAACTGATCGTCGTGCAGATCGCCGGTTTGATTGCCAGAAGGATCGTCTGTTGGATTACGGAAGGAGCGTATGCAAAAAAGGGCGAAAGGTTCGGCATGATCCGGTTCGGTTCATGCGTTGAGTTGTACCTGCCCGAAGACTGCATCATTTCCGTGAAAATTGGAGATAAGGTAGTAGCCGGGGAAACACCGATAGGATGTCTCAAGTGAAAAGTGACCAGAACACAAGAAAAGGAAAGGTTCGAAGAGGAATATACGTTCTGCCGAATCTGTTTACGACGGCCAATCTGCTCTGCGGCTTTTATTCGATCATCATCTCCATCAGGGGCGATTATCTGATGGCGGCGGTTCCTCTGTTGATCACCTTTGTCCTTGACGGCCTCGACGGCAGAATCGCCCGGTTCACCAATACAACGAGCAAATTCGGCGCCGAGTATGATTCGCTTTCGGATCTGGTCGCCTTCGGGGTGGCCCCCGCCGTGCTTGTTTACGCATGGGGGTTGACCACCTACGGCAAATGGGGATGGATTGCCGCATCCTTGTTTGTTATTTGCGGCGCCCTGAGGCTGGCCCGTTTCAACATTCAGATCGGCATTGTTGAAAGCAAGCTCTTCAACGGCCTCCCGATTCCGGCTGCCGCCTCGATCGTGGCGACCGGCATTCTTCTGTACTATTATCTGGGAGGCGAGGGGCCCTATCGCCACATTCTGGTTTTGCTGGGCGTTTTTGCCGTTGCCTTGCTGATGGTCAGCAATATCAAGTATTACAGTTTCAAGGATTTGAATTTCTTTTCGAAAAAACCGTTCATGTCTTTTTTCCTGATTGTGTGCATCATGGTGATCATCGTGGCCGAGCCGCAGATTATGATCTTTACATTTGCATCGGGATATGCGATGTCCGGTCCCGCCTGGTTCCTGTTCAAATCCGGAAAGAAACTTTTTTCTCCTGATACTCGACTCAAGCGTTCCTGCTGCCTTAAGCAAAATAAATAGTTGCGTGACGGATCTTAAAAAAGCATGGGTGAAAGCGAATCGAGATTCATCACAGACACTGAAACCATGTAAGAGGGAGTTGTTTTTATGAAAACCTATCAAGTTGCGGTCGTGGGTGCCACAGGGGCTGTGGGAAATGAAATGGTTAAGACTCTGGAACAGCGAAATTTTCCAGTCGGGAAATTGAAGTTATTGGCATCGGAGCGTTCGATCGGGAAGACTCTCGAATTCAAGGGCGAGTCCATTCCCGTTGAGGTATTGAAAGAAGATTCCTTCGAAGGGGTTCAGATAGGGTTGTTCTCCGCCGGAGGAAGTATCAGTGAGAAATTCGCGCACATCGCCGCCAAGGCGGGATGCGTTGTCGTGGATAACACCAGCGCTTTCCGCATGGTACCGGATATTCCCCTGGTCGTTCCCGAAGTGAATCCGGAGGCCATTGCCCAGTATAAAAACAAGGGCATCATCGCCAACCCGAATTGTTCGACGATTCAGATGGTGGTTGCTTTGAAACCCATTCACGACGCCGTGAGAATCAAAAGGATCGTCGTGTCGACGTACCAGGCCGTATCGGGGACGGGAAAAAAGGCCATCGAGGAGCTTTCTTTGCAGACCCGGGCGCTTTTGTCCGGCCAGGAACCGGTTGTAAAAGTCTATCCCTACCGGATCGCCTTCAATTGCCTGCCGCAAATCGATGCTTTCATCGAGAACGGTTATACGAAGGAAGAGATGAAGATGATCAACGAAACCAAGAAGATCTTTAACGATGATTCCGTCGCCGTGACCGCTACCACCGTCCGGGTGCCTGTATTCTTCGGCCATTCCGAATCGGTTAATATCGAGACGGAGAAGAAGATTACCGCCCGGGAAGTCAAGGATCTTCTCAGCCGGGCCCCCGGTGTTCGTGTGGTCGATGATCCGGCCAACCGGATATACCCGCTGGCGATCGACGCCGCGGGGGGCGATGATACCCTCGTAGGACGAATTCGCGAAGACGAGTCCATCGCCAATGGAATCAACATGTGGGTGGTCGCCGACAATTTGAGGAAGGGAGCGGCCCTGAACGCGGTTCAGATTGCGGAAGTGCTCATTAAAGAATACCTATGAGGATTGCAGGGGGATCGAAAAAGGGGTTCCTGCTGAAAAGTCCGAAAGTGGCCGATGTCCGGCCGACGACGGACATGATCAAGGAAGCTCTTTTCAACATCCTTCCCTCCGTCGCCGGGAAAAATTTTCTGGATCTTTTTGCGGGGACGGGAAGCGTCGGGATCGAGGCCCTCAGCCGCGGGGCCTCGATGGCTGTTTTTCTCGAAAAGAACGGAGGACTGACAAGATCGATCGAGGATCATATCCGTCGGCTGGGTTTTGAAGAAAACGCAAAGGTCATCTGCATGGATATGAAGAAAGGGATCCCTGAAATCGCCCGGTTGAATATCCCCTTCGATTATATCTTTATTGATCCGCCCTACCGGAGAGGCCTGATCGAAGACGCCATCTCTCGAATCGACGGGGCGGAAATGGTTGACCCCGCAACCTGGATCGTGGTTCAGCACTCGAAGCGGGAACCGGTTGCATTGGCGGATGAGAGGTACAGCGTGGAAGATCAGCGAACCTACGGAGATTCCATGCTGTCGTTCATAAAAATAAAATAACAGGCGGATGAAAATTCAATGGAGAAAATTGCTGTCTATCCGGGTTCTTTCGATCCCATCACCAACGGCCATGTCGATTTGATTCGAAGAGGTTTGAGGATGTTCGATCAGCTGATCGTTCTCATTGCCCACAATCCCAACAAGGTTTCTCGTTTCACCGTGGAAGAACGAATGCACATGATCAAGGAGGTCATCAAGGACCAGGAAAGGGTCAGGGTGGATGTCTCGTCCGGCCTGCTTGTCGATTATGTGAGGGATAACGGCGCCAGTGTTATTTTGAGAGGTTTGAGGGCCCTGTCCGACTTTGAATACGAGTTCCAGATGGCCCTGATCAATCGGCGGTTAAACCGCGATATTGAAACGGTGTTTCTGATGACCGGTTACAAGTGGTTCTATACCAGTTCCAAAATAATAAATGAAGCCGCAAGCTTGGGCGGTAATGTTAAAGGATTGGTTCCGGATTTGGTGTACCAGAATCTGCTTAAAAAATATGGAAACGTAAAGGAGTAAACGCCATGTTGCTTTCTGCGAGGATATCTTTGATCAAGCCGTCTCCAACCCTCGCCATTACGGCGAAGGCGAATGCTCTGCGTGCGGAGGGCCGTGATGTCATCGGCTTCGGCGCGGGTGAACCCGATTTCGATACGCCCGAAAATATCAAGCGTGCGGCGATCAAAGCGATAGAGGAAGGCTTTACGAAATATACGCCCGTCGGCGGCACGGACGAATTGAAAGACGCCATCATCGGAAAATTCGAAAAGGATAACGGACTCACCTACCGGCGGCCGGAAATCGTCGTTTCCTGCGGGGCGAAGCATACCCTGTATAACTTGGCCCAGGTCCTTTTCGAGGAGGGAGACGAGGTCCTGATTCCTTCCCCCTATTGGGTATCCTATCCGGATATCGTCGTCCTTGCGGGAGGGTCACCGGTCATCGTGAGAACAGATGTGAAGGACGGTTTTAAACTTCATCCTGATCAATTGAAGAAAGCCATCACCCCCAAAACGAAGGCGATCATCCTCAACAGCCCCTCCAATCCGTCGGGCGTCGCCTACACGGCTTCCGAGCTGAAGGCCCTGGGGGAAGTCATTCTGAATGCGGGTATTCTGGTTATCTCGGATGATATCTACGATAAAATCGTGTATGACCGGTTCGAGTTTGCGAATATCCCCTCCGTCATTCCCGAAATGAAGGAAAAGACCGTGCTTGTCAACGGTGTTTCCAAAACCTACGCCATGACCGGATGGCGGATCGGTTACGCGGCGGGTCCCGAGGAAATCATTGCCGCCGTGACGAAAATCCAGAGCCAGAACACGTCGAATCCCACATCCATCGCACAGAAGGCCTCCGTCGAAGCCATTCGGGGGAATCAGGACAGTGTTTCGCAGATGGTGTCCGCCTTCGTGGAAAGAAGGAATTACATCGTCGATGCCCTGAACAATATTCCCGGGGTTTCATGCATTAAGCCGGAGGGTGCGTTTTACGTCTTTCCGGATGTCTCCCACTATTACGGGACCGTTTTCAAAGGCAGGGAGATCAAGGGTTCCGCCGATATCTCCTCTTATTTTCTCGACGAGGTGAATGTGGCCGTGGTGCCGGGCGGCGAGTTTGGACATGATGGGCATATCCGCCTGTCCTACGCAACTTCCATGAAAAATATACAGGAGGGCATCAGGCGTCTTTCCGGTGCTCTTCTTGAATTAAAAAAATAGGTATCAGGAAGGAATTTTTTTATGGGCGGACTTTTCGGCGTCATTGCGAACGAAAACTGTTCCAAGACGCTTTTTTACGGGACCGACTTTCATTCTCATCTCGGCACGGAGAATGCCGGAATGGCGGTCTTCGGGACCAAGGGGTTTTATAAATCGATTCACAGCATCAGTCAGGCCCAGTTCAAATCACGTTTTGTCGATGACTACAAGGTGATGGATGGGCAAATCGGCATCGGCGTAATTGACGACGATTCACCCCAGCCCCTTATTTTCCGTTCTAAATTCGGCACATTCGCCATCGCCGCAACAGGGTTGATCGCGAATTACGAGTCCCTGACCAACCAGCTCATGGATGAGGGAATTTCATTCAGTGAAAGAACGGGTGGGAAGGTGAATTCGGTCGAACTGGCGGCTAAACTGATCAACAAGGGAAAGAATATCGTCGACGGGATCCGCAAGATGCAGGATGCCATCGAAGGGTCCCTCTGTATTCTGATCATGACCGAGGCGGGGATCTATGCGGCCCGGGACAAGTTCGGCCGTTTCCCCCTGAGCATCGGAAGGGGGATTAACAACAGAGAATCACTTGTCGTTGCCACGGAGGCGAGCTCCTTTCCGAACCTGGGGTTCGAGCTCGTGGAGTTCATCGGGCCGGGTGAGGTCAAATTTTTGACCAATGCGGGGGAAATTGAAACGAAGGCGCCGGCGCTGCCGGTTCGGAAGACGTGCGCATTTCTCTGGATTTACACGGGCTATCCCTCATCCATTTATGACGGCGTCAGCGTTGAAAGCGCCAGAGAGAGGTGCGGCGCCGCACTGGCGCGAAACGATCATGTGGAAGCGGATTTCGTCGCGGGCATTCCGGATTCCGGGGTGGGGCATGCCCTGGGTTATGCCATGGCGTCGGGTCTGCCCTTTCGCAGGCCCCTGGTGAAGTACACACCGGGTTATGGGCGAAGCTATACGCCTCCTTCACAGGACATCCGCAATCTCGTGGCGACCATGAAACTGAGCGCCATCCGGGACGTCATTGCCGGCAGCCGCATGGTCATCTGTGATGATTCCATTGTCAGGGGAACCCAGTTAAAAAACTTCACGGTCAAGAAACTCTGGGATAACGGGGCAAAGGAAATTCATATCCGGCCGGCCTGCCCGCCCCTGATCTTTCCCTGCAAATACGGTTCATCGACGCGATCCATTTCTGAATTGGCTGCAAGGCGTGCCATCCGGGCTATCGAGGGAAAAGACATCGGTGACGTATCCGAGTATCTGGATTCCCGATCAAAGAAGTATGCGGAGATGGTCGAATGGATTCGCCGGGATATCAACGTCACCTCCCTCATGTATCTGGATATCAAGGAGATGGTCAAGGCAATCGGGATCCCCGAGGAACAGTTGTGTCTGTACTGCTGGCGCGGTGAGGATTCTGAAAAATAACATCCAGGCAAGGCAGGCGGCACCGCGTTTTTCCATTGACATCACCCCGCGTGTCGTTAGAATGGGTTCCAGGCATGTTTTGAAACAATTTTGCTCTGGAGGTATGACAATGAGATCAAGGTATTGCTTTCCGCTGATTTCCGTTGCGGTCATTTTTCTTTTCCTGTCCGGATGCACCCGCTACGAAACGAAAGTGCAACCCCTGAAAATGCCTTCCGCCTATCCGAACGCGACGAGGATCGGCGACACCCTCATGGGGGCAGAGGCTTACAACGACTCCAAACAAGCCAAGGATGCGTTCGGATTCGATATCCGCGGTGCGGGAATTCTGCCGGTCCGTGTCGTTTTCGACAATCAGGGCAAACACGCCATGGAGATCGTTTCATCCCAGACCTTTCTCGTGGATGCAGAGAACAACGCCTGGCCGATTCTGGATCAGGCCCTTGCTTATGAACGAATCAGCAAGAAAACGGAAATGGGCGAGGTGCTGCCTCAGGGCGCCAAATACGGTGCCCTGGGCGGGGTCGCCGGCGGCATTATCGGCGCCGCCGTCGGTATTGTTTCCGGTTCCAGTGTCGGAGATGCGGCAATGAAGGGCGCCGCCGCCGGCGCCGCCGCCGGCGCAACTCTCGGAGGGGCGAGGGGATTGTCGGACGGTGAAATCCAGGCTCGTATCCACGATGACCTGAACCGGCGTTCCCTGGAAAACAGGCCGATAAAACCGATGGAAATAGCCTACGGCTTTATCTTTTTCCCGGGGGAGGCGAAGGCGGCCAGAGAATTGCGGATTCAGGTAAAGGACTCGGCGACGGGCCGGCTCTACCCGCTGATCATGAAACTGGCGCCGTAAATCCCTTTCCCCGTCAGCATTTCAGAGTGCCGATGAGCTCGTGAATATCCCGGATGTGACGTTTTTCCATGTAAGCGAGTAATCCATTCAGGATATGAATGGTTGATTGCGGGTTGATGAAGTTCGCCGTTCCGATTTGCACGGCCGTCGCGCCGACAATCAGAAATTCGAGGGTATCGCTCGCATCCATGATGCCGCCGACGCCGATCACCGGGATCTTGACGCGGTTGACCACCTGCCAGACCATCCGGAGGGCGATCGGTTTGATCGCCGGCCCGGACAGGCCTCCCGTGATGTTTTTCAGATGGGGGATTCGCTTGTCGATGTCCACGGACATCCCCGTGATGGTGTTGATCAGTGACAGGGCATCCGCGCCGGCGGATTCGACGGCTTCCGCGATCATGGCGATATCGGTTACGTTGGGGCTCAATTTCACGATGACAGGCAAGTCGGTCACGGATTTCACCCTCCTGACCACGTCGATCGCGCTTTCCGGGTTGGCGCCGAAGGCGATTCCGCCCTTGCTCACGTTGGGGCAGGAAATGTTGACTTCCAAGGCAGCCACGCCGGGAACCGGGGTCAGCCGTTCGGCGATACGCTGATACTCCTCGGGATCTTCTCCCAGGATATTTGCAATAACGGGTACCTCGAGTGTTCTCAGGTAGGGCATCTTTTTTTCGATAAAAGCCTGAACACCCACATTCTGCAGGCCGATGGCGTTCAGCATCCCGCTTGCCGTTTCGATGATGCGCGGCGGCGGATTTCCCATGCGCGGTTTTAGAGACAGTCCCTTGACGATGATTGCCCCCAGGTCGTTCAGATTGATGAAGGGCGCGTATTCCTCTCCGTAACCGAATGTTCCGGAGGCGGTCATGATGGGGTTCTTTAGCTTGAGACCGCCGATATCTACACTGAGATCTGGCATTTCTTCCTGTTCCTCGTTGATTTGTAATTATTCCCAAAGGAGATTCTTGATATCGAAAACGGGACCATCGGCGCATACCTGGCAATAGGACCAGCCAAGGGAGGCGTCCCGGACCTTGATCGAGCAGCCCAGGCAGGCGCCGATTCCACATGCCATGCGTTCCTCCATGGAAACCTGGCACGGAATGTCGAGGGATTCGATCAACTGCGAAAGACTCCTGATCATGGCAGCGGGACCGCAGGAATAGAGGCATAGATTCCGATGGTCGAGGCCGGCCAGATCTTGCTGTAATAATTCCGTGACGGTCCCGGCAAAGCCGGCGCTCCCGTCGTCGGTGGAGATGCGGACCTCCGTACAGAAGCGCTCGATCTTTTCGATCCCGACCAAGGCTGCGGCCGTTGTCGCCCCCAGATAAAAACTGACTTTCCTGGCAGAAGCCGTTTCTTCCCCTCTTTCCTCCGGACGATCGAGATCTTTGGCCAGGTATTCCGCAAAATAGGAAAGGGGCGCCACTCCGATGCCGCCGGCGAGGAGGATCACGTGATTCCGGTCCGGCAGGATTTCAAAAGGTTTTCCCAGGGGGCCGAGAATATCCACCTGATCCCCGCCGGTCAGGCGCGACAGGGCCCATGTGCCTTTTCCGACGACCCGGTAAAGAAATTCCAGAACCGTTCCCGCATCGGTCTGGTACACACCGTATAGGCTGAGAGGTCGGCTCAGCAGCGGATCCTTGACCCCCTGTTTGCGTATCATAACAAATTGCCCGGGAAGGGCATCCTTGCAGATCGATGTCAGGAGCAACGACATGACAAAGTGATCTTTCGCTACGTTCACATTTTCAATGACACATCCGGAACCCAAGTTCAGTTTCTTTTCCATCGTTTATGTTTCAATCCACTTCAAAGCACATGATTAAAGCGTCTTCGCGGGTATCCTGGTAATAACCTTTCCGGAGACCTTTGACGACAAATCCAAATTTCTGATAGAGTCCAATGGCGGCCTGATTGGAAGGCCGCACTTCCAGAGAGCCCTTCGCCACCCCTTCGAGACGGCATATCCTGATCATTTCCCGGATCAGGATGCTACCGATACCTTGTTTCCGGAGGTCTTTTTTGACCGCGATTTTCTGGAGCTGCGTTTCATCGTGAATGATCCAGAAAATCATATAGCCCACAACCTCTTTCGTTCTTTCCGTTTTCACCTCGGAGACGATGAAGTGCCTTGAAAAGGAAAGTTCCAGTTCCTGCAGAAACAGGGCAGGAGTCCAGGGCGTGGGAAAGGAGTCTTTCTCGATGGCACAAACGGCTGCAAGATCCTTCTGGGTCATGGGGGTGATTTCAAACGAGTCCTTCATATCCATTCCAGGGTCTCATTGAGCAGGGTGGCAATGACGAAGACGCCGGAAAAATACAGGGGGGTTTTCTTTTGCCGGCTCGTCGTTAAGACCACCGCCACACCGATCAGGGGCAGGGGATAGTAGGCGTACGAAAGCGCCCGGTGCGCAAAAGGGGGCAGGGTGTGAAACAGCCACGGTATGAAAAAAATGCCGATGGCCAGAAAGATCCCGATCAACGACAGCGAGTAGAGGAAATACATCAATATGGAAGGCACGGGAGTGATGCTCCGAATGGCTTCACCGGGAGAGTCGGCCTTCAGAATGGCGTTTTCCGATACCTGTTCATTGAACCGGGCCGTCAGGCATTCAAGTTTCTGCGCCAGAATCCCCACGGGGATGTAGAGAAGAATGGACAAAACCAGGATTTCTTTCGCACTGGAATGCATTGCCTTTTCAAGAATGACAACGGTGATCGTGGTCAACACGGCGACCACGGTATCGTTGGGGGACGTGTAAGTGCCCAGGGGATATTTATTGACCCAGAACATCTCGATCAGCGCACCGACCATCAGACCGGCGAAGGGGCCGCCCATCAGCATGCCGGTGATCGTTGCCGCGACAATGGGCCGTGAAAACATGGCCTGAACAAAAATCCGGTCCAGGCAGAGGATTGCCCCGGTAAAGGATGCCGCCAGGATTTGAAACAAATCGAGTATGTCCAAAGAAACCAGGGCCATCGTCACCGGATAATCAACCTTTCTTTTCTTTTTCAATCAAAAAATTTAATGCCACAACGGCTTGGAATGGTCAGGAAGAACGTATCCTGAGGATTTCCCGTATGTCTCCGGATTTTTCCTTGGGTACGCGCCTGATATCGATCCTCACGCCCAGATCCTTGGTCATGCTGGATAATTGATGAATGTCTTCGTCACTTAAAAAGACGGAAGGTGAACAGCAGAAAGCACAGTTTTCGCTGTGTACATTACCGATGTTCAGTGAATCAAAATGAAATCCCAGGTTGTGAGACCTCAGGGCATCGTGAATATTGCAGAATAAAACAATCGTTTTCTTGCCTTTATCATGCTGATATCGGTAATTTTTCGAAAAATCTTCGACTGAATGGATGAAAAGATCAATGTCTCTGGGCAGGGCCATCCGGATCACTGTTTCCCGGAAAAAATCTCCCGCCAGGTTGTCGTCCGCTATGATGATGCATGACGCTTCTGTGTAGGGAATCCATGCTTCAAGGATCTGTCCGTGAACCAATCTGTTATCGACCCGTACAAGAGCTATGTCAAAAGGCATCTTTCATTCTAACCCGATAACTTCTTGCTGAGAATTTCGCTTGCCGAATAAATATTCTTTTTACCGTACTCACTGATAAAAGAGGCGCACTCCTTCAGGGACATATCCTCTTTCATATCGGACAATTTAAGCATCATGGGCAGATTCACGCCCGTCACCACTTCGACTTTACCCTCTTTCAAGAAAGACAGGGATATGTTGGACGGGGTTCCCCCGAAGAGATCGGTCATGATCAAAACACCCTGGCCCTGATCCAGTTTTTTTATGGCCGAACTCATCTCCTTGTTGATTTGTTCGACGCTTTTCGTCTGATCCACGGGAACATGCAGAACGTTTTTCAATGGACCCTTGATCGCCTCGGCGGCCAGGATGAGTTCGTTGCCAAGATTTCCATGGGTTGTAATGAGCACTCCGATCATTCCAATCCCCCCCTCTCGCATCCGTTTTGACGGGGTTACGCTAATGGATTGGCCGCCAAATGTCAAGGTTATTCATCTCTTTCGGGCGGACGGCCGTGCCTTGTAAAAGGTGAAAAATGGTTCCATTCCGGGATAAATTATTTTAATATGGCCAGGCGTTCGTCAGATTCTCGGAAAGACAGGGTGAAAATCAAAATGAAAAAGAAATGCCCATGCTGTGGGGAAGACTTGGACTGGTACAAAAATCCTTTCCCGACCGTTGATATCATCATTGAAATCGAGGGCAGGGGGGTTGTCCTGGTCAAAAGGAAGAACGACCCCGTCGGCTGGGCTATCCCCGGGGGATTTGTCGATTACGGAGAATCCCTGGAAGAGGCGGCGGTCCGCGAGGCCCTTGAAGAAACAGGTCTGAATGTCGAATTGAAAAGGCAAATGCATACCTATTCCGATCCACGGCGGGATCCTCGCCATCATACCATTACGACGGTTTTCATCGCTGCCGCGGAGGGAGGGCCGGTTGCCGGAGATGACGCAGGGGAAGCGGGTGTCTTTACGGAAGAGAATCTCCCGGAGCCGATCGTTTTCGACCACCGGCTTATCCTGCAGGATTATTTCAGCCGGAGGCGAACCAGCATTGATAGGGATGCTTCGCAAGGTTGATATTCAGGTAACGGGGGTCGTCCGTTATTTCCATTCCCAGCCAGGGCGGTTTGACGATTGCTTCCGTTTCATCCCGCAGTTCGATTTCCGCCACCGTCAGGCCCCTGTTTGGGCCTTCAAAAACATCGATTTCCCAGAGCTTCCCCGCATATGTTACTTCGTAACGCATTTTTTCAATCAGCGGCACCGGGCAAACCCGATTCAGCATTTCCCGGGCATCGGACAGGGGAATCTCGTATTCATATTCGTATCGGGATAGGCCTTGCCCCCTTTGCTTGATGGTGAGAAACCCCCTTTCTCCGGCGATGCGGACCCGGATGAGACTCGATGCCTCTGCTGCAATATAGCCCTGGCAACACCGCAGGCCCCGGATATTTTCCCTTTTCCAGTCGTCGTTTCCGACCAGAAATTTTCGCTCGATCTCGACGGCCATCGTTCACCCCTTATTCGACCGGTTGCCCTTGCCGGATTTTTTCCGTCAGTCCCGAATACCTTTCCATCTTCCGCGAAACCGCCCGGATGAGGATGTCTTTCCTGCCGCAGACGGTCAGTTCGCGCCTGGCCCGCGTGATTCCCGTGTAGATCAGTTCCCGGTTCAGGATGGGGTTGTCTGCTTCGGGAAGAAACAGAAAAACACGCTCGTATTCCGATCCCTGGCTTTTATGGACGGTCATGGCGAAGGCCGTTTCATGCTCGGGCAGGGTATAAGGCGACAGTCTGCGGAAAGCCCCCTTGGCTTCGCGAAAACAGACTGAATGCGGTTCCTTTGAGCGGTCATCGGCCAGGACAAGGCCGATGTCGCCGTTGAACAACTGAAGCGCATAATCGTTATTCGTGACCATGAGGGCTTTCCCGGGGTAGAAGGGGCGGCTTGGATGAATCCCCGACTTTTCCTTCAAGAAATCTTCCATGAGACGGTTCAGGTGGATCGTTCCGAACAGGCCGCCGCGGAGTGCGCATAGAACGCGGAAAGAATCAAAAGACGCGAATAATTCATTGTTATCGGAATGTTTGACAACATGTTTTAAGTATCCGTTGAGATATTTCCCGATCTCCGTTCTGACATAGTTTTTCAACGCATGGAGATCGGGGAGATCCAGCCAGGACAGGCTCTCTTCACCGGATTCGAGAAGATGGAGGGTTTCAGCGGCGTCGCCTGTCACGACCGATTTCTTGAATCGTCCCAAAATGCTTTCGTCCCGGATGCGGTAATTCCGGGTCAACTCGACCATCGCGTCCGTCATGACGGATTCATCCGCTTCGGACGGAGAGAGCGAATCGCTTCCCGTGTACTCGCGGAACCGCTTCAGGAATGCCCGGGAGTACCGGTTTTTTTCTCCCGGCCCCATGATATCTTCCAGGACGGCCCCTGCTTCGATGGAAGACAACTGGTGGGGATCGCCCAGGAGAATCAAGCGGGATGACCTGGGAATGGCTTCTAGAAGATGGGCCATCAGGGGCAAATCGATCATGGATGCTTCGTCCACCACGACGATATCGCAGGGCAGGGGATTGCTCTCCCGGTGGCGGTAGGATGTCCCGTCGGCACTGGAACCCAGAAGCCGGTGAATTGTCCAGGATTCCTCCGGAATCAGATTCTTGACCCAGTCGGGGGAGCAAAGGACCTGCTTGATCTGCGAAATCGATTCCTCCAGCCGGATGGCGGCTTTGGCCGTGGGAGCCGCCAGGGCGATGCGCAGGGGCGTCGCTTCGCTCGACGATTCGATCAGGAAGGCCAGGATTCTGGCGACGGCGGTCGTCTTGCCCGTTCCGGGGCTGCCCGATATGAGGCATAAACGCCGCGTCAAAGCGATAAAAGCGGCAATGATCTGTCCCGAAGCCCGTCCGTCCGGCGAAACCGATTCCGGAAAGAGACGTGCCATCAGGGTATTGCAAGTCTCGGGGCTGAACGATGGGGGAAGGGGGATCATGGCTCCCGCCATGTTCCGAATGCGATCGGCCACCTTGTTTTCGTAATTCCAATAACGGTACGTATACAAACGGTGGGCGTCGTCCAGAATCAGGGGCCGGAATTCCCCGGGACGTCCGACGACGGGCGAGCGCCGCAAAACACGTTCCCACGCATTGATTGCCGGCGAAAGAAGGGGGCCTTTATCACCGACTTGAAAAGTCTGTTTTTCACAGGACGCGAGGTTCAGGCAGATATGGCCCCCGGCGATTACATCGCTGACCAGAAGCGCCGCGAGATACAGTTCGTGACCGGGGTTTCCGTCCGTTCTCCGGATAAATTCCGCAAATTGACGTGCCAGGGGGGAATAACCATGATCGGTGTGGTGATTTGTCGAACGGGTCATTTTTATTTCGCTTTCATTATATAGTCGGATTGCTCGGCCGTGCCGGATGATAGCACAAAACAAACGGGCAGCCCCGGTTTTTTTCAGGACCCCGCCGGGTGCCTTTCCGGTCCTGCTTTTCGAAAACATCCATAAGCCTGGATGCGGGAAATAAAAAAAGACGATTTGACGAATACTGTTGGCATTGTTCAGGATTATTTGTTACGACCCTAAAACATCTTGGAAGGAATCCTCTATGAACAACGTCAAAAACATCAAGCGGGAAATCCTGGAACTTACCGCGGGCCGGTGCTGGGCTGATCTGCATGTTCTGCTGGGCAGCATGCCCGCTCCCGATGTTTCCGACCTTATCGAGGAACTTGACGAGACGCATCGCATTGTCGCTCTTCGCCTCCTGGACCTGGAGATGCTTTCGGATGTCTTTTCATACCTGTCGGACAAGACGCGGAAAAATCTCCTCAAGGCGCTCACAACGGAGGAGACCCGCCTCATCCTGGCTGCCCTGAGTCCCGACGACCGGGTGGAATTCCTCCAGGAACTTCCCGGTCAAGCCATCCAGAAACTGCTGAACCTGCTGGGCATGGAAGACCGCCAGGAAACTCTCCAGCTCCTCGGTTACCCGGAGGAAAGCGTGGGACGTCTCATGACCCCGGACTACGTGGCAGTCCGCCCCGAATGGACGGCTGAAGAGGCCCTGGATCATGTCCGCCTCAAGGGAATGGACAGCGAAACGATCAACGTCGTCTATGTCACGGACACTCAATGGAGACTGCTGGGAGGATTGGGATTGCGTCGCCTCATCATTGCGAATCCATCCAGCCGGATCGCCGAAATCATGGAAGAGCCGTTTGTCCGGATCAATGCGTTGGAAGATCGCGAGAAGGCCGTGCAACTCATCCAGCGATACGATATCACGGTCTTGCCCATCGTGGATGCCAGCGACATTCTGCTGGGCATCGTGACGATCGACGATCTCTTCGACGTGGCCGAGGAAGAAGCGACGGAGGACTTCCAGAAGTCGGTCGCCGTGAATCCTCTCAAGACAAGTTACCGGGAGGCCACGATCCTGTCGCTTTACGCAAAGCGGGTGACCTGGCTCGCCGCGCTGCTCTGCATCAGCGTCATTACGACGGGCATCATTGCTTCCCAGACTGACGCGCTGAATTCCGCCATCGCCCTTGCCTTCTTCATTCCCCTGCTCATCGGCACGGGCGGCAATACGGGAAATCAGTCCGCCACCCTGATGATCCGTGCCCTGGCCACCGGCGATATCCGTGACAGGCAGTGGATCAAGGCGCTGTTACGGGAAATCGGCATCGGGGTTCTCCTCGGGGGCACCATGGGGCTGGCAAGCTGGTTTCTTGGCCTTTTCAAGGGCGGGGCCAGCATCGCCATGATCGTGTCACTGGCGATGGCCATTATCGTCATCGTGTCCAGCGTCCTCGGAGTGATTCTGCCGGTTATTCTTCAGCGTCTGAGGATCGATCCCGCCGTGGCCAGCAATCCCCTGATTGCCTCCGTCATGGACATCGTGGGGTTGCTCATTTATTTCAGGATCGCCGTAGCCGTTCTGAACGCAGGTTAGGGGTGGCACAGCGAAGGACTCAGGATCGCAGATCGGGCATTTCCAGCTTTTTACGGGTTCATCGACTTTCTTATCATTCAATCAAAATCAGGCACCGTTTTCCATTGGCACAGAAGCCGGTCGTTCGTGTATACTCCCCCGTGGAGAGAAACCTGTTTCGGTCTTTCCCGCTTTTTCTCCCGGCGTGCATAAAATGTTTTGATCCAGCTACACAAGATACAACCCCAACCATGAAACAGGAATACAACGACATGAGAAAACAGAGCAAACAGACTCATCGACAAAAGACATGGAAGATTGTCCTGATTCAAAATCTGTTTTTTGCCGTCATTATCGCGGGTTTTATGGCGGCGGCTCCCGTTTTGGCAAATGATTGGGGGCAGGTCATGGTCGCCCCGGAGAAGACCAAAATTCGGGCCGGGCGGACAGTCGATTCCCCGCAAAGGGGTTTTCTCGATGCAGGCCAGAAAGTCAAAGCTGATTTCTGCAAAGATCATTGGTGTGCGGTTTTTCCGCCTGACCGGCAGGATCGTCTTGAAGCCGACGCCCTCGGCTATGTGCATGCGTCGCGACTGAAAAACGCCGGGAACGTAAAGGCGGCAGCAACAACCGGGAAACAGCTTGTCGTCAGAGGCATCCGCGTTATCCCCGGAGCGGGTGACCGGCAGACCGTTTTCATTGCATTGAATCAATTGGCTGAACCGCGCCTGTTTTCCCTTAAAGGGGAAAATGTCCGCCTTGTTATCGATTTTTCAAATGTCGCCTCCGTCGAAAAAGGCCTGACGACAATCGAGGTGGGCGGGAACCTGATCCGACGGATTCGATCTCACATGGATCCACGGAAGCACACCTTCCGGGTTGTTCTCGATTTGAACGAGGGAATGGATTACACCGTCAAACAGAGGTTTTACGAGGCGGAAAATCTTTACGCTCTGGAGTTATCGCAGGATAAGATCCCGGAAGGACCCTGATGAAGCGCACGCTTTCATCCGGGCTGTAGATGCAATCGGCCGGATCCTGTGACCTGATTGCCGCCCCGTCTTTTTCGTGCCGCAGTGAAGTTTGAGCATTCCTGCGTATTGAACGGATGCGTCGGAATATTCATTCCGAACAGCAGGGAAGTCACTGGTAAAACAACCATAAGCACCCGAACCGGGCTCTCAAACGAGATCCCGGTTCGGGTCATGTCCGGCTCCCCGTGTGCAACCTTTTTTAGAATTCTCCTATTTCTCGCGGCTGTTAAATTGGAGAATTCCAGCATTACGATAAACCGCAAATGAACTGGCCATTTCTGGAGCCACGAAAACCCTTGAAATTCATCTTTCTTTCGACTACCCAAAAAGGAACCCCCAAATCCTATCAATCATCAAGCCCCCGGTGGGCCGTGGCGTCATCATCGACCCAATCCTCTTCGGTATAGGACATGCCTTTGCGCCCCGGGACTTTCCGCGTGGGGCCGGGCCGATAAAAAGCGCAGCTTTTCGGGCCGTAGCAGAAAGTTTCAAACCGGTACTGCTTCTTGGACGGATTCCACTGGTCGATGATCATCTCCACCGGCATCCGGCAGCCCCAGATACAAGTCGTGCACTTGACGTCATAGGTCCGTGTGTCCAGACGACGATGCCCGCGGTTCCGGTAGGTTTCTAGGTCAGGAGGCACTCCAAGGAAAGGCGGCCCAACAGGAGTTTCACCCTCGGCATTCTTGACGACCTTGAGCCCGCTTGTCTTGTAGAGCGTTGCCGTTTCCTTGCGAGGATCATCGACCGGAACTGATTGTCCGACGAGTTCCATGCCCGTCTGAAACCGGTGCTTCACGTGCGCACCCTCACCGACCGCGATCAGGAACTCTCCGGCCTCCCCGCCGCATGTTCCCTCAATTCGAAGCACGTACCCCAGGTAGCTGTGGGACCGCTCATCGAAAGACCGCATAAGCCGGATGCGGGGCTGAACGGCCGCGACGCGGCCGGACCATGTTACCTTCTTCCCATTTGCCGTTGATCCGACCATTAATCTTTGTCCAATCCATCGAGTTTGCACAAGACCCGATGTATACGCCGAACCCTCTCATCGTCTGACATGAACAACGTGATTCCGCGATTGAAAACCGTGATCTCGACTGTGTCGTCGGTCAGGACCAGCTTGAGGTTATCGTACTCCATCGGATCGCCGGCCTTCTTGTCGCCGTAAACGCCGCCGAGATTCAGCAGGTTCTCCGCGTTTATCGCGGCGCGCACATCCGTAGGAATCTTAGAACCCCGCCAGACTTTGACAGGCAGATCTTCGGGCGTCATGCCATTTTCAAGCACGCCCTGGCGGTATTCGATCTGTTCAAGGTCTTGGATCATCGTTCCACCCCTTCATCCGGGTGCCGCGCTCCCGGTGCGTATGGCCTGTCAGACCAGCACGAAAGACTGAATGTAAGCGTGCGGGCTAGTTCGCTTGGCAGTGGGAGCCTGCATGCAATGGCTTCAGAAGTTGCCTCGTCAAACTCAAACTTCTGGCCCATCACAACCTGGAACCAGCGTTCCCGGTCACGCAGCACCCGAAACATTTTCTCGTCCGCACTGCCTGCGAGAAACGGTTCGTACACCTCAATTGACCGAGAACACACCTCCGCCTTACAGCGAACCCGGTCAAGACGCCCGGTTCGTTGCTCCAGAGTGCTCGGATTCCAGCAGAGATCATGGTGAATGATATGACGGCAGAACCGATGCAGGTCCACCCCTTCGCCCATGACTGAACTGCTTACAAGGATTTCCGGGAACAAAGGGCTATTGAATGCCAGCATTAGACGGTCCCTGATTACCGTCTTCGTCTCGCCATAGACCATGCGGACCAAAGGCATCACGCGGTAACTGCCGTCGTCCGTTTCATCCTCAACGCTGTCATCATCAGCATAATCCAACCGCCTTGGTTTCGAGTAGATGCTGACAGCATTGAGGTACTCCAATAAAGGGTTTTCCGATTCGTCAGATTCTTCATGTTCCTTAAGTGCCAAGCGGCGTTCGGCGCGTTCCGCGAGTTCACTGGCGAAATCGAGGAATTGGCCGATCCGCCCCAGGTAGGTCTGGTTCGATGAATCTTTTTCCTCGAGGATGGCGTGCCGCAGAGCATCTATTCCCCCGGCAATGATGTTGCGACGGGTCTCGCGTTCGCCCAAAGCATCACGGACGAGTGGATCGTTGAGGGGCAGATAGCGAGCAACAAACGCCGGAGACCGGAAATACGCCATCAGGACTCCGAGAAGTTGTTCCCGATAGCCCCGGAGGATTGCATAGTTTGGCTTGTCCATCGCGGCCCCCAATAGCGAGAGAATCTCTCGATTAAAGGGGCTTTCAACGTCGGAGAGACGACGGACAATCCGGGCGAGCCAGCTCTGGACCTCTGGAGACTGCCGTCTGGCATCCAAACCGAGCTTCTCGCCGGCTATGTTTATGATCCTCTGGTTGACTTCCTCGCGCAGGTGCTCCGCGAGTGCACGCGCCGTCTGGATGTAGAAGCAGAAGACCAGGACTTTCTCGCCTGCAAGCCAAAGGTCAACAGCGCGCTGAACGGTAGCCAGAATTTTGGGATGTGCCATTCTCAGTTCCCTGGGTGCCTCGTGGGAAGGAATAAGCCGCGCGATCTGCTCTTCATACCACTGCGTCGGGACCAACCACGACGAGGCTTCCGTCTTGGCGGTCAGTCCATCGTCAAAGTCCTTCGTTGTGCTGCGCCCGTCCCTCGTGTGGTGAAACGCTTCGTAGGAACTGGCCAAGCCTTCCGCAAAGAACGCCCTCGTGTTGGCGGATTGCGTGAGTTGGCCCTGAGCCCTCGCTGTGATGAGGAACGGAAGTAAGGCACGCTCGTGAATGGGGAGACCTTCAACCACCTGGCGCGGGTCACCGGCACAAGAGTTTCCGATGGCCTTGCCAACCAGCACATTGCGCCGAGGAATAGCAGCCGTGCCTGGTAGGAGCGGCAAGCGATTGTGTCGGATCAGCCATGGTTTCAGCAGTTTCTCGGCATGCTCTTTTGTCGCGGAACAATCCTGGTAGGCCTGAACTATCTCCTGTTCCCAGGCGTCTGTCTGCACTGCCTCGACACGGCTCCACCACTGGAGAACTTGTTTCTCTTCATCCCCCTCCTGCGCAGGACTGCCGAGCATGTGGGCTCGTAGCCTTCCCCAGTTTCGGTCAAATCGTCTTCCTGCCAGACGGTTGCGGTCGAGAGCCTGCTCCAGTTTGATCATTGTTGCCCTGAATTCTTCGCGGCTTCCGGCAGGCGCGTCCTTTGACGACCATCGCACGGCGACAAAACTGCGCAGAACACGGATGAGTTCCTGATGCCCCAATTGGAAAGGCGTCGCCGTTAGAAACAACATTCGGTCGAACTTGTCTTTCAGCAATGCAACGTCATCTTCGCTTCCCTGACGGAAGAGTTGTGCCAGGCGCGTCGAATCGTTCTTGGCGTGATGAGCCTCGTCAAGTATCAGGAGGGGGGATCGCCAGCGGACGAGGTCAAGCCATTGCTTATAAGCATTATGGCACGCGTCGCTGAACCGCCGCCGCACCTGCTTACGGAGGGACGGTTTGACGGATTCTGGTCGCCACCCAGGGAGTTCACGCAAAATGGTACACAAAGCCGTCCAGTCGATACGATGGGTGTCTCTCGCCAATCGGTCAGGAATCGGATCATCGTTCTCCTCGGCAAGAATGTTCTCCGCAACGAGGATGCGCTTCCAATCGAGAACGTCGGAATGCATTAATCGACGAGTGACCTCTTCCGTGAGGCGATAGTTTGAAAATTGACGGACCAAGTCGGCCGCCCAGCGATAGAGTCGACGCTTCTGCGTATCGCTGAGTTTCGTCATTCCACGGGCAAGACGGATCATCGCCAGCTTCACCCAAGGATCGTTGAGCCCCCGCGAAAAACAGCCCGTCGTAATGAACACAAGGTGGGTACGCCGATCCGCACGGTCATCCAGGAGCTTGAAAAACTCCGTCGGCGAGTGGGCGTACTCGTCGCGCACCCAATCCAGAGCATGATTCCGAACGCAGTGCGTCTTGAATTGTTCCCAGTCACGTTGCCATTTCTGGCGCAATCCCGCCGGCACCATGACCACGACGGGACAGTGTGTCCGCCGCGTTGACGCAATAACCGAGGCAACAACCGCCATTGCCACATAGGTCTTACCCATGCCGACCTCGTCGGCCAGCAACACGCCTGGTTGCATGAGAAGCCGTTCCAGAATCACTCTGGCCGTCTCGGCTTGACGCTGAGCATCAGCGGGATTGATCTGGGCCTTGCCCACACCCTCCAATTCGATGATTTCGCCCGCTATGGACCAATCGACCGGCACTGGCTACTCCTCCTCCGCTAAGTTCAGGAGTCTCGCGTTTTCCAAAAGGGAGTCCTCAATATAACGGGACAAGTCCTCGGGCAATGGGCCAGACTGCTCACGAATCCGCTGAATCACCGCTCTGATTTTTTCATGGGCTTCATGGAATAACGGCATGGACCACTGGCCATCTCGCCCACAGGAGCGGCGCACCTGCTTGCCGACATGACCAACCGACAGAAGCATCTCAGCCAGGACATAGAGCTGATAGCCGGTTTCCGCCCCAGATGGGTGTTCACCTTCATGACCGTTCCCGCTGCTGCTGCACAAGGTCTCGGCTAGATGAACCGGGCCGAGCGGATCACGCAGGAGTCTGTAACGAATCGCATCCGGCGTTGGCAAAGTCCGAGCAATGCGGTCAGCCATGGCGGCAAGGGCTCGCCCAAACCGACGCACTCGATACAAGACATAGTTGGACGTGTCCACAGCACGCAGCGATTCAATGGCCGCATCAGTGCTGGTGTTTCGTTTGCGCCATGCGTTCTGCTTCTCGATCCACTCGGCGGGGGTTCGGCCGCTCAGCAGACACTCAATGATACCGTCAACGGAAAGTCCACGGAACTCCTCGGGAGGAAGCAGGTCGGTGTTCCTGTCCTCGACGGCCACTGCCAGAAACCCCTCCTGGCGCGCGGCATCCTTGTCTGTCCAACTTACTCGTAGGGCGGTGAGATGAACTCCGCGAGATTTCTCGTCGAGCATAAAGGATAGTGTGGTTCCGTTGGGCGCGCATGACGTCCGTGAGAACAGCGGGACCGACTGCTCGGCAGATTGCCCAGCGAGACTGATGCTCCAGTCCATTGGTTCCGGCTTGCTGCGGTCAACGTCAACGCGGAGTTCGCCCGTTGTCTGCGAGAAACTTGCACAGGCGAAGAACGCGGGTATATGCGGTTTGACTGAGGGAGCGTCTTCGGGCGCCTGTTCCGGGTCCTGCCAGACGATATCGTCCACGCCGACCGGGTCATCCCATGAGACCGGAACCCCCAGTCGGTCGTCGAACGTCTGACCATTTCGTTTCTCGTCTGCCTTGTCCTCAAAGACAAGATTGGCTTCGCAATTAAACACACCAATCCCCATCCCGTGGGGTGTGAAATTGCTTGACCCAACCATCAACAGATCATGGGAGTCGCCCTCGATGAGAATCGCCTTGGCATGCAATTCGCGGGGCCGTTCATGTACTTCGTCAACGCACATCGGCACGAGGAGCATGCGAGCATTCTTGCCGAATCGTTTCTTCCAGCACTGACCGAAGTGTCGAGGTAGGGGAACGATACGACGAGTTGCACCCTCTGGCGCTGGTGCCTCCGGGACGATCAACCAGCCCTCGGCATTTCGCGCCATGGGCAGTTCCCGCATGCTGTGCAGTACAGCATCTTCACCATTGGTCTGCTGTCCCACAAAGGGGGTCATGACAGTGAACCGAACGACTCGGCGCGGTAACCACATCTGCATCAACTGCTTCAAAGCAGATTGCGCGGAACCCGACGCAGGACTGGGATGGCTGACAACGAGGCCGACCCGAGGTCTCTCCCTAGGGCTGAAATCCTGTGGAGCACTCGACCAACGGCGCGCTTGTGTCCGTATATGCTCGGTTGTCTCGCGTATTCGCTTGGTCGCGGCGGGCAGCGTCCGCGACCAAGCGCAGAGAGTATCGATGAAGGCAAGGGCATCACGCAGGACACTCAGCGGAGCCGAAATGGGGGTGTCGAAGAAATCCAGTGCCGCAAACAACTCCCGATTTCTGCGGTAACCCTGACGCGTCAGATTCGCCGATCCCACGATGAGACGAACGAGCCGCTCCCACACCAAAACCGTTACTTTCGCATGCTGAATGCCCCCCGGCACTTGAATCGGCAGTTGATCCCACTGAAGTGTTGTCTGGCGCGGATCGAACTTGAATGCGTCCACGAGAACGCCCACGTGGGTGGTTGCGAGTGCTTCTTCCCGCTCAATGATGAAAGTACGTTCGTTCTCAGTGTGATCGAACCGCAGACCGAGGAAGCGAGGAAGGAGTTCAGTCTCGAAGAAACTGGCATCAAACTCAAACGTGGTCGCCACGCAAGAGACAGGTTCACCTACTCCGCCGTTCAGACCGTTATCGGCCGGAGGTTTCCAATAATCCGCCAGAGGTGGTTCCTCGACCGTTTTACGCCTCCCCATCTGGCACCTCGACACCTGATAGGCCAAGCTCGGCAAGGAAACTGTAAGCATTCGGCACGCGGAAGGTATGAAGATAGTTTAATTGCGACTGCGGTGGTACTTCGCTCGCCAGACCGAACCCCGGCATGAGCGTCCACCGCTCGCCGGGCTCAATCCACATGCCTTTTCCCTTCGATGTCTGAACATCTCGATGCCGGGCCATGATAATCTCGATCAGACGAGCCGGGCTTTCCCCGCCGGTCGTTGCTTGCGATGCGATGACATCCAGAGGCTCAAGGGGATTTCGATCTGCAATCTGTGGAACGGCAGGAATCTTCTCTATGAGATCGCGCAGTCGCCGTGCGGCTCCCGGCAACTGTCGACACAAGGAACGAAGGACTGGGATCAACTGCTTGTCTGCCTCGATCTCCAAAGGCTTTGCCTGGCCACCTCGCCGTGTCAGCCCCCACAGCAGACAATTGAAGGTCGTCTCAAAAATGGCTGCAACTTCCTCGTAAGCATCCGCCAATCGAATGGTCAGATCTATAACCCTGTCAGTCTCGCGCTCGTTCACTAATAGCCCAGGAAGTAAGGCTTCAAGCAACACCTTGCGGTCTTGTTCACTGCGTCCGCCATCGCTGGCCCCACGGTACACTGCGATGGCGGACGGTTCGCATAACAGTTCGATGCATCTGCCACGGATGGGATCGACGCCGAGAAAACTGCGAAGTATGATGCGTTCCCGTTTGCCGACATTATCAGGTCGCAATGGTTCCGCCAGTTCTTGCCACCCGGACCAACCAGGGCTTCTCCACTGTTGCTCTACAAGATGGGCCACCGTGGCCTGCGCGAATCGGTCGAGCCATTGTTTACCAGCCGAACCGCTGTTGTCTTCATCGAGCAGTCCCGGCAGTTCTTTGTCAGCAGACCATGCCAGAAGCAGCTCCTCTCCGTTACGTCCGAGCAAGTCGTCCTCATCGATCACTCCGAGATGCCTGGCCAGCCGCGCAACAACTCCGTACGGGCCGTTGACCGCTTGGCCTTTTAGGAAATTTGTCCTTCCCAGAAGGGTGTCGCCGGAGAGAAAAGCCCTCCTTGCGAGCAGACTACCTGGAAGTCTCCGGGTTGCTCTCTGCCAATTCTCAGGGGCTCTCAGATGCTGGCGCACCACAGCCGAGACGAAAAGCCGCTCAAAGCTCAAGCGCGATGCCAGTATACCATCTTCCGAGCTGCTCAGTTTGATCTTTGCACGTTCCGCCACCAATGCGGCCACGGCCACAAATGTCAGCAGCCGGGGCCGCCACATGCGTGCCGTAAAACCGGGAAACAGAACCTCCGCGATGCGCTCAGCCGGTCCAAGGGTGCCCAGAGGATCAACACTGCCCGGCGGGTCCTCCGCAGGATCAAGAGGTGTGGAACGGGGTAAGTATTTTAAAGACAGACTCATTCAGCACACCTCACAGTCGTCCGCGGCCAAGAAATGTTTGGTATGTTTCTCTTGAGAAAGGTTTGTCATATGCCACTCCTGTCTCAATTTTCCATGGTAAATGGTGCCCGACCCGTCCTAAGTTCATTAGTCAACCCATCAAGCTTTTCCTCGGCCTTCCGCAGGATGAAGGCTGTTCACGCCACATCTTGAGGTGCTCACGGATCATCAAGAAGTTTCTCCTTGAATTACAACAACCCATGTAGTGAGCCCTGATCCACTTTTTGAGGCTCTCCTCTCCGTTTTCCAGCCAACCTCCTGTTCTCCGAACACTGCTGTCATTGCTTTGGGCACCAGACGGTAGGCTATATTGTCACGATCCGATAACAAATCGGGTAGTGAATCTTTTAGCGGTTCTTGGACACCTTTCCAAGGTACACCATACTGCTTCAACCTATTAAGAAGACTCTTATTGTTCTTGAAAGCCTCTATTGAGGCGTCTTCATAAGTTGCCAGGATATCCTGTTCCTCATCTGCATCCGTTTCTTTGTGCGGTGTATCTGACATGGTAGTCTGCGGGGCAGGCAGCGCGGTATCGGTAGGAACGCAACGAAGCGCAGATGCAAGTGCGCTGTTAAACCGCTGCCGGAGTCCTTCTGCAGCGGTGTCAGCGCCTGGCTGGTCATACATCGGATCTCGTGCTTGATATTGACCTTCAAATGACAATACTCGAATAGGAATTGGATAACTCTTACCGCTAACACTGCTCCAAAAAACGCCATGGCCAGGGATCGGTTCGTTCAAAAGGGACGATAAGATATCATCACTAAAATGTGCATTGGCGCTCTTCACCGCTCTTAAGTCACCGGCCGATAGCAGATGAAATGCGAACCAGTTATCTCCTTGGCTCAATATCTCGCCTGATATTGAGCCTGGTTGTTGAGTGATTAAAACGGCACCAAGGTCGTATTTGCGCCCTTCTTTAACCCAGGATACGTATGGCCCTTCGCCAGAACTCCCTGTATTGCCAAGGACTGTTTGAGCCTCTTCGACAACGGCAATGACGGGGATGGTCTCGGGCTGTGCTTTTGTGAATTCTTCTTGGTTATGATCGAATATCCGCCGAAGAATCAGCCCTGATAGAACAAGTGCTGGCGTCCCCCTCATCTGAGATACATCAATAATGCATATTCGGCCCTCCCGAAGGGCTGCGAGAAGCATATCCATCATCTGGCTACTTGGATCATGAAGCATCCTGACAATGGTGGTCATATTGGCGCGTGCCGCGACCATTTCAGCATCTTGCCCATCCTCGAGCCTTAGAAGTTGCCTCACTGTTTGTCCGTCAGCGCCATTACCATCACGATGAATCAGGTCAACGAGCCGATGCCAATCCGCATCATTCATGCCCTTCAATTTTCGGACGTTCTGTTGATCCTGTTTTTCTGGAGGCAGAGCAATTGAAATCACGTCACCAGGCCGCAGCCGACGGATGTCAAGACGAATATCTCCCGCAACGAAGGACTGATAAAACTGGCTGGGGCCTACCTTCGGCGTGAAGACAACGACCTTGTCTTGCAATTCTGGTACGTCACAGAGTCCAGGACGATTTTTGTCATCTGGCCAAAAGTACTCACCATCAGGATCGAAAATCACAGTTCCGACCGGCACCAATTTGCCTCCGCGTTTCTCCACTTTAGGCGTATTGCGATACAGATTGGCGAACAGAAGTTTGACAAGATTTGACTTGCCGAATCCTGCCCTTGCAAAAACAAGTGTTCTTCTTGCCACGAGGTCTAGAACGTGGAACTTTGAAATTACCAGCGGGCTCTTGATCTGCATCCACGGAGCGTGGACGAGCCGTGCATCACCAGCGGCATAGATAAACTCACCCAACGCGAAATACCCTATTTCGGCAGCATCACCTATATTATGACCTGCTACTTCCTGCAGGATTTCATCCGTCAGAAAGGCCACTTTACTCCCCACATGCGGGAGCCGTCGATGTGAAGCCGCAAAAACAAGATCGCCGTTGACAACGCGCAGCACGCCAAGAACTCTCATGTTTACGCAATATTTGAGGTACTGCTCGCGGAGGTCCTCAGGTATCGGTCGTTCTTCTGAAACAGCTCGAATACCATAGTCCTCGCCAGCGGAGGAAGCGAGACGCCCTTGAGATGAGATTGATGTTATACGCCCGAGCACCGCCTCATCTTCGTCTTCGAGCTGAACAACGAGAAATTGCCCATGCATAGGAGCACGCTGAAACTCATTCTTGTATGGCAGTACAAGATCGGCGTGAAACTCTAAGCCGCCTTCACTGAAGCCCCGAAATATGCCAACTGTAGTTTCTCGTGAGAAGAGTTTCATTCGTACCTCCGTCCTGAAACATCGCCTTGAAGACGTAATATCTCTAGTGCATTGATTTCTCTGTCGTTTAACAAGCCGCGAACTGCCATGATGACCTCGTCTTGAAGAATGTCTAGATCGAAGTCGACGATTGCAGCAAATTCATGCGCTTTCTGGAGACATCTCGGATAGAACGGGATAGGAAATCCGTTAATGGCATCAGCCAATAGATATCCAAAAATCTCTGCTACCTGCGGGGTCTGGCTGCTGAGGATATCTACGGACCAAAGCGGATCTCCACTTCGCTCTCCGAACCGCACGAAATACATGTCTCCGGCAACAAATTTTGGGGCTTCTCCAGCACCTTCTTCTGCTTCAGCTCCCCGTGCATACTCGGGCCATACGTAGGCCTTCGCTTCCAGTTTTCTCGGCACACCAACATAACGAGGCGATCCTGGAGGAAATATTCCTTCAAGGGCCATGGCCAGATTGTAGCGCGCCAGAACCTTGCTGTGTTTAGCCAGGCCTACAAGAAATACTTTTCGCCGAGTCTCTTTTCGAATTTTCTCTATGGCTTCTTCTATCCGTTTCCTGAACCCTATGAAAAGTTCCCCCCGAAAGAGCTTGCTTCGCAATAGGCCATCCCGGACCAGAAGTGTATCCGTGGCAAAGGTACGGTAACAGATACGCTCATAGAGAGCAGCCCACTCGCAGAGGTCCCGATAGACAAGGACCCATGAGGGGGACACTTCATCGGGAGACTCGCGTACTTTCTTTCCATCGGGAATCATGTGGCTGAGGCGATTCAAGGTGCGCGGCGTTACATTCAAATCTGCCATCACACGCCCCAAGGCAGTCTTCGGCGAACCATCGTCATTGAACTGCGCACGGCTCAAGACATCGGTATCAGTTGTCGGTGTCACGGCATTGAGGCAGAGCTGCTCACCGTAAGAATCGACCACCCGCACAAGTTGAATATGAAATGGATCAAAGATAAGTTTATTGTTTCCGCCATCACTTGCCACGAGGGACACCGAGGTTGTCGATCTTGATTTGATAGCCCTGACTTCCGCGGCAAGGGCGCGAATCTCCAGACGCAGGTCGTCGAGTAATCTTCGATCCCGAATGGTCGCTTCACGGATCGTAGTTTTTAAATCAGGGAGTTCACTCGGATCGAACATAATTATACCTCAAGTCTGACATAGGCATCGACCTCGCTCACCGCCGCCTTTGTAACGCGTCCAAACTGATCTGACTGTCTTTTGCCATCATTTGCCGATCCCGCATCAATCCATCGCCGAATGCGCCAACCGGAATTGGCGAGCTTCAGAGACGTTCGCAGAACCTGCCTGGCATCCACAGGTTTGCTAGGCAGGTAGCCAAATCGAATGATAAGTCGAGCCCCCGGAGAACATCGTTTAGCTACCGATTCCCAGACGTGAGATAATCCCTCGGCAAACTTATCGACAGAGTGGGAAAGCTGACCTTCCTGGGAATAATCTACCGTATCGGTACCTCCCAAAAACCAGTTGCGAAGCCATTGATCGGGGCGGTAGGTGCGCATACCGAAGTAAGGCGGAGAGGTCACGACCCAGTTAAATTTATATGTAGCTGGCACTACCGTGTCGGTGTTCTGGGCATCGCCGAAGTAGACCGCTCCTCTGGAAGCGGGCGGAATTGTGCTCAGTGAATATTCAGCCCGCCGCTTCACCGCATCCAGGACGTCGATACGTTGTGGCTCCGTATTTTTGGTGCGCCTCCAATAGCGAACCGCAGCACTTGGTTTTGTCGCATAGGTACGAGGCATCTGATTGGAAAGGTAAGTCGGTAGCCCACGTTGGCGCGGTCCGTGGAGAATACCCAATAACAACGCGCGCAGGACAACCTCCTCTGCTGTCTCACAGGATTTCATCAGCTGAGATCGCAGAATACATATCTCTTCTAATGTTTCGGGGTGATAACAAAGATCCCAAAAGTCACCCTCGGGAATAGAGTGTGGCGAGGATGCGTCATCAAGAAATAACCGTGCCGTTTCAACAACGGCATCCGATGTGGTGTGAGCCAATTTCGCTGCTGCTATCGCCGCCGCGATAGGGTTACTATCAATGCCCACACAGCCGAGGCCGAGAAGACGAGCGGCGAAAATCGTTGTCCCACGTCCGCAGAAAGGATCAAGAACCCAATCGTTCTTGTCCGCTTTGGTGAGACGCCGAAGCGGGAAGTCCAGTGGGAACATGGTATAATATGGGCACAGGGTATTGAGACTGAGAATCGGCGATTGGGCATCCTTTGGCAATGATATTTTCGCACACTCAGATGCGTAGTCCTGTGAAAATACAAGACGCCCGTAAACGCTGTCGGAAATCCGCATCGCGCCATTGGCTTTGTTTTGACTTTGTTGGCCCCAGTTGGACATTAGGCTATACCTTTTCCCTAAAGGCATTATCCGGTGCTGAGTGGATCAAGGCTTTGGGTGTGATATTGGCATATTTAAATGTTTTCGATCCGTTTTTCGGTTTCCCGGGTATTTGGATAACTCTGTCCTGCAATCGGTAACTTCTCTTCCGTAAAGTATAGTTCCTTTTAGCTTTGAGCTCTTCGGCAGATGGAATCATGTTGACATTTCCATTGTTCCCAGCAGCCTGAACGGGCTTACGGGTGGATCGTATTCAACCCATCGTCGGATGCGGACATCATCATCCAGTAGGTTCCAATCCGTGCTGTTGGCATGGGAGTGACTTCGGCAATCCAGTCCGCCGGGAGCAGAAATGCCACATTGATCCGTCAGGATAAAGCGGTCATGCATCGACTCAGAACCGGGTAAAGACTCCCAGAGGAACACCCTGAATCGATGGCCATCCACCGCGATCAGTGGTCGAATCTTTTGTTCCCAGGCGGCGAGGTGGTCTGCAACGGTTTGGCCATAGGGCTTCTGTTTGCCCGCTTCAGCATGGATATCGATACGCCCTTGAAGCCTGGCATGTCCTCTTTGTCCAAAAACGTTCGAACAAATGGTAACCGTGTCGAGGTAGCGTGATTCATGCGAGTTCAGCCAGGGGTCGATAAGCGCCAGAGATTTCGCATGACGCAATATTGGAGTAAGAGCGGCGCGGTAGTCGGCATCCGATTTGGTCAGCGACAATGTCTTCTTCCGCCGACTGTTCCACCGCGCTGAATCCAAAGAACCAAAGAACTCGACCAAGGCGTCGCATTCGCGCCCGCAACCGTCTATCAACGGTTGGCTCAGGACAATGGCGTAAAAGGGAATCCGGTCGTGCGAGTCGAAGGCCAGATTCAACCATTCTTGATCGTCGCCGGGATCGCCAGCCATGCATTTCGGATGTCGAACCAGCCGATGCCGATCATGCAGCACCGAAAGGCATGTAAGGACTTTATCTTTCAACGCGGGTGAAAGCGTCGTTACCCTCTTCTCTGTTACATGACGTAACCATCGATCTCTGTGGAGATTTGCCAATAGACCGTTTTCGGCTATCCCCCGCAAAAGCTCGACCAGAATGATGCTTGCGCTGCCGTCTGTGTTGGCTATGGATGCGTCGAATAGGTCGGGCGTCATGGCAAATTCATAAAGCACAGGCAGCTCCTCCTTCACGCAAACCGTTCCCGGTAGCCTTCTTCAAAGAAGCCGCCCGGCCATGCGTCCAGGAGCTGACCTTCTTCATCTAATTCCAGGTGGCGCACCGCCGATGATGTTCCTTTCGGCTGTACAAACAACACGCACACATCCTTTGGAGTAATCGGTGGAACTTCTTTTGGCAGTTCGCCATTGCTGGTCTCACGCATCCGGCGCATTACGCGCAAAAGCAAGTGTTCGCTATGCGTCTCAATCAAGAACGTGTTCCTGCCTGGGCCAAGCGCGGATTGGATGAACACATCACCCAAGTCGGCCTGGAGCGCCGGGTGCAAATGGATTTCCGGTTGCTCGATGGCGACGATCTGGTTTCTTGAGGCATATGCTCCCACGAGGATCGGCAAAACCTGACTGACACCAATTCCAACATCCCGATGACTCACCACGGTGTTCGACCGGCGGTCGATCATAATCAGCTCATTGAGCTTGTCGATATCCGAAGCGCGGATGAGGTCTCGGAGCTTCGCCGCTTCAGCTTCGGGGTCCTTGATGACAGGATAAGCCCCGGTTGGCGTGGTGCTGTCGTCGTAATCTGGCTCCATATCGAGTTCAATTTGTTCAAGTCCATCGAGCAGCGGTCCCTCCAACTGATCAATCCCAACGAGGTCACGCAAGATCAGTTCGTATGGAGTCTGGAGTCGATCAGGCGCGGAGAGCCATTCATTAACCAGTTTCCGAACATTGTCGTCACGGCGAATCACATCCCACGCGTAGCCCCCGCCCGCATACCAGTTCGGATCGTGGTGCTGAGAAAAGGCCAGATGGCGCGGCGGATAAGATCGCAATGGGCCCAAGTATCTGAGCCGCGATAGTTCACCTGCGACCACTTGCCCTACGCCTTTTAGAATCTCGTCGATCTTACGGGGAAGGAATGAACGCACTGCCGCGCTCAACTCCTCCTTTCTACGGGCTTTGCTGATTGTAAAAAGCCTTGCCTGGCCGCCTGGGCTGAAGACATTTGACTCTGCCAATCCGTCCGGCAAAAACTGCGTACCCTTTGCCACCACCTCCGGGACAAGCTCGGCAATCGCCTCGTCAAGGCCCTCAAAGTCTTCTGGGCGAACTGTCTCGGTCGTTGTAGAAAGCAGGACCATCGCCTTGATGACTTCCCGAAATAAGGGGTGTTCGTGATCCAAGCGGTCGAGCTGGAGCTTGCCGTCTCTTCGGCGACTCATCCGGAGAAGGCTCTGACCATCGGCGAGAAGTTCGTAGGTGTGGATTTCGGGAATTGACTCCGGGAGTGGGTGGTCCTGATCGTCCAAACCTATGCCCATGTTGAGGAGCATCGTGACCTGCCTTACGGGCGCAAAGAGTTCCGCAAGCCGGTCCTTGAATGAACTTGTGTCCAAGTCCATGGCCCACTCGACCCGACGATTGGCCTCACGCCTGTGGACATACTGGCGGAATCCACCCAGGTCCACCGACTCGCCGCCCACGTTGGTACGATGAACATCCAGATCGCCCGTCTCTTGCGCATGACGGGCGAGAATTATGCTGTGTAGCACGCTCGATTTCCCGGAACTGTTCGCACCATAGATCAAGGTCAAGGGACGGACGGGAATCCGCTGCGTTTCGGCAAAGGCCTTGAAATTTCCAATTCGTAAGGCAGTCAGCATGGCTATTTCGTCCCCTCCCAAATTTGCAGAATGTACGTGAGCCAAGAATCGGTCCGGAGCAGGAGGGCGCGGAGCTGTTCATCCGTCAATTCCGGATCGAGTTCATGGACACGATTAAAAAACTCCACCAGTTTCACCAATGCACGCGTGTCTTGAACGACAAAATCGGTCAGAGGATCGTGGTTGACGCTGCGACAAACGTACAGCACGCGCGCTCTCCTGGTCGGCCGCCCATCGTGGAGAAGATCTTTGTCCTCCGTCGATATCCATGAAAGCACGGGTTCGTTCGGGGCCAGATGACGCAGCAAGTGGTTCCAGAACTCTCTCAACGAGGAGAGAATGTGCCTCGCTCTGTCGGCGTTTCTCCCGCGGAGCGCATCGTGTGCGCCGATATACGGTCTGGCTAGGGCGGGATCAACGGCCTGTAGTAATCCGATACAGCCGGAGGTTTCCTGCTCCACCTCGGCGATCAACTGAACGACGGATGCATCCTCCTCGTCCTCCGGCTTCTCCGGAATCCGGATCGTGTCTAATGCGTAGCCAGTGATGAAGACCTCACGCGTTGCTCCGGGTAGCGCGAACGACGGCAGATACGTCACTTCAGGAAGGACTCGAATGGATGCGGCTAACTTCTCATAGGTCGATGTTACATTGCTGATCACGTCCTGGAACTTCAGAAACGCCAGCTCCGGCAATGCCATAGCCTTTCGCATGGCATCAAAGTCAATTCCGGCGAAGAGCTGCTCTGCGACAGTCGCCCGATAGGCCATGTTGCCGAGAGACAATTTGGCCGCTGCCTGAAGCTGTTCGATGTTGTCCTGAATCGGTCTGATCCCTTCGAGCCATGTCTGATGCGTCCGCTTGATATCCTCAAAAGCGCCGCCCGAGACGGTGGCTTGGTCGATCAGATCTTGCCAGCGCTGATTGGCGTGGACGATCTCCGCCAGACGGGATGACGCAAGTCCGGAAAGCTCGATGGAACGCGAGATCTCCAGGTGCTGACGCCGGATCGGCTCAAGTGCGCGTTCCATCTGTTCATAAACGCTCAGATAGGACGGCTTGAACGCGCGGTTCATCCGCTCCATATCTTCCTGGATTTTCAGGTAGGCGGGCCGGAAATGTCGGAGATCGTCGTCCATGTTTCTTCCTTCAACGCCTCATTTCTTGCGCCGGTTATAAGGTGATTGATTTGTCGGCTTGAGCGAGATGTCCTCTTCGCTCGCCTTGGAGCGGATCGAGTCTTCCGTCCGTCCGAGTTTGAGACCGATCACCCGTGTGGGGGTGTTCTGGTCAACAAGTTTTTCCAACTGCTGAACCTGCTGGTCGGTCCAGGGTTTGCCGTGGTTTTCTGGCTTCTTGGGCATAATGCACCTCCATTAATCTTGGTTTGTGATAAAGCCGAAACCGCGCAATCCTTTGAGAGCGGTTTCGATATGCGTGTCTGAGAACTCATCCCTGTTTAATTTGGGCACCCACTCCGGATGCTTCTGGATGACATCTTTGACGTTCTCGACAGTGGCTGGCTGTCCAGCGGCCGTCAGTTCAAAGGATGCGTCAAGTACGGTGGCCCAGCGTTCGAGAGCGCGGTAGCCCCACCACTTCATCTGGTCGAGCATCTCGTCAACCTTTGCCTTTGCAGGACCTAAAAGTTTCTCGGCTTGCTTGATGGCTTTGGAAACGTTTCTTCCCGGCTTTACAGGTTTCAGATCGCCTTCGCCCCGGAGGAGAACCAGCCACTTACTCTTCTGAGCAAGGCTCAGGAACTTGTGGATTTCATCGTCAAGAGGGCCAGCAGCGCGCTTCATGAATGTCTCGGTAAGTTCGATCTCTGACTTTTGCTGTACCAAATAAAAGAGTTTGGCGAGCTTCACCCTTCCCATGGGGCGGTCGGGTGCATGGCAACGGTCAGTGATGTAGGCGGCTAAAGCCGCTTTGTTGTACATGTCATGGCCGGCATGGCGCTTCGACCCGATTTCTGGCGGGTTGACCTTCGTAGGTGGGCACTCAAGTGCTTTAGCCTGGGTCTCCATTTCTGCCAGGAGTTCCTTCATGTGTTCCACGCGCCATTTCGCAGTAAGGTCGCCTGTAAAGGCGCGGTGAAGCATGACAGCAAATGCTTTCTCCAAATTTTCGCCGGCGGCTCCCCGTTGCTTTCTAAGAATTCGTATTGATTGCACAGCTTCCGAAAACTGTACCTGCAGATCGGCCGGGATATCAAGAAATGGGGTGGCGGCAACTTGTGCAGCGTTTAGATGAGGTTGTCCGGCACGGGCCTTCAAGTTATAGAAATAGCCTTTTTGGATAAAAGGCATGAGCAGGTATGCTTCAACGAATTCTCCAGTGAGATACCTGCCTGGCGTGATAACAAGGTCGTATCCAGCAACACAACCTTCCCATTCCTTTGTGACTTGAGCGATGTCACCAGTGTAAGCTCCGCTTCTTACTACAAGCACTTCGTCTTCTTTCAGAAAAGCATTTCGCCCAGGTGGTACGTCTTGCGGGTCAACGTAGATCATGTTTATCGGGCTAATTGTTCCTCTTGAGATATTCGTCGCTCGGATAAGGGCTACCCCTGTTGTACTTGCCTTTGGAGGTTGTCCTAAACCATACCGAACTTGAGCTTCAAACTCGGAAAGCGGCTTGATATTCCAACCCTTGGGATTAGTGGCCGGATCGCCGAACATCCTATAAAAAAGCGCGGGAAGGATGCGGGCGGCTATGGCGTCGGCCTCAGCGCGCTTTTTGCGCAGTGCGTTCGCCTGGTCGAGTATCTCAACGATGCGCTGTTGCTCGGAGACAGTCGGGAGTGGCAACTCAATCTCTTTGACATCTCCATCGGAGACGGCGGGGTAATGAGCTCCACGAACCTTACCACTAAGAATGCCAACGAAATTTGGAGTAGTCGTGAAATAGAAAAGGTACTGTCCGAATATGGTCGCTTTGTTGGGGCGTAGGACACAAAAACCTGTTGATGCGATCTGTCCATCTAAATATGGCGGAACCACAGCGACGGCATTCAAATTCGGGCGGACTGTCGAGACCAATATATCGCCTTCGCGAATTTCTTTCCTTGCTCGGCTTGGCGCGTCAACCCCGAGAATTTCAGGGGCAGAGGTAATGACTTTGAGGCTGCGATCAATTGCTGAGATATCGACATATAGAAAAGGAGTGTCAGGATTCCTCTTTGGGTCGCGCATTCGAGTTCGTAAGCACGTTTTTGCTATTTGAACTGAGTTCCACCTCATTCGACTGCCTCCACTTCCCGAAGAAGTTTCTCCAGCCCCCCTGCAATGTCACGCTCGATGGCCAGAGTTTCCCGGATGAGCTGGGCAGGGTCGTCATCCGGTGCCTTTTCGGCGATCTGCGGCTTGTAGCGGCCAGCGGCAAGGTTGTAATCGTTTTCGGCGACAGATTTGATGGTTGCCCACCAGCAGCGCGGCTCCTCGGAATCGGGTTGCAAAAGGGTTCCGGCTTCGACACCAGGCGGATTCGAGAACTTCGATTCCTTGTAGGCCTTCCACTCGTTAAGTAGATCAGGTATGTCGTTCCGTTCGGGGGTTTCAGGTCGGCCGCCACCGGAAATCTTGTCCGGGTCGAAGCCGTCCGCACGCACCTCATAGAACCAGACCTTTTCTTTGTGTTTGGTTTTCTTATCTTTCTTCGCACCGGAAGTGGGCCGCCTGAAGACCAGAACCCCGGTCTTAACACCCGCGTAGGGCTTGAAAACCCCGGCAGGCAGCGACACCACAGCCAGAAGGTCGAAATCTTCGACCAGCTTGCGCCTGAGTTCCACATGCGCCGAGGTCGAGCCGAAAAGCAATCCTTCGGGAACCACAACGGCGCACTGGCCGCCCGGAGCCAGGGCCTCCATCATCACTCCCAGAAAGAGCAGCTCGCTCTTCTTTGAGTTGGTGGGGAGGTCCTTGCGTATGGATTCCTTGGGGAGCACACCGGCAAAGGGCGGATTGGAAAGGATCACTTTGTAGCGGCGGTTCAGATCGTCCTCGGTGAGGCCGCCCATATCGGAAAGTGTATTGGCACGCTTGACGTTGGCCTGACGGATGCCGTGCAGCACCAGATTCATCATGGCGATGCGCATCATCTGGCGCGATACATCGATACCATAGATGGACCGCTCCAAAAGTTCCCAGTTGGGAACCTTTTCGCCTGGACCCTTTCGGTAGGTCTGCAACGTCGGGATGTCCTTCTTCGCTTCCTTGATGGACTGGTCGCGTTTTTCCAGCCACTCCTCGCCGTAGATGGGTACTTCCTGAGGCTCGGTTGAATATCTGGCCAGGATGTACTCGACGGCATCGATGAGGAAGCCGCCGGTACCGCAAGCCGGGTCATAGATCGTATCCCCGAGGTTGGGGTCCACCATCTCGACCATCATGGTTCGGATCTGGCGGGGCGTTCGAAATTGGCCGTTCAGAGCGGACTGCCCCAGGTGGGTCAGCATGTACTCGAAGATGTCGCCCTTCACGTCGGTGCCGAGCTTGGCGAAGTCGATGCCGTCGATCTCGTCCACCACTTGCTTAAGCACGTTGGGGTCAACGACCTCAAGAACGGCGTCGCGGAAATACTCGGCAATCTGCGGCTCCTCTTTCACCAGTGAAGCCATGTAGGGAAAAACGTGGTCGCGCACGAAGTCGCGCAGGTCTGTGCCGCTCTTGAAACGCCACTTGGACCAACGGAAACGCTCGGCCTGTTTGGGATAAAGCAGTTTGCCGTTACCGTTGGTCTGTTTGCCCATGAGCCGAGCCTTGAGTTCGCGGCTGGATTCCTCCTCGTCGAGCAGCTTGAGGTAAATCAGATAGGATATCTGTTCGATATAGGTAACCGGGTTGGTGACACCGCCGGCCCAAAGGATGTCAGTAATCCGGTTCAATTTTCTGCGCAAATCCTGGTTCATCGCTGCTCCTTATGCGACCTTCTTCATGAAGACCGAATCATTTAGATCCTGGATGATTTCCTTGAGCCCCCTCTCACCGAAGAGTTCTACGCCCAGCTCTGCCGCATTTAATATGGAGAGCGGCGGCTGGAACAAATCCTCCAGTTCGATGCGACCGCGGGCGATGCCACGGTTCTTGAGGAGTGAGAGATATTGGGCTTGCTGGGGCGTGATCGATTTTGCTACCAGCCAAGCCTGAAAGTTCTCGGTCAATTCCTCTTCGCGGGGTTTGATATTGAGGCTGCCAAGAGCGGCTTTGATGAAATCAATCAGATTGCCACCCGGCTGGCGGTAAGCCCGGCGAAGGTTCTCCTCGTTGAAATACATCTCCGGCCGGTTCAACCGGTCAGCCAGCGCCTTCTCCTCGTCTTCGGTGAGCAATTCTCCCTGCCGCACCTTCTGGATGATCGGGTCATCCTGCACGGCAGATTGAACGCTGGTCTCCCAATTGGTGACATAGTCGCGCTTGTCGACTCGTTCACCCTCCGGCCCCACCTCCACATAAGTGACAGCGTGGAGCCACTCGTCCTCGAGCCCAAGCTCGACAAGGTCTCCTGGCGGCTTGGGTGGCTTGCGCTCTCCGCCAGGAGCATGTCCGCGACCGATGCCGGTAAAGATATCGGTATCGCTGTCGTTGAAGTAGTCGTGGTTGCCGAAGAAGTCGTAGATGACGAACTTCTGTTTCTGGATATGATCTGCTGTGCGCGTTCCGCGACCCCGCATCTGTTGGTAGAGGATGGGACTGCGCACCCGACGGCACATTACCAGGTGGAGAACTTCCCGGCAGTCGAAGCCGGTATCCAGCATGCCGACACTGACAGCTACCTGCGGATACTCCTCGCGTTTGAACTTGCGGATGAGATCGTCGGCGTCCGCTACGTCGCTGGTGATAACCTCGGCGTACTGACCTTTGAGTTCAGGATGTAATTCGTTCAGGAAATGAGCCAGCCTTGCGGCATGGTGCTTGGTGATGGCAAAAACGATAGTTTTGCCAGGTCCGGTCTTTTGCCCCGGAGCCAACTCTTTGAAGTTTTCCCAGGCGAGTCGGTCGAACTCCAGCATCATTTTCTTGTTGGTGTCTTCGTTTGTCCATTTACGTTCAAATTCGGACGGGTCGTATGTTTGCTCATCGACCTCCGCGCCTTCGGCAAGGATTTGGGTGATGCCGGTGGCAAATTTGTATGGCACCAGAAAACCATCCCGAAACGCCTGCAGGATCGGAAAGGCGAAATCCGGCTGGCCGTCGCGGCACTGATAGAATTGGAAAGTGTTCCGCTCGATATAGGCCGAGGGTGTTGCAGTCATCCCTATGTGAAGCGCATCAAAATGCGTGAGCGCTGTCTGCCAAGAGCCATAGATGGAGCGGTGGCACTCGTCGGCTATGACCACGTCGAAATAGCCACTGGTGAATTCCGTGTAACGGCTGATCATCGTCTGAAGCAGACAGACCGTAATCTGTTGCTCCTGCCGGACCATGCCTGGGCGTAGCCAGTAGCTGCTATATTGGTTCAAAACGTCTTGAATGGCTTCGAGCGCCTGTTTGGCAAGCTGCTCTCTGTCCACCAAAAACAGAACACGCTCGGCTCGGCCGGCCTGGATAAGACGCTTTATATAGATGGAGACAAGATCCGTTTTGCCTGTGCCGGTGGGGAGTTCAATCAGAAAACGGCGCTTTCCGAGCTCCACAGCGTGGTCTAGAGCCTGCATGGTTTCACGCTGGTAGGGCCGCACCTGCCGGGTCTCGCCTTGGCGAAGGTAATACTCGGGGATTTCTATCGTCGCGAGCGGCTTCCGGGTTGCGCGCATTTCGATCAAGCGTTCAAGATCGCGGCGGGAAAAGAGCGAGTTGACGATCCGGGCGTCGTCGTTGCCGTAGTCCCAAAAATAGATGAGTTCGCCGTTTGTAAGAAAGATGAATGGCGAGCCGATTTTTTTGGCATATGGCAGCGCCTGTTGTTTGGCCGTATATGGCTCTATGGCCGTACGCTTTGCTTCTATGATGGCAAGCGGGCGACCGTTCCGAGACAACATGAGATAGTCGGCACGACCACCCTCAGGCAAAGCATGTTCGGTGAGCACCTGCGACTTGTCGGCGGGGTCCCACCCCGCCTGGCGGAGCAGATCGTCGATGACAATCCTCGCATCTGCTTCAGTCGAATAATCCTTCACAGGCACTCCTCCAGAAATTTGAGCTGATCACTGCCACTCGGGAAAGTAATCCGCAAGATTCGTGTTTTTGAAATAGACCTCGCAGACCAGACGTCCTCGGTCGATCTTGTGGGCCGTCCGGAGTTCGACTTGCCCCCCATATATGAGCTTTGACAACTTGCCCTTAGCCGCTTGGCCTCCATAAGCGTGAAGCTCCGGGGCATCGTAGCCCGCCGGGCGGACTCGGGTACCCGTCTCACCGTTCCATTTCCATAGCGGGTTGACCTCGAAAGTATCTCCGTCGATGATCGATGTGACCGTAAAAGTTGGCATGGCTGCTCCTTTCTGGTTTCGGACCCTTGATTGGTCTGTCTATGTCCGATAGAAAGCAAAGCCCATGCCACTTCCTGAAATGAACGGCAACCAATTGTTATCACAGGTGTTAGTTCATTTCTCGTTAGCTCTGACATCATCTTTTCCTTCAACCCAGGTTGTAACATCTTAAACCCTGGTTTAAGTCTTTAGTCTCGATTGCAAAAACTTGTGCACCGCCTGCGGAGTGATCCCAAGCATTCGAGCCGCTTGGCTTTGGTTGCCGTTGGCTGCTTCAAGCGCCCGGAGAATCATTTGCTTCCGAGCGCTCCCGAGAAACTCATCCAATGAGAATCCCTCGTAGGGCTCGGGAAGTGCATCCAATGGGTCCGCGTAGGTGACCGGTTCCGTGATTAGGAGGTCATCTGCGTCCAAAACATCATTGCGGCAAAGACGAACAGACCTCTCGATGACGTTTTCCAGATCGCGAACATTCCCCGCCCAGTTGTGAGATTGCAGCCTGGACAAGGCTTCCGCCGACAACCTCTTGGGTCGTCGCAAGGAGCCATTCAACCTATCGAGAATGTGAAGCGCCAGTTTGGGAATGTCAGAGCGTCTTTCACGGAGCGGAGGAAGTTTGATTTCGCCAACGTTGAGCCTATAAAAAAGATCTTCTCGGAATTTCCCTTGCCTCACCAGCTTGCGTAAATCCCGATTCGTCGCACCCACAATCCGCACGTCAACCTTATGCGCCTTGGCTTGCCCAATCGGCTCCACCAGTCCATCTTGCAGAACTCTCAGCAACTTGGCTTGTGCGGGTATGGGAAGCTCTCCGAGCTCATCAAGGAAAAGGGTCCCCTTATCCGCCGTATCAAACTTGCCAACCTGGTCGTTGATCGCGCCGGTAAACGCTCCTTTCTTGTGACCGAACAGCAGGCTCTCGACAAGGTCTTCTGGAATTGCTGCACAATTTACAGCGACAAAGGTCTCTCGCGGCCTTCCACTCAATCGGTGAATATACCGGGCGAATAGCTCCTTGCCAGTCCCTGTCTCGCCAAAGATGAGGACCGGGGCCTGTGATGGAGCCAGCATCGCACCCATCTCGAGTGAACGCTGCATCGCGGAGTGATCTCCCACAATGCCAAGCTGCACTCTGACGGAATCAACATCGGCTTGGCTTTCTTCGGCAGGAATCGGTCCATCCTGGAACCTGACGGTAGGGAACTCACGCGAGGACAAGTCCACCTCGGTCACGAGCGGGTGTTGTTTCGTCACAAAATGCGGTGGCCGCACATGGAGGATGCGGGCGGGAATTTCGCCGGAGGCCGTAAGGAGAACCCAGCAGGCATGCATATGAGGCGTTCCCGACGCGACTGCGACAAAGAAGCGTGCTGAAGTAAAATCCTCAATAATGCGATGAAGATGAGTTCTGAGCCCCCCCAATATCTCTTGGTAATTCGTCGGATCGGCAAGGTTGATTTCGAGAACGTGAACCTCTCTCCCGTGATGGATCTTCTTGATAGCGTCCTTTGTTTCACCTGTAACCCGCTGCGTGCTTGGGGTATCGAAGAGAAATATATGATCGAATGATCGTGTGGACAGGAGGGAAAGGATGGGCCCGGGCTGTTCCTCCTGGTCAACCAATCCCTTGAAATAAGGGTCATGAAATCCTGTAAATGTCAGCAGAACATCCATCATTTCTTCTCCGTATCCGAATTCTACGAATCGGACTCCGCTGCTCCCCCTGTCTTCACCCACTCGTCCACCTCTTCCTTGCGGAATTTCCAGAGGCGGCCCATCCGGTGCGCCGGCATCTGCTTTTCAGATATCCATTTGTAGACCGTATCCCGCTTGATGCCGAGATAGGCCGCAATCTCATCTACGGAAAGCCATCGATCTTCCATCACTGACTCCAGTCGCACAGGGTCTTGTCCCATCCTGAACGGTCTCAGTCCTTCGGTTATGTGAAAAGCCCGGTGCAAATAGCCCCATTGGCTTCCATCCGGTCCGAACCGAACAAACTGGCATATATTATACGAAAATCGGAGTGCGCGTCAAAGGGTATTTCCGAGTTTAGCCGGATTTGACCAAACAAAGTCCTTAATGGCTATCAAGTTCGGTGGATTGGCTTCAATCTGCTTGGGATCGTTTCTTTACCCACACACAGCCAAGCCGAGAGATAGACTCTGTTTGTGCGGATGCGGACTGCGACGCGGCGGGGAAGCCGCCGGGGTGGAACCCTTCCAAGCCGGTCGATGGCCGGGAGGCGGGTTTTGGGGTCGTCGAAGGTGAGAAACTCACTCACAAAAGCTTTTATATCGCTTCAGCGAATGGCATTGTGGGAGATGGTGCAGAATTTACGAATATCCAATTTATCTAACTTTTCCGCCATGATATGTAGAAGTGCTAACCTATTAATGCGGCAGCCGCTGTTCTCCACTTCACGCAAAATTTAGGGCGATGTCGCCGTACCAGGCTGAATTGATATATGTGAAGGTCAGGATGTCCACCGCGTTGCCCGCAGCCGTAAGAGCGGGAGCGGCCCCCCCGCGCCACTTTATGGTCGTGCTCCATGTGACCAAGTCTGATCCCCCCGATGATTGTTGGAGGAGGAGCCGGTAGACACCGCCTGCAGTCGGGTTGGAAAAGCTCATGGTCACTGCGTCGCGGTCGAAGGTCATGTATTGGGTTCCTCCTGCGCTCCAATCGACAGTAACGGTGTCTGCACAGATAATCGAGTGTTGGCGGCCGTCGAGGGCCTGGGTGATGCCGAGAACTTCCGCTCCTGTCAAAGCGGCGATATTTCCGCCTGCTTTTCGCCCTATGATCCGCTGCTCGTCAACCGTCAGTGCGGATGGGGTGTTGTCCGATACCGCATAGAGGATCGTATGGGCATTGAAGGCGGCCTTCTCCACAAAGGCTGACCCGGCGATCATTTGGGCAAACACACCGGCAAGCTCTTCGGGATAGAAGTTGTCATCCGCCGCATTGCGATAGCCGAGCACAAGGATGTTATAGGCCATGAAGCCCGAAGGCGACCCTGCACCGATGGCTGCCTTGGAGACGGTCACGACGGCATCGTTTGTTTCCGATAAAGTCACATAGGCGAATTCCGAATCAGCCAGGGAGATGCTCCCGGCTGCCACCGAGTTGTGAACCGCATTTCCGGCTGCACTGGTGAAGTAAATATGCAGTGTTCCTGACCAGGTTAACATCCCCGCCGCCCAGGACAGCGTGCCGTCGCATCCTATGAGGGCGCCTTTATGGTAGGTGATCGCCCTGTCGAGTGAGGCCAGGGCCGGATTCATAGCTGCCGCCGTAAAACTTGTCGTTCCAGACGCCCAGGCTGTGTGATGATTAGTCCCCACCTTTGAGCCCTCCTTCCAAAGCTTTTTTCGTCGCTGAAAATATCTCCATAAATTGCTGGGGGAGACGATCTTTAACCTGATCGGCTTGTAGAATGATCTCTTCTTGTTCTTTTCTCATGTGTTTCATATCCGTCGCGATGCTCTCGAGGCTTGCGGCGATAGATTCCAATGATGCTGTTATTCGTTTAAACATTTTTCCTCCTTACATGGGTTGGCCCAGCGAATTCAGCAGTACGATCGACGCATAAGACGACAACCCTGTAAGGCTTTCCGTTATGACCAGCGTTACGGACCGGTCCGTCAGCTCGCCGTCTCTCGCATATGTTACAGCCGCGTTTGTGGAACCGGAATAATAGAAGCTGAATGACGCCGTTTCATCCTGGGACTCACCGCCATATGAAGGAGTGCCGTTTCCCGTCACCCAGGTAAAAGTGAAACAGTGCCCGGGGTTGGCGTTGCGATAATAGTTGCCGTATTGGTCTTTGATGGATACATGGATAACCGTCGATGTGTCTGTCCACTCCAGTTCACCATCATCAACCACCGAGGACAAACTCGATGGAATCGGCATCGTGAATGATTTATTGATGTTAAACTCCGTTATCGCCATGCAGTTGGGAGGGATCAGCACAAAGCCGATGACCACGTGATCGGCTGTGGCTCCCGGAGAACCGGGAATCGTGCCGCCGGCCGAGAAATTGGCGCCCTTGACGACCTCCACAATGCCGTCGGTCCCCACTTGGATGGTGTCGTAACGGAAATAAGTCGTTGACGACGCATCGAAAGAAACAGATCCACCGACACTGTCCATCTGGAGATCATTTCTGTCCATGACGATATCAGATCTGTCCATCATCATTCCGCTTAGCGCATAAGTGAGCCCGTCGATTCTGAACGTACCGGGATCGATGGTTGCCTTCATGGTGGCGGGATTTGTCGCTCTGACGGCGCAACCGGTCAGAATGGTGTCGGGTAAAGTCGCTGGTTCAGGGGTGACCGACCCGCCGGCAACAGCAGTCGGCAGCAACACGCCATGCCCCATGATTTCGATTCGTGATTTGTTGCCGCCCGGCAGATTGATCCTGACGGCATTCCCCGGCTTCAAATAGACCGGCGTGCTTTCCCAGTTTTCGGGGTACCACGCCTTGATCAAGGTGTTGGATCCCTGTATTTTCACCCGGCAATAGTGGCTTCCCGGATTTACGTCCATGACAATGGCATCGCGCAGCTCCTGCGCCTGTGTAATCTGCCGCCGGACTCGGGTCTTGAGCAGTCTGCCGTTATAGAGCCTCATGACACCACCCAGCCCTCGATTTCATCGAAAAAATAGCCGTCACCACCGGTATCCGCCTTCTTGAACGTCCTTTTGAGGGATGCGACAAACAGATCCAGGTCCTCACCGGAATAGGGATGTGTCACTCGAATGGTATCGCCGTCTTCGTCCTGCAAATGGGCGACTTTCGTTATCGTCACCCTCCGCCTCTGCATCTGAGCGACCATGCCCTCGAAGGACGCCACCGCGACACAGTCCGCCACCGAATAGCAGAGAGGGTCATCCAGCACCTGCTCGACGACGGCGTTGATTTCTGTTTGGTGTTCCTCATCATTCCATGAACCCTGGACGCTTCTTCTCAACGAACCCAACGGCGTCGCCCATACTTCCAGTTGGTAGCTTGCCGTCGAACCCAGAATCATCAAGGCCGGCATAACGGCGAGACCCTCTATAAGCCTGCCCACGGGTTGGGTCCATCCAGCGCCCCATGACACGACCGCATCGCCTATTTTGTTCCCGACAATGTACAGGGCGATCGAAGCCGCGAGCATGCCGATCAAATTCGGCGCCTTTATGTAAACCGTGCAGAATTTGTAGTCGTCGCCGGCCGCACATTCCTCGATGTACTCATCCACGCCGCCTGCCAGCTGGAAGGGGATGCTTGTCGACGTTTCGAGGGCGACCAGGTGGGGGGAGAGGCATCTTCTGCTTTTGTCATCGGAAAACCAGACCACATGATCCGCTTTGCATCCCCACCAACCGAGCGTGCCGGAAAGCTGTGTGATCCGTTCCTCGGCGTACTGGACCGTCGTAAAGTCCATTTCCTGCCCGCGCACCGTGACCCGATTGGTAAAGTCAGAATATTTGTCGTCCGGGGAATATTTGATCAGCTTTGTGTTGTCGTTGTAAATGTGATCTATAGCTGCCGCGTTGCTGATCCGCCGCGCATGGGCCTTGCCGTCACAGTCGAACCGGAAGTAATAACCGAACCGCTCGCAGACCTGGGTGATGATTTCATCGAGCGTGCTTTCGATCCACTGCATTTGGAGTCTGGTCTCCCCGGTAAAAGCGGGAAGATTGATGTCCTCCAGCGTCATATTGGCCAGATCGATTAGCAAATCCGTGAGGATGTCCCCGGGTAGGTTGTTGTATACCTTCGTCGCATAGACATGGCCGTGCTGCCACAGACACCGCTGGTCCTCGGCCGTCACCTGCATAATGGGGTATTCCCCCCGCTGGAAATCCAGGGAGGTTCCCGTAACGAAAAAGATTCCAGCGTTCTGCCAATAGTCGGCACCACCGATTTTTTCACCCCATCTCAGAACAAGCTTGCGCCCCTTTTTGAGAATGGGATTCAAGAGACTGGACAAATTGTATGGGTCGAAGAGATGCCCGTGACTAACCGAAAACGACAATGCGGCGGGCTGCCCGCTAATTGTCTGTTCCGTTGCAACCTCGCCTGCGATGTAGGGGAACAGATCCACGGTGGAGCCGTCCTTGTCCCACTTGATGCTTCTCTCGCCCTCTGTGTCCTCGTGCGTCCAGAAAACATAGACGGAGGTCGAAGACCCGGGCTCGACGGCTGCTGCCGCGTCGTAATCGAGGAATCCTTGTACGAGACTTCCTACCTCGGAAAACGACCAGCCGCCGCCGGGATTTGTGCCGATCGAGTAAGATGCCTGCCGAATATAGCCGCTTGCTGAAAACATGATGACACCTTGCGGGTTTTTACCTCCATAAACTCCAGCATCTCCGACCATGATCATGTCATTGGCGTCATCGTAAGCGAGCTGTGATGGTGAAGCCAGCTCCTTGCCGTCAGCCGTGAACCCGGCGATATTGTTGTTGGAGAACAGGCTCCAGGTTTTCGAGATCGTGTCAAAAACGGCAACCCCGTAAGCGTTGTGTGTCATGGCGATCCGTCCGTCCTGCAATAAAGAAGGCCGCCCAAAATAATGGTCGTCATTGCTGCAGTAGGCTGGGCGGTGCAGGGTGATCGTTTCCGCCGAAATGTCTATTTCGGCGAGACCGCGGAAACCGCTTTGGTCATATCCGCTCGTATACTTGCACATTCCCGCGTAGATTTTCCCGTTGTAGACAAGCGGCTTCGTCAGCTCGTAATAGGGGAAATCGATGCCGCCGCTCGTCCATTTAACGATCAAGGCGCCGGTTTCAAGATCGAATACCAGCATGGCGCCGGGCCACATGCCGGTCGAACAGCTCAAAACGATATAGGCGCCGTCTACATCGACCCACATCCCCCCATGCAGGCTGTATGTAACTAAGCCCGTATGCTTCCGTCGACGATCCCGTCAGATCGATATAACCATAGGTATCTACCAGACAGAGGTAAACCCGCAAATTCGCGGCATCGACCTGACAATGATGAAAGGACCCGTAGTGTGCCGAAATACTGTGGGTTAATCTTTGCGACACACTGCAAGCCTTTTGTCGCAACACCATTGTGAATATTGACCGCGTACAGCTTCCTGCTCGTTGAGTCCCAGGACAGCTCAACGGTCGTGTCGCCGGTAGGCCAGCCCGTTGCCGTGTCGTCCATGTGGAGGGCCCCGACCTTCCTGGTGAAGATCAGATTCATCTGATTCGCCGCTTTTCGGACCGCGACGGGATGACCGCCGACCTCGCCGTAGCCATCGTAATTCGTGACCCTGACCGCGGCGGTCCATGGGGAGACATCGTGGATGCAGCCAGAGTGGGATAGGCTTGGTTTTCGAGTCGGAAATCATGGAGCCCATCTGTCAGCCTTAAAAGGCTGGCATGGCGTCACCCACAACGATTTCCGTCTCTCCGGCCGCTCCGCTGTCTGGTAATTTTTCCTGGCACTCGTGCCAGGCTTTTGATAGATCCTTACCGGATTCTCTTTCGGGGTATCGGGCCGAATTGACCAGGCGGGCGTTAACAGCGTCCGAAAAAGGAACGAGAATCAGAGAATTCGTGGGGCACATCCGAGAGCGGCGGGCGCGAACGTCAACGTCCTTGGTTGAAACTCGAAAGCTGTGAGGGGAAAAGAGAATCGGAGAGAATGTTCGGGTGGGCGTAAGTCGGCGTGGACACGGCAGAAACGACAAAACCCTGAGGGGATAATCCCACGGGGTTTTGTGCTAACAAATGACCGTCGAAATCGACGGATTGAATTTTGGCTCCTCAGCGCGGACTCGAACCACGGACCCGATGGTTAACAGCCATCTGCTCTACCGACTGAGCTACTGAGGAATCGGTTTGAAAAATCCGCTGCTCAATAATATAAAAAAACGTTCTTGTCAATCTTCTAAATGAAATGAAACCAGAACGACGGCCGCCGGAAAGTCCTTCGCGTCCGTCCAGGATGCCGATGCGGGCGATTTTCGACTTTTTGCGGGGCCGTCAAAGATGACCGGTTGACGAATCTCGGGAAACTTTGTTAATGTCATTTCCGTCAATTTGATTTGTCTCGTCTGTCAATTCAATTTTCCTGAAGGAGGGAACATGCCGATATGCAAAATGCCGTAAAAATCAGCAATAACGTTTACTGGGTTGGAGCCGTCGACTGGAATATCCGGGATTTCCATGGTTATCAGACCAAACGCGGCAGTACTTACAATGCCTATCTGATTCTGGCGGAGCAGGCCACGCTTATCGATACGGTCAAGGCCCCTTTCAAAAAAGAGATGCTTTCCCGTATCCGTTCCGTTATCGATCCCAGGGAAATTGAAATCATCGTTTCCAATCACGCCGAGATGGATCATACGGGTTGCCTTCCCGATATCATCCGGGAATTGGAGCCCAAGGCCGTTTACGCGTCCGCCATGGGAGCGAAGGTCCTCAAGGAGCTCTACGATCTGCCGCAGGAGGTCATTCCCGTCAAGGATGAAGATTCCCTGTCCCTGGGAAATCTGAATCTGACGTTTCTGGAAACGAGGATGCTTCACTGGCCGGACAGCATGTTTACCTATCTTGAGGATGATCAACTCCTGTTTTCCCAGGATGCGTTCGGCATGCATTACGCTACGTCGGAACGTTTCGACGGAAATCTCCCCCCGTCCATTCTGGAATACGAGGCGTCGACCTATTATGCGAATATTCTGCTCCCTTATTCGGCGCTTGTTCCGAAACTGATCCAAAGAGTCGTTTCAAGCGGCCTGACCCCCAAGATCATCGCCCCCGATCACGGTCCGATCTGGAGAAAAAATCCGCAGTGGATTGTTGAAAAATACAAGACATGGTCGGCGCAGAAACCGACGTCCAAAGCCGTGATCGTTTACGCCTCCATGTGGCAAAGCACCGAAAAGATGGCCCGGGCCATCGCCGAAGGGCTCGCCTGTCGCGGGATCGAGGTCAAATTCATGTGCATGGACAGCTGCCATCGCAGCGACGTGATGTACGAGTTGCTGGATGCGGCCGCCGTGGTGATCGGCTCGTCAACCCTAAACAACAACATGCTGCCCCAGGTGGCCGATGTGACGACATACATGAAAGGTCTCAAACCGCGCAACCTTCAGGGGTTCGCCTTTGGATCGTACGGATGGAGTGGAGAGGCCGCCGTCCAGATCGAGGCCGTCATGAAGGAAATGGGCGTGGAATTGACCGGGGAAGCCCTGAGGGCGAAGAACGTGCCTAACGAGGCGGTTCTGAAAGAATGTTACGAACGTGGAGAAGCGCTGGCGGAAAAAATTTGCAGCGCCGTCGGTTAATTTTCTGACTACCGGGAGAGGAAGAGGAGGCTGTTGATGCAAAGGTATGTATGCAGTGTGTGCGGTTATATTTACGATCCGGCGAAAGGCGACAGCGATGGGGGAATTGCGCCCGGCGTTCGCTTTGAGGACCTGCCGGCGGACTGGTCCTGCCCGGTCTGCGGGGCGTCGAAAGATTATTTCAAGCCCGAGTGATCCGAGTTGTTCCTGAAAAGAGAGAGGTCGCCCACCGGGTTGCCCCCCCTTTTTCTTCATTGTTTTTAAAAGGAGTACCGATTTGATTTTGTTTGTCAAATGGATCGTTCTGACGTCGTCGATCCTGCTTGTTTCTTATCTGTTGAAAGGCATTGCGATCGATCATTTTCTATCGGCCTTTTTTGCGGCCGCCGTCCTGGGTATTTTAAACGGTATCGTCCGTCCCGTCCTGATCCTGCTGACCCTGCCGATCAATCTGTTGACTTTCGGCATTTTCACTTTCATCATCAATGCGGCCCTTCTGATGCTCGTTTCGGCCATCGTGCCGGGATTTGATATCGACGGCTTCTGGACGGCGGTGGCCGGATCGATTCTCATCAGCATCGTCAATGCCCTTCTCAACTGGCTTCTCCGGGACAAGCGGCCCTCGGGGCCGTCCGCACCGGGCGGTGTCATCGATTTGAGAGAAAACACAAGGGGAAGGTGGGAATGACGGAACCGATCAGTTTAACCCCCGCCATGAAGCAATACCTCGACATCAAGGCGCAGTATCCGGATGCCGTGCTCCTTTTCCGCATGGGCGATTTCTACGAAATGTTCTTCGAAGATGCGAAAACGGCTTCTTCGGTCCTGGAGCTGACCCTGACATCACGTAACAAGGGAAAGGAAGACAGCGTTCCCCTGTGCGGATTTCCCTATCATGCGGCCTCCGGTTACATTTCCAAGCTCATCGACAAGGGCTTCAAGGTCGCCGTCTGCGAACAGATCGAGGATCCGAAACTGGCCAAAGGCGTGGTCAAACGGGAGGTCGTCCGGGTGGTGACGCCGGGACTGGTCGTCGACGATGACAATTTGAGTCCGAAGGAAAACAATTTTCTCGCGTCCATCTGTCATCATGAAAACAGTTACGGCATCGCCTTCGTCGACCTGTCAACGGGGGAATTCCGGGTCAGCGAATCCCATGATTGGGATGGATTCCTGTCCGAATTCATGACGTTCCAGTTCCGGGAGTTGATCATGCCCGAAAATTTCCCGGAGAAGAGACGCCTTCGGGAAAGGGCCGGGGATCTGTTCTCATGCCGGATCAACGAGTTTCCCAGGGATTACTTTCAAGCCGACGAGACAGCGGAGCTTCTGCGTGAGCAGTTCAATGAAGAACTGCTGGGGAAACTCGATATATTCGAGAAAACCTCGATCCTGGGCGCGGCCGGCGCGGCGCTGAAGTATATCCGTGAAACGCAGAAAGGGCGGATCGGCCAGCTGAACACCATCGAATGGTATTCGGCCGATTCCTTTCTCATGCTCGATGAGGCCGCCCGGAGAAATCTCGAAATATTCACCACGATCGCCGAAAATCGCGCCAAGGGCTCCCTGTTCCATGTCATCGATGAAACCATGACATCCATGGGGGGGAGAAAGCTCAGGTGGTGGATGAACTATCCCCTCGTCGATCCGGTCCTGATCCGGGAAAGACTTCTTGCCGTCTCCCTCCTGAAGGAGGAACATCTCCTTCGGCAGAATCTGAGGAAATTCCTGTCCCGCGTTTATGATATGGAGCGTCTGGGGAGTCGGATCGCCATGGCCATCGCCAACGCCAGGGATTTGATCGCCCTGAAGGATTCCCTGGAAATCATTCCCGAAATCAAGCGCATCATCGGAGGCGTCGAGTCCGGCCTGATTCGTTCGATTTACGGCGGACTCGACGAGATGGCCGACATCTGCGGTCTCATTCAGAAATCCATTGACGACAATCCGCCTCTGACCCTTCGCGAAGGTGGAATCATCAAAAAAGGCTATGATGAGGAACTGGACCGGTACCTTTCATTGTCCCAGAACGCCAAACAGTGGATTGCCGCCCTGGAGGAAAAGGAAAGAAAAAAAACGGGCATCAACTCGCTCAAGGTCGGTTTCAACAGCGTTTTCGGCTATTATATCGAAGTCACGAAGGTGAATTCATCTCTGGTGCCGGACGACTACATCCGAAAACAGACCCTGGTCAATGCGGAAAGGTACATCAACGAGGAACTGAAAAAGTATGAATACGAGGTTCTGAACGCGGAGGATTCCAGAAGGGAAAGAGAATACGACCTCTTCATCCGTATCCGCGAAACGATCGCCGCCGATATCCGGCGGATTCAGGGGACCGCGACCCGTATCGCCGAACTGGATGCCCTGGCGTCGCTCGCGGAAGTCGCCGAACGGTACAACTACTGCTGTCCCGTCGTCGATGACGATGACCTGATCCGGATCGTCGACGGGAGACATCCCGTCATCGAAAGGATGCCGCTTCCTGAAGGATTTGTGCCGAACGACCTGCTGGCCGATCTGGACAGGAATCGCCTGCTCGTCATCACGGGGCCGAACATGGCCGGGAAATCGACCTACATCCGGCAGGTCGCCCTGATCATCCTGCTGGCGCAGATGGGGAGTTTCGTTCCCGCCGCGGAAGCCCGTATCGGCGTCGTGGACAAGATATTCGCCCGGGTCGGTGCGGCGGACAATCTCTCAAGAGGGCAGAGCACCTTCATGGTCGAAATGACCGAGATGTCGAACATTCTCAAGAACATGACCTCGAAAAGCCTCATCATCCTCGACGAAGTCGGAAGGGGGACCAGCACCTTCGACGGTTTGAGCATCGCCTGGGCGGTTGCGGAACATCTCCATGATTTCAACGGTACGGGCGTCCGGACCCTTTTTGCCACCCATTATCATCAATTGACGGAGTTGGCTGCCACGAGAAAGGGGGTTCGCAATTACAATATCGCCGTGAAAGAATGGGGCAATCGGATCATCTTCCTCCGGAAGATCGTCGAGGGAGGAACCAATCGCAGTTACGGGATCCAGGTGGCCAGGATTGCGGGCGTTCACGACGACGTGATCAATCGGGCCGGTGAGATTCTGAACAACCTCGAGATGGGGGAGTTCGATGTAACCGGGAAGCCCCGTTTCGCCCGGCAAAAGGCGGGGGGGAAAAACGGCGGCCAATTGTCCCTTTTTGCCGACGAGCGGGAACTTTTAATCCAGGAGCTGAAGCGCCTGGACATCGTCAACCTGACTCCGCTGGAAGCGCTGGTCTGGCTGGGGAAATGGAAGGAAAAAACGGATCACCTGCTTTAGGGAGGTCTTGATCCCCCCGGTTACTTGATGCACACGCGTCTTACCTGCTTGATATCCGTCAAACCCTGCAGAGCTTTTTCGATGCCGTCCTGGAGCAGGGTGGTCATGCCTTCTTCCATGCCCGTTTCCCTGATGAGCTCCACCGTTTCATGCTTCTGAATGTGCCTTTTGATCCGGTTCGAATTGAGAAGGAGTTCGTGGATGGCCATTCGGCCCTTATAGCCGGACTTGTCGCAGGCATCGCATCCCTTCGGTTTATAGAGAGTGAGATTGCTGCCGTAGGGGATATTCAGTTCCTTGAAAGCTTGCTCACCGTAAATATCGACGATTTCATTGTATTCGTCGAGACTCGGGTGGTAGGGCGTTTTGCAGTTTTTGCAGAGAGTTCTGACCAGCCGCTGGGCGACGATGCCGAGGAGGGAGTCGGCGAAGTTCAACGGGTCGATACCCATGTCCAGGAGCCTGACAATGGTTTCCGGGGCGCTGTTGGTATGAAGGGTGCTGAAAACGAGGTGACCCGTGAGGGACGCCTCGACGCCGATCTTGGCCGTTTCAAAATCGCGCATCTCACCGACCATGATCACGTCGGGATCGGCCCTGAGGAAGGAGCGCATGGCCGCGGCAAAATCGAAGCCGATTTTCGGCTGGACCTGAACCTGCCTCAAACCGTACTGGCTGATTTCGACGGGATCTTCCGCCGTCCATATTTTTCTCTCCGGCGTGTTGATGTGATGAAGCGCGGCGTGCAGCATCGTCGTTTTACCGGAACCGGTGGGGCCCACGACCAGAATCATCCCGTACGGTTTTTCCAGGATTTTGAGCAACTCGCTGCAGTTTCTTTTCGACAGGCTGACACCGGACAGGGTGAATATCTCGCCCTTTGCCAGGATTCGCATCACGACGTCCTCGACGCCACCCTGGGTAGGGATGGTCGCGACACGAAGCTCGATTTCGTCGCCGGTGGGCCTTTTGAATTTGATTTTACCGTCCTGGGGGATCCTTTTCACGGTGATGTCCAGATTGGACATGATTTTGATCCTTGAAACAAGGGCGGCCCGGTAGCTGAACGGCAGAGTCTGGTAAAGCGCACAATCGCCATCCACCCGGAAGCGGACTTCGACATTTTTCCGGGTGATGTTCGGTTCAATATGGATGTCCGAACTTCTCCGGGTATAGGCATCGTTGATGATCTTGTTGACCAGCTGCATGATCACGCTGTCGGATTCGGTAACGGCATCCGCATCTTCTTCATCGTCCAGGTACTCTTCGGTGCCTTCCAGTTTGCCCAGAATATCGTTGATGGACGAGTCATCCGCTGTAGAATGGTAGAAAAGGTTGATGTATTTGATGATGTCTTCCGCCAGGGAAACATCGTATTTGACGGCCTTGGTCTTGAGAAGGCTTTCGATCATATCCCTTTTCAGGATGTTATTCGGATCGTCGACGATGACCTGGATCTTCCCGTCCACCTTTCCGATGGGCACCCAGAGTTCCCGCCTCAGGTATTCCTTTTTCAGGTTCTTCAATAAATCACCCGGAATCGGGGTCTTCTCATTGTAGGCGATATATTTGCACCGGTAGAATTCTTCCAGGGAATGACCGATGTCGGACTTTGAAATCTTGTACTTATTCATCAGGAAGTCTTCCATGGTTTCCTTGTTTTCCCTGGATTCCTCCCATGCACTGTCCAGTTCTTCTTCCTTGAGGAGGTCACGGCTGATCAGGTAATCGAAACGTGTTTTCCTCCTTTTCGCGAGACGTTCCTGGTTATAAAAGGCCACTGCCAGCACTTCGGCGATTTCCTGGACGAATCCGGTTTCTTCGTCGGAAAAACGTCCCGCCTTCTTCTTGTTCAGGATCTGGATGACCCCCATCAGAACGTTGTTCCGAAGGATAGGGGATGCAAGGACCTGTTTCGTACGGAATCCCGATTTTTTATCCCAGCTGGAATCGAAGAGCAGTTGCTTGTCGATTCCCTTGATTTCCTCCAGGTTGTAGACGTCCATGACATTGACGAGCTTTTGGTTTTGGGCGACATAGCCGGCGACACTCCTGTTGTTGATGGGGACACGGATCTCTTTCAACTGGGTTCCGGCCAGAAACATGGAATAAATTTCATTCGAGTTTCGATCAACCACGTATATCGTCATGTTTTCTGCAGCGAACAGCTGCAGGATGCCTTCTTTGAGATCAACCAGAATTTCCTTGATATTCTGCGCGGCATGGATGCGATTCGTAATGTCCTGGAGAGCTTTTCGGATCTGAAGCTTTTCTTCCAGCTCCGAAATTTGTTTCGTGGGGAAATTGAAATCCATTCCTGATTCCTTGGTTAACGATAAGGGGGATGGGCACACTGTCAAGAATTTTCGTGTTCAGTGAGCCTGTAAAATGTTCGTGTTTTGATCTTACCGGCGGAAGCCAACGTCCCCAGTAATCCCCCCCGGCCCTTTACGGCCGCGGAGGATCAACTCAACGAAGGGATGTTTCTTAATGAAATCATTCGTTGCCTGCGATCCTCGGAGAAAATCGACTTATTTACGCGGTCGTCATGGTTATTATCGTCACATCTGTTGCAATACATTAATTTTCCGTGGAAATATACGAAAAGTCCGCGATTTTGTGAAATAGTGCCGAAATTTTCTCAAGCAGGGAAAGACGGTTGAATTTGATCTTTTCATCTTTCGCCATCACCAGGACGGACTCGAAAAAACGGTCCACAGGTTCTTTCAAAGCCGCCAGTTCAGCCAGAGACGCGCCAAAATCACCCGCTTCGATGAATTTCAGAGCCTTGGTGCCGATGACGCCATAGGCATTGAAAAGATCGGTTTCCGTTTCGTTTTCAAAGACGGACGGATCAACCTCGCCGCCGCCGCCGAAGTCTTTTAAGATATTTTCGACGCGTTTGAACGTCGTGGCAAAGGGCAGGAAAACAGGGTCGGTTTTAAAACTCTCCATGGCCTTGATTTTCCGGTAACACCGACAAAGGTCCCAATCGTCCGTTGCCAGAACCGCATTGACGACATCATATGAAAATCCCTGCGAGATCAGCTGATTTTCGAAACGGCCCCGGAAAAAATCCAGGACATCCTTCTTCACTTCTTCGGGTTTTCCCGTCATTTTGCCTTCCAGAATGCCGAGACTGAGTTCGATCAGATCGTCGATTTTCAAGACATAATTCTTGTTCAGGATAATATTGATAATCCCGATGGCCTGCCTTCTCAAGGCATAGGGATCCGCCGTACCCGAAGGAATCAGGTTGACGCCGAAAAAACCGACGATCGTGTCCATTTTATCGGCGATGCTGACAATGGCCCCTTCATTCGTTTCCGGCAGCGCCCCCCCGGCGGAAACGGGAAGGTAATGCTCGTAAATCGCTTTGGCCACGACGGGCGATTCACCCGACAGAAGCGCATATTCCCGTCCCATTACCCCCTGGAGTTCCGAAAACTCGCCCACCATCTGGGTGTCCAGATCGGCCTTGGCAAGGTAGGCGGCGCGGTCGACGGCCGGTTTCAGCGACACGTCGATCTGCTCGGTAATGAATGCGGCCAAGGCCTGAAATCGCTGCACCTTTTCGAACGATGTCCCCAGTTTTGTATGGAAAACGACCTGTTTCAGGTCTTCCACACGCTTATCCAGGCTGATTTTCTGATCTTCCCGGAAAAAGAAGTCCGCGTCGGAGAGCCTCGCCCGGATGACTTTCTCGTTGCCCCGGCGCACAACATCCGGATTCCGGGGCTTCGTATTGTTCACGGTTACGAAATGGGGAAGGAGGTCCCCGTTTTTCGATGTGACGGGAAAATACTTCTGATGCGTCATCATCGAGGTGATAAGCACTTCCTTGGGCAGTTTCAGATAGTCCGGAGAAAAACTCCCGCAGATCGCGTTCGGATATTCAACCAGGAAGGTGACCGTGTCGAGTAGTTCCGGGTCCGTCAGCACTTCGCCGCCGACGGTTTCGGCGGCCCTTCTGATTTCGGTGAGAACGATGTTTTTTCTTTCTTCGGGATCGACGAAAACATAATTTTCGCGGGTTTGGGCCATATAATCGTCATATCCGGAAACATCGAAGGGGTGATTGCTCATGAACCGGTGTCCGAATGAAGTTCCGCCGCTTGGGATTCCATCGATGGAGAAGGGAACGACTTCGCCGCCGAAAAGAGCGACGATCCAGTGAATCGGCCGGGCAAAGCGGAAATCATGATCGGACCAGCGCATGGACTTACGGAAGGGAATCCCGGAAATGAAACGGATCATCATGGCGGGAAGCAACTCGATTGCCGGAACTCCGATGGATGTCTTCCGAACGCACAGGTATTCCCCCTTGTCGGTCATCACCGTTTCGATTTCGGAAAAATCGACTCCCTGGCCTTTGGCGAAGCCGAGGGCCGCTTTGGTCGGTTTTCCCTGTTCATCGAAAGCGACTCTTTTGGCCGGCCCCATTTTTTCGACGACCATGTCGTCCTGTTTTTCACTCAGATCGAAAACGGCCAGGCACAGGCGGCGGGGTGTTCCCATCGTTTTGATTCGGCCGTGCTGAAGGCGGTTTTCCCGGAACATGGCGTCAGCCATTTCCTCCATATCTTTGACGGCTTTCCGGAGGAAAGCCGCGGGAATCTCTTCGGTTCCGATTTCAAGCAAAAATTCTTTGCTCATTGCTCATGTCCTTTCGAATTCTTTTGCGGGTTCATACCCCTTCTTGAGAAGAGGGTATCCCATCTGTTCGCGTTGCGCGAGATACACCTCGGCGCTGAGTTTCGCCAGGTTTCTGACGCGGCCGATGTAACTGGTCCTCTCCGCCACGCTGATGGCGCCCCGGGCGTTGAGGAGGTTGAAGGTATGGGAACATTTGAGGCAGCAATCGTATGTCGGCAGAACCAGGCTGTTTTCGGCCATCCTGATGCCTTCTTTTTCGTACATGTCGAACAGCTGCCTGAGCATGCCGCTGTCGGCCTTTTCAAAATTATAGACGGACCACTCGACTTCGCCCTGATGGTGGACGTCGCCGTATTGGATACGGTCGTTCCACTGCAGATCGTAGACGTTGTCGATGTTCTGGATATACATGGCGATTCGTTCGATACCGTAGGTTATTTCCACCGGAATGGGTTTCAGGTCGAAGCCGCCGACCTGCTGAAAATAGGTGAACTGGGTGATTTCCATGCCGTCCAGCCAGACTTCCCATCCGAGTCCCCAGGCCCCGACCGTGGGCGATTCCCAATCGTCTTCGACGAACCGGATGTCGTGATCCAGGGGATCGATACCGAAACTTCGCAATGAATTCAAGTAGAGGTCCTGGATGTTGGGGGGCGACGGTTTCATAATCACCTGGTACTGGTAGTAATGCTGCAGACGGTTGGGATTTTCGCCATAGCGGCCGTCGGTTGGCCGTCGGGAAGGCTCCACGTATGCCACGTTCCAGGGTTCGGGACCCAGCGCCCTGAGAAATGTGGCGGGATTGAACGTTCCCGCGCCCACCTCCAGGTCATACGGCTGCTGGATGATGCAGCCTTGATCGGCCCAGTATCGTTCAAGAGCGAATATCAGTTCCTGAAATGTCACGATTTCCTCCTTTGGGTTTCGCTGACAATAATTTTTTCAAACGGTGTTCTTTACGGGGACGCACCGCGACTGGGCGGTACGTAGCACGATGAATTTATGGTGTCAATATGAGAAATACCCTTTATAAACAAGTCGATACATTCTAAATACCCATTCTTTTCACTTCATTCAAAACATTCAAGGATTTCAGTTCCTTTCCGAGCAGATACCGGATGAAGCCGGAAAGGAGACGGTGACACTCCCGGGCGCATTGGTCGGTCATCGAAATGCGGTTCAGAAAGGCCGGATCCGAATCTTTTCCCAGCAGCAGGGTTTTAACCGATCCGACCGAAACCGGGATGCCGTCGGTGGACCCCAGGCGATCGGCGCAGAAGGGGCAGCGGAGACCTCCCGTGGAAGGGCTGAAGAAATAGGGACTGCTTGCCTGGAGCGGCTTGCTGCAGCTCGTGCAGCGGTCGAGGACCGGTTCGTATCCCGCCAGGCGGAGGAAGCGCAATTCGAAGAACCGGACCATGTTTTCGGCGTATTTTTCTTTTTCCAAAAGCAGCAGGAAATCGCGGATCAGGTGAAATATTTCCGGATTTCTTTTTCCCTCAAGGAGAAACTGGTCGACCAGATCCATGAAATAGGCGGCGGTCAGGGTCTTCGCCAGGTTTTCCCGGATGCAGGGATAATGATCGACGATCGCGGCCTCCTCGATAAAGGCCATCTTGGCGCTTTTTTTCTTCGAGAAGACGACGGCAAGACATGTAAACGGTTCCAGTGCGTTGGCGAATCTTTTCCGGCTTTTGCGCGCTCCCTTGGCGATGCCCGTCAATTTGCCGAAATCCTCGGTAAGGAAGCTGACGATCCTGTCCGATTCGGCATAGTCGATCAAGCGAAGCACAATGCCGCGTGTCTTGATGTGGACGGAAGCGATCATAAACGGCCGTCGGGAAGACCGTTGTATTTGATTTCCCCGGAAACCAGGGTCATCACCGCCTTGCCGTGCATATCCCAGCCGTCGTAAGGGCAGTTTTTGCTGCGGGAGCGGAATCCCTTTACATCGACTTTCCAGGAGCATTCGGGATCGATGACGGTCACGTCGGCTGCCGCTCCCGGAACCAGGGTGCCGAAGGGAACCCGGAGAATCCGGGCCGGATTTGTGCTCATTTTTCCGATCAGCTGCGCCATGGTGAGCACACCTTCGTCGACCAGGCGGAGTGACAACGACAGGGACGTTTCCAGGCCGATCATCCCCGACAGGGCATATGCAAATTCGAGTGCCTTTTCTGTGACGGCATGGGGAGCGTGATCGCTGGCGATGACGTCGATGGTGCCGTCTTTGAGTCCATCCCTGACGGCGAGAACGTCCTCAGGGGAACGGAGAGGGGGATTCACTTTCAAGTGGGTGTCGAACTCTTTCAGAGACTCGTCGGAAAGGGTGAAATAATGGGGAGCCGTTTCCGCCGTGACCCGGATTCCCTTTTCTTTCGCATGGCGGATCAGTTCGACCGATCCCTTCGTGCTCACATGAGCGATATGCACGGCCGTGTCGGTGTAGCCGGCGAGCAGAATGTCCCGTGAAATCATCGTCTCTTCCGCGATGGCGGGAATTCCGGGCATGCCGAGTTCCGTCGAGGTCACCCCCTCGTTCATCAGGCCGCCGTCCGACAGGTCCGTGTCTTCGCAGTGGGAGATGACCGGCAGATCCAGGGAGTCCGCGTATTCGAGGGCCATCCGCATCAGATGGCTGTTCATGACCGGCTTGCCGTCGTCCGACAAGGCAACCGCCCCCGCGCTCTTCATGTCACCGAATTCCGCCAGGGCCGTTCCCTTCAAACCGGTCGAGATGGCGCCCACCGGATGTACCCGGACGAAACCGCAATTTTTCGCCTTCCGGACGATATATTCGGTGACCGCACGGTTGTCATTGCACGGCTGGGTGTTCGCCATGCAGGCCACCGCCGTAAAACCGCCCGCGGCGGCGGCGGCGGAACCCGATTCGATGGTTTCCTTGTATTCGAATCCGGGATCTCTCAAGTGGGTATGCATATCGATCAGGCCCGGCACGATGATCATACCCTTCAGATCGACAATGACGCAATGTGGATCGTTTCCCCCCCCTTCACCGGACCTTAATCCTTCCTGGATTTTCGAAATCCTGCCGTCCACGATAAGAACGTCCGCCGGCCGGTCCAGGTCTTGGGACGGATCGATCACCCGGCCTCCCGCCAATAGGATTTTCACAGTGTTCCTCCTGTAAGAAGGTATAGAAGGGCCATTCTCAGTGCGACGCCGTAGGTCACCTGCTGGAGAATGACCGAATTCACTCCGTCCGCCACATCCGGCGCGATTTCGACTCCCCTGTTCAAGGGGCCCGGATGCATGACCAGGACGTCCGGCTTGGCAAGCCCGATCCGGTCCTGATTCAAACAGTAATAGGTGGAATATTCTCGTAATGAGGGGAAAATATTCAGACTTTCCCGCTCCATCTGAATCCTGAGCATCATGACCACATCGGCATCGCGTATCGCTTCGCCCATATCGGTATGGACGGTGACCCCGAACCGGTTCAAAAACGGGGGAAGCATTGTCGCCGGTCCTGCAACATGGACGTCGGCCCCCATTTTGGTCATCCCGAAAATGTTGGAACGGGCGACACGGCTGTGTGCAATATCCCCGACAATGGCGATCTTCAATCCGGCGAAGGAGCCCTTGCGCAGGCGTATCGTCATCATGTCCAAAAGCGCCTGCGTCGGATGTTCGTGGGCGCCGTCCCCGGCGTTGATAATCGATTGCCTGATCAGTTTTGCGATCATGTGCGGTGCGCCTGCCGCGCTGTGCCGGATCACCACGATATCCGGATTCATCGCTTCCAGGTTTCGAGCCGTGTCGATCAACGTTTCCCCCTTGACGAGACTGCTGGAAGAGGCCGTGATATTGATGGTGTCGGCGCTCAGCCGCTTTCCGGCGATTTCAAAGGAAGTTCTCGTTCTGGTACTGGCCTCGATGAAAAAATTGATGATGGTTTTTCCACGCAAGGTCGGTACTTTTTTGATATCTCTCGTTGAAATCTCAACGAAGGAATCGGCCGTATCCAGGATGAAGTTGATTTCATCCGGAGACAGTTCCCTGATCCCCAAAATATCCTTTCTTTCCCATTTCATTTTTACATCCTCGATGAATTTCCTGTTGAGGAATTGATTCTATCAGTCCTGATTCTCTTCAATCACCACTTCGTCTTGTTGGTCGTTTTCTTTCAGGTGTACGGAAACGGCCTCCCAAAAGGAGGAAGGGAGAACTTTGCCGACGAAATCGGCCCGGATGGGAAGTTCCCGATGCCCCCGGTCAATCAGGACGGCCAGTTGGATACGCTTCGGCCTGCCCAAATCGATCAGGGCGTCCATGGCGGCCCGGATGGTTCTCCCGGTAAACAGGACGTCGTCGACCAGAACGACTTTCTTGTTATCCAGGGAAAAGGGCACATCGGTTCGCTCAAGGCGTGGCTTTCCTTTTCTCATGGCAATGTCGTCCCGGTAAAGCGTGATGTCCAAAATACCCAGTGGAACACTGGACCCCTCCATCCGGGAAATTTTCTCCTGAAGCCTTTGTGCCAAAGGAACACCGCGGGTTCGGATGCCGATCAGGACCAGATCTTCCACACCCTTGTTTTTTTCCAGTATTTCATATGCAATCCTGGTAATCGAACGGTCGATTCGGTCCGAATCCATGACGATTCTTTTTTTTGTCATTGTTGAAGTTTCCTCCGGCGATTTTTTTTCAAGAATGAAAAGACACCAATACTTTTGAAACGATAGGGCAAACGTTTTTGACAAAAAAAAACCTCCCCTTGAAATGGGAAGGTTCAAACCATTTTGATCAATGAAAAAATGCCACTCATATTTTTATGGCCTTTTTTCTGCAGGGGACCGGAGCATTGTTCAAATCCATTGTAAAAACGAATACTATTCTGAACGCTATTTGCTGTTTCTATATAGAAATGCGGCGCAAGAGTCAAGCCCAAATACGTTCAGGCTCTTTTTACCACCTTGTCTTTTTGAAGGATTTATTGTAAACATCTTTTATTATTAATCAAGTTGCCCCGTTTTACGAACAAACAGGGCAATTGCCGGGATAAATCAATGAAATACGAAGGCATGATCATCAGACCGCCGAGTGAAGCCTACAGCCTGCTGCTGCAGGTCACGGTCGGCTGTTCGCATAATCTTTGCACTTTTTGCGAAACCTACAAGGGAAAGAAATTCCGCATCAAAAGCATGGAGGAAATCCGGGAAGACATCCTGGAGGCCGGGCGTTACAAAGGCATCAAGAAGGTCTTTTTATGTGACGGAGACGCCCTGATCATTCCCCAGGCCAAGTTGACGGAAATTCTCCGGACGATCAAAACGGAGATCAAGGGCGTGGAAAGGATCAGCACCTATGGAAACGCCAAGAGCGCCCTGAGGAAAACTCCGGAGGAACTCGCCGAATTGCGGGAACTGGGACTGACCATGGTCTACCTGGGCGTTGAAACGGGGAGCGATGCCCTGCTGCGGAGAATTCGCAAAGGGGTTACGGCGGAGCAGACGATCGAAGCGGGCAGAAGAATCAAAAAGGCAGGCATGATCCTCTCCGTCACCATTATTCTGGGACTGGGCGGCATTGAAAACAGTACGGAGCACGCCCTGGAAACGGCCAAGGTCCTGACTGCCATCGATCCGGATTACGTCGGTGCGCTCACCCTGATGCTGATTCCCGGTACACCCATTTACGAGGATTATATGAGCGGGAAATTGCCGCAACCCGATCAGTTCGGTTATTTGAAAGAGCTGAGCCTCATCATTTCCCATTCCGATTTTACGGATTGCTTCTTTACCGCAAACCACGCATCCAATTATCTGCCCATACGGGCCAGACTGCCCCAGGACAAGGACCGGATCGTCGATATGATCAACCGGATCATTGCCGGTGCCGACAAGAGTGTCTTGCGTCCCGAATATCTCCGTGCCCTCTAGGGGTGGTTTCGATCAGCATCTTATGAAACATTCCACCAAGCAGAGCGGCATTCTCACCATCTTGAAGAAATTCTTCGTCGAACGGAATCATGAACGGCTGGAACGGGAGATACAGACCCTGCTGGATGCGGGGGAGGAAAACGGCCTGATCGATCCGCAATCCGGAGAAATGATTCAAAGCATTCTGGAGTTTCGCGACACCATCGTCCGGGAGGTCATGATTCCCCGGACGGCGATGGTGGTTGTGAAGTCGGGAGCCTCCATCGAAGAGGTCATCGATCTGATCCTGAAGCACGGCCATACCCGTATGCCCGTCTATGGAAGCCATCTGGACCAGATCATCGGCATTCTGAACGTGAAGGACCTTCTCAAATTCTGGTCGAAGCAGATCACCGCGGAGGATCTTCTGTCGGTCTTGCGAAAGCCGTATTTTGTGCCGGAAACAATGCGCACGAGTCTTCTTCTTAACGAAATGAAAATAAAGAAGATTCATATGGCCATCGTGATCGACGAATACGGAGGTACGGCGGGATTGGTCACTCTCGAAGATTTGATCGAAGAAATCGTCGGAGAAATCAGCGATGAAGACGAAGCGGGGACCGTGGAAAACATCGTTAAAATATCCGATAATACATTTGTCTGTAATGCACGAACGGACATCGAAGAAATCGAGGAGTATTTCAACGTGGAGTTTCCGGAAGGAAATTATGAAACATTGGCCGGACTTCTCTTTCACGAGTTCGGTAAAATGCCGCACGTCGGCGAAACATTCCAGGTCGGTGAGATGCAAATAACGGTTGACCAGGCCGACGAAAAGAGCATCAAGAAAGTAAAAATCGTCCTTCCGGAACGGCAGGAAGAAGCCTGAGCCCTTTCCACCTGGGAAATCCAAATGACCTTATCCGCTCTTCATAATAAGAATCTTTCCGGTATCGTTTTGGGAGACCAGCGGCAGATTGTTCTGCCGGTTCTTTCCGCCGTTTTCCTGATCGGCTCTTTTCCCAAGTTCGGCATCGGATTGACGGCCTGGGTCGCCTTTATTCCCCTGTTATTCGCCCTTCGCGCCACGGACAAGCCATCGAAGGCTTTCCTTTCCGGTTTTATCACGGGCATGATATTTCATGTCGGGCTGCTGTACTGGGTCGCGCAAGTCATCGTCACGTACGGCTATCTTCCCCTCTACATCGGCATTTCCGCGATGCTTCTTCTGGCCATGTATTTGAGCCTTTATTTTTCCCTCTTTGCCGCGATGGTGGTTTTTCTCCGGAACAGGGGATTTTCGGAGGTTGTAACAGCGCCTCTGCTGTGGAGCTGTCTGGAATTTTTGAAATCTCATCTCTTCACCGGCTTCCCCTGGGAAAACCTGGCCTATTCGCAATATAAGTACCTTCACCTCGTCCAGTTTTCCGATGTGACGGGCATATACGGTTTGTCGTTCGTCATTGTGTTCGTGAATGTTGTCCTGTTCGATCTGATCGTTTATCGGGAGAACATCAAAAAAGTGTTCCCGGAACTGGCCACCGGATGTATCATCCTGGCGCTCCTGTTCGGCTACGGCCAATTTTCCCTCAATCGCATCCGGCATGAACTCAACCGCTCCGAGGCGATGGAAGTTTCCCTGGTCCAGGGGAATATCGACCAGAACATCAAATGGAACCCTGATTACCAGCGGGAATCCATCGAATTATACCAGAATATGTCCCTCAAGAAGGCACCCTTGGGCCTGGGATTGATCGTCTGGCCGGAAACGGCGACCCCGTTTTTCTTCCAGGATCCCTCGCACCTTTCCGCCGTGGTCCGGAATATTCCGAAATTGACTTCGGACTGGCTTCTTTTCGGCAGTCCCAGTTATCTTGACGAAGGTTCCGGGACGGAATACATGAACAGCGCTTTTTTACTGTCTCCGGACGGCAACGTTGCGGGCAGGTATGACAAAACCCACCTGGTTCCCTATGGAGAATATGTTCCGTTAAGGCGTTTCTTCCCCTTCATCAACAAGCTGGTCGCCGGAATCGGGGATTTCAAAAGGGGTGACGGTGTCAAAGCGCTCCGAATCGGCAGACATGATCTGGGCGTATTGATCTGTTACGAAGGCATCTTCCCGGAAATAAGCCGCAAGTACAAGGAAAACGGCGCCGGTTTACTGGTCAATATCACCAACGACGCCTGGTTCGGCAGAACCTCCGCACCGTATCAGCACTTGTCCATGACGGTTTTCCGTGCGGTGGAAAACCGCACATTCCTTTTAAGGGCGGCCAATACCGGCATCAGTGCCATCATCGACCCGTCCGGTAAAATCATCAAACAAACCCGGCTTTTTGAAAGATCCGCCATCCGGGGAAGCGTAAAATTTCTTGATAGAAGAACCATCTATGCATTATATGGTGATATTTTTGTATATATTTGCCTGATTCTTTTAGGCGTCATCCTGTTCAACTCAATCAAAGGAGATCTGACATCATGCTTGAAGAACTTACCGACAAAGTAAACGATTTGCGAAGAAGAATCGATCGGTTAGGGGAGTATCTTTGACATCCAGGAAATCGAATATCAAATCAAATCCCTCGAAAAACTTTCCCTGCATGAATCCTTCTGGAACGACCAGGAGAAGGCCAAGGATATCCTGAGAAAAAAAAGCCGGCTGGAGGACACGCTTTTCCAGTGGCGGAACCGAACCGCCGCACTGAATGATCTGGAAATCCTGCTCTCTCTGGCTGCCGAGGAAAAAGACCCGTCCCTCCTGGAGGAAATCGAGGATGAGGCGAATTTGCTGGAGGAGATCGTCCGGGACTACGAGCTGAAAACCATGCTCCGCGAGGAAGAGGACACCATGAATGCCATCGTGTCCATCCATGCCGGAGCGGGCGGCACCGAATCCCAGGACTGGACGGAAATGCTTTTGCGCATGTACCTGCGATGGGCCGAGAAGAGGGGGTTCAAAACGGAAATCATCGACTACCAGGCGGGTGATGAAGCCGGTGTCAAGAGCGTTTCTTTCACTCTCGAAGGGGACTACGCCTATGGTTATATGAAAGCGGAAATCGGCATTCATCGCCTGGTGAGAATTTCGCCGTTCGATGCGAACGCCCGTCGTCACACATCCTTCGCCTCCGTTTTTGTTTATCCGGAAGTGGAGGATGACATCGTGATTGACATCGATGAAAAAGACCTGAGAATCGATACCTACCGTTCGACCGGTGCCGGCGGTCAGCATGTCAACAAGACGGATTCGGCGGTCCGTATCACCCATATCCCGACGGGAATCGTCGTCCAATGCCAGAATGAGAGGTCGCAGCATAAAAACAAGGCCATGGTGATGAAGTATTTAAGATCGCGTCTGTACGAGAGAAAATTGCAGGAGAAAAACGAGAAGCTGGACGAGATTCATAAAACGAAGAAAGACATCGCCTGGGGAAGTCAGATCAGATCCTATGTTCTTCATCCGTACAAGATGGTGAAAGACCATCGTACGGACCTGGAGATCGGCAACACAACCCGAGTCCTGGATGGGGACATCGACGAGTTCATCAACGCCTATCTGATCATGACTTCATCCGCCTGAGACGGGGAGATTGTGAACTATTTTACGTCCCTATGCTGCGAATTAGGGTTTTACAGGACGTTTTTTTGTGTTATAGGGAACGGCGATACGATTACCGGGGAGAGACGATGCCCATAATGTCATAGGTATTTTGATTATGATATGAAAGGATGGCCATGAATTCAGAAAAGTTGCTCTTATGGATAGCCGTTTTATTCTCTTTTCTTTTTCTCAATACTCACGAAGCCCTTGCCGAGAATAGTTACTTTCAGAAACTCTTTGGTATACAGACCCCGTCTGCGGCGGAAGCGGCATGCCAGGGCAAACCGGGTTGTACCGCCGGCAAGGCCGCCGACTGTCCGGATGTAAAAGCCGTGAAATCCGCTTCCAGACCCGGCGATGAAGACGATGCGGAAGACGCTGAAGATGAAAAAGACTCGGAACAGGATATCATGGAGACATCCTTGTCCCTTCTGGAAGATTCCCAGGAGCTGTGGGTGAAAGGCGACGTGGAAGGGGCCATCCGGCTTTTGGATCAAGCTTATGAACTGATGCTCAAAACAGACGGAGATCCGGACATCGCCAGGCAGAAAGACGATCTGCGCCTTCTTATTTCGAAGAGAATTCTCACCATCTATACGTCCCAGCAAACGAAAACAAACGGCAAATACAGCGAGATCCCCCTGATCATGAATGCGGACGTGGAAAAGGAAATTCGTCTTTTCCAGACCGTGGAGAGGGACTTTTTTATTTCATCGTATCAACGTTCGGGACTTTATCGGCCCATGATCGTCGCAGAATTGAAAAAAGCCGGCCTGCCTGAAGAGTTGTCCTGGCTGCCGCTGGTCGAAAGCGGATTTAAAATCTGCGCCTTGTCCCGGGCAAGGGCCCTGGGTTTGTGGCAGTTTATCCCTTCGACGGGTTATAAGTACGGCATGAACCGGGATGAATGGATCGATGAGCGGATGGATAGCGAGAAATCCACGGTTGGGGCGATCGGTTATTTGAAAGAGCTCCACCAGATGTTCGGCGACTGGCTTACCGTTCTTGCCGCCTATAACTGCGGGGAGGGGAGGGTGTTGAAGGTCATTGCCGGCCAGCATATCAATTATCTGGACCGTTTCTGGGACCTCTACCGCCGGCTGCCTTACGAAACGGCACGGTATGTGCCGCGTTTTCTGGCGACCCTGCACATCATCCGCAATCCCAAAAAATACGGAATGAATCTGGGGCAAACGCTTGAAAATGATTCTCCTTTCCCTTACAGCGTCGTCAAGACGAGCCGAAGCATGCGTCTTTCCGATATTGCCGCTAAAATGGAAATATCCGAGGACGCTCTCAATGTGTTGAATGCGGAATTGAGGCTGAGAGTCACACCGGATCGGGATTACAATTTGAAAGTGCCGGCCGACTCATCGGTAAAACTTTTGGCCGTCATGGACGAGATCCCGCAATGGGAAAAACCGGCCCCACCGCCTCCCCCCAAGATCGTTCCCAAAAAATCGGTATTGGTGAAGCACAAGGTAAAAAAAGGCCAGACCCTCTCATCTATTGCCCAAAAATATGGAACGACGATCAATGCGATTCGCGAAGCCAATCGCCTGTCCAAAAGGGCCGTTCTGAAATATGGCCAGATTCTGACGATACCGTCGGATGACGTTTCCCCGGTCAAGATGGCCAAGGGAAAGGGAAAGAAGTCGGGTAACATATCGAAAGCAAAAGGGAAAAAGAAATTTGCCCAAGATAAGAATGTCCGTCGTTACAAGGTGAAGCGGGGAGATACCCTGGTCTCGCTGGCAAAGCGTTTCGATGTTTCCGTGCAGGATCTGAAGAAAATGAACAATCTCTCGGGATCTTCCCTGAAGGCCGGGGAGACGATAAAGGTTATCCAGTAAGGATTCGATATCAGGACAACCGCTCTATTTCCTGAATTTTTTCCAGCAGCCTCTTGCGGGACACGGGAATCGCGGTCTTGATTTCCTGTGCGAAGACGGATACCTTGTATTCTTGGATCATGGCGGACAGTTCAGACAACCTCCGCCGTTTTTCCTGCGAACAGACGGGACTCATCGCTTTGATGAAATCATCGTATGTCTTAACGAATTCCGTCACCTCCCTTTCCTTGTTTCGATCTTTTTCGAGATTGCACACCCCTCTTTCCGCCCTGATCGACAAAGCCCTGATGTAACGGATTAGGTTCATGAAATCATCTTCCCGAAAATACAGGAGAAAATCCGGAGGCAGCAGATTCGCCAGTTCATTTTGAAGCTGGTCGAGATACTTCAGGATGACCGGATTCTTTCTGTTGGCAAGCTGAAGGGTTTCGATGGTCCGGCGGACGGTATGGCCGGTTTTCATGACCCGGATGACGTACGGCAGAAGCTCTGATGCATGGGGAAGAAATCTTCCCCTCGCCTGATCGAGGCTATCCTGAAAAACCCTTTTATTTCTTGCATCCAGGTTGCATAGATCATGGATTACTTTATGAACGATAAGCTGGATTCGATTCCGGGTATCTCCCAGAGGCTTCAGGTATTCGGTCAGTTCATGGTTTGAAGTCAGGTTTTTTTTAAAATCCTTTGTCTTTTCCTTGAGCTGAAGCGCATAACAGAGCAGCATTCCCCTGCGATGTTCGCTCCGGGCTTCTTGGGGATTTTTAAAAAGCCTGAGAGAACAGCGTTCTCCCTGATCCGAAACGGCGGGGTAAAAATAACCTTTCACTTTACCGTGCAACCGGAAGGGAATACGCTCCGGCAATTCATCCATATCGAAGGAAACCAGGCCTTGTTTTTCCCATTGCGTCCTGGCCGCCTCAAACGCCTCGTTTTCCGTTTCTTCCAGGGTTTGGGAATAAAGAGTTTTCAGATCGCGGCTGGACGAAAGAGATTGTCCCGATTCGTCCACAATTTCGTAACGCATCCGGAGATGTTCGTCGAGACGCTCCGCGGGCCAGGCGGAAACGGGAACGTCGATTTCCCATTCCTCCTTGATATACCGGCTGAGACAGGCCAGAAAAGCTCCCCCTCCTTTCGACATCCCCTGTGCGATCCGGAAAGCTTTTTCCCTGACGGGATGCAGTTGTTTCCGGTATTCTTTCGGAAGTCCCTTGAGAAGGGCATGAACCCGCTCTTCCTTCAAGCCGGGCACGAGCCAGTCGACGGCGTCGCCGGGCACGCTGGTCAACGCGTTGATCGGGACTTTCAGGGTAACGCCGTCCTTCTCCGAGCCCGGTTCGAAGGCATAGGACAACCGGAAGGTAATGCCGTCGAACCGGGCGGTATCGGGGTAATCCGCATCAATGCTTCGTGCTGGTATGTCCCGTTCGAGAAGATCCTCTTCCGTCATTTTCAGAAAATCATCCGAACCTTTTTCGATAATGAGCCGTTGCAGGGATTTTAAACTCGTTATGCCGGGCAGGCGTTCCCGGTAAAACGCGATCCGTCCTTCCCGTTTGACCAGGAGATCCCTTTTCCGTATTTTTTCTTCATACTCCTTGATCCGGCCGATCAGACGTTGGTTAAACGTCAGAAAGGTGAATTTTTTCGTGATTTCCCCGTCGGCCAGGGCTTCATGGAAGAGCCCTGCGGAGAGCTCCGGATCGATGCGCCCATAGGCGACCGTGCGCCGCGGCACGATGATGAAGCCGAAGAGACTGACCTGCATGAAGGCGACAACCTCCCCTTTTTCCCGGTCCCAATGGGGATCGGAGTAGGTACGTCTGCACAGGTGTCCCCCCAGTTGTTCCAGCCACTCCGGTTCGATATGGGCGACGGTCCGCGCATAAAGGCGTGAGGTCTCCACGTATTCCGCCGCCACAATCCATTGCCCGCTTTTTTGGAACAGGCCTGATCCCGGGAAAATGTAGGCTTCTTTCCCTTTCATGGCCGTGAAACGGTTCTTTTCCCTTTTTTGGGCGATATGGGAAAGATAACCGGACAGAATCGATTTGTGAATCGCCGCATATTCAGGACTGCGAACGGACCAATCCCCGGTCTCGGCCATGTCCTTATTCCGGTCTTCTTCGCGGGCGGCCGGGTCATTCGGGTAGCGGACATCCTGTTCCAGGATGCGGACAAGCTGATGATAGATATCCTGCCACTCCCTCATTCTCCTGTAAGACAGGAAATGATCTTTGCAGAACTTTCTCATTTTGTTCTGTGTCCGGAAATTTTCCCGGTTATTTCCGTAATGAAGCCAGATGTTGAGCAGGGTGAGAAAATCGGATTGGGAATTTTTCAGGACGCGATGCATTTCGTCGGCCTGTTTTTCTTTTTCGGCGGGTCTTTCCCGTGGATCCTGGATGCTTAAGGCGGAGGCAATGACCAGGATTTCATGGAGACATTTTTCCTCGCGCCCCTCGATAATCATCCTTGCCACCCGGGGATCAATCGGGAGAAGGGCCATTAATCTGCCTTTATCCGTCAATTCATACAGGTTGCGATTTTTTGTCGGTTTTTTTGTCCTGGAGATGGCACCCAGCTCGTAGAGCAGGCTGAAACCGTCTTTGATCGCTTTTTCCGAAGGGCGATCGATGAAGGGGAACGTGCGGATATCCGTCATGTTCAAAAAGAGCATTTTGAGAATGACGCCGGCAAGATTGGAACGAAGTATCTCCGGGGTGTTGAATTCCGGCCGGGTCTGATAATCGGCCTCGCTGTAAAGCCGGATGCAGAGGCCGTCCTGGACCCGTCCGCACCGGCCTTTTCTCTGTTCCGCGCTGCTTTTGGAAACGGGCAGAATCGGCAGGCTGGTGGTTCCGGATCTTGAATTGTAATACAGCAGTCTGGCCAGCCCCGTATCGACGACAAAACGCACGCCGGGAATCGTCAGCGACGTTTCCGCAATATTGGTGGCTACAATCACCTTTCTTGTCGCTGAGGATTGGAAAACCCGCTTCTGATCCGCCCAGGAGAGCCGTGAAAACAGGGGTAAAATCTGAGCATCTCCGTCATTTCTCCCCTTCAGGATCTCGCAGCATTCACGGATATCCTGCTCGGTCGGCATGAATACCAGGATATCGCCGCTGGATTCCCTTTTCAGCAAGTCATCGACGGCGCCGACGGCGGCATCGATGTAGGTCTCGTCTCCTTTTTCTTCCAGATCCCGGTCGATGGGCCGATAAGACACCTGAACATGGTAGAGCCTGCCGGATACCTCGATGATGGGTGCGTCGTAAAAGGCCCTTGAAAATTTTTCCGTGTCCAGCGTGGCGGAAGTGATGATGACTTTCAGATCCTTTCTCCGTCTGAGGAGGTTCCGGAGCATGCCCAGGATGAAATCGATATTCACGCTTCTTTCGTGGGCCTCGTCGACGATGATCGTATCGTACTGTTTCAGCAGCGGATCGTGAGGGGTTTCCGCGAGGAGAATACCGTCGGTCATGATCTTGATGCGGGATTCGGCCGAACATTTCTCATCGAAGCGGATTTTGTAGCCGACGGTCCGGCCTACCGGTTCCCCCAGTTCTTCGGCAATGCGGTGGGCAATGGTCATTGCGGCCAGGCGCCGGGGCTGCGTGCAGGCGATACCGCCTCTTTTTCCCCGGCTGGCCTCAAGGCACATCTTGGGGATCTGGGTGGACTTTCCGGAGCCGGTCTCTCCGCTGATAATGGTGACCCGGTTATTCCGGACGGCGTCGAGGATTTCATCCTTCTTTTGAACAATGGGCAGGGCTGTAGGATATTGAACCGGAATGTTGGTTCGGTCATTTGTATGCCTGATCTTCCGTGAATTTTCTTTGAGCGGCACATCCATGGTTCAGGCCGTTTTTTCCAGGATTTCAGGCATGATACGGTTTGTCGAAAGCCAGCCTTCCTGGATTGTTTCCTTGGCTTTATTGAATTCAAGAAGGGAGATGCCGGATAAATTGGGCGAAATGAGCACATCCGGCGGATCGACCAGCATTCGCTGGCGTGTAATTCTGTCCTGCATGATATAAATGGAACGCATGATCACGTCGATCACGTTGGGAGTCCGGCATTGGATGGTTTCCTGCTGATCCGTCTTTTTTAAAAAGGGAAAACTCGTGGGAATGAAATCACTTTTCAGGACATCGAAAAGTTTTTCCTGGAAAGTGGGATTGGCATTGGGAGTGCTTTTCCGGGGAACGTTCTTTTCCAGAATCCCGTCGTTCAGGTTTACGGCGATCACGACGTCCGCGCCCATTGCTCTACAGAGGGATACCGGCACGGGATTGACCAGTCCCCCGTCGATCAGCCATTGCGATCCTTTCTGAAAGGGAGTAAAAAGACCGGGCAATGCGAAGCTGGCCCGCATCGCATCTAGAAGCGGGCCTTTCCGGAAGCTGATTTCCCTTCCCGTCTGTAAATCCACGGCGACGGAGCCATAGGGCAGGGGAAGTTCCTCGATCGAAATGTTGGATATTTTATTGCGGAAGAATTCAGTGATCCGGTTTCCTTCGATGAGTCCGCGCCGGGACAGGCTGACATCGATAAATTTCAGAAAATCGAACCAAGAAAATTCGCGGGCCAGTTCTTCCAGTGCATCCAGAATACCCGCGGCGTACGCCCCGCCGACAACGGCGCCCACGGAACAGCCGCAAACAATATCGATGGGAACCCCTTTTTCCTGCAGGCAATGGATGACGCCGATATGCGACCAGCCACGCGCCGAACCGCTTCCCAAAACCAGTCCGATTCTCTTTTTCTTTTTCATATCTTTAAAATGTCATTCCGAACGGATGTGAGGGATCTTAATCTCACGGTATCGTTTGAACTTGAAGATTTCTCCTTACGGTCGAAATGACAAAAACGCGTATTGCGACACAACCTCGAAGCGAAGGCTCCCTTTTTCGAAGAGATTTTTCGTTGCCGTCGGTCCCCGAAAGGACAAAATCGAACTTTTTACGTCTCCATCACAGAATCATGTTGAAGATTGTCCGTAAACTATTTAGAATGACACTTCTAACACAGGATAGATAAAACTTTCCATGATTATCAATTCCCGGCAGGATGTTTTTCCCCTTTTTGAATTTTCGGCCTGCGGGCTTTACTGAAAAGACAACTGAGGATTTATGCCGATACTGACCCTGTACTTTCAACTGCATCAGCCGATGCGGCTCCATCCGGATCGCGATAAATTCCTTTGGGAGGAGATGAACCGTGAAATCTTCCTGAAGGTGTCCGATAAATGCTATCTGCCCGCCCTGTCCATGTTCAACGACCTGATCCTGGAAAATCCGGATTTCAAGATCACTCTCAGCATGTCTGGGACCTTTCTCGAACAGGCGGAAAAATTCAAGCCGGATGTCATTGGATTACTCAGAACGCTGCTGGAAGCGGGAGAAAAAAACAACCAGGTCGAATTTCTCGAAGAAACCTATTATCACTCGTTGAGCAGTCTTTACGAAGACTCCCGTAAAAGGGAATTCCGTGATCAAGTCAGTCTCCATCGGGACAAGATCAGGCGTCTTTTCGGTATTTTCCCGACCTCTTTTCGCAATACGGAGTTGATGTACAACAACCATATCGGCGAAGTGGTCGCCGATATGGGATACGCCGCCATGCTGTGTGAGAAGAGAAACGACATGTTTACACAGGGAAATGAGACCATTTCTCCCAACGCCGTTTTCCGGGCTAAGGACACGAATATGCTCGTTCTGGCCAGAAACCGCGAGTTGAGCGACGATATCGCCTTTCGATTTCCGCATGTGCCGATCTGTCCCGAAGAGTATGCCGGCTATATTTCTCAGGTCGACGGGGAAGCCGTCATTTTGGGCTTCGACTTCGAACATATCGGAGAACATATATGGAAGGAGCGCGGGATATTCGATTTTTGGAAGGGTCTTCCCGCGGCGTTGAGCAAGGCTTCCAGCATCACGATGGAAAATCCTTCCGATATCGTCCGCCTTATACGGAACAAAGTGTCCTGTCCCGTCATCGATATCCACGCCCTTTCGACATCTTCCTGGGCGGATGCGGGTAGGGACACCTTCGGCTGGCTCGGCAATCCGACACAGTATCGCCTGTTTCGCGATATTGAAAGGCTGGAGCCTGATGTCAAAAAAGCGGGAGGGGAACTCCTGACAAAATGGCGCTACCTGACGACATCGGACCATGTCTACTTTCTGCATGAACAGCTCGGCGAGGACCATGCCGTTCATTCCTATTTCAATCCCTACGGAGGTTCAATCGCCCAGCCCACTCTGATTTTAACCCGGAAAATAGACGATCTAGAACATGCCATCAGAAGATACGAGATCCTGAAACGGGCCGAGCGGACCGCGGTTCTCCTGATCACGCCGGAAACGGGGAAACTGCCTGAGGACATGGGAGAACTGGCGAAATATATATCCGGTAAAAGCGGCGGCCAGGGTGAGGTCGTTTCGGCCCTGTGCGAAGGACTTTCGGAAAGAGGCATTGATGTTCATATCGCAACGCTCAATTTGAAAAAGAGATTTCAGAGGGAATCCAAAGTCGATGAAAAACAGTGGCGGGAAATCCGTTACAAAACGGATTCCAAGAAAATTCATCTTGTAAGTTCTTCGATTTTCTCCGAAAATCTGAGCGCCTATTCGGGTAATCCGCTCCTGACGGCAGCCGAATTTCAGCGGGCCGTCATCAACGATATCATCAAGACCGTCCGGGCAAGGCATAAAGGAAACATGATCATGCACACCCACGACTGGATGGCCGGCGGTATCATTGCCGCGTATGCGAAAGCCTCAGGCATTCCCTTTCTGCACACGGTACACAATGTCTTCACGGCCCTGATGCCGGTGGATACATTCACCGGTATCCATTTGGAAGAGCTTTCCGATTATCTCTACTTCGATCAGCTGGATGGAAGACAGTGTATCGATGCCCAGGCGACGGCCATCAAGAATTCCACCCTGATCAATTTCGTCGGCGAACGTTTTCTGCGGGAAGTTGTGGAAGATTACTTCATGGACCGGTCCATTATTCCCTGGAGCGTGCGCAACGAGGTCAAAGCAAAATATTACAATGATGCCGCAAGATCCATCATCAACGCGCCGGCCTCCATCATGTACCCGGAAAACTGCGATTACCTGCTTCAAAAATACGGTCCGGAGGATTTTTACGAGGCAAAACGCGCCAATCTCGTTGAATTCCAAAAGCGGACCGGGTTGAACAGGAACCCCGATGCCATCCTGTTTTTCTGGCCGTCCCGTCTGGACCCCGTCCAGAAGGGCGTTGATCTGCTGGAGCAGATCGCTCAGAGGTTTGTTGATACCTTTCCGGAAGTCCAGATCGCCGTCATAGGAGACGGTGTCGGCAGCGACAGAACTCATGCGAACATCCTGGGTCGTATCGCCTGGGCGTCGGGTGGAAAAATTGCTTACCATCCTTTCAACGAACCCCTTTCCATGCTGGGCTTTGCAGCTGCCAGTGACGTGTTCGGCGCCTCCCTCTATGAACCCTGCGGCCAGATCGATCAGGTGGGAAACCTTTTCGGGGCGACGGCGACAAACCGGGACACGGGCGGCTATCATGACAAGATTCGTGAATTGCGTCTGAAGATCGACGGATCTCCCGTAGATGTCGGCAACGGTTTTCTCTTTCGCGATTATGATGCGGGAGGTTTGTGGTACGGCCTGAGAAAAAGCGTTCAGTTTCACCGGAAGCCGCTGTCCGTCCGGAATGAACAGATCAGGCGAATCATGCTGGAGGCCCGTGAACGCTATGACCTGAACAATATGATCGTGGAATATCTCAGTTTATACGAGAAGCTGAACGGCGGGCGTCCCCTCGCATGATGAAACCGTAAAAAATCCCATCTGGTCATTTTGAGGAGCGCCGTCGACGAAGAATCGCCGTTTCTTGTTTTCAATTCTCCACAGGAGTCTTGTTCCTGGGCGCAACGAAAGAATCAGGATGACGCTAAAAGTGGGCAATCAATCGGAAACGTAATTTCTTCTTGTAATTGTGTGAAAAAAATTGTACCTGAATTGTACCTTTTTTGAGGTACAATTTGACCGTTTTCGAGCCTTTTTGTGGTAAGGCCCAAAATGAATCGAAGTGATAATATCCCTGAAATAACTACACTTTATTCAAGTGCCTGGGTGGCGGAACTGGTAGACGCAAGGGACTTAAAATCCCTCGGAGCTTTGCTTCGTGAGAGTTCAATTCTCTCCCTAGGCACCATTATTTTCTTGATCTCAGAGCGGGCATCGGAAATTGGTTGACATCTGGCTGCCCGCCACATTTATGGTTCCTTATACATTTTTTTTCTGATAAAAATGCAAAAGAGCTTGTTTGTGGGTTTTCCCCTATGATTTTGTTTGCCTAACGTTTGATATATGCATATAATGCTTTGGCTGAAAACATGACGGCTCTGTAAAAAGTCAAAAAATTCTTCCCCTTGACGGGTGAGGGAAAAAAGTTTTTTACGGGTTCACCAAAATAGGAAGGAGGAGTAGAATTTTTTAGAAAAATTATAAGACAGCGTTTCTTTAATCAACGAATTAACGTCCTTAACTACTTCTTGATGACCTTGTAAAAAGTTTGTTTTTGTCATTTCACGGGGGTGCCAGCGACAAGGAATTTCTTTCAATATCAAATTTTTCGTTTTTGCCCGAATGACAAATCGATCATTTTGCGGTGTCGTCGCTTTGGGTGCGAGGACTTATTTAGGCGTTCATATACTACCGGATTTCAAAAAGGTTTTGTTCGACTTGTAAAAACTTTTGAATGTTCTGTTGCTGTTCATCTGAAAGGAGGTAAGGGGAGGTATGAAAACGATGAAGTTGGTCCTAAGGTATGGTCTATGTCTTGCTGTCGGGGTGGTTTTCATGGGTTGGAGCAATGCCCAGGGAGAAACCCTGCAGGACGCCATTCAACAAATGCTCAAAACAAACCCGGATATCAGGTCAACCGCTTATAACAAAATGGCAAGAGAACAGGAAGTGATTCAGGCTAAAGCCCGTTATTTCCCGACTCTGGACGTGATCGGATCGACCGGTTTCTATAATCAGGATCACCCCAATCAGGATTCCACCTGGCCGAAGGAAGCCACATTAAAGCTTCGCCAGAATGTTTTCGAAGGAGGCGCAACCCTTTCCGAGGTACAGCGCCAGGAGGCCAGGGTAAAATCGCAGGCCTACCTTTTACAGGGCAGATCGGAGACGACAGGTCTTCAGGCCTGCAAAGTTTATCTGGGCGTATTACAGTCCACCGATCTCTATGACCTTGCCAAAGAGAACCTTCTTATCCATGAACGGATCTATGACCAGATCAAATTGAGAAGCGAAGCGGGTGTCGACCGCAGAGCGGATCTGGACCAGGTTATGGGGCGTCTGGCCCTGGCACAGTCCAACATCGTCGTCGCCAAAGCCAACATCGAAGATTCCAAAACGGATTATCAAAATGTCATCGGTGTTCTGCCCGGCGAACTGGTCAAACCGGATTCCGTGGAATCGGCCATTCCGGCCACCATGGAGGAAGCGGAACAGGCAGCCGTTAAAAACTATCCCATTCTGAAATCCGCCAAGGCCGATGTCGAGGCCCGGGAGAAGCAGCATGAGACCGCCAAGCGGGTCAACTTTCCCAAACTGGATTTGGCCGTAGACTATACCTGGCAGGACGATACGCAAACTGCTGATCCCTTCAAGTACCAGGAAGATTTAACGGCAATGGCCATGTTGAGCTTCAACATCTTCAACAGTTTCAAGGATAAGGCGCGCATCTCTGAAACACGCTATCTGATCAATGAGGCGGAAGAGATTATGAACGGCACCCAGCGCCAGGTGGTGCAGTCCATCCGCCTGTCTTACGAAGCCTATCTGGCCGCGCAGGACAGGGTCAAGAAACTGGAAGAGTATGTAAAGGCATCGAAGTTGACGGCGGACGCCTTTACCGCCCAGTGGAGCATCGGTCGCAGGACCATGTTTGACGTGCTGGATACGCAGGCGGAATACATCAATGCCAAGTCGGATCTCGTTAAGGCGCAATATGAAAAGAGGTATGCGGAATACCGCGTGTTGACCGGCATGGGTGTCCTGGCGAAAACCATGGGACTCGAGTGGCCTGCGGAAAGTCGTGTGGCGGAAAACAAACGGAAGTAAGCGGAATTTCTAAAAATTGAAAATGGTTGCTCCTGCCTCCGATTTCCGATCGACGATCGGAGGCAGGAGCAACTGAAGTATACGCATTTGCAAGGTCCCATAAAAACGACCCGTGCGAACTTTTCGCCCACGATGCTGCAGGCGTTTTCCCAATCCGCTAAAGTTTTTACATCAATTATCCGAATTTATACATAGTTATCCCAAACAACTCTTTTTCTCATAATTGAATTGTAAAGGATCGGTCTGTTTTAAGGAACGTGGCGAAAACATTAAATAAATTTAAATGGATTCTGCTTCTTTCAATTATTCTATCCGGTCTGGTCGTGGCTCAACCGGTCTTCAATGGCGAGGATTTTCGATTAAACCGGGACGTTTTGAAGAAAGCCGAATTGAAATACGGCCGGGACGCCCGGCAGCGTCTTCTGTCATGGGAGGACCTCATCCGGAAGGACAAAACGTCTTCCGATCTTCAGAAACTGGAAAAGGTCAACCGTTTTTTCAACCGGATGGAATTTGTCAATGATGTCCAGCTTTGGGGGGTCAAGGATTACTGGGCGACGCCCATAGAGTTTATCAGCCGGAATGCCGGGGATTGCGAAGATTTTGCCATTGCCAAATATTTTACGTTGAAGGCGATGGGTATTTCCGAAAAAAAGTTAAATATAACCTATGTCAAGGCACTGCGTTACAACATGCCTCATATGGTCCTGACATATTATGCCGAACCGGGGGCAGAACCGCTCGTTCTCGACAACCTGAGCGACGCGATCGAGATGGCTTCGAAACGGAATGATTTGATTCCCATATTTACCTTCAATGGTACGGGGTTGTGGCTTGCTCACCAGAGAGGACAGGGAAAACTTGCCGGTGCCGGCAGCAGAATTACCCCCTGGCAGGACCTCCTGCAGAGGATGTCAGATAACCCACTTTGATACGGAAGGTTTGGAAAATGACCCTATACCGACAGCTTATCATTTTCACCCTTTGTCTGTTTTTCCTGCTTTTTACCGGAAGCTGGCTGGCCAAATTTGAAAGTACGCGTTCTTTTCTCATCAATCAGCTTGAATCCCATGCCCAGGACACGGCCACCTCTTTAGGGCTGTCCATTTCGTCCCGTGACGGAGCCGGCGACATGGCTACAGTCGAGGGGATGGTCAACGCCGTTTTCGATCGCGGATATTATGAATCGATCAGGCTGACCGATACGAACAACAAGACCGTGCTGGAACGGAAACTGAAAGTGACCATTGAAAATGTGCCGCAGTGGTTCATTTCCCTGGTTCCCCTGAAAACCCCCGAAGCAACGGCCAATACGATGTCGGGATGGCGCCGGACCGGTACCGTTCAGGTCAAAAGCCACCCAGGCTATGCCTATCATACCCTTTGGGAAGATGCCGTCCGCATGACCCTTTGGTTTGTCGCCTGCGGCATTCTGGTTCTTACCGGAGGCGCCGTTGGTCTTCGTATCCTTTTGAAACCCTTGTATCGTGTCGAACAGCAGGCAGACGCGCTGTGCCGGAAGGAATACGAACTCCAGGAGCAGCTGCCCTGGACGAAGGAGCTCAGGTCCGTCGTCGAAGCCATGAACCGGATGACCCTCAAGGTCAAGGAGATGTTCGAGGAACAGGTGCTGCATACTGAAAGTCTCCGTGAATGGGCTTATCACGACGTGTTGACCGGCCTGGGAAACCGGCGTTATTTTGAGAGCCAGGTCAATGCCTATTTAGATATTCCCGAATCCCCCAAGAGGGGCGTACTCCTGTTGCTTCAAATCAACGACCTGTCGACGCTGAACTTGCAGAAAGGTCTTCAGGCTGGAGACGACCTTGTAAAACGGGTAGGGGAGTTGATCCGGGAGAGCTTTGTTCAATGTGAGAGCGCGATCATGTCTCGCCTGACCGGCGGAGATTTCGCGATTTTTCTTCCCGACGTCCAGCCATGGGTGGCGGAATCCGTGACCTCCACCCTGACCGACCGTTTAAGGCAGGTCGCTGCAGAAGGAGTTTCCCTGACGGATCAGGTAGGACACGTCGGGGTCTCCGTTTTTGACGGCTCCGTCACTTTGGCACGCATTCTGTCCGAAGCGGATGCTGCGTTGGCGGCAGCCAGGCAGACGGGACCGAATGCATGGAATATCCGCGTAATCGGCGGAGATGACGCCGAAAAAACCCCTCTCGGTCAATTCAAATGGAAGGAACTGCTTGAAAAAGCGCTCGATGAGCGAAGAATTGTCGTGGAAGCGCAACCCGTCGTGGCGATGCGGGATCCTCAACAGATTTTGCACCTGGAGGTATTTTCCCGGGTAGTCCGTGAAGATGGGGAAGGGATAAGCGCCTCGCTGTTCATGCCTTTCGCCGAACGGATGAAGCTGGTGTCCGCCCTGGACCGTCTCGTATTGGAAAAAGTCAGGCAATACGATCGCCGGCAACTGCCTGCGGAAAATGTGGCCGTCAATATTTCCGCCTCATCCCTTCAGGATTTGACGTTCAGACAGTGGGTGGAAAACTTTTTGAGCAATTTGCCGCCGTCGTCCCCGCGTCTGATATTTGAATTTGCCGAATACGGTGCCGTACAGAACCTGCAGGTCCTCAGAGATTTTCGGACCGTTCTGGAAAAACAGGGACACGGGATCGGTCTGGATCATTTCGGGCGGAGTTTCTCCAATCTGGGCTATCTGCAATCCCTGAGACCGGATTATGTCAAGATAGACAGGGCCTATACGGGAGAGCTCAAGGATGAGGAGAACGATGCGCGATTTTATATCTCTTCCCTCTGCCGCGTTGCCCACAGCATCGATATAACCGTCATTGCCGAAGGGGTGGAGACAGAGCAGCAGTACCGGATACTGCGGGAATTGAATCTCGACGCCGCACAGGGGTATTTCCTCAAACGGCCCCGGCCGATGGAAGAGTGCCTGACATAGGGACCGCAGAAGAAAGGCGTTCCCCTGTTTTTTCGTTTTGATTCCGCGAAACATTTTTCGCGAACCGGTCTTTGAAATGACTCGGATAGGGATCTGATGACGGATTTGTCCACATCAGATAATATCGTCGACCGTCAGAATGCTCTGAGAAGCGTATTTTTCCCGGATCTTCTTCCGTTCCATGATCTTTTCCTGTGCCTTCTCCGGCAGTTCCGTAAAAATGATCACATTTTTCCGGATCAACAGATCGACAATATCCTCCAGCAGGCGTATAAATCCGAGGTCGGAAATGGTTAACAGGGTCTGCCATGATTCACTGGCGGCGTTGTGTTCCAGAAAATCCAGAACTTCCTGGTCGATGGACGTTTTATGTTCCGTCGCGTTGGTTTGCGGGCTGTTGTGCAATGCAATGATTTTTCCTTCATCATTCCGCTCTACGTACAGCATGGGTTTTCTCCTTAATTTTATTCCACCCGCGAAAAGTCAAAAAACTCACCCCTGGCAAGGGAGAGAAAAACAGGACTTTTACGAGGCCGCCAATTTTGATTTACAATTGGTAAAAACTATTGTTATGTTAAGCATAATTGATGCCATTATAAAACAAAAACAACATCGGTCCATGGTATTATATTTGCTTGGAATGAACAGTTCATTTTCATTGGTGTGAATATTTCACAGATCCGTAAAAGTCACGAAATGTTCGGTTTGTCATCAATAATTTACAGTCCAAGAAAGAAGGGTTTATGGCGGAAGGAAAAATACTCGAAAGTCCGAATGGTTGGGGCATTGCTGAGGACGTAGACAGGCACGATGATCCACTGCTGGACTGCCTGCTGCAGTTGAGCAAGCTTTACGGCCGACCCGCGTCGCGAACGGGACTCAGTTCCGGATTGCCCCTTGTCAACAACCGGCTCACCGTCGATCTTTTTCAGCGGGCGGCAAACCGCGCGGACCTTTCCTCACGTATTCTGAAGAAGCCCCTCGAGGAAATCCGGAAGATCCAGCTTCCGGCCATTCTGCTGCTCAACGATCGTCATGCCGTCATTTTGCTCGACAAACCGGACGATACGGGAAACTGCAAAATCCTGCTGCCGGAAACGGGCATGGGGGAGAAGATCCTCCCTCACGCCGAACTGGACCGGTTGTATACGGGTTACGCGATCTTCGTCCGCCCGAAGTACCGCCTGGAGAGGAAATCTCTGGAAGACCTGAGCCCGGTGACCACCCGCCACTGGTTCTGGGGCACCATGCTTGAATCCTGGCGCATTTACCGGGATGTGCTCCTGGCGGCTTTTCTGATCAATGTTCTGGGCCTGGTCGGAATTTTTTATGTCCTGAATGTGTACGACCGGGTCATCCCGAACAGTGCCTACGAAACGTTATGGGTTCTCTCCATCGGTGTCACGGTGGTTTATATTTTCGCGGTGGTGATGCGTGCCCTTCGCAGTCATTTTATTGACGAGGCCGGCAAAAAAACGAACTTGAAATTGTCATCCATGATCCTGCAGAAGGTCCTCGACCTCAGAATGGAGGCCAGGCCCCAATCGATCGGATCGTTCACGAACAACCTGCAGGAATTCGAAAGCATCCGCGATTTTATCACGTCCTTCTCCATTACCGCCCTGATCGATATTCCCTTCATGCTCCTGGGGCTTCTGGTTGTGTGGTACATCGGCGGCGCCCTGGTTGTGGCGTTTCTTTTCGCGATCATTGCCCTGGGAAGTTTTGCCTATTTTATTCAGAAACCGCTCCAGGCGGCCGTGGAAAAATCCGTGAAGGCCTCTGCCCAGAAAAACGCCATCCTCGTGGAAGGTGTTGCCGGTTTGGAAACCGTCAAGATGCTCGGAGCCGAAAGCCAGGTCCAGCGCGCCTGGGAAGAGGCAGTCAGCTACATCGCCAATTGGAGTTCAAGGTCCAGGTTCCTCTCGTCATCCGTTCAGGATGTCGCCTACTTTGTGCAGAACGCCGTGGTGGTGATCGTCGTCATCGGCGGCGTCTACATGATCACGGCGGGGGATCTGTCCCAGGGCGGCTTGATCGCCCTGGTGATCCTTTCCCGCCAGGTGCTCGCTCCGATGGCCCAGGTGGTGAACCTTGCCACCCGTTACCACCGGGCAAAGGAAGCACTGAAGACGTTGAACGATATCATGCAGCTTCCCGTTGAAAGGCCTCCGGAAAAAACGTTCCTCCTGAGATCCCGTTTTGAAGGAGCCATCGGCGTGAAAAACCTGACCTTCTCCTATCCCGGACAGGTCAACAAGGTTCTGAATAACATCACCCTGGACATTTCAGCCGGAGAAAAAGTCGGCATCATCGGTCCCGTGGGTTCGGGAAAAACCACTCTCGGGAAATTGATGCTGGGACTTTACGAACCGACAAGCGGCATGGTCACCATGGACGGGACCGATATCCGGCAGATCGATCCTGCCGAACTGCGCCACTTCATCGGTTACGTGCCGCAGGATATCATCCTTTTCAAGGGAACCGTTCGTGATAACGTGACCATGGGCACCCACGACATGGACGATCAGACGGTTCTCCACGCCGCAGAAACCGCGGGGGTCAGTACCTTCATCAAAAAACACTCCAAAGGGTTCGATATGGAGGTCGGCGAATTCGGCCGCGGCCTTTCCGGCGGTCAGCGGCAGTGCATTGTTCTGGCCAGGGCGCTTCTTCTGGATCCGCCCATTCTGGTTCTCGACGAGCCGACGAGCAATATGGACAATAGAACGGAAATCCGTATCAAGAACAATTTATCCGGAATCATCAAGGGAAAGACCCTGATCATGATCACTCACCGGGCATCGCTTCTGGAAATGGTCGATCGCCTGATCGTCATCGACAACGGGATGGTCGTTGCGGACGGCCCGAAGGCTTTTGTTCTGGAAGCCATGAAAAAGGGTCAGTTGAACATTTAAGCGAATCGGCAGGAGAAGACAAATTGGCTGAGCCTGAGAAAAAAACAAAGTTGAATGAACTTTTTCGAAGAATGCCATCGGAAGAAACCGATTACGTAACGGATATCCGGAATTCCGTCCTGGCACAAACCCCGCGGGGAGGGCGCATGATTCTTTATGCAACCCTTCTGTTATTCTTCATTTTCATCATCTGGGCCGCCTTTTCCGAAGTGGAGGAAACGACGAGAGGGGAGGGCAAGGTCATTCCTTCGAGCCACATCCAGGTCGTGCAGAACCTGGAAGGAGGAATTATCTCGGAGATTCTCGTGAACGTCGGCGATGTTGTCAAAAAAGGGCAGTTGCTTCTGAGAATCGACGATACCCGTTTTTCTTCCTCATTTCAGGAAAACCGCGCCAAGTATCTGGCCGATCTGGCGAAAGCGGCCAGACTCAATGCGGAGGCCACCGGGACACCTTTCAGGGTTCCCGACGAGGTCATGAGGGAAAAACCCGAAATCGGCGCCCTGGAACAGCAACTTTACAACTCGCGGATGAGCGAAGTTCAATCCAGCATGGGGATAAAAAGGCAGCAGGCCAATCAGCGCAACCTGGAACTGCGGGAGCTGAAGGCAAAGCTGACGGAACTGACGCGAACCTACGCCCTGCTGCAACAGGAATTGAAGATGACCAAGCCCCTGGTTGCCAAGGGGGCGGTTTCGGATGTCGAAATTCTCCGCCTGGAACGGGAGGCCAGCCAGCGGGAAGGAGAAATCGAAGCGCTCAAGCATGAGATTCCCCGGGCACAGTCGAAGTACGAGGAAAGCATGATGGCCATCCGGGAAGCCAATCTCAATTTTTCCAACAAGTCGAAGACGGATTTGACGGAAGTCCAGGCGCAGATCGACGAATCCTCGAGCACATCCGTCGCCCTGAAAGACCGGCTGGACCGTACGTCCGTGCGATCTCCCGTGAACGGCACCGTCAACCGTCTGCTGGTCAATACCGTCGGCGGTGTCGTCCAACCGGGCATGGACATGATCGAGATCGTTCCCCAGGAAGGAACCCTGCTTGTGGAAGCCAAGATCAAACCCTCCGACATCGCTTTTCTACGGCCCGGTCAGCAGGCCAACGTAAAATTTACGGCCTATGACTACACCATTTACGGCAGTCTTGAAGCGGTCCTTGAGCATATCAGTGCCGACAGTATCACCGATGACAAGGGAAACAGCTTTTATCTGGTGCGCCTCCGAACGAAAAAGAGCTCTCTCGGTACCGCCGGCCATCCGTTGCCCATCATTCCCGGCATGGTGACCACCGTTGATATCCTGACAGGCAAAAAGACGATTCTTTCCTATATCCTGAAACCGGTTTTAAAGGCGAAGTCTTCCGCATTGAGAGAAAGGTAAATTTCATGCTCATTCTCCTCGGCAGCCCAAACAGAGCCGTTATTAAACGATGGCAAGGTCTTTTATCCGAAAACAGCCGTTTTGAAAAAGCATCCACCCTGCGGGAGCTGATGGAGCGGTGCACGGACAGGAAATTCGACCTTGCACTCCTCCATCGACTGCTCGTCGATGCAAGGGCTTTTTCCGAATTGCGCAAACAATCCCCCCTGACGAAATTTTTTCTTTTGTCGGACCAACCCAGCACAGAGGAGGGGCTGGCATTTTTAAAACTGGGGATCGTCGGTTACGGCAATACCTACATTTCTCCCGCGCGGCTGGCCGAAGCGGTTCACGTTGTCTCGAACGGGGGCGTGTGGCTGGGCCAGCAGATCATCCAGCATTTGATCCAGGAAACCTATAACCGGGTGAAAGAAACCGTTTCCGAACATGAATCGGAGGACAAAATATCCGGCCTGACCAAAACGGAACGTAAAATCGCCGAACTGGTGGCCAAAGGGCAGTCCAATCTGGAAATCGCCGCCGATCTCAATATTACCGAGCGAACCGTCAAGGCCCATCTGACCTCCGTCTACGAAAAGACCGGGACGGGCAATCGCCTGAACCTGGCCCTGCTGATCAACCGCCTGAGATAACCCTTTCCCGCTCCCCCTATTGTCATCCTGAGCGCAGCGAAGGATCTCTCTTTTCGTACACCCCCGGATTCTTCGTCGCTGCGCTCCTCAGAATGACAAAAAGGGTGGTCCTCAATTGCCATTCCCACTCCCCCCTCTTGTCATCCTGAGCGCAGCGAAGGATCTCTCTTTTCGTACACCCCCGGATTCTTCGTCGCTGCGCTTTAAAAACAAAACCGCCGCCTGAGAATCGCATCTCAAGCGGCGGTCCTGTTCCGTTAATCGATCATGTGCCGTTACTAAGTTCCATCATAATCGATATCCACTTGACCTAACAGCGTGTTCAGTTGATTTTCGGAACCCAAACTGTCGTAGCTGATATTATCGAAAGTGACACTCGCTTTTTCCGCACCGTCGGTCATGATCGACAGCTTTGCATTTCCGCCGTCGTCGCTGACCTCCAGATGGTCCGTTCCGGCGTTATACAGACCGCTGATATCGACTTTATCGCCGGCCGCCTTGTTGTAATCGGTGATATGGTCATGCCCCAGGCTGGCCTTGAAGATATCGGCACCGTCGCCGCCGCTCAAAGTATCGTCACCGGAGCCGCCATCCAGGAAATCATCGCCGTCCCCGCCGGACAATAAATCATTTCCGGCGCCTCCCGTAAGAAGATCATTACCCATTTCCCCATAAAGTTCATCGTTGCCGTTGTTCCCGTCCAGCACATCATCACCGCCAAGGCCGTAAAGAATGTCATTGCCTCCCGAACCCAGGAGAACATTATTACCCGCATCTCCTGAATGGGTATCGTCTCCGTCGGTTCCACTCCATGTTGTGCCGTCCGGGTACAGAGACACATTGATGTATCCGGTCGCCGTATCTCCGTCACCGTCCTCTCCGATAATCTGGTAGGAAAGGTCGATAGGCGTCCCGAAACTGTTCTCTCCGTAGGAGAAGAAGCCGAGCTTGAATTCATCCGTTCCAGCGGCGGCATCCACTTGAATCGCGGTAAAGGCCGTATCCGAGGTGACTTCGTAAGTATATCCCTGCCGGAGACCATTGATTGTAACCGAATAAGGATCGGCGTCGTTTACAGAGATCCCCAGGCCCGCATATTGGTCAGGCGTAATCAACTGGTCTGCGGCATTGTAGATCTTGATGTCAGTCGCGGACAGGACGATCCGTGATTCGTCTGCCGGTGGCGTTCCATAGGTATCGCCATAAAACGTGTTGTCTCCATCGGCGAGAATGGCTGTGATGGTAATATTCGCCGCCGTTCCCGTGACTTTTGTTATTTCCTGTCTCCACGCCTTTGTTTCATTGTGCGTTCCGGAGTATGAAAAAACATCTTTATCCGCCGTAAGACCATTGACAAAGTCGAATCGTATGCCTTCGCCGTATGTAAAGCTATTTCCCGAGGAAATGCCGATTTCAGTATGGTTCGTATTGACAGTATCCCCGGTTTTGGTGGACATCATGACATCTTCCTGTGTGCCGCCGATGTCAATCAGAGCTTTCCAAGCGACATTTCCGCCACCTACGCCGGCGAGGTCTGTCGCCGTGGTTTCCGTCCCGTTTGAAATGATGCCGTTAGAATGGACGACATACGAGTTTGTCAGCGGGTTGATGTCGATCGTAAAGCCGACGGTACCGTTCTGCCCTGTCTTGGCTTCCAGGAAAGTTTTGTCCGTTCCTCCGTTTCCATAATAAAGATAGAGTTGTGCCCCATTGAAATAGAGATCATGACCGGCCAAATCGGTTGCTGCCATTCCATTAACGAAGCCGGGTATGTTGAATTCCACGGTTTTGATTCCGTCCGCCCCGGCAATGAAGTTAAGACTTTCCTGGATGTCCGGAACGGTAGCCAAATCTTCGACGTGCGCCGTCTCCGGATAAAGAACCAAGGGGGAGTCGTCATCGATAGTCAAGGACAACGAATCCGTCGCCGTATCGCCGTCTCCGTCGACCACTACGTAACCCAGGTTGAGAGTGATATCGTCCTCCGTGCCTGCCGCCGGGTGCATCAAAGGTTTTAGCAGATTAACCGTATAATCTCCTGTGGAAGGGGTTACGATCACCGTCATGAGCGTACCGCGTGCCGATGAAATGGTCAGTGTATTCGTGGCGGCACTCCAAACGGAGGTGACCGTTTCCGTACCGAGGGTGGTGGGGCCGCTCATGGTAATCGAGGCCAAACCGTCCGCTCCGGCGTTATAACCCAGGTTCCCTCCCGTGCCGGTCAGTATGCCGGCGGCATCGTCCAAGCCACCTGCAACACCGCCTGCCAGGCCTTCGTCATCCAATACATGGGGATCGGTTATCGCCGAAGCCGTCGGGATATCGTCCTTCACCTGGAGGGCCAGGGCGACCGTCGCCGGATCGCCGTCCTTGTCCGCACCGGTGAACGTCACCGTGCCCAGGGTGTCAAACTGCTCGCCCGTTCCGGAAATCAGCATGTTGTCCAGCAGGGTGAACGTGTAGGTCCCGTCGCTGTTCACCAGCAACGATGCCGCCGCACCCTCCGCCGTCGTGCCCAGGTAGGCTCCGGCCTGGCTCCAGTACACCGTGACCGAACCGTCCGCGGGAACGGACACCGCGGCATTCGAACCCACCTGAACCTGAGTCAGGCCGCCAAACCCGTCGGCCCCCCAGTTG
>Ga0228535_1000274_pt1:152500-166597 | contig 166597 bp, 157 predicted proteins | sample SJ1metagenome_FD_168457 | JGI IMG/M metagenome (GOLD analysis project Ga0228535, IMG submission 168457) | Enriched culture of PCE-dechlorinating microbial communities from Ithaca, New York, USA - SJ1 | ecosystem: Engineered > Modeled > Simulated communities (microbial... >... | reverse complement strand
AAGGCCTATTTTTAATATATGATGAATATTCAATTGTACTTTTATCAGGGAAATTTAAATAATCGTTTGTGTGTGAAATTAAAGTCAAATAACTGGTGAATTTTCGCACTAGATCAGACACCCTGTTGATAAAAATGATTTTGTAATGAATCATGGATTTCAATGTCCAGATTGTAAAACACTTATCAGTTATAATGATGAATTATTCATCAATTTTTTTAAATCCAATTTAGTTAATTGTGTCTATTGCCAAAAACAATTAAATATCTGGAAAATATTCAAGGATTTTGTAAATCATAGTGTTTTTGGAGAACATTATACTCTTCTCGGATGTAGATATAGATTTAAAGAAATAAATATAAATCCACTTGAAAAATTTACATTAGACCTCACTGAAGAAGTCGGAGATGGATATCTTTTATTTATTAATTATAATTCTTATTTTGGGGGTGTATTTCCAGCAGAATTTATTAAAATAATTCCTCCGTCCTCCATTCTTCCCAAAAGAATTGAATTATATGGGTGCATACCGGATAAAGATAAACCTGTCACAGAAACTCGAGTAAGGATTTTTTACTGTTATGCACCATCACAGGTTATAGATGATTTAAGCATGCGACTAATTTTAGATGCTTTCCAGAAATATTATGAGAATAATTATAGACATATGGTAATTTCTGCGTCTACGGCAGTTGAAATTGCACAACATAATTTTTTTTCAAAAATATTAAAAACTGACAGAGTTTCTGATGATAAAATTAAGACGTTCCTTAAAGATAATGCAACTTTTTCTTCTCAACTAAAGGTTCTTCTCCCTACTTTAGCTGACAAAATGAAATTTCCAATGTTAAATGAACAAATTAAAAATGATCTAATTAACCTTAGAAAAGATAGGGATTATTTAGTGCATAAAGGTGAACTCAAAAAAGATTGGGATGTAGATAAAATAAAAAATGAACTTATATCCTCACTATTCGCCATTAAATATTATAAATTAGTATTAGACGGAGTTTAAAGAGATATTAATCCCAAAATTAACGAACACCAACAAAAAAGGAAATAATTAATGGAAATACTCACTATTGATATCCTTAGATTTAGAACAAATCAGGGAACTGCAAATCTTGTCGTGGAGATGAAAAAGGAAATAAAAGAGTTAATAGGTGAGGCTTGAAGGGCTTATTTATTTTTTTGATTGAGAATATTTAATTATTTATGTATTTTTGAATTTCGTTCCTGTATATTTTTTAATAGTAATTGCGCTGCTTCTTCATAAGTTTTATCACATTTTATACTGTTACAGATTAAACAAGACGTTTTAAGATTATCTTTAGTGTTTTTCCCACCTTTACTTTGAGGAATATAATGATCCAATGTAGCACTTTCCGGAGTGACTTTATCACCACAATACTGGCAAACCCAGTCATCTCGTTGGAATATTTCTTTTCTTTTTTCAGGGTCTGTGAAATAGTCAGCATCTGAATTTTGGGTTGATGGTCTAGTTATTTTATCAAATACTAATGGAATGTCCTTTGGCAAGTTAACAGTGTACATAGTTCCTTTGCTGGTTATATCATTAACTTTAATGCATCCTTTTTCCTCAAGGATGTTTAAATATTTGGACACGTGGGCATAGCTTGATTTTTCCCCTCTTGCTCCTCTTCCAAATTCTGCTGCTATAGTTCTTTTACCAACTTGTATTTCACCATTTCCATTTTTTAAAAAAGAATTTCTAAATAAATAGAGATATAGTGCAGTCTCATAAGGCGTCAATTCGGGCATTAAATAATCAACCAGTTGACAAATAATAATAGATAAGTCTTCTTCCATGCGCCTTCCTCATCTAGAATTTATTAATAATGATATTAATTTTTGTTTATTTAAAATTAATAAAACCCCAATCTCAAAACTCCTTCTAATCATTTTATTCTCCGAATAAAATACAAACAAAAACTTACCCTGCCCCTAACAATTTATTCATTCTCTAACAAAATTCTGATGGAAAATCCTCAAGTATTAACTTATCTTACTAATTTTCCTTTTGATATCCTAAAAAACACGCCGTTTTACCCAAAATCTTTATATAATCATGAGTGACAATTAATGATAATTATAAATAATTATAAATAAGGGTAAATCATAACTACCTTTCGGATAATAAATAATAATTGAAAATTAATTGAAAAATAGAAATAACATTCAAGTATTTATGTACTAAATTACGGTGGTCCAATGCTTACATCAGTTCAGAAGGAAATACTACAGAGTCTCATAAATTTATACCGCAACTCAGAAGGAATGTCCGTTAAAGGGGAAGAAATAGCTGAGTTGATGAACCGTAACCCTGGAACCATCCGTAATCAGATGCAATCCCTCCGGAGCTTGGGCCTGGTCAAAGGAGTCCCCGGACCCCGCGGAGGTTACAAACCAACCATCAAGGCATACCACACCCTAAACATCCAGGACACCGACAAAAAGAGTCTGGTGCCCATATATAAAGACGGAGAACCAGTTAGGGATATTTCAGTGGCCAAAATAGAATTCACCAGTATCCCCCACCCCGGGGAATGTGAAGCAGCCATCAAGGCCGTGGGAAACATTAAAACCCTGGATCTGGGTGATAAGATACGGGTAGGTCCCACACCAGTAAACAAACTGGTAGTGGATGGAGTGGTAGTAGGCCGGGATGACATGGACAACATACTCCTCCTGGACACCACTGGAATCCGCAGTATCCCCAAAAGAAGGGTAATGGATGTAGCCACACCCAACCTCATAACCCTGGACGGATTAACCACCATCCGAGACGCTGCCCGGGTTTTATCCACCAACAGCATAGAAGGCGCCCCAGTAATGGATGACGGGGAAGTCATGGGAATGGTAACCCTCTCTGACATCAGCCGAGCCCTGGCTGAGGCACGGGAAGATATGAAAGTAGTGGATATAATGACCAAAAACGCCATCACCGTGGACGAAGACGTGGTCATTGCCGACGCCATTGAACTCATGAACAAAAAACACATCGGCCGTTTAATTGTGGTGGACAAGGCAGGAAAGGCACAGGGCATTGTAACCCGTACTGACCTCCTGGATAAAATCGCCGGATTAAAATAACCAAACAAAATAAACTCTTTTTCCCTTAAATCAACTAATTATTCAATTATTTTCAGCACTGATTAATCATTATAGATCGCGGGGTGATTCCCACCAATATAGATGGGGAACTGATCCTTCCATAACCTAATTTTTAAATTTGTAGGTAATGCTCATACCTAACCCAATTTTTAAATAAATCATTAAATAAACCAAAACCCAAACTATATTTTTCAAGGATTCTCATCAAGGATTTCCTTTTCTAAAGATCCACAGGATCTTTACATATCACTACCGATCTTTTTAGATCTCTTTATAACTTCATGAATCTACTTTGATCCAGTAATAACTTAACAGGAAGTATTATAAATCAACAGGAAGTGCAGAATTGAAGATTAATCATATGAAAATAGACCCTGGAATGACCACCCTGCAATTAATTGAGGAAATGGGTAAAAGTGGGGTTCTAGGGGCTGGCCGAATGTACAGGGCCACCGAACTCCTGGCAGAAGTAATAAGTGACGAGGAAACCACGGTTTTCCTGAGCATTGCCGGGCCCATGGTCCCCGGAGGCCTCCGGAAGATCATCCGGGACTTGATAGCAGATGGCCACGTGGACGTGGTTATAACCAGTGGAGCCAACCTCACCCACGATCTTTTGGAAACATTTGGTGGTTCACACTACCGGGAACACGATGAAACTGATGAAGAACTCTGCCAGATGGGCATGGGCCGTATCGGTGATGTTTACACCAAAGCCCAGGACTTCGAGGTCTTCGAAAAGAAAATAAGCACCCTCCTGGAGGAAATTGCCCAAAAAAACAATCAACTCAATATCCGGGAGTTCATAACCGAGATAGGAAACTCTATCCAGGACCCGGAATCCATAATCTGCACTGCCGCAGAAAAAAATGTCCCCATCTATGCACCCGGCCTCATTGACAGCATGCTGGGCCTGCAACTGTGGATGTTCACCCAGGAAAACCAACTAACCCTGGATGCACCCGGAGACATGCACGAATTATCAGACATAGTCTACAGTTCAAAAAAGGTGGCCACCGTGATCCTGGGGGGAGGACTCCCCAAACACTACGCCCTGGCCTCCAACATCTTAACCGGTGGAGTAGATGCTGCTATACAGGTGACCCTGGACCGCAGTGAAGCCGGCAGCCTGGGAGGAGCACCCCTGGAAGAGGCCAAATCATGGGCCAAGGCCAAATGCGGATCCAAACTGGTGACCGTAATTGGAGATGCCACCATAATATTCCCCCTCATGGTGGCCGGAGCCCGGGAAAAACTAGATAAATAGAATAGATTAAAAAAATAACTTTAAGGAGTCTTAATAATCATGATTTTAGAGGCAGTACTCTACGCATTATCCGGATTTTTCATGAAATTCTCGGATGATGCCCTGGACATGGAGAACAACACCCGGCTGGGCATCATTGGTGGGTTAATATGTGTGGCGGCCATAGGATACCTCTCGGTGAACTTCGCTGATGCAGCCACCATCTTCCTGGCCATACTGCTGGGAACCCTCCTGGCCGGTAAAGTGGACAAACTGGGCCACCTGGTCACTCTAGCAATTTTTGTGGGAATTCTATTCATATTTGGCATACCCGAAATAGGGCTAGCCGCACTCATCATCTGCACAGCTGCAGCCTGGCTGGACGAGGTGGGGAATGACCGGGAAAGTCTAAAAGGAGTAAAAATAGTAGAAACCTTCTTCCAGTACCGTTGCGTCCTCAAAATAGCAGTTATGGTGCTGGCGGTAGGGGGAGGATTGCAGATGATCTACCCCTATTTCCAGATCCCGGGAGTGAACCTTTTCCAGCCAGTAACCTTCCTTTATTTCATACTTTTCGATGTGGCCTATGAAATGGCTGGTCTAAAATTCAATAGAATCTATGATGGACTCAAGGGACTCTACCGGGTCCGGGGCTAGGTATATGCTCCGGCCAATAATCAGTGCATCAGCAAATTTCAGGGTATCCTTGGGGTCTCCTCCCTGAGTACCCACACCCGGGGATATGAGGAATGAATCCTTCCCAATGATACTTCTTATTTTTTCCAGACGGTCCAGGCGAGTGGAAGGACCAACATAGTTTTGGATACCCATCTCCACTCCCATACGGGCTATGTCCATGGAAACTGGCTGCAGGAACTGGGATGCACCGGGATGTGACATTTCTGTCAGGAGGAAGACCTCCTTTCCCTGTTTTTCAGCAGATTCCACACAACTGGCCACACTATCCGGCCCCACAAAGCCGTGCACAATAAGGGCATCGGCACCAGCCTGGAAAGTCACATCGGCGATCTTCTGGTTGGTAGCCGGTATATCCGCCACCTTAAAGTCAGTGATGATCTTACACTGGTATTCTTCTTTCACCTGGGTTACCGCTTCCAGACCCTCGGCTAAAACCAGGGGATAACCAATTTTAATGGTGTCCAGGTAGTCACTAATTTCATCCAGTAATTCCCTGGCCTGGTCCATGCTGAGGACATCCAGAGCCAGTATTATCTTGTTTTTAACCTCCATGGAGGTAGTATGTACCTAGTTATTAAATTACTTTTGTACAGATCAGGACCTCCCTGAGTAAAACCTAAACAGTAGTAAAACCTAAATCTTGGAAGGTTATAATTGGTAGTAAGTACCAGCTCCAAAAAGGGGCCTACTCAGCTTCGTTATACTGACATGAGTGTGAGTTTTTCCACATCATTGTCCCTTTTTGAGTGTATGCATCTATCCCAATTACACTACTCCCTATAGAATTTAGTCAAAAAAGGCCAGAAATTTAACATACCTTTATAAGCATCCAGTTCTATAGTAAAGTCAGCCATTTCTAATGGCAAATTTGGAAGTGAATAAATGTTCGGAAATGATTACGGAAGAGATGAAAGGGAAAATTCCTCCCCTATTAACGAAGGGGAAGAATACGATGTTAAAATTGAAGATTTAGGTAGAGATGGTGACGGCATTACTCGTATAGAAGGGTTTGTTGTTTTCGTTTCAGGAGCTAAAGTTGGAGATGAAGTTAAAATCAAAGTGAACTCCGTCAGGAGAAACTTCGGTTTTGCAGAAATTGTAGAATAAAAACTAGAAATTCTTGAAGCGGAATAAAATCAATTTTATTAAGTTTTTTAAGAATTCATGAATTTTTTAGCCATTTAGGCAAATTATTTGGAAGTGAATATAAAATGTTTGGAAGTAGTTACGGAAGAGATGAAAGGGAAAATTCTGCCCCTATTAACGAAGGGGAAGAATACGATGTTAAAATTGAAGATTTAGGTAGAGATGGCGACGGCATTACCCGTATTGAAGGGTTTGTTGTCTTTGTTTCTGGAGCTAAAGTCGGTGACGAAGTTAAAATCAGAATCAACTCCGTCCGCAGGAACTTTGGTTTCGCTGAAGTAGTAGAATAAGGTAATTACCTTTTTCAAAGTAATCTTCAAATATTAAGGAATAAAATCTGATTTTATTCCTTTCTGACTATTTTTTTTAAATTCCCTTAAATTTATCCCTATTCAAGTTTACCTACTAGTTTTTGCTTTAGGTTGTTAGATTAATTCTCTTAGGTTTTGTTTAGTTTTAAGCTCGTTTTATTTGATTTGTTTTTAGTATTAACTTGTTAAGTTTGTTTTTAGTTGTCAGGTTGTTTTTTATGGGTTGTTTTTAGCTGTTTAGGTTGTTTAGGTTGTTTAGGTTGTTTAGGTTGTTTTGTTTTAGTTTAGTTTCCGTTATCCCATTGTTTCCTAGCTTGATTGCTTTGGTCAGATTATGGGTTTTGCGAGGAGTGAAACTCCCCATAGTATTAGGGGGAATGTTAGTCCCGGAGATTTATCCTGGAATTATTACTTTTGACAGCCATAGATATTTAATCTGCATAATAACGTATTAATTTCAATGGATGGTTATTTATGGTACTGTAGAATTAATTGGGGACAAATTGGGAGAGATTTGGGCATATCCATTTAAGTGATAAAGGGGTATGTAGTTAGTGTGTGGTGTTTTCTTATAACACCCCCCGCCCCCCCCCCCCCCCTTCATATTTTTAGTGGAGAGGTTTGCTATTCAGCCATATTTTTTTAGTTAAAACCTTTCCTTTTTTAATTTCTAACCTCTAGTCGTTAATTCAAACCCACTTTTTAATTTCTAACCTCTGCTCTTTAATTCAGGTTATTTTAATTGAGGGTATCTTTTTTTCAATTCATGATTCTTTTTTTCAATTCAAAACCTTTCCTAAAATCATTTTAATTTTAACCTTTCTGGAAGGATTATCCTTGACGATTTTTTCACGTTTGATGATGGAATTTATCAAATTGTCTCAAGTTGGGTGATTTTTTTGGGGTGGATTTTTCTACCCTTTTAAGGTAATTTTTACCACCCCACAAAAATCAAGTTTTCCTGATTTTTTTTAAACTAAAAGTGAAAACTTTATAAAGGGCTTATTCTAAATGTGATATTACTGGAAATTTAATGGAATTTACTCGTGTGTTGTGTCATGTTTAAATTGTAAAAAATTATGGAAGGAGGATTTAAATGCATATTATGGAAGGTTTTCTGCCCTGGCAGTGGTGCCTGGTATGGTATATAATATCCATTCCAGTGGTAGCTTACGGTGTTATACAGATCAAAAAGATAACCGATGAAAATCCGGAATCAAAGCCATTACTGGCAGTATCCGGTGCATTTATGTTTGTTTTGTCATCCTTGAAACTACCTTCGGTAACTGGTAGTTGCTCCCATCCCACCGGGTCTGGTCTGGGTGCGGTGCTCTTTGGCCCGGCAGTGGCCAGTGTAATGGCTGCCATAGTCCTGGTGTTCCAGGCATTGCTCCTGGCCCACGGTGGACTGACCACCCTGGGGGCCAACATATTCTCCATGGGAATTGTGGGGCCGGTGGTAGCCTGGCTCATATACAAAGGTGTTAAAAATGCAGGGGGATCTCCCCTCCTGGGGATCTTCCTGGCCGCAGCCTTAGCTGACCTTTTAACCTATGTCACCACGGCCCTGCAGTTGTCCCTGGCATTCCCGGTACCCACCTTCACGGTGGCCTTCACCAACTTCATGTGGATATTCGCCGTCACCCAGATACCCCTGGCCATTGCCGAAGGACTCCTGACCGTGGTGATATTTGATTACATCATGAAACTGCGACCGGACATCCTGGAAACCCTGAAGGTCATTGGCCCCAGGGTGAAAGAGAAAGTCAAAGGAGTGGTGTAAATGGATAGCAAGTACTACATCGTCATACTGGCCATTGTGGCGGTAATTGCCATCCTCCCCCTGGCCATGTACAGTGGCCTGGGTGAAGAAGAGGGCTACTTCGGTGGAGCCGATGATGCAGCAGGCACAGCTATCGAGGAAACAGGATACGAACCTTGGTTCAGCTCCATCTGGGAACCACCAAGTGGTGAGATTGCCAGTCTGTTATTTGCCATTCAAGCAGCCATTGGAGCCATAATAATTGGTTACATATTGGGATATTTCCATGGGCAAGCCAATGAACGTAAGAAAATGGAAAAAGAAGGTGAAAAATAGGTCCAAAAACCTATTAATTAAGGAAAAAGGGGAGGTACCATTAAGGTATGGTTGAATTTAAATAAAGTAAAGTATAAGTAAAGTAAAATTGATAATATCTAAAGTAAAGTAGGATGGGATCAGATGCATTCAATGTTTGAAAATACTCTGGATAACTACGCACACTCCAATGGCCTTAGGGAGACAAACACTCTCTTTAAAGTCATATTTGCGATTGCCACCATGCTGGTGAGTCTTGCATCCACATCCCCCATAGTACCCCTACTTATAACTTTAGTAATTTCCTTTTTACTCATTTTCCAGGCAAAAATCCCCTGGAAGTTCTACCTGAAATTCTTAGCAGTTCCCTTCTTTTTCGGATTCCTGACCTTCATTTTCATGGCCCTGTTCTTTGGAGTAGGGGCCCATATACTGGATCTGGGAATATTCAACCTGGCCGTAACTCAAGATGGTTTCAATCGGGGATTGCTCCTTTTCTCCAGGGTACTGGGTGGTTTCACCTGCATGGCCTTCTTAGCCCTGACCATTCCCATGACCGAACTTTTCAGTGAATTAGAACGTTTCAAAATACCCCAAATAGTCGTGGAACTGGCCATGCTCATGTATCGCTACATCTTCCTGTTTTTAGATGAAGGCATTAACATGTACCATGCCCAGGAGACACGTTTAGGGTATTCCTCCCTGAAAAAATCCTTTAAATCCATGGGCATGCTGGGCAGTAACCTGTTCATTAGAACCTGGATTAAAGGTGAACAGGCCCACATTGCCATGGAATCACGATGCTACGATGGTTCCATAAAAACCATGAAAGAACCGGAAAGTATGAGAACTATAGGGGCCCGAAACCTGGTGTTACTAACACTCTTTGAGGTAGGTCTGGTTATTGGCCTGTACTTCACTGGAAACTTCACCCTATTCTAATTAAATTTATAATAAGCATTTATTGTTTTTAAAGCAAAAGCAGGAGTGCAATTTAGCATTTAAATGCATTTTTAAATCTACAGAAACCTTTTTATTTAATTACCCTAATTGAACCATTATGGAAAATAAATTCAGGGTAAAGATCATTTTTTATATCATTTGAACTTAGTTTAATTAGAATATTATTTGTGGGGAAATAGAAACTTTTACACGGGTATAATATGAATGTTTTAGAAACTAAGAATGTTAGTTACCGGTACCCCGATGGTACACCAGCCCTGGAGGATGTAAACTTCAGTGCAGCCCAGGGAAAAATGGTGGCCCTGCTGGGTCCCAACGGGGCAGGAAAATCCACCCTATTTTTACATTTTAATGGAATCCTCCGACCATCTGCAGGCACAGTTATGGTGGAAAATGTCCCACTCACCTATGATAAGAAATCCATAATGAAAGTGAGGCAGAAAGTAGGAATCGTATTCCAGAACCCGGATGATCAGCTCTTTGCCCCCACTGTGGAAGAAGACGTGGCTTTCGGACCACTGAACGTGGGTTTGGACCAGGATGAAGTGGAAAGAAGGGTGGCCGAATCCTTGGAAAGGGTGGGAATGGCTGGATTTGAGAAAAAACCCCCACATCACCTCAGTGGAGGTCAGAAGAAACGGGTGGCCATAGCAGGTATACTGGCCATGAGTCCGGAGATAATGGTGCTGGATGAGCCCACCAGTGGCCTGGATCCCAAGGGAGCCTCCCGGATCCTGCACCTCCTGCACAAGCTCAACCAGGAAGGAATGACCATTGTCATATCCACCCATGATGTGGATCTGGTGCCCCTCTACGCATCCCAGGTTTACATCATCAGCGAGGGCCATATAATTAAGGAGGGAACACCACAGGATGTGTTTAGTGATGAGGAAACCATTAGAAACGCCAACCTGAGATTACCCCGGATTGCCCACCTCATGGAAATACTACAAAAAAAGGATGAACTTCCCTTTGAAAAACCATACCCCCTGACCATTGGAGAGGCCCGGAAAAAGCTCTTAAAAGAATTCGATGAATGAGATTTTTAACCTTATTTTATCCACTTTTCAATGAGGTGTAACATCATGGGAAAAACACAAGTGGCAGTGGCAGAATGCCATTCTTATTCTGTACCTGAAGTTCAAGAGGCCACCAAAACCTGTTTAGATTCACTGGGCGGTTTAAAACGATTTATCAAACCAGGAGACAGGGTACTGCTTAAACCAAACCTGCTCCAGGCCCAACCCCCTGAAGAGTACATTACCACTCACCCCGTCCTGGTGGAGGCGGTCATCAACCTGGTGAAGGATGCTGGTGGAATACCTCAAGTAGGGGACAGTCCCGGTGGCTTTGACCGGAACATAGAAAAGTATTGGAGGGTAACCGGCCTTATGGAAGTTTGCCAGAGACTGGATGTGGAACTGGTCAACTTTGAAACCAGTGGAAGCTACTCTAAGCAGAGAAATGGCCAAAAGTACCACATAGCCCGCCCAGTACTGGACGCGGATCTGGTTATTAACCTGCCCAAGATCAAAACCCACGGCCTCACCACTTTCACCGGTGCCATCAAGAACCTTTATGGAACCATCCCTGGATTTACCAAGGTCGAATACCATAAGCAGGCACCCCAACCCTTACAATTTGCAGAAAAAGTGGTCGATATCTATGCCTTAAACCAGCCCTGCCTCCATATTGTGGATGGAGTGGTGGGGATGGAAGGTGCCGGTCCATCCGCAGGCAAACCCCGTAAACTCGGCATGATCCTGGTAGCTGTGGATGGTGTGGCCCTGGACAGTGTTATTACCCGTGCACTGGGGCGCGACCCCCTGAAAATACCCACGACCCGCATTGCCTACCAGCAGGGTCTGGGAGAAGCAGATACTGATAGAATAGAAGTTCAGGGAAATATCCCCCATATAGACAATTTTAAATGGCCTCCTAAATTGTCTTCAACTCTGGAGGTCATCCCGGCTCCAATTGCCCGGGGTATTATGAAACTGTGGTGGACCCGGCCAGTCATTGATCCTGAAAAATGCAACCAGTGCCGGAAGTGCCAGAAAAGCTGCCCCACACAGGCCCTTAAAAGACCGGAAAAGGTGGAAAAGGACTGCACCACCTATCAACCTGAATTTTACTACGATGATTGTATAAACTGTCTGTGCTGTATGGAGATGTGCCCCCGGAAGGCAATCTACCATAAACAGAGTCTCCTGCACAGGTTAACTTCCCTATTCTCTAAGTCGTAGTGGTGGCGAGAAGTAAAAGAAATTTCACGCTTTTATCCTGGATCTGACCCTATTACACCTTTTTCAGGGTTTTGGTCCTATTCTGTCTTTCTGGATTTGGCAGTATTCTGTCTCTTTTATTCTGGATTTGGTCCTGTTTCATCTTTCTTATCTAAATCTAGCTTACTTATTGATGATGTAGGCTAGGGCAAAGAGGAGAAGTCCGTTGATAATCAGGATTACCGGTACTAACGTGTTCGGGATCATACCCGGCATGATCATGGATAGACCAAAGGCAATGGCCACCAGGTTCAGCAGGGTCTGGGTTACCATAAATTTCTTAACTGTGGAGGAAGGGGGGTCTGTTTCAGGGTCATGTTTTTTCCTTCCCCTGATTATGGGGACAAAGCGCATAGTGAGTAATATAACCCCTCCCAGGATGTTCAGAGCTCCTATGAGTATTTGGAGCACTCCCGTTAGAATACCGGGAACAATACAGGAGAAAATCCCCAGGGTGGCGAACACAATCCCCACTATGATTATTATCACCGAGCGCTTGAACTGGCCCAGGGGTGTTTCCCCCAGTGTGGTCATCTGGAGGGCCAGGATAACCGTTAAAAGACCTAACTCCCCGTCTGAAGAAAAGGGCAGAGTACCCTGATTAATGGGGAACAGAAGGCATCCCAGGAGGAATAGAAGAACACCGATCATGATCACCACGGCCGGTGATAAGGATAGGGATACACTCTGTAATGATTTAAATAACCCACCCTTTTCTTTAGAAATTGATTTTAAATTTTCAGGGGGATAAGACCGGGCCACCTTTTGAATGCACCAGGCCAGGTAAAATATACTGATCCCATAGATTAACAGAAACAGGGCAGTTTGGAAATTGCTGGTTATACCGGGGATGAGGGTTATCAGTCCCAAAACAATGGTTATAACGTAAACCACACCACAGGCAACGGTTAGATGCTGCAGTACTCCCGGAATTTTTATCCAGGTCCTGGCCTTCCCTTCAAAGAACAACAACTGTAAAAGGAGGGATATTCCCCCGGCAAAGAGCAGTATTCCCACCAGGATCCGGACCATTTCAGTCAGTTGTCCCGGGATGAAACAGGCCACCATTCCCACTATTGCCGTGATTATACCGATTAAGACCAGTACCCAGGAACGGCGAAGATCACCAAAGGGGGTCTTGCCCATGGTAATAACCTGGAAGGAAACAATAACCAGGAAGAGTCCGTAGGTACTGTCCGGTGTGTAAGGCAGTTCCCCAGTACTTATTTTAAAAAGGAGGAGGCCGAAGAGGAACATGAAAACCCCCAGGATCAGTAGGATAACTACCTCCAGGGAGAGGTCCGATTCCTCCCTTATTTTAATATAATCATGGGTTTCCCTTTTAATATTCAAAGAAACATTCCCCCTTAAATGGGTAACATTTCACGTTAATAATAGTTTCCACCCTTTTCATAGGCTTCCCTGCGATCTCGTGCCATCTGCAGCATTACCTCTTCCACTTCCTCATTTTGCTGACAGTACAATTTCCACTGTTTGGTGTAAGGCTCTTCGGGAACCACTATGATCCCCTTGTACTCTGAGACACGGTCAAGGATGATCTGGGCTGCTTTATCCACGGGATAAGCATCATCCGGTATTTTAATTTCATCATGGGTGGTGCCATCTATTGATTTTTGGAAGATGGGAGTGGCAATGTTGGCCGGGCAGATGGTGGAAAAGTGCAGCCCCTTTTCTGCATACTCGTATCTTAAACATTCGGTCATCCGGTGACACCGAACTTGGTAAGGGAGTAGAGTGCCTGGAATGGTGGTGGTAGCAGACCGGCAATGGCGCTGGTGTTAATGATATGTCCGGAGCCCTGTTTTAGCATGATGGGCACTGCAGTGTGCACACCGTAAATAACACTCCACAGATTAACATCTATTATGTTTTTCCAGTCTTCCATGGTAGCGGTTTCAAACTGCAGAGTTCCACCCACCCCGGCATTGTTAAATAATAAATCCAACCTACCAGTTTCGGCTACAGTATTATTAATAGCATTTTCCACCTGTTCCTGGACAGTAACATCGACAATTATGGTGTGCACACGATCCTTGAACTTGGAAAGTTTTTGGGCGGCTTTGAAACTTTATCCGGGTTACGTCCAGCCATGTAAACAATGGCTCCTCTTTTCAGGAGTTCTTCACTCACTGTGTATCCAATACCCGAATTTGCACCAGTCACAATACAGATCTTGTCCTTATAATACTCGGGATTACTCATGACATTACCTCC
>Ga0228535_1000274_pt1:97500-147500 | contig 166597 bp, 157 predicted proteins | sample SJ1metagenome_FD_168457 | JGI IMG/M metagenome (GOLD analysis project Ga0228535, IMG submission 168457) | Enriched culture of PCE-dechlorinating microbial communities from Ithaca, New York, USA - SJ1 | ecosystem: Engineered > Modeled > Simulated communities (microbial... >... | reverse complement strand
GTGTACTCACCCGACCGGAGTTAATTGAAGTTCAAAAACCTGCAGATTACCTTGATAAGATTGAAGTGGGATATGATGGTTTAATCGTGGAGAGAGGTATTTACCGTGGTCTTCTATTACCCCAGGTACCCCTGGAATGGAACTGGGATATTGAAGACTTTCTGGCCAACACCTGTATGAAAGCAGGGTTAAGTCCGGATTGCTGGTTACAGGAAGGAGTGAAAATATACAGTTTCCATTCCCAGATATTTTCGGAGAGTTAATTGGGAAATTTCACTCTAATGAATTTCCTTTTTTAAACCACAATGAATTTCCTTTTTTAAACCACAATGAATTTCCTTTTTTTTAACATTATTAAAAATTTAACATTATTAAAAACAGAAAGTATATCTGTCAGGCCTAATCATTATTTAACAAGGAATACTTTTTTTAGGAAGATAATCCCAGTACTATAAGTGAATAGTTGTAAGTTATTCCCCACTGATTATTTTAAGAATATTTCAGTGAATAATGATTATGTGAATGATAATTATCCATATTCTGAGTTCAAATACTTTAAAAATGATTTGGACTTGTAAAATAATTCAAATTCTTTAAAGAATTAATTCAGAATTAATTCAGTATAATAGATGTAATATAAATTGAAAAAAATGTGATTTTAATGTTTTTACCCAACATACCCACCCCGGATGAAGTGCTTGACAAGGGATTCAGCCGGGCTAAGAAAGCCGCGGCCAAGGTTCGCACCTCCAAAATTCACCGGCAGCACAAATCAAAGAGAATAGAGGAAGTAAGAATTCAAACTGCCTGCCAGGTCATCAGAGACACCTTTGAAGAGATACTGGAGAAAACACCCCATGTAGAGGAACTCCCTATGTTCTACCAGGATTACATAGATGTGGCGGTGGGAGTTGATGATCTTAAAAGATGTCTGGGAGCGTTGAACTGGGCCAACGGAGTTTTAGAAAAATTACAAAACCAGTATACTCATAAAGTAAGAAGATCACCCCCTGAAAGTGCAGCACAGGTTAGAAAAGCAGCTTTCGGTAGGATAGCCTCAGTGGTTAACCGTATCGGGGATGAACTCGACTTTTTAAACTACGCCAAGCAGAAACTGCGTAACATACCTACTGTGGACACCGAGGCCACCACCGCAGTTATTGCTGGTTTCCCCAATGTGGGTAAGTCCACCCTCATGCGCAGGATAACCAATGCTGAACCCGAAGTGGCGGACTACCCATTCACCACCAAGGGAATCCAGATCGGACACTTTGAAAGGCGTTGGCAGAACTATCAGATCATTGACACTCCTGGGCTTCTGGACCGCCCGGTGGAGGATATGAACCAGATTGAACTCAATGCCATGGTTGCCCTGGAACACCTGGCAGATCTTATCTTATTTGTATTTGACCCGTCCCAAACTTCGGGATTCCCTGTGGAAAACCAGGTAAACCTTTACTGGGAGATAAGGAAGATATTCAGAAACACACCGGTTTTCCCGCTTTTCAATAAAATGGATCTGGCGGATGATGAAGAAAAGATTAAGTACATTGAACAACACATTACTACCGAGGATAAACCCTTGATGGTCGCTGCATCTGAAGGCAAAGGAATAGCAGAGATAATCGCAAAATTAGAGGAATTTAACCGGGAAGAAATGAGAAATAGGGGAGACTAATCTTCTTTGGGACGTTTTTTCTCTAAGTGGGTTGAATCCTTAATAGTGGAATAATCTCCCTGGATTTGGATAATTATTGAAGTTATGTGAGGGATTTCTATGGACGAGAAAAAAACAAGACTGGAATCCAAAGGCCAAGAAAAAGGAGTTAAAGCCAAAGCTGCCGAGGTTAAAGACACTGTTTCAGAGAAAGGGGAAGAGGTTAAAGCTAAAGCTGCTGAGGTTAAAGATACTGTTTCTGATAAGGGGGAAGAAGTTAAAATCAAAGCTACTGAAGCTAAGGATACGGTTTCTGATAGAAGTAAAGAAATCAAAGAAAATGCCACGGTTAAAACTGAAGAACTACGTACCACTGCCGAAAAAGTGGTTAACGATGTACTGAAAACCATTCGTGAGAAACAGGAAGATCTGGGCAAAACCATCAATGACTACACTGCACCCAACACTCCCTATGTGGATCTCGTGGACACCCCCACTGAATTTATTCTCATAGCTGACCTTCCGGGAGTGGGTAAGGAAGATTTATCCGTGGATGTGACCCAGGAATCAGTGACCATCACTGCTACCTTCCCTGCAGCCATGGAGGGGGAAGATATAAACTACATAAAAAGGGAAAGGGGTCATGGAGAAGTTACCCGTACCCTGAAATTACCGGAAGAGATCAAAATTAAAGAGGCCAGTGCCAATTTTGAAGAATCAGCCCTGACCATAAAACTTCCCAAAATACTTCCTGAAACCCAAAAATTAGAAATCAACTAAAATCTGGGAATAATCCCAGATACATCTATTTTTTTATCTAAATTCCTTAAATTAAGGTTTAATCATTATTTTCAGACTCATAACTTTTTTTAAATGCCGTAAATTCTAAATTCACAAAAAACTAAATTAACAAAAAATTAGCTCTTATTTTTTCAGGGAAATCCTGATTAATTATCAAAAATTAATTATCAAAAATATTTATCTAAAGGGTGGGGTATTGATTTAAGGAAAAATTAGAGGGAAATAAAGAATTAATACCTAACCTTCCCAATGTGCCGGGTGCTTCCGGGATCTTCCTGGTTGAAATGGGCCAGGTAATAAACAAACCATTCCAGAGGCACTACTAATACAAATGGTGCCAGTAATGGGTTTATATCTGTGTAATCCTGCATTCGGTATATTAGGTTATTCGCCCCAATTTTCTGGGAGAACTCTATTGATTTGCGGGTGAATTCATCACCAGGATAGTCCGCTTCAAGGAATACCACTGGAACATCCTTTTCCACCCGTTCAATAAGTCCGTGGCGGAATTCACCAGAATACAGTGGACAGGCATGCTTTATAGCCCCTTCCATAAACATGGTCATGGCCAGTTTATAGGCCAGCCCATAGTTGGGGCCACTGCCCATGCAGTAGAATATATCGTAATCAGCGTATTTCTGGGCCAGAGCCTTGTTCTCAGCTTCAGTCTTTTTTAACAGGTCCTGGGTAATTGAGGGAATCTTTGCCAGGTCCGCCAGTACTTCCTGGGATTGAGAGGAGGTTTCCATTCCTAGGAGGATCTGATAAAGGCACATGAGTTGGGTCATGTAGGTCTTGGTTCCCAGTATGGCAGTTTCCCGGCCTCCCCGGGTTAAAATCACATCACTTGATTCCTGGGCCATGGTGCTTTTTTCTTCATTGATAATGGACACAGTGTACATCCCTTCCTTCTTTGCTCTTCGAAGGGCGGCCAGTGTATCGGCTGTTTCTCCAGATTGGGATGTTAAAATTACCCCTGCATTTTTTTCCTGGAGATTTTTATGATAGAAAAATTCATAACCGGTAAAAACTTCCAGGTTCCTGTTTGAAACCATGTTCATAGCATCTTTAGATGAAAAACATGTTGAAAGGGAGCTTCCACAGCCTACCAGATAAATTTTATCAAATTCATCGAATTTCTCACTCATTTCTTTCATGTGAGATTTTTCTGCCTTCATGGTGTCTTTCAAAGAGCGAGGTTGCTCCATCATCTCTTCATACATTTTATAATGCATTTTGGTCCCTCAATATGTAATAATCATAGTTGATAGTGTAAATAGGTCACCAGACTGTGGTGACGGAATTAATTGACTTATTATTACTACTAAATTTGATCTATTTTAATAAATACTTTCTCATGGTATTCTAAACTTTTCCATTAAGTGATTGCCTTTTTAAGGTATAAATGGCTTATTTAATAGGAGTTTGAGTTTAAATTGATTACCCATATTAAAATTTGGATAGCTTTTATACATCAGAAGGTTATGGTTTATAATTTTTACTTTTCTGGGAAATGAATAATTTGGCCAGGCACACTGCCATTTCTGCCAGTTCTTCAACTTCCATTCCTACCATTACCATCATGGGTTCTTTTCCCCAGGCACCCTGGTGGTAGATGATATCAGGAACAGCACCATTTAGATTTTCTACAGCTATTTTGACGCCCCATGAAATGGTGCTACCCTCTTTTTTGGCCACTTCTTCTGGTTCATTGCTACGATCATAACTGGAAACCCTTAAACCCAGTTTACGGCATATTTCCACTAGATCGGGGTGATATTTAATGTTAAGGGCACTGCGCCTTTCAGGATCATAGTGCATGACTCCCAAAACAAGTCGGGCCATATGGGATGAAGTACCAAAATCAGGAACTGCCACCGCACGGGGCAGGCCATGGACACTGGTTATACGTCCGGGAATCCCAGCCACATCATCTATGGTTTGGGCATCCCTTTTGGCCATTACCAGGTTACTCCGGACTTCGGGGATTAACTGTGCAAATTCTGGTGAATTCTCTAAAATATGCACGGCCCTTTCCAGCTTCTCTATTATCATGAATATGAGTTTAAAATCAATGGAATATAAGTTTTGGTGTGGGGGTTGTCAGGGAAATTTTACAGTAAATTTGTCTCCTAGCCTACCTTCCACTGTTACATGAATATAACACCACAGCACATAATCTATCGATTAATATAATCAACACTAAAAAATCATTTTAAAGAGATTCAAACTTATTTATAGGGTTAATATTTCTTTGACTCATCTTTAACATTAATAATTAACATTTTTACTTTTCTAGTCTCTGAATATTGTCTCAAATCTGGCCGGGGGAGGGGAATATTGTTATGGGGCAACAGCAGACTCAGATCTAAAGGCACATCACCCGGTGGGTTAGAGAAGGGGTGGGTGTCCCAAATGGAGGATCAGGACTAGGACTCCCCATCACAAATTCCAATTCTAAGGCTTTTAAATCCAAAAAAGCCTCATGTAAGGGTTTCTTTGCCAAAAATAAATGAAAAGATTTATATGCACAAAAGGCCGATCTTATTGTGTCAGGAACCTCTATCTGTGTTCAACTGACACGCAGTACATTGAGGGGGCATAATACTGAAGCAACAATGGTTGCTAGCTGTGCTACTATTACTGGTAGCATCAATGCTAGCCCCTGGTATTAACTATGCCACCCCAAACCAGTCAATTTCAGAAAATTTCACGAACACAACCAATGTCAGTGAAATAGTAGAAAACACCACAAACTCAACCACTATTCAAAATACAACCACTGCGGTGGTTAATGATACAGTTATTAGTCAACAAGAAAACCAGACATCAGACACCTCCAACAACGCCCAAAATAGTTCATCCGATAACAGTAATCAAACAGACACCATTCAGAATAACTCTGCGGCAGCATCAGATGGAACCTATACAAATGTCCACGGAATATGGTTAAATGTGGATGACGTAAACAACGTCAATGTCAACGAATTATTAACAGCCGGAATAACGGATGTATTCGTTAAAGCAAACCGCATATCAAATCCCACATATCAAAGCGTCCTGACGACCATAATAAACAAACTACAAGGTACAGAAATACGGATCCATGCCTGGATAACCTGTTTTGTAGATGCAAACGGGGACTGGGTTGATCCTAAAGACAGTGAAACCACCGATGCACTGGTAAATGCAATAACAGATATCACAACTAACTACAACATAGCAGGAATTCACCTGGACTATGTCCGCTACCCTGGAACAGCCTACCAATACTCCGGAGGCACAGAAGCCATAACTAGCTTCGTCCAGAGAGTATACACCACTGTAAAATCCATAAAGGCAAAAGTTGCAGTATCAGCCGCACTAATGCCGGAAGGAGCAGCCAACGCATATTACTATGGGCAGGATTATGAACAGTTATCAAATTACCTGGACTTCCTGGTCCCCATGGTCTATGAGGGAAACTACAAAGAAGACAATGATTGGATAACTTCCGCCACGGCTTACATCGTAAACCACTCCACCAAACCGGTAGTTGTTGGTTTACAAACTTACAAGAGTGACAGCAATCTAGTAGCATTATCTGCAGAAGAAGTCAAAGCAGACATCGAATCCGCTTTATCTGGAGGAGCATCAGGATTTGCACTCTTCAGATACGGATGGCTGGATAAAGATTTCTTCCAGACAGCTAACTCTAACAACACCACATCCACCACACAGTTCACTACTGCGCAGATTGCTAAGGCTGCTAAGGATGTAAAACTGTTCATTGAGGCTAACAAGTATCTGCCTACGTGGATTACGGTGGCAGGTGTTTTGGTTAATCAGGGACAGTTCATGTACTTGCTTAGTGAGGCTACTCTGCATGTTCAGAACGGTGATGGTAGTGCAATTAGTTTGGTTGATTGTACTGTGCCGTCTGTTAGTGGTGAGAGTCTTAGTGGGGGTACTTTGTCTTTGAGTGCCTATGTGAAGCTTGCGAATGACATTGCTTGTTTCATTGATGGTAATCATCAGGCGCCTTCACTTTGTACGAGTTCTCTGGGTTTACAGAGTTATCAATCTGTGATCTACATGTACAGTAGGATTTTGTCTAATTATCTTACTGATGGTAGTTTACAGAGCTCTGTTGTGGTTAAGGCCTGGTCGCCTAGTAACCTACCCGTGAAAGACTCCACAGGGAGTGATTCCCCTACTTTTACTACTGCGCAGATTGCTAAGGCTGCTAAGGATGTAAAACTGTTCATTGAGGCTAACAAGTATCTGCCTACGTGGATTACGGTGGCAGGTGTTTTGGTTAATCAGGGACAGTTCATGTACTTGCTTAGTGAGGCTACTCTGCATGTTCAGAACGGTGATGGTAGTGCAATTAGTTTGGTTGATTGTACTGTGCCGTCTGTTAGTGGTGAGAGTCTTAGTGGGGGTACTTTGTCTTTGAGTGCCTATGTGAAGCTTGCGAATGACATTGCTTGTTTCATTGATGGTAATCATCAGGCGCCTTCACTTTGTACGAGTTCTCTGGGTTTACAGAGTTATCAATCTGTGATCTACATGTACAGTAGGATTTTGTCTAATTATCTTACTGATGGTAGTTTACAGAGCTCTGTTGTGGTTAAGGCCTGGTCGCCTAGTAACCTACCCGTGAAAGACTCCAATACTTTCACTGTAGCCGAGATTGCCAAGGCGGCTAATGATGTAAAACTGTTTGTTGAGGGTAACAAGTATCTGCCTACCTGGATTACGGTAGGTGGTGTGACAGTAAACCAGGGCCAGTTCCTGTATTTACTCACCACATGCACATCTCAACTAAATAGCGGCATCACCAGCCTCATAGCTTTACCCAGTGTTTCGGTAGCATCAAGTCCTCTAGAACAAATGACCAGTGGAAACTTGGATAAAACTGAGTATGTTGACCTGGCTAACCGCGTAAAATCCTTCATGGATTCCAATGGTATAGCACCCAACTACGGTTCAACATCCCTGGGAAAACTAAGATTCGAATCACTGCTCTACCTTTACAGTAGAGTGGTTGCATTCTACGGACAAAACCAGTACTTACCCAACTACGCCACCATGAAATCATGGAGTAGCGTAGTGGCTACGGAACCCTCTGTACCAGCAGAACTTCAACAGTACCTGCAGGCAACTACCAAATGCGAGGTTAACGACCCCCGTATAATTGCCCTGGCCCAGAGCATAACCTCTGGTGCAACATCCAGCTATCAAAAAGCCACACTCATCTTTAACTGGGTGAGAGACAACATAAACTATTCATATTACTACGACTCCCAGAAAGGAGCGGTGGGAACCCTCACTTCTGGAAGTGCAAATTGCTGTGATCATTCACATCTAGTCGTGGCCCTTTCAAGAGCAGCTGGATTACCGGCAAGATACGTGCACGGATACTGTTATTTCACCAGTAGTGGAAATTGGTATGGTCATGTATTCGCTCAAATATATGTGAACGGACAATGGTACAATGCGGATGCTACTAGCTCCAGAAATACGCTAGGAGTAATCAACAACTGGAATACCAACACGTGGACCTATAAAGGTACCTATGCTTCGCTGCCATTTTAAACAAATTCTTTTTTTCTTTTTTTATTCCCCTTAGCGGGAGCTAGGTAAATTCGATAAAAATCCTAGCATTCTAATAAATAAATCCTGACATCTTAATGAATAAAAATCCTACATCCTAATAAATGAAAATCATGCCGTCCCCTAAAAAATAAAAGTCTGGACATATCCCTAAAAGTTAAATAGGGGATTTAGTAGTGTGGAGGCAATAATCTCACTACCCATCCATCAAAGTCAGTAAATTCCATTTTTAAAACCCTATCATGCTACTTCCAGCGTGAAAGTGATTAGCAGTGTTTAAAACTACCCGGGGGAAAATCAGACTCTTTAATCTTCTTGATGATCTTACAGGAGCTATCCAGGGTGGAACGGTGGTAACCCTTCACCTTAACCACTTCCGCGGCAATGCCTCTTTTCTTGAGTTCTTCCCTTAGATGTTCCAGGTCAAAGTTCTGGTCCGGGCCAATGGCAATGATATCTGGTTTGATTTTGAGGACCGTACTGAACATGTCGGTTTCACTGCCCAGAACTGCTTCATCAACCATCTTCAGCATCTGAACCACTTCCCGGCGCTGTTTTTCCGGGACAATAGGCACCCTTTTCCGGGCACGCACCGTGGACTCCCGGGCAATCACCACCACCAGGCGAGCACCTTCACCTCCCAGTTTTTTTGCTTCCTCCAGGTAAAACCCATGACCGGGATGTATTAAATCAAATGTTCCAGTAGCCATTACAGTTTTAATAGTTACACCTCTTGTAAAAATTATTTTAATATGTGTTATTTGTTAAATTAACTTCTCAAATAGAGTAAATTCGCCCATAGTTCATCTGTCTTTAGTCAGTTTATTGATCTTTTTTTCAAGATAAAAATCTATCACTTAAAAAATTTTCCAGCACACAAACAGGGGGTAAGATAACCACCAAAAAACTTCAGTCCATGGTTGGGTTTAATAAACGTTAGTTTTATAAATAAAGAATTAGTGAATTGAATCTTTAAGATAAAAAAAATAATCTCTGGAGTAATAGATAAAATAAGTCCAGGGAACGTTTATTGTAAAAATCATATCTTTGGTAATTATCATGAGTTCAAAAATTGCTAGGGGAAGCCTGATCATGCTGATCGGGTACTTCATATTCCGTGTTGGGGGTTACCTTTACCGTTTTGCCACCGCATACCTTTTAGGACCTGCAGGTTTCGGGATACTTAATTTAGCCCTCCCCACACAGAGTATATTAATACAAATAGCGTCGGGGGGAATGCCCCCCGCCATTGCCAAACACGTTTCTGAATATTCTGCCAAAGGCGATGAAGAAATGGTGAAACAGGTAATTCACACCTCCCTAAAAATCGTGATTGTTCTGGGGTTGTTCTTCAGTTTGGTGATCTTTTTAATGGCTGACCCACTGGCCAATCTCTATTTCCATAAACCAGAAGCTGCTCTTCCCCTGAAGCTGGTGGCCCTGATCACCCCCTTCAGTGTGATCGTGGGTGTTTTCCGTGGTGCATTCCAGGGTGTTTTCCAGATGGGGAACATCGTTATCACCAAGGCTTTTGAGCAGATCTTCATGATCAGCAGTGCCATCATCCTTATCTGGGTGGGATTTCAGGTGGCCGGAGCAGTTATTGGTACTGCTATCGGGTTCCTTTTTTCCGCCCTGGCCGGATACTACCTGTACCGCAGGGGACTGGGTAAACGTCTAAAAAATGTGAAACTGTCCTTTACCCTTAAACAGGAATTATCCCTGGCTAAGGTGCTTATTATTTTTGCCTTCCCTGTTCTGGTAACCGGACTGGCGGAAACTGCTTTATTCGATGCCATTGGAAACTACATTGTTGGGGCTTATCTGGCCAGTGAACAGCTGGGTTTTTACGGTGCAGCCACTCCAGTGGCCCGTTTACCCCTCATAATTTCCATGGCAGTGGCCACGGCTGTTCTACCGGCCACAGCCGAAGCTATGGGATTGGAAAACCGGCACGTACTTAAAAGCTATGTAAACCAGTCCTATCGCTACGTCAGTCTGTTGGTGGTTCCCATGTGTGTTGGGACCTTTATCTTTGCCACCCCCATAATGAAATTACTTTACGTTAATTCGGCATACATGAATGGGGCCATGGCTTTACAGATATTATCGGTGGGAATGTTATTTTTCACTATTTACACGGTTTCTTCCAGTATAGCTCAAGGATTGGGAAAACCATACCTTCCCATGGTTATTTTAGTTGCGGGAGTTATATTGGACGTGGCCTTGAGTATGTATTTAGTGCCTATTTACGGAATCACCGGTGCTGCTGCGGCCACAGCAATCACCGCCCTGTTCATAATGACCACCATAGTATGGAAAACCCTTCAAGTGGCGGATGTAAAACTGGAATACAAAGATCTGGGCAGAATAGTCCTGGCTGCAGGAATAATGGGGGCAGTGTTGCTTTTAATACCTCAAAACCTCTTAATCAGTCCGGCAATTTCCGGCGCAGCGCCTTTCAGTTATATCACCTTTTTTTCCAAGTATGTGGCCTTTGCTTTGGTCATGGTGTTGGCGGCCCTGGTTTACATGGTGGCCCTAATACTGGTGGGAGGACTTAAAAAAAGTGATATAAACGCTCTTCGAAAATTAAGTAGTAAAACCGGACCATTAAAAGGTAAATTAAATATAATTATTTCCTATATGGAAAGGTTCGCCCATTGAACTGGGTTATCATAAATCAGAGTGGGTTGATTAAAAATAATCCCCTCCCCTATTTTTCTTTTTTTTATTTTGGATAAAACTTATTTTACTCACCTTATAGCTTATTAAATTGGCAAATACATTTTTCTACGGTCTTTAATCCTCTAATTTCCCCTTAGTATAGAATATCCCAAATTATTTCCCTGATCATTGACAAAATATATCTATGATTGTGGTGAGGGGCATTGGAACCGGCCCTTACGTGGGTGTGGGGCAGGTTAGAAAGATAGAAAGGGATGAGGACCTCCTGAAACTCGTGGGGGGAGAAATAGTAGTGGTATCCCGAGCATCACGGGACATGCTATCCTATCTTCACCGGGCAGGAGGAGTGGTCACGGATTATGGTGGCCTAACCAGCCATGTGGCCATTGTTCTCCGGGAGATGAAGGTACCCTGTGTGGTGGGAACCGGTAATGGAACGGAAAAACTCCAGGAAAACACCATAGTAACGGTAGACGGCAACACTGGCAATATTTACCAGGGGTTCATGGAGAGGGAGGGGAAGAAGGATACTTCACTGATCTATCTCCCGGCCACCAACATCAAAGTCAACTTAAATGTCCCGGAAATCGCCTGGAAGGTGGCTTCCCTGGCTGATGGTGTGGGATCCATACGCATTGAAAACAGTATCATCCGCACGGGAAAACACCCCCAAATACTCCTTGAAGAGGGAAAATTAGTCCAAGTTATTGCTGATGCCGTCCGTTTGATAGCCGATGCATTCTGCCCCAAACCAGTATGGTTCCGCACCTTTGACATACCCACTGACGAGTTGAAACGCCTGGAAGGGGGCATCATGGAACCTGCGGAAAAAAATCCTTTAATGGGGCTGAGGGGCATTCACAAGGATCTTAAAAATCCTGAAATTCTTAAGGCAGAATTTAACGCCATAATGGAACTCATTGATGAGGGGTATGATAATTTGGGAGTTAAAATACCCCTGGTGCGTGATGTTTCTGAATACCAGGAGGCCAAAAAAGTCATGAAGGAAGTGGGACTCAAACCCCACCGTGATCTGCCAGTGGGGGCATCAATTGAAACCCCCTCGGCAGTTTTCACCCTGGAAGAGTTTATAAAGGATGGAATGGACTTTGCAACCCTGGGCATGAGTGACATGGCCATGTGCTCCCTGGCGGTTGACCGCAGGGGGGTCAGGGTAGCCAAACACTTCAACTTAACCCACCCTTCAGTTTTGACCATGATAAAAACAGTTATCGAAACCTGCAATCAACAGGGGATTGAAAGCTGTATCTGTGGATATGCTGGTTCAGATCCAGATATTGTAAGGTGGCTGGTGAAGACCGGTATCACTTCCATATCCACCAACCCGGATCAGATTCTTAAAATCCGAAAAGTAGTGGATATCGCCGAAAGGACTCTAATACAAAGGGAACTAGCCTAGAGATCAGGACACCAAAAAGATTGAAAAATTCATTTTTCATAATCAAGGGCTATTTATCATAAGGGCTATTTTTCATAATCAAGGGCCTTTTCAAAATTTAGAGTGCCTTTGTAAAGTGCTGAACCAATTACCACTCCGTAACAGTCAGTCTGGCTTAAAAGGGCCACATCTTCCAGGGTGCTCACACCGCCCGAGTAAACCACGGGAATATTAACTGATTCCAGTAGTTCCAGGAGAGGTTCAACTTTAAACCCTCCCAGGAGCCCTTCGTGGTCCACGTTGGTGAATAGTATTCCTCCTGCTCCCTTTTCTTCCATGGTTTTTCCCAGTTCCGGGGCAGTCTGGTTGGTTTTTTCCGTCCATCCCCGTACCACTACCTGGGAGTCCTTGCTATCCAGAGCCACCATGATCCTTTGACTTCCAAATTCCTGGGACAGGGTTTCCACGGCTTCTGGCTCCTGAATGGCCAAGGTTCCAAGGATCACCCGGTCCACGCCCATGTTAAGTAAATGGGCAGCATCATCAATGCTACGGATTCCTCCACCCATCTGAACCGGTATGGAGACCTTTTTGAGGATATCCTCCACCACCGGAATATTTCCCCCTTCTTCCAGAGCCCCACCAAGGTCAATAACATGCAACACACTGGCGCCCCGGTCTTCCCATCCCTTAGCCACTTCTGCAGGATTTTCCAGTACAATCTGTTCTGTTCCTGGTTTGCCCTGAACCAACTGCACGCATTTACCATTTTTAATATCCACTGCTGGCATAATAAACATGAAAATCACCTTTTTAGTTAGTTATTAATTGTATTATCCATCGTCTTTACAGGGTATATACGTTAATGGGATGAATACCAATGTAAACAATATAGTGATGGAAGAATAATTAATTATCCTTAAAATTAATTATCCTTTATAATGAACTCTCTTAAAAATATTCAAAAGCCTTTAGAAATATTCCAAATAAAATTTTTTTTATATTCGCAGGGGATGATTTCCAACCAGTAATGGGGAGTAAGATGCTATGATTAGGGTGGCCTTAAAAATTGCTTATCTTGGAACGGATTTTTATGGATTCCAGAGACAACCAAACCTGCGTACAGTGGAAGGCGAACTTCTAAGTGCTCTGGAGGAATCGGGAGTCATAAAAAATTTTGGACAATCTAATTACTCCCTGGCCGGGCGCACAGACCGTGGGGTTCATGCCCTGGGGAATGTGGTGTCTTTTAACACGGAAAATGACCCTATAATAAATCAAATAAACGATCTCCTCCCTCAGGACATACGTATTTTAGGATCCAGCCGGGTTCCACCTGGTTTCAAGGCACGATACGCCTATAAACGCCACTACCGCTATGTCCTGTGCCGGGAAGTGAAGGATGCTTGGGCTGTGGGAAAAATGCAGGAAGCAGCCCATTTAATGGAAGGAACCCATAATTATGGTAATTTTTCCAGGAGAAGCGAACGAAACCCCTTGCGAACCGTGGACAGCGTTCAGATAACACCTCATGGCCAGGTTTACCTGGTGGATGTGGTGGGTGTGAGTTTCCTGTGGAACATGGTCCGCAAGATGGTGGCTGTCCTCCTGAGTGTGGGAAAAGGAGAACTGGAAGTGGAAGATGTTCAAAGGTTCCTTGATCCCAGTCAACCGGCAGCAATAACACCTCTGGCCCCGGAAAGCCTTATTTTAATGGATGTTTCCTACCGGGGTGTGGAGTTTAAAGAGGATAACTATGCCCGGTTCCGCTTTATTCAGACCCTGAATAAGGAATGTTTTAACCATCAAAAGATGGTTGCCGCCACAGAAGAGATGATACTTGCTCTAGGTAGAGAATGAAAAGTTTTATACATTGATTATATTTTTTTTTAAATCTCAACTAAATTTAACACGCCCCTACCTAATCTGAGTGAAGGGCAAGGGAAACAATAAATAGTAACAAAAGATATAAATTATAGCAATTGGGAGTGAATTTTCCAGACTAAATGAATGGAAAGGAGGAAATCTTCTGGTTCACCGATACCCTCATTATTTTAAACAAAAACTTATTTTAGACGCCAATGGCCAGCCCATCAACCCTAAAAGTCAGAGAGGGATCATTGTAGGCCTTGATCCCGGAATGACGGTCGGTGTGGCTATTCTTGATCTGCAGGGACATATACTGGGTGTGGACAGTTTTAAGGAAGTTTCCCGTGCAGAAATAACCAAACACATCATTAGTTTTGGTAGAACCGTTTTAATTGCTACTGATGTTCATCAACCACCTAAAATGGTTAAAAAGATGGCTACAGCTCTTAATTCGAGGATATACGCACCATACCGGGATCTGGCGGTGAATGCCAAAAACGAGATGGTGGATGACTATGTTTATGGGGATAGATCACGCCGATCCCGGGACACAGCACAGGTTCTGGCACCTCAAAATGCTCATGAAAGGGATGCACTGGCTGCGGCAATCCAGGGATACAAAAATTACCAGAAAAAACTGGAACAAATAGAAAAAAAGGCAATAGAACTTGAATTACCCTTAGAACTGGTTGATAATGTGAAGATCATGGTTATAAATGAAGTTCCCATTACCAAAGCCATCAATGCCATTCTGGAAAAATTGAAACCCGGTGAAATGGAGCCCGGAAAAAAATCAACCATATTGGGGATGAAAAATAAAGGAGAGGTTCCAGAAAATTCCACTGATTCTGGAACGGACCATATTCCTAACCTGGTTATGGAGTTACGAAACAAGATAAAATTTCAAAAAAAACAGATTGTGAATTTAAAGAAGAAAAATAACCGGTTAAGTGAGGATATCCACAAGTACCAGCAAGAACTATCCCAGCTGGAAAATAAAATTGAAAGATTACAGTACCAGTACTCCCAGAATATAATGCAACAGAGGGAAATTACCACTAAAAACTCCATTATCAAGGGGATCCAGGAGAAATACAACAGGGAAAAAGGGTTGAGGGAAGAATTAGAGGATCAACTGGGATCCATAAAGCGTATAAGGGCCATGGAACTTTCCCGAGAAGCAACACCAGTTAAAATCATAAAATCATTCTCCCGGGATTCCATAAGGGAAGCCACCACCTCCTGGAACATTAAAAAGGACGATGTGGTACTCTTAAAAAGTTCAGAAGGGGGAGGTTCTCAAACTGCATCATTACTGGTTGATATAGGGGTAAAGGCAGTTTTAACCACCGATAAAATGTCACATCAGGCCAGGGAGGAATTTGAAAATAACATGGTCCCCCTTATAGAACGTGATGCAGTGGACCTGGAAATGGCCGATGATTTTGCCGTGATCCGCTCCCGGGATCTGGAACGGGAAATTTCCAAGTGGAAAAAGGACCAGGAAGAAGAAAAGAAAAGAGAAGACCGGAATAAACTTTTAAAGATAATGGATGACTACCGTGCCCAGAGAAAACGATCAACCAACAATCTTTAGTAATTTGGCAGGATATAAAACTTTTTTTGGAGGGAAATCAAGAATCTAAGAATCATTATTTTATCATTATAATTTTTTTATCTCATTTATTTCTGTTTTTTCCGACATTTTTTATAGAATATAACCTGTAAAAACCACAGGACACGCAATTGGCAACGTCAGGGGTTCGTTAAGTTTTGGTAATTCCTGATATTTTTCATGAAATTCGGTGGAATCTTTATTAATGAATTAAATCTCATCTATATCATAAAACTGATAAAAGTGGATAAACTTAATAGAACTGGATAAATATGTTAATTGCTTGATGATTGGTGAATTTAGATGAAGATAGCATTTATAATAGGCACACGGCCTGAAATTATTAAAATGTCCCCTCTAATTGACGAAGTGGATAAAAGGGACTTAGATTATATTCTCATACACACGGGTCAACACTACGACTATGAGATGTCCCAGCAGTTTTTCCTGGACCTGGAACTCCGGGAACCAGATTACAACATTGGAGTTGGTTCAGATTCCCATGGAAAACAGACTGCAGTAATGATGGAGGGTATTGAAGAAGTTCTGGTTAATGAAAAACCAGATATAGTCCTGGTTCAGGGTGATACCAATGCAGTTTTAGCCGGAGCCATGGTGGCAGCCAAATTACACATACCAGTGGGGCATGTGGAAGCAGGTTTACGTTCCTATGATAAAACCATGCCCGAAGAGATAAATCGTATGGTAGCCGATGTCTGCACCAGCCTTTTCTTTGTACCCACCGAAGAAACTGCCCTGAATCTCTTATTCGAGGGAATAAACCGGAAAGACATATTCATCACCGGCAACACTGTGGTGGATGCCTGTTACCGAAACCTCAAAATCGCGGCAAAGAACTCCCGGATCATGTCCCAACTGGAACTGGAAGGAGACCTCCTTTCCTTAACCTTACACCGTGCGGAGAACGTTGATGACCGGCAAAGGTTGGAGAACATAGTGGAAGCTCTACTCAAAATTAAAGGTCTTACCATTGTTTTCCCCGTACACCCCCGTACAGTGAAAACCTTAAAAAACTTTGGAATGTACTCCCTACTGGAAGAGGCCCCCCACATTAAGATGATCAAGCCTATTGGTTATCTGGACTTCCTGATCCTGGAATCCAATTCTAAATTACTGATGACTGATTCCGGTGGAATTCAAGAGGAAGCCATCACCCTGGATGTGCCCTGTCTCACCCTCAGGTACAACACCGAACGTCCCGAAACTGTGGAAGCAGGAGGTAACATCCTGGTGGGTTCCCGTACAGAAAAGATACTGGAAAGTGTGTCTAAAATATTGGAAGATGAAGATCTGTACCGGGGCATGAAAGAAGCACCCAACCCCTATGGAGATGGTACAGCCTCAAAACAGATCGTTGATGCTATTCTGAACGCCTATACTCAGGGTAAACTGGAAATTAAACCCCCGGAACAAGTTGCCAGCACTCGGATTAAAGAGTTACTCCTGGTAACGGAAGAGATAACTGTGGCTGAGTTTGAAGAAAAAAACTCCAATTATGTAATAAACATGGTGTTTGATAAAGATAAACCAGTGTTCCCTTCTTCAAACCTCCAGTTAAATGGTAAAACATTGGTGGTCACCCGTTTTTCGTCGGATGAGTTTTAATTATCTTTTCCACTTTTTTTAACTATTTCAGGGAAAACAATACATATAATTACCCCGAATATATAAGAAGATCACCATTACCCTAATATAAGAAGATCATCAATGATCTTTAAGGATATTAGAATTTGCATGAATTTTTCATGGCAAAGTAGTTTTCCATTAATTAAATAAATTTAATTGATTTATTGGGACTTCTAAGCGAGTCATGAAGGCTCGAAGAATTATACAACCAGTATATCCTTATTAAAAGTTTAAACTCTGGTCGTGCTTCATTAATTAGTTAATACCTGTGGAAACTATAACGATGGAAGTGAAATACCTAAAATTCCATTTAAAAAAGTAGAGACTGGTAGTAACTGGCCAGTTAAAATATAACTTATCACCTTAATCTAACAGATAAAAAAAACCATTTACAGGGGATTAGAATCAATGATTGAAGAAAATTCACCCATAGCAATATTCGGTTTAGGTCACATGGGACTTCCCACCGCTGCATTACTGGCGAAAAGTGGCCTTAAAGTGGTGGGAATCGATATTAACAACAAAACCGTCGAAATGGTTAATTCCGGCCAATCTCCAATTATGGAACCTGGTCTGGAGGAAATGGTAAAGGAAACAGTGGAAAATAACTGTTTGTCTGCCACTACTGACTCTCTGAGTGCAGTGCAAGAGGTTCGCACCATAATGATCATCGTTCCCACCCCCGTGGATGAACATAAAGAATCTGATCTCTCGGCAGTCATATCTGCATCCCAATCAATTATGGAAGGTTTAAAGGAAGGAGATCTGGTCATAATTGAAAGCACAGTACCTCCTGGTACCTGTGAGAATATGGTTATTCCTATACTGGAAAAAAGTGGCCTTAAAGCCGGGAAAGATTTTAAAGTAGCTTACACTCCAGAAAGGGCCCTCCCCAACAATACAATATTTGAAATGACCCATAATGCCAGGGTAATAGGGGGAATAGACTCTGAGAGTACCCGAAGGGCAGCTTCACTCTACCAAAGAATCACTGAGGGAGAGATCATAATGGTACAGGACCTGGTGACGGCTGAAATGGTTAAACTTATGGAAAATACCTACCGGGATACCAATATAGCCCTGGCCAATGAATTGGCCTTAATTTGTGATACTTTAGGGGTGGATGTTATTGAAGCTATCCGGGCCGCCAACCACCACCCCCGGGTGAACATACACACCCCGGGACCAGGTGTGGGAGGGCACTGCCTATCCATAGACCCCTACTTCCTGGTGGAAATTGCCCGGCAAAGAGGGAGGGAAACACCTCTCATAAAGACGTCCCGACAGGTTAATGAGGAAATGCCCCGTGAAGTCGTTAGAATCGCCCAGCAAGCCCTGGAAGATATGGGTAAAACTATTCAGGGATCTAAAATCGGAGTTTTGGGTGTTGCTTACAAGGGGAATGTTGCCGATGCCCGAGAAACACCGGCCAAACCTTTAATTGAGCAATTGTTGAACCAGGGCGCGGAAGTGGTTGTTAACGACCCTTATGTATCTCCTGAAATAATCAAACCATGGGGGGTGCAACCGGTGGATATGGACACTGCCCTGGATACTGATTGTGTGATCCTGGTAACTGACCATGACCTTTACCGGGATATTAAACCCGAAATGATTAAAAACGGTTTAATAATATGCACACGACCTATTTTAGATAAAGATACCTTCCAGGAGAACGGTGTGATATTTAAAGGAGTGGGAAGATCTTGAACCTCCTAGTATTCGAGTATGCCAGTGCAATGGGTATTAAGGACCCGGCTTTAACTGCAGAAGGCAAGGCAATGCTTCGCGGTCTTACCTGTGACCTGGAATGTATTCCGGCCAGTTATCTGATCTCTAAACACATTGATGCCATTGAAGGCAGCGAATGCCAACCAATAATAATCGGAGAAACTGTTGAGGATTGGATATCGTCTAATATCTCAAATTTTGATTACTGCCTACCGGTAGCACCTGAAGAAGATTTCATCCTGTGCGGATTAACACGGCTAATTGAAAAAAACGGTGTTCGAGTTATAGGCTCCGATTCTGATGCAGTCCGTATCTGTTCAGATAAATATCTTACCTATAACCTCCTTAAAGACAAGGTTCCCACCATACCCACCTATAGAATCCCCTGGGATGAGGTTGAACTTCATGCCCGAAATATTTCCCACAACAAAGTGGTTAAACCCGCCGACGGAGTTTCCTGTTCAGCAGTGCAGGTAGTGGATTCAGAAACATCATTTAAGGATGCTGCAACCAGGGTAAGGGCAGTAAGCAGTCTCCCTTACTTCCTGATGCAGGATTATGTGGAAGGAACCAGTGCCAGTGTGAGCCTTATCAGCAATGGCAAAGAAGCCCTACCACTCAGCTTGAACCAGCAGAACATAAGTCACCAGGATGGTATAATGGATTATAATGGGGGAAAAGTTCCCCTATCTCACCCAATGGAGAATGAAGCTATATCTGTTGCTAAAACTGCAGTGGAATCGATAAATGGTTTGAAGGGCTACGTAGGTGTGGACCTGATCCTGGGTGAAGAGGAAGTGCATCTGGTGGAAATTAACTCCAGAATAACCACCCCCTACGTTGCCCTGCGCAACATGCTGAACTTCAATCTGGGAGAAGCCGTAGTAAATGCCGTAGTCCACGGGGAACTACCCGGCAAATTCGTACTGGAAAGAGAGATAGAAATTCAGAAAAAAGATAACCGTCTCCATTTAAAGGTGATTAATTGAAGATTGCGGGATTTGATATTGGAGGCGCCAATACTGATTTGGCCGTGGTTGACTTTGATGAAAAGGGCAATATTACCGGTATTAAAACGGATTTTCGCTATCTGCCCATGTGGTCCCGGAAGGATGAACTTTCTCTAACCCTCCTGGAGCTTTTAGGCGATGATATTGATGATATTGATGCAGTTGGTGTTTCCATGACGGCTGAACTTGCGGATAGCTATCAGAACAAGAGTGAAGGAGTCCGGGACATCAGCAGGATGGTAATGGACACATTTAACCTTCCAGTTGCTTTTGTGAGTTTGCAGGGTATGGTGGATTATGAAACAGTTTTAAAGGAACCTTTAGAACTGGCCGCAGCTAACTGGATTGCCACCGCCCCACTGGCCGCTTACATGGCACCAGATTGCATTTTTATCGATACCGGGAGTACAACTACGGACATAATTCCCATTAAAAATGGAACTGAATGTGCTAAGGGAAGAACCGACCTCCAGAGGCTGGCCACCGGGGAATTGGTATACACCGGAACCCTCCGTACCAACGTGGCCACCATTGTGGATAAAGTTCCATTAAAGGATGAATGGGTACGCACCGCCTCAGAACTCTTCGCCGTGACCGCTGATGTGCATCTGGTCCTGGGAAATATCACCAGAGAGGATTACACTTCCGAAACACCCGATGGGAGTGGTAACTCCCGGGAAGATTCACTGTTAAGGTTATCCCGGGTGGTTTGTGGAGATCTGGATCTTTTGAGTAAGGATGATGTGATCCAGATGGCCCGGTACATCCACCAGAAACAGGTGGAACAGGTGGCGGAAGCACTGGAACAGGTCCACCAAAGAGAAAACCTGGAAATGGTAATTACCACTGGTTTGGGAATGGATGTAATTGGACGTAAAGCTGCGGAACTATTAGGATTACCCGTCCGTACCATGGAGGATATACTCACCACAGAAGATTGTGTGGTGGCCCCCGCAGTGGGAACTGCCTTGCTCATGCACCAATTTACTGAATCTGTTAAAATAATGTCACTGTAGAAGTAAATAGTGTCATTAAAGATAATTATTATCAGTACTGTGTTTCATCGGTACTGGATTTGAAATTGTAAATTTATGGGGATTATGATTCTATGAAGAAGAGTTCACTACTTGTGGTTGTAATATTGGTATTAGCCGCCGGTTATTTCTTCCTTAATTCTGGCCAACACTCTATCCTGGGGACTGATGAACAGGGATATGTTACCAAAGATGTTTATTCCCATTATGGTAACTCTACGGTGAAAATTGCGGTGATCACTGGTATGCACCCCCGGGAAAACCTTTCCACTAATCTGGTGCCCCAGGTGATTAAGGTCTTCGCCCTGCTAAACAATGTGGAAATAGTAGATTATCACGTGACCGTAACTGACCAACCACAGGATTTCTATGAGGGCCGAAGTAATGGGCAGGACCTGGTTGAGAGTTATGCCCTCCCCGATATCAAAAAATCAGATTACCAGCTGGTGATCATTGGCCATGATCATGAACAGGGTTATGGTGAAGGATATTACCTAGCCACCCCCACCCATGATGATAAATCCGTGTCCCTGGCCGAAGCAGTACACCAGCTACTCCCGGAATTCAACTATTACCCGGGATCAACCAATACCCGGGAGAAAAGCACTTCCATATCCCAGATTGATCGGCCGTTAACCAATGCCGGATATCCGGTGTTTGTCTTAGAAATTCCAGAATGGAACACCCAACTGGAAGCAGGCATAATGACCTATAAACTGTTCAGTACAAGTTCCAAAGTTCTCCAGGCCACAAATTAATATTTATCCCAGATTCCAATAATTATAATCTCCAAGAGAAAGATTTATATTTCAGAATTATCCATATTCTAGAAAATCTTTTAAAAAAAAGAAGGGGGGGATTTATGGTGGAGTTAGAATTATTTGCCGGTATATTATTATATTAAACTAATATATCCTCATAAAAATGGATTTAATCAATACTAGAATCTCTATCAAACAGTGTGACAGTAATCAATACCAAACATTCTTTAAACCCAGCAAATAAGCAATTATATTAGTTCCTAAATGTAAAAAGACGCTTATCACAACTATTATGATGATTAAACTTAAGGGAATCATTACTACTAAAGATGCGAATACCAGAGCACCTACCACAAAATCTAACTGATCCATCAGTGGTACTGGCCTGCCCCGTTCCACTTTAAATCTTCTCTTAATAAAACTACCACAAGCGTCCCCTATAACGGCACCACTGCCCAATACAAGGCCTAATAATATGCCCTGTACTGCGTTGCTGGTTATGGTTCCTTGAACAAGATTAGCTATACCTGGATCTCCTATTATCAGCAGATCATGCACTATATTACCGGAAATAGCACCCTGAACAAGACCTACTGCCATCCCAATTAAGATACCAATAATAGTTCCCTTCCAGGTGACACCATCTCCCAGTATCCTGCGGCCGTCATTCATGGATCGGCCCAGATCCAGAGGTGTTCCTCCCCCAAAGGTAAGGGCGCTGGCGTTGGCTAGATAAGCCGGCAACATAAAATATATAGCATAAGCCGATAAAATCAAAACACTGAAAATACTCGGGTCCATAGTTTACCTCCGATTTAAAACAGGATAATAGTTATGTGCTCAACCATAAATACTATGCTGGTTGGCAAAAACCCGATGTTTGTTAAGGATAATAGTTAACTTATAACCTGAAAAATAATACTAAATAGGTGAGATAATGGTCATAAAGAAAACGAAAAGCCTGTGTCCTGAATGTCTTCGAGTGGTGGATGCAGAAGTCTTTGAAGACCAGGAAAAAATAATGATAAAGAAAACGTGCCCGGAGCACGGTGAATTTGAGAATACTTACTGGCAAGGTTCAGAAGCGTACAGTTTTGCCGCTAACTATGATCACCCCGGGGAAGGAATTTCAAACCCTCGAACCACCATAGATGGTGAATGCCCTCAGAACTGCGGTCTCTGCGCTGAACATGAAAGTCAAACCATACTAGGCCTTATTGATGTTACTAATCGTTGTAATCTTCGTTGTCCAATTTGTTTTGCTAATGCCGCTGTTTCTAAATCTTTATATGAACCTAGTTATGAAGAAATCAGGCAGATGTTGCGTAATCTCCGTGCCAACCAACCAGTCTCCACTCCCGCTATACAGTATGCGGGTGGAGAACCTACGGTACGAAAGGATTTAGTGGAACTGGTCAAACTGGCCAAGGAAGAAGGATTCAGCCATACTCAAATAGCCACTAATGGAATTAAACTGGCTAAAGATCCGGAACTGGCTCAAAAACTTAAGGATGCCTCCCTAAACACAGTTTATCTCCAGTTTGATGGAGTAACTGAAGAACCATACATTGCTGCCCGGGGTCGTAACCTGTTACCCACTAAACTGGAAGCCATTGAAAACTGCCGTAAAGCAGATCTGGGAATTGTCCTGGTGCCCACCCTGGTTAAGGGAATCAACGATGACCAGGTAGGGGATATAATACAATTCGCCATTGACAACCTGGATATCATTCGTGGAGTCAATTTCCAGCCAGTATCATTTGCCGGCCGTACACCGGCCGATGAAGTGGAAAAACAGAGGATAACCATACCAAAATTCCAGAAACTGGTGGAAGAACAGACTGAGGGTAAGATAGGCTGTAATGATTTCTACCCGGCATCTTCGGTCATACCAGTCACCGACTTTGTGGAAGCCATTGAAGGTGAAGAACAGATAGCCATTACCTGTCACCCTCACTGTGGTGCGGCCACCTATGTTTTCATTGATGGGGATGAAGTCATACCCATAACCAGATTTGTGGATGTGGATCGCTTTTTCGATCTTCTCTCCCGCAGCAGTGATGATATAAAAGACGGAGGCATTATTGGCAAAGCCAAGGTTTTGAGCCGAGCAACCATGGAACTTCCCAAAACCATTGACCGGGATAAAAAGCCAGAATCACTGGATTTAACAGGAATATTGACCAAAGTTTTCAAAGAAAGATCATACAGTGCTCTGGGAGATTTCCACCATAAAACCTTACTCATCTCATGCATGCACTTCATGGATCCATGGAACTTTGACCAGGACAGGGTTAAAAGGTGTGTCATCCATTATGCAGTTCCTGATGGACGTATAATCCCATTCTGTTCCATGAACGCAATTTATCGCTCAGAGATTGAGAAGAAATTTGCCAAACCACTGAAACAATAACTAATTAAAACAGCCCAAAACCAAATTCGACAAACAACGGTTAATCTATAGATTACCCAAAAAACGCATAAAATAAAGTGGTAGCAGAATTGATAATCGAAACTCCCTCCCGGCTGCACTTAACCCTTATTGATCTAAACGGCTCACTGGGCCGGATCGATGGTGGTGTAGGCCTTACACTGGAAAAACCAGGACTAGTTCTGGAAATGAAGGAGAATAGTGGTGAAATTTCCGTAGAATTTAAAAACCCTGAAAACTTATCAGCTAAAGTTAGGGCTGATGATGAGGATAAAATAAAAACTTCAGCCCGTCGGATGATGGATCATCTCCATCTGGAGGGAGGATATGATTTCACGGTACATGAAACCTATCTATCTCATTCGGGATTGGGTTCTGGCACCCAAATATCCTTGGCTGTAGGTAAACTCATCTCTGATTCAGCGGGACAGCAACTGGATGCACCCCAGATTGCCAGTATTGTGGGTAGAGGAGGTACCTCCGGTATAGGTGTGGCATCATTTGCTAAAGGTGGATTCATAGTTGATGCTGGCCACAACCAACGGGAAAAACCAGGCTTTTTACCTTCATCGGCCTCCACTGCATCACCCCCACCTATTGTGGTTAGGTATGATTTTCCACAGGACTGGAAAGTAGTGCTGGTCATCCCCCATGTGGAAAAAAATGTTTCCGGGCCAACCGAAGTTAACATATTCCAGGAGTATTGCCCGGTACCCTTAGAAGAGGTGCAGCAACTTTCACATATTCTTTTGATGAAGATGATGCCGGCAGTGTTAGAAAAAGATCTGGATAGATTTGGGGAGTCCATTAACAGCATACAGAGTATTGGGTTTAAGAAGGTGGAGAATCAACTGCAAAACCCGGTAATTGGGGAAATAATGCAGCTACTCCGGGATGCCGGTGCACCGGGAGTGGGTATGAGCTCCTTTGGACCCACTATTTATGCCATTACTGACAGTCCCCGAGATATAGTGGCTGTTGCTCGGGAGGCCTTGGCGGAGGTGGGTGGTAATATAATTGAAACTAGGGCTCAGAATAATGGTGCGGTTAAAAGGTATTAGTAATTTAATGATATGAATTTCCATGTTTAATCGAAGGTTCAACTTTGTGTAAAACAACAAAATTTATTTTGGTACCATGAAAACAGAGATAAAGGGTAAAGTTTGGAAGTTCCGGGACAGTATAGACACTGATGTTATAATACCTGGAAGATATTTGAGAACCTTCAGTCTAGATGAGCTAGCCAGCCATGTAATGGAAGGTGAAAACCCTGAATTTGCCAAAAATGTGCAAAAGGGAGATGTAATTGTGGCCGGCTGGAACTTCGGTTGCGGTTCATCACGGGAACAGGCTCCGGTGGCCTTAAAACACGCCGGTGTTGATGCCATTGTCGCCAAATCCTTTGCACGCATATTCTACCGTAATGCTATAAATGTAGGTCTACCGGTAATAGTGGCAGATATAGAAGCCGAAGAAGGGGAAGAACTTAATATAAACCTGGCAGAAGGAACAATCCAGAATATAAGCACGGGAAAAAGTTATACTATACAGCCCTTCCATGATTTCATGCTGGGAATACTCAAAAATGGGGGGCTGGTGAAACACCACCTGAAGAAGAAAAATATTTAAATATTTCTTTTTTCTAAATTTCACTTCCGGATCAAATTCCACTTTTCCTGATTATTAAAATTAATTAAAATTCACCTTCTTAGTAACTATAATCCTAATTTATATTTATAAAGCTCAAAAAACATAAAAATTCTAATCAATCTTACTAGATCTTATTTTTTAAAAGTGAGGATGAAAAAAATGAAATGTCCAGTTTGTGACTCTGAATCTTATGAAATACTTAAAACTAAGGGTAAAAATACCAAAGAAGTTCTTTTAAAGTGTAATGAATGTGGAAACACCTACCGAGAAACAGTGGTTATCCCCAAGATGGTAGAATGCCGGGTGATCATCAGTAAATTTGAAGAATCCCTTAAAAAAACCATTAAAATCTATCCGGATGAAGTTCTGGAAGTTGGTGAAGTGCTGGTGGTGGATGGTGAGGAAGCGGAGATCACCTCCCTGGAAAATGTCAGGGGAGGCCGAGTTTCCAAAAGCCCGGTCTCAGAACTGGTAACTATCTGGGCCACATCCCTTTCCGGCCCGGCCCGGGTGGGAATATCCATTGATAACCATGGCTGGATACTGTCCAAGAAGGTGGAAGTGGATAGGGATTTCCAGTTTAATGTGGGGGATGTAGTGAAAATGGGAAAGGCAGTTTTCCGTATAAAATCCATGAAAACCATCACTTCCAAGATTCGAAAGGGAGGAGCCACCGCTGACCAAATAAAAAGGATTTACGGAAGACCTGCCGATGGTAAAGATAAATTCAAGTATGATTTAAGCTCAAAAATTGTGGAAGTAGTGGAAGAAGAGCAGGTGCCCTAAATATTGAAAGATAAACCTCATTAAGAATTAAAGGAGATACCTGCCATTATGTGACTGTTTCCTGAGAAACGTTGAATTAGGGAATGGTGATGTAAATTGAAGGATAAAAGAAAAACACTGGTGGATAAACTCTTTAATCAGGGATATATTAAAAGCCAAAAAGTTAAAAATGCCATGCTTAAGGTTCCTCGAGAGCAATTCATGCCACAGGGTACTGTTTATCAGGCCTATGCTGATCGCCCCTTTCCCATTGGGAAAGGCCAGACCATATCTGCACCCCATATGGTAGCGATCATTGCCGAGAGATTGGATCTGGAGGGGGGTATGAACATCCTGGAGATTGGAACGGGATGGGGATACAACGCAGCGGTGGTGGCGGAAGTAGTGGGCAGGAAAGGCCACATCTACACCGTGGAAAGGATCCCGGAACTGGCAGCAAAGGCCAGGGAGAACCTGGAAAAAACGGGCTATTCAGGAGTAGTGACGGTCATCGAAGGGGATGGAACCCGTGGATACCCTGAAAAAGCCCCCTACGATAGGATTTATGGAACGGCCAGTGCACCAAAAATCCCCGAACCCCTTAAAGAACAACTTAAAATTGGGGGAAAACTGATTGTACCCATGGGCTCTGACTACTTCCAGGACTTGATATCAATGGTCCGAGTTTCAGAGGATGAATACCAGACCAAAAACCTGGGAGGGGTTGTCTTTGTCCCCATGATTGGGGAACATGGCTGGCCTGAAGATTAGAAGTCGTGAAAATAGGATATTTTAGAATATTAACGCCTTTACTTTGGTTTTTACTATTTATCAGGAGATACGTTTGGAATTTCTATAAATTTGGTAATATTATACTGTAAAGTTAATTTAGCTAAAATATAAAAGAATTAAATTTCTGGAAACTAACATTTTGACAGATCACGCACACCGATAAATTGACAGATCACACCACAGATAAAAATTAATCAGGATTAACATGAAAATCTATATGGAAACCTTTGGTTGTACCTTTAACCAGGCAGATTCAGAGATAATGGCTGGTTTACTGGAGAAAAACGGGGGAATAATTGTAAAATCCCCTGAAAATGCGGATGTAATTATTATAAACACCTGTTACGTTAAACAACCCACGGAACAGAAGATAACTAATCATATTAAAAAGATACAGTCCCAGTTCCCGGAAAAGAAACTTTTAATTGCGGGGTGTATGGTGGACATCCATCCCCGGAAGCTGGAAAAACTGGCACCCGAAGCAGGATGGATCGGAGCGCGCCGGATCAATTCAACTCTGGAAATAGTGGAAGCTGCTATGGAGGGGAATGTCTTAAGGGAAAAAGGTCAAGGATGTGATATTAAAACCGGCCTTCCCCGAAAACGGTCCAATCCCCGGGTACATATACTCCAGATTTGTGAGGGATGTCTGGGTAAATGCAGTTACTGCTGCACCAGATTTGCACGGGGTAAACTGCAGAGCTATCCTATATCACTTTTAAAGAATGACGCAGAACAGGCTGTAGCTGAAGGTTGTGTGGAAATCCAGATCACTGCCCAGGACACTGCCGCCTTTGGTAAGGATACCGGAGAAACCTTACCTGATTTAATTAATGAAATAGCCTCCATTGAAGGTGATTTTCGCATAAGAGTGGGAATGATGCATCCCGGGAACATTCAAGAACACTTGGGGGATATTGCCCAAGCTTTAAGAAGTGAGAAGGTTTACAAGTTCCTACACCTTCCAGTACAGAGTGGTAGTAATCAGGTTCTCGCGGATATGAACCGGGGACACACTGTAGAGGAATATCTGGAACTGGTAAGATATTTTAAATCACAGATACCCTCCCTGTCCCTGGCAACGGATATCATTGTAGGCTACCCTACTGAGAAGGAGGATGATTTTCAGGACACCCTGAACCTCATCCAGGAAATACGTCCCGATTTCCTGCACATCTCCAAATACCATCATCGGCCGGGTACCAAGTCATCCTTACTTCCGGAAATAGACCACCACACTATGAAAAAACGTTCCAGTTCCTTAAATGATCTCAAATCAGAGATAGCCTTAGAAAAAAATAAGAAACTACTAAAAACCCGGCAAAAAATACTCATAACTGATAAAGGAAGTAAAGGTGGCTACCTGGGACGTTCCAATTCCTATAAAACAGTGGTGGTTGAAGAAGCCCAGCTAGGAACTTTCCAGGATGTGGAAATAACCCAGTACAAGAGTACCTATCTGAGAGGGGAAGAACATTAAAATAAAGGATAAAAATGAGGATCCCCTTTCAGGGGCAAGGAATCCCCATTTTAATGGAGTATAACCTTCCACTTCTACCATTATCTTGGAGGATTTTTCGTAAAACATAACCGGAATACGGCCACAACATTTAACTTCGCTGTTACCGGGTACTGTTATTTATCATAATGCCCACTATTATTTTGGATTATAAATTTAGTCTAACTAAAAGATTATCCTTAGCATTGTCCATTATTCTCAATTAAATGATGATTTTATCTATTAATTACATTTTTGTCCATTAATTCTTTTTATTTATAATAAACGTGGTTTTTAACCCCATAACAAACCATTATATTATATTCTTATAATAAACAGAATTCGATAGTTATGAAGTATTTAGTATGTGAAAATTGTGGAGGGTACTACACCCTGGAGGAAGATGAACCCCTCGATGACTTTGAATTATGTCACTGTGGTGGTAAGCTCTATTTAATGGAGGAAGAAACATTACTTGAACTCCAGTACCCTAATATAACATGTCAATACTGTGGTAATGAAAATACAATAAACAGCGCATTTTGTAGTGAATGTGGGCAGATATTAACTTCTGCTAAGGATATATACCGAACCAGTCCCCGTGAAAAATTAAAACCCGTGGGTATATTTGCCGGTGTAACTTTTATTTTAGTTTCAATAGTCCTTTTGGGGTTATTTATCTGATAAAGGGATTTTTTTTTTTTATCGATAAAGCCTCTGGAATCGATTGATTTTTAAATATATTTACCGTCCCTATGGGGAAACACAAACCAATAACGGGAAACACAAACCAACCACTGCTCTTGAGAGAATCTACCCTATTTTTTTTTGAACTATTGGAACTTATCTGATTAATTAGTGGCTTATAATCAATTATTTTATGAAAATAGCATGGAATATAAATTTATTTATAATTAAAATTAAAAAATTGATATTGTTTTGGAAACGAAAAATAGATAATTAAAGGGAGTGCCGTGGGCCGGACTTGAACCAGCGACATCCAGATCTTCAGTCTGGCGTTCTCCCAACTGAACTACCACGGCATGATGGGCCCGACGAGATTCGAACTCGTGATCACCTCCGTGTCAGGGAGGTATCATACCCCTAGACCACGGGCCCGCATTCAAACATTTGTCGTGTTACTATTTAACCTTTTCCCCTCTTTGGTTTAAAGTTCTAAAAAAAGTCTACAGCGGAAATTAATATTTTATTACTAAAGAAAAATGTATATGCCTCAGGAGCAATAAATAAGATACACTAAAACAAGTAAAATATACTAAAATAGAGTAGGGGTGAAATAATGGATATCCAGGATCCTATAAAAACTACAGTAGAAGAAATTCGGAAAGTTCTAAACATAGAAAACGTCATTGGCGAAGTAATTGAAAGTGAAGACAAAGTAATGATACCCGTCACTCGAATGGGAATGGCCTTTGGAGCGGGTATCGGTGATCAAAAAGGTACTTCCAATGAAGGAGGTTCCCTTGGTGCTGCCGCCGGTGGTGCAGGCATAGAACCAGTGGCCATGGTCGTGGTCTTCAAAGGTCAGAGCGGACCTGAAGGCGTTAAAATGCTCCCACTAAAAAACCCAGATCCATTATCCCGGGCAATTGGTGAAGTCAGTTCAGCTATAGTTGATGTCATGGCCGAAGGGAAAAAAATGGGACTAGGCAAGGGTAAAAAAGGAGAGAAAAAAACTGAAAGTGCACCAACCAAAACTGAAGAAAAAAAACCTTAAAACAGAATCTATAATTAGTTTTTAGCATTAACCCCACTAAAAATTTTATTAACTAACTTGAGAGCGGTTAAATTTGATATACACCATAATAAGCATCATAATACTTATTCTGGTGCTTATTTTATTGTCTTTTCTTTTAATTCCCCTTAAACTATCGTTATATCTGAATAAACAGGGAAATGAAACTGAAGGTAAGTTCACTCTAAGATTCTTGGGCATACCTCTTTTTTCCAGGAAAATACCGGAAGATAAAACCGATGAAAAAGAAGAAAAGGAAGAAAAAGCTGAAAAAAAAGACAAATTTTCCTTAGAACGTATTTTAAAGATATTAAAATTATTCAAAGAATCTTTACCTTATATTTATGGTTTGATGACCTCTATTTATAATGCGGTGACCATTGAGAAGTTCTCTGTAAACATGAACCTGGGAATGGAAAGTCCCGCCGACACAGCCCTCTTCACCGGGTATATCTGGTCATTCACCTATCCACTAAACGCCCTTACCCGGATTGATGTTAATATAAACCCTGATTTCCAGAGAAGAGTTCTGGATGGCAATTTCCAGATGGATGTTAATATAAGACTCATAGGGATAGTGGTTGAGGCTATAAAGGCTTACACCAAAAAACCAGTACGGGAATTAATTAAAGAAGTACGCCAGTGATTTACATGAAAATAAATCAGGAAATAAAGGTTGGAAAATCATTAAAAATAGATGAAAGGGTTTTTTATCCCATCATCAAGATTTTTCACTGGAAACATCAGGATTCAGAGTCCTACTCAGTATTTCCCGTGGCAGTGGTAGTGGTTGAAGGAGAAATGAAGTACATTTTCCCCCTGGAAGAATACGATGAACCCGAAGAATTAGAAACGTATATGGCCATGGTTAAACCACTGTGAATAAAATTTATTTCAAGGGGGTTCTGGAAGTTCAATCAGGGCGCTATTTCAACACCGAAGGAATAAAAATCTTAAGAAAAGCCAATACCATTTTAAGGGAATTATTCCTGCTTTTTTAAGAAAATCATTTATGCTTCTTTTTATAAAATAAATAATCAATCAATTGATTCAGTTTCGGAGGGCCTGCAATTGAAGTTGAACTTGAATCAACCCAAATCTTACTATGAAACCTTTGTAATTTTAACTTTAATCCTGTTATCCTGCGTTTTAACCTATTATTTCCATTTTGTTTTAAGATCAGGAGTTCTTTTCACCCACTTCTTCTATATCCCCATAATACTGGCGGCAGTCTGGTGGAAAAGGAAGGGATTGTGGGTCACATTTTTCCTGGCAGGGATGCTAATATTCACTAGTTACATCAGTCCACTGCAAATTGATTACTTTTACGACGACCTTTTCAGATCAGTAATTTTCATCATAGTTAGTATAATAACCGTGATTTTAAGTGAAAGAATAGAAAAATCACAGATCAAGCTAAAGACCAGTGAAGAAAGTTTCCGTTCAGTAGTTGAATCCGCTATTGATGGAATTATCACCACTAACCCGGAGGGGGACGTGGTTTTTGTTAATGAGAGCTTCCAGAAAATGTTCCAGTACTCCGAGGAGGAAGTTATTGGCAAATCAGTCAGGAAGTTCATTCCCCCCCGGCTGAGGGATACCTACGACCAAAAAATGAAAGAATTTCATAAAACCGGTAAACGCCAGGTAGGGACCTTTGAGTCAGCGGGTCTTAGGAAAGATGGTAAAGAATTCCCCTTTGAAATATCAATCACCAACTGGGAGGGGGAAGGTGAATTATTCACTACCTCTATTATTAGGGATATAACCTATCGCAAAAATGCGGAAAAAACCCGTTCTATCCTGTCTGCAATTGTAGAAGGTTCTGCAGAGTCAATCATTGGCGTTAATTTGGAAGGGAATATTTTAAGCTGGAATAAAGGAGCAGAGCAAACCTATGGTTATTCTGCAAAGGAAACTATGGGAAAATCATATTCCCTACTGTTCCCTGAGGATTCCAGTGAATACCAGGAGATACTGGATACCATTGCTAAGGGTGAACAAATTGAACACTACGAAACTAAAAGGGTGACCAAGACCGGGCAATTAATCGATATCTCCCTAATTATTTCTCCCATAAAGGATAAAACCGGAAATATAATAGGATTATCCGCCATAGCGCGGGACATAACTCGGGAAAAGGCATCTGAAGAAGCCCTTGCCCGGAGTGAAGCCCAACTATCCATGATCACCGCCAACATGGCGGATATCATATGTCAGGCCAGTATTGATGGTGTTTACATCTATGTCAGTCCCTCGGTCAAATCCGTGCTTGGTTACCAACCACCGGATCTACTTGGAAAATCAATGTTAGAGGGAGTGCACCCTGATGATCGTTCCCGGGTCACCTCCTGCATGCAGGATGCCCGGGGTAAATGCATGACACAATCAGTACAGTATCGTTACCTGAGGGCTGACGGTAGTTACGTGTGGCTGGGCACCACGGGAACCCCAGTTTATGATGATGAGGGACAGGTAACTGGATTTATTTGTAACAGTCGGGATATAACCAACCAGAAAAATGCAGAAGACGCCCTACGTGAAAGTGAGGCGAAGTACCGAACCCTGGTGGAGTCTGCCAACGATCCTATTTCCCTGTATGATGAAAATGGTATCTTCTTAATGGCTAATAAGGCCGGTGCGCATAGTATGGGCAAAGAACCAACTGATCTCCTGGGGCGTTCACTGAGAGATTTCTTCCCCCCGGAAATTGCTGAAAAACAGATTGATTTAATAAGAAGGGTAATAAACACCGAAGAGGGGGTGGATATGGAGATGTTTGTCCCCTACGGTGATAAGGATCAATGGTTCAGTACCAGCCTGCAGCCCATTTACGGAAGAGATAACCAGATTCACAGTGTACAGGTTATATCCCGGGATATCACCGAAATCAAAGAAACCCAACTTAAACTGGAGCAGGCCCTCCAGGATAAGGAAATGCTAATGAAAGAGATATATCACCGGGTGAAAAACAACCTGATGGTGATTTCAAGTCTCCTTAATCTACAATCACGTTACATAAAGGATGAAGAAGCCAAGGCCATGTTCAAGCAAAGCCAGGAAAGGGCCCAGTCCATGGCCATGATCCACGAAAGACTGTACCGGTCCGCGGATCTGAAACATATCAATTTTGGGGATTACATACGTAAACTGGCCCGGGATCTCTTTAGAACCTACGTGGCAGATCCTTCCCGGATCAAACTGGAAATGGATGTGGAGGATGTGATGATCGACATAAACATCGCCATCCCCCTGGGTTTGATGGTAAATGAGTTAATCTCCAATTCCATGAAACACGCCTTCCCCGAGGGCAATAGTGGTGAAATAGGGGTTAAATTCAAGGAACATGCCGACCAGTGTGTGCTGGAAGTCAGTGATACTGGTGTGGGATTCCCTCCCGACTTTGACTTTGAAAAATCAGATTCTCTGGGGTTACAGTTGATTAATAGCCTTACCCAGCAAATAAGTGGTGAGCTGAAGTTGGAAAAGGATCAGGGAACCACTTTTAAGATAACCTTCCAACAACCGGAAGAAGATGATTAAGAGGGAGGGATGATAAAAGATTTTTACGGGATGAAAAAGGTAGTTATTCTAAAAAAGGAAAAATAGTTAGATAAAATAGTTATACTTACTCTTAAAAATTAGTCTACCTTAAAGAAATCAGATTTCTTTGCTCCGCAGACCGGGCACACATCCGGTGCATCATCTTCCACAGTGTTACCACAGTATCTGCAGACATAGTAGTCCACATCTTTATTTTCTCCCAGAGATTCCAGTGCCTTTTGGTAGAGTCCGGCGTGGATCTCTTCCACCTGGTTAGCCACATCAAAGGTCCAAACTGCTTTTTTATCATCTTTAGATTTGGCTTCTTCAATGAACTCGGGATACATTTCTTCGAATTCTTCCTTTTCACCATTGATGGCATCTTCCAGGTTCTGGGCAGTGCTACCAATCCCTTCCATTACCAGTAAATGGTTATGGGCGTGGACAGTTTCAGCTTCAGCAGCTGCTCGGAAGAGTTTGGCCACCTGTGGATATCCTTCTTCATCAGCTTTTTTGGCATAAGCTAAGTATTTACGGTTAGCTTGAGATTCACCGGCAAATGCTTCCTTTAGATTATTTATGGTACTCATTTTTTCACCTATAGGTCCTTAATTATGGGTTATATTAAGTGGAGATTCTATAAGAAGTAGATGGTTTATATTTTTCCAAGATTTTAAATTGAACAAAGGTTTCACTTAAAATCAGCAACAGGAAGTCCCATTATAAAATCATTCTAAATTGTAGATGGGTATCGAGTTAATACTATCTTAAAAAATAAGAAAAATAAGAATTAAAAAAACTTAAGCGGATTTGACGGCCATTTCGATGTCTTCGGCTTTGACAGTCTTCCTTCCAGCGTGTTTTGCAAGTTCTACGGCTTTTTTAGCTAGCTCTTCGCCATTTTCTTCCAGAGCTTTGGCTAAAGCCTCCTTTGCATCATCGCTTATCCTTTGAGCACCAGCGTTTTTTATGATTCTTCCAACTGGAGCAATTGGTAATTCAGCCATATTTTCACCTCCTAATTTAGCTATGACTCTATAATATTTAAAGATATCGGTTTTCATGCAATAATCAGCCATGGTACTTAACATGCACACCCCCCAAGTGTGATCATCAACCTACCAAAACTTTAAAGGGTACATACACCCATAGGAATTCCCATGAATAAGACACCGGACATTGAACCCATCATAGAAGAGATACTAAATAAGGCATTAGAGAAGCCGATTTCCCGCGAGGAAGCACTTAAGCTTATTGAAACTACTGGTGATGAATATCAGGCACTTATTCGTGCAGCGGATCGGCGAAGACAGGAATTAGTTGGTGATGAGGTTACCTATATTAAAAATTGGAACATCAACTTCACCGATATTTGCACTGGTACCTGTGGGTTCTGTGCCTTCCGTAAAGACCCGGGACAGGAAGGGGCTTACTTCCTGGATGTGGATGAAATAGTACAGCGGACCAAAACTGCCTGGGATGATGGTGCAGTAGAAGTTTGTATCCAGGGGGGACTACACCCGGATGTGGATGCCTATTTCTATGAAAAAATACTCCTCGGTATTAAGGAAGAAATCCCGGATATGCATATACATGCATTTTCCCCCATGGAAATCTTTTATGGAGCATCACAGGCGGAACTGACTTTAGAAGAAACTTTGAAGATGTTAAAAGACGCGGGATTGGGGTCCATGCCCGGGACTGCAGCGGAAATCCTCAACGATGATGTCCGGAAGGTGATCTGCCCGGGTAAACTCACCACCTCCCAGTGGGTGGAGGTCATTGAAACCGCCCACCAGACTGGTGTGCCCACCACCTGCACCATGATGTACGGCCATGTGGAAAGTACCGAGCACCGGGTGGAACACCTGGAGATCCTCAGAAACATCCAGAAAAAAACTAAGGGGTTCACAGAATTCGTGCCCCTAACTTTCATGCACTACAATGCACCCCTTTATAAACAGGGAATATCCATCCCCGGAACCACCGGTACTGAAGATTTAAAACTCTATGCCGTAGCCCGATTGATGTTCGGAGATTTACTCAAAAATATCCAGGTTTCCTGGGTGAAACTGGGATTCAAATTTGCCCAGGTATGTTTAACTGCAGGGTGTAATGATCTAGGAGGAACACTGGGTGAGGAAAATATTTCACGTTCTGCCGGAGCACAACACGGGGTTTACACACCCCCGGAGGAATTGCAGAGAATAATAAGGGACTTGGATCGTATTCCTGCCGAGAGGGATACTCTTTATAAGAATATCAGGCAGTTATAATCTAGTAGACAGTTATAATCTAGTAAAAATGCCAAATAAGGGGATTTGTTAAAATAAACGTTTTATAACCACCCAATCCCCTTCTTCAACACTTTTCATTATCTCCAAACCTTCAACAACTTTTCCAATATGATTCACATCAGAAGCAGGCTGGGAATCACCGAAAAATATGCAGAACGCTTGGCCTGGTGGCCAGTAGGACACATCCCCTTTATCTGATGAGGGGGAGGGATTCTCGTACTCGTGTTTCAGGGGTATGGGGAAGAAAATTTCTTCCAACCACAACTGGGCTGCACCCTCCAGGGGAAGGTTTTCATAGAATTTTTGGGCAGTTGAAGGGTTTCGATCATCCAGAACTACTTTCACGGTTCCTTTTTTCAGTATTTCAATTTCAATTCCAGTCTCCATTGAACTCACCTACTAATTTTAGTATGTCCTGGTCAGTATACCAAAAATCTTTCAAGTTTTTCCCATTAGAGGGGCCCTTTTCCATCAAAAAGGGTGTTTATCTTATTAATGGGCTTTTTTCCATCAAATAGGGTTTTCATCATCAAATGGGGCCTAAAACATCCTCCTCACTTTCGCCCTGTTTCAGCAGTTCTTCCATGATCTGCACACCGGTGGAGGTCCCGATTTTACTGGCCCCCGCATCGATCATGGCCAGGGCAGTTTCCAAGTCCCGGATACCACCCGCAGCTTTAACTCCCATTTCCATACCTACTGCTTCACGCATCAGTTTAACATCTTCTACTGTGGCCCCGCTCACTCCAAATCCAGTGGAAGTTTTCACGTAGTGGGCTCCAGCCTCCCGGGCCAGTTGACAGGCTGTGATCTTCTCATCCCGGGTTAACAGTCCAGTTTCCAGTATAACCTTCACCACGTGTCCCCGGGCAGCCCCCACCACTGCAGCAATATCTGCCTGTACCAGGGGGTACTGTCCTGATTTAAGGGCGCCAATATTCAAGACCATGTCCAGTTCAGAGGCACCATTGGCCACGGCCTCTTCTGCTTCAAAGGCCTTGGCATGGGGTGTTTGAACTCCGAAGGGGAATCCTATAACCACACAAACCCCAGTATCTGACATTTCCAGGAGTTCACTGGCCAGTGAGGCCTGGGTGGGCGTTACACAGGCACAGCTGAAGTCATAGTAATCTGCTTCTTGACAGAGCAGTTCAATCTCTGCCTCGGTGGCATCACGCTGTACATTGGTATGGTCAATCATTCCCGCCAGTTCTTCAATGGATATCATAATCAAATCCCTCCAAATATTTTATTTTTTAAATAATTCAATTACAAACAATTCACAAACTTCCAATATACTTTAAGCCAATTTTTTAGCCATATAGGGGCCTTTCCTCTCATAACCAAATTTGCGGTAATAGTTACGAACCCCAATCCCGCTGATAATGAGTAGTTCCATTTTATCATATTCTTCCCGGCTGATCTCTTCTGCCTTTTTAAGTAACTCTTCACCGTAACCACGGTGCTGCCATAGTTCATCTGTTCTTTCACCCAATGGCATCATGGGGCCGTAAACATGTAATTCACGCACTAAAGCACTGTTATCATTAATTTCGGGACGGTGGGCATGCTCAGAGGGCATGCGCAGTCTTAAAAACCCGAGAAGAACATCGGCCTTGGTATCCTCCTGGGACAGGAACAACTCTTCTCCCTGACTGGCACGGTACTTTTCCACCAGCAGTTTAATGTTTTCTTTCTGGGTGTGGGTTCCCTGGGCGGCCTGGTGCCCCACTTCCCGGCAACGGATGCACTGGCACTGAACTTTTTCCCTTTTAAGTTGGTTGTAAACCAGTTCACCCAGGTTGGATTTCTGGACCCCGGCTTCTATGAGTTGGGAGGGAATATCCCTCTGGATACGCATGGTACGCACCCACTTGGGCAGTATCTTTTTAACCTCCACTATTAGCTGAACTGCTTCCTCACTGGAGTAAGGAGTGTATTCTCCTTTTTTCCATAGTTCGTGGAGTTGGGAGCCTTCGGTTACCAGGCAGGGATAGATCTTCAGCATATCTGGTTTGAACTGTTCATCGGAAAACAACCTCTTGAACATTCGTAAATCCATCTCAGGGCCACTGAATAGGCCGGGCATCATGTGCATAGCCACTTTAATACCGGAATCCTTTAAAATCCGTGTGGCTTCTACCGTGTCCTGCACCCGGTGCCCACGACGTACCCGGTGATAAATGAAGTTATAAAGGGTCTGCACCCCTAGTTCCACCCGGGTAACGCCCATGTCCAGCATCCGGTCCACATCTTCCCGCTGGGAGTAATCCGGCCGGGTTTCGAAGGTCAGGCCCACACAGCGCACACTGGAATTTTCATTGGCCAGCTGGGCATCCTTAAGATAAAGAAATCCTCCACAACTACCTCCAGTGTATTCATCACTGGAGTTCAGGTTATACTCTTTAACTCCAAAATCAGTCAGGGCCTGCAGGCACCGGGTAATGAACCATTCCTGGAAGCATAAAAATCTGGAGGGGAAGGTACCTCCCATTATTATAAGCTCCACCTTATCTAAGGGGTGGCCAATACTTTCCAACTGCTGCAAGCGATTGTAAACCTGTTTATAAGGGTTGAAATCGTACATCCTGGCCCTCAGGGCAGCAGGTTCTTCCCCAGTGTAACTGGGAGGGGCTATGGTGCTCTCCGGACAGTAAAGACACCTTCCATGGGGGCATTTATGTGGCGGGCACATCACGGCCACCACCGCCACACCGGAAATAGTCCTGGTGGGTTTCTTTTTTAAAATAGGGATAACAATCTCTTTTTCATCTTCCCGGGCCGTTTGCAGTATTTCCGAGTTGCGGGGAAACCGGTCCAGCTGGTGTTCCCGGCACACCCTGAATTTGGCCTTCTCCAGATCCTTCCGGTTTTTTATCTTCCCTTCCAATATATCCTCGATTATGGATCTTCCGGCTTTTTCCATTTCTTTTTCTCCAAATTGCATATGAATATAAATTTTTTAATAGTTATCTGGTATTTATCCTTAATATTCCTGTAATATCTTTAGATAATTATGAAGTTATACAGTCACCGTATATTCTGAAATGTATAAGGTACGGGGTTAATTCCACCCATTCTATTATTTGGTTTTAGAAGTGTTTAAATTGCCGGTGAAGAGGGCAACCAATGGCTTTACTATAGATGAAGGGAACTGGTTTTAATGCTTTAAACCCATCCAGAAATTGGGTGAGCCTTTTAAAGGGGGAATTATTATATACATCAAAAAATAGAGTATAAACTGGTGTTTAAATGAAAGTGAGTGACTTTTTTGGGAGAAGAGTTCTGGATAAAAAGGCCAATGAAATAGGTAAAGTGGTGGACATGGTTATAAAACCAAAGGAAGGTATTATTACCAGCATGATCATATCCACCAGTGATTTTGGCCTGACCCGGAAAGATCTGGAAATAGTAACTGCCGATATTGAAGAAGTGGGGGATTACTTAATTTTAAATGTTGAAAAAGCAGAACTGGAGACTAGGGCACAATCAAACACTGAAAAAGAGAAAGTAAGGCTGGATATTAGGAAGTAAACTAAATATCCTTCTAAACTCACGAAATACTCCTAAATTCACGAAAATCAATCATAATTAAGATGGGGGTGAAAATATGGAAGCCGCTAACAGTAAAAACAAAGAAATATCCGTGGGGTCCCATGTAAGATACACGGGCACTGGCAGTGCGGGGGAAGTTCTGGGCCTTCGCAGTGATGATGAAGGATTATGGGCTAAGGTGGACACCACCCAGTTATGGTACAACAGCCGCTATCTGGAACTCATGGATGATGAAGAGTACCATCGCCTCAAATCACGAGAATCCCGGAGAAAGACCAAAAAATCCAGTGAAGATTCTGAACGGGAAACCACCCGGAAGAAGGTGGAAAGCATTAAACAGGACCTGAAAGACGTTGACATGAGCTCGGAACTGTGTGATGGTGGAGGTTAAGACCTTCCATTTTTTTTATTCCTTTTTTTTTTATTCCTTTTTTTTTTATTCCTTTTTTTTTGATTGCTATTTTTTTTAAATAATTAGAGTTTGAATTTTTTGAGAGTATGAATTTATAGCAGTAATTTTCATTTTTCGATAATTTTATTCTGTTTAATGTAATTTACTTCCTTTTCAATGGGTGTTTATTTGGAATAGGTTTAAATATCATTAAATCTTAAGAAGTTATAAACCGACGGTCGGTTTGTAGGAGGTTACCATGGTCCCCCGAAAACCCAGGGAAGAAAGGATAAATGAAATAACTCAGGCAGCTATAGATGTTTTCCTGGAAAAAGGTTATGAGAATACTACAATGGATGCCATTGCCCGCCGGGCAGGGATGAGTAAAGGAGGGCTTTACCATTACTTTTCCAGCAAAGATATGGTACTGATATCGGCCAATGACAAGATCAGTGAAAAGGTAGAGGACTTAATGAAGGCCGCTCTGGAATGCGATTCAGTTCGAGAGGGAATTCTGTACTACATTGAAAACTACATATGCTACTGGCTGGAACACCCCCGGGAAACTGCATTTCTATTTCTCTCCATTGCCAAGATACTGGAAAAACCAGAACTATTGACCTACTACCAGGAATACACCGCAGATTACCGGTCATTTCTGGAAGCCATATTCACCCGGGGAGTGGAGATGGGAGAATTCAAACCACACCCAGTAAGGACCAGTGCCCTGACCCTGATGGCGGCCCTGGATGGTATCCTAAGTTACATGATATTTGACAACACCCTAAATCTGGAAGAAGTACTCCAGGATTTTGAAGAAAAATTCATTAAACCCATTGAAAAGTGAAAATAGTATCTGATTTGATATCAACTCTTGATTATTAAGTCATAAATCTGATAATTAATTGTTAAAGAGGAGATGGACCTTATGTTAAATATTAGTGGATTGTTTAGGGGGTTTGAAAATGGTTAAAGATGTAATTGACTTTTACTACTTCTCGGGAACTGGAAACACTTTGCTAGTGGTGCAGAAAATGAGGGATGTTTTCACGGAAAAAGGAATTCCGGTGAATTTACACCCCATGGAAAGATCAAAACCGGATAATATCAACTTGAACCATACCATTGGGTTAGGATTCCCCATTGCCGAGCTGTCCACCTACAATTTTGTGTGGAACTTCATCCGGGGGCTGCCCGAAACAGACCAGAACACGGAGATCTTCATGGTGGACACCCTGGCTGGAATATCCGGAGGTATTGTGGGTCCGGTGTATGAAATAGTTAAGAAGAAGGGCTACCACCCAATAGGGGCCAGAGAAATAGTCATGCCCCCTAACATATTCTACATTGAGGATGAGGAAACCTCTAAGGAGAAGGTTCAGAGGGGACTCATCAGGGCAGAGCAATATGCCGGTGAACTATGCACTGGTAATTCACAATGGGATAAATCATCTATATTTTCCCGGACTGTTTATTACACCTCCCTGGCCGGTCTTAAGATAACAGAATCCAGTGTGAATCAGAAACTACTGCACCTGAAGACAGATGAAGCAGAATGCAAAAGTTGTGGTATATGTGTAAAACTGTGCCCGGTGCATAACATAACCATGGATGAAGGTAAAACTCCGGAGCACGGTTTCAACTGCGAGTACTGTTTAAGATGTACCTCCCTGTGCCCCCGTGGTGCAATAAGCTGTCCTTTCAACTATCAAGGGAAAACTTATCATGCAGTTAAAGCTAAAGAGTTTCTTAAATAACCGGCAGGTTCTTAAATAACATACCGGAATCTACCGGTTTCTTAAACTATACAATACAGTAAATAATTATACAAACGGTAAATAAAATTCGCGGGTGAGGGTATGGTAAATCTAGATGAGAAAAATATGGATTTTGAAGCACTGGCCAGAGAAGCATTGAATAATGATGATCTATTCAGTGAACTGAAGGAGGGTGTACTATCCAAGAATAATAACGTACGGCAAAACAGTTTCAAGGCCCTGCAGTTCCTGTCAGAAGAAGATCCTGAATTTTTATACCCTGAATGGGACCTCTTCCAGGAAATGCTTCACAGTTCAAACAACTTCCATAAATATATTGCCATATACATTCTGGCCAGTTTAACCAGTGTGGATAAGGATAAACGGTTTGAAGAAATATTCGATGATTACTACGGAATACTTGCCGGGGATAAAGCCATGACGGCATCCCATGTGGCTTTAAACTCAAGTGTGATTGCCCATAACAAGCCAGAACTACAATCCCGGATCGTTGATACTCTCATGCGAATTGATGAGATTCACCAGGGCAAACAGAAGGAACTCATCAAGGCCTATGCCATCGAAGCCATGGGTAAGATCTACCCCGAAGCAGAGGATAAAGAACTAATTGAAAATTTCATAAAATCCCAGGTGGATAGTAAAAGTCCCAAGACCCGCAACATGGCCCAGTGTTTTCTGGAGAGGTGTGATTAGATAAATTAATATATTAGGAACCCCCTACAATTATTTAGGGGTTACATGGTGGACATGATCAATGCTCTAGAATTCCCACGGCGGAAGAATGAATTCAAAAAGATGGTGGGTCAGATAGGTTCCCAGAATCAATCTGGAAACAGGCTCCCTAAATCTGAAAATCAACTGGGAATGTTGTTAAGTAAACCTGCTATTAGAACCATCCCCCCAGATAAACAAACCTTTGATAACCCTGAGCTGTGGAAAAATTTTCAAAAACAATACCAGCATGAGTTTAATGAAAAGGTAAAACTCATGGATAAAATTAGGCATAAGAAAAATGCCCTGAAGCCCTCAGAAAATTATAGCACGGGTTTTTTATAGTTATAACTCTTTTTTCAAGTAGCTGAAAACCATCCTCGGGATCAGGATGATAAAAAAATTTATAAAGAATGTTGTCCAAATTATATGGAAGGATAATTGTAGTGAGTAACTTGGGATTCTTTAGTATTATTTTGCACTTAATTTCTCATTACACCTCCTAAGTCTTTTTTAGGTTATTTGTTAAAAGTGGGGGTACACAGTGACCAATGAAGGAAAAATCAGGCTTGAGGATGGGGAATTGGTTAATTCGGATATGGAAGGTATGATTGGTACCTTCGAGACCATTGCCAACCACCCCCTTTCCAGAATACTTCTGGAAAAAACCATGAACTACTGCCAAAAGGATGAAGCAAATTCTATTGAGGTGGGATTGCAGCTCATGCTGGGGCAACGGGAAAATGCCTGCCTAAAATGCACTATATTATCCAAGATCATATCTCACCTGGTAAAAGGAATTGCAAACTTCGGAGTTTCAGAATCAGAGTTCAAGCAGATAATGGAAGATCCCTACTGGGTAAAGGGTTTAAGCAGTGTACTTAAGGGCATAGCGCTCTTTGGTGTTCAAAAACCCTTTGTACCGGGGGCACCCTTTCAGGTGGTGTGGAACATCACCCGCCGGTGCAATATGAAATGTGAGCACTGTTACGAAAATGCCGGCAAACCCGGTAAAGATGAACTCAACTCTGGCCAAGTATTAAATGGTTTAGACATTCTTTCAGAAGCCGGAGTAACTTCCGTTGCTTTATCTGGAGGTGAACCCACCCTGCATCCTCATATCCATGATTTCATTAAGCATGCCAAGGATCAGGGATTGTTTGTTGCCATGGCCACCAATGGATATCTGCTCTCCCGGCAGGATGTTACCCGTAAATTTGAAGATTCTGGCCTGGAATTTGTGCAGATTAGCCTGGATGGTCTTAGCTCCCGAACCCATGATTCATTTAGGGGAGTTAGTGGTGCCTGGGATAAAGCAGTTCAAGCTATTTCCCACTGTGTTGATGCTGGTTTTTTTGTGGAGGTTGCCACCACTGTCACTGAATACAACTACCAGGAAATACCTCAGATGATGGATTTTGTAAGAGATTTAGGTGTGCAGTGGTTCATGTTGTACAATTTTATACCCACGGGGAATGGCCGCAAAATTGTAAACAGTGATATTTCTCCTGAAAAAAGGCAGGAATTGTTAGAAAATGCTTATCTTGAAAATAACAGGGGGGACATGCAGGTTTTATCCACAGCCCCTCAATATGCTACTATTGCGGAATCTATGGTCTCATCTCAAACCAAAGTAATTCCCACCCATTTTTACAACCCGGAATATACCAGTAACACTTTAAAAAAACTTGCTGATTTTATTGGGGGTTGTGGTGCCGGACGGTTCTATCTGAGCATTGAACCCAATGGAGATATCTTTCCCTGTGTGTTCTTCCCTCATGACGAGGAGGTATGCCTGGGAAACATTCTCTCTGATGATTTCAATGATCTGTGGCAGCACCACGAACTTCTGGATAAATTCAGGAATAAAAATATCCTCAAAGGTCATTGTGGTGGGTGCAAATCCAGGAATATCTGTGGAGGGTGCCGGGCCAGGGCCTATAACTATTTTGGTGACGTGCTGGCCCCGGATCCCGGTTGTGTTAACAATTTCACCCAATGGTTGGAGATTAAAAAAGGACTTCCAAAGGGTGCTCAAGAACTAGCTGATGGAAGAATTTTAATTGATCTAAAATATGCGGGCTGATAATATGGATGTTATCCTCATAAACCCTTATGATGAAAATGCGGTTAAAAATGGTCTGGGGTTCATTACCCCTCCTCTAAATTTGATGTACCTGGCATCATCACTGGAACATGCTTCCTTTTCAGTGAAAATAATTGACGATGATCTGCTGCAGATGGGATACCATAAAGTTTCCCAGATAGCAGCCAAACTTAACCCCCAGATAATAGCCCTCACTGCCACCACCTCCACCATAAAAACGGCCATGAAATATATAAAATTAATTAAAAAGGTTTTACCCAATGTATTATCAGTAATAGGTGGTCCTCACCCTACTTTTATGCCAAATGAAGTTTTAAAAGATCCACTTGTCGATGTGGTGGTACTGGGGGAAGGTGAGGAAACTATGGTTCATCTGGCCCGTGATTACATTGATAAAGGAAGCCAGGATATCTCCAATATTCCGGGAATTGCCTACAATGATCCAGAGCAGGGAAATATCAAAGTTACACAACCACGACCACTTATAAAAGACCTGGATTCTTTACCCTTACCAGCCCGACATCTAGTTCCCTTTGATTCCTACGGGGTCTCCAAAGACCAGTCTGGGGGAATGATCACCAGTAGAGGTTGTGTTTTTTCGTGCGGGTACTGTTCTTCTTCCCTGATTATGGGTAAAAAATTCAGATCACGCAGTCCCCAAAATGTGGTTGATGAGATTGAGGAACTCTATTACCACTATAAAATCAGGGACATAGCCTTCATGGATGACACTTTCCTCTTAAATAAAAAAAGAGCCTATGATATAGCCCAGGAAATTGAAGACAGGGGCTTGGATGTGAGTTTTGTTGCATCTTCCCGGGTGGACATGGTAGATTACAATCTGCTCCAGAAACTGAAAGGTAGTGGAATGAGTACTTTGTACTACGGGGTTGAATCGGGATCCCAGAGAATATTAAACCTGATGAGGAAGGGAATCACACTTAAACAGGCAGAAGATGCAGTAAAAAGTGCTAAAAAAGCGGGTCTGAGTGTTTTAACTTCTTTTATCCTGGGCTATCCTGGTGAGACCGAAGAAGATATAAACCGGACCATTGATTTTTCCATAAAATTAAAACCAGACTACAGCCAGTATTCTATCTTAACTCCCTTCCCCGGAACTCCCATTTATCGTGAACTCCATGAAAATGGTTTGATTAGTTCCGAAAACTGGGATAAGTACACGGTTCTGGAACCGGTTTTGGATTATGAAAAAATGGGATTAACCAAGGGCATGGTGAAAAGAAAGCTGATAGAGGCCTATCTTAAATTCTATGCCCGACCCAACTATCTCTTGAAGCATCGCCACATGATAAAGGAAATATTCCAGATCATCCTACGCAGCTTCATACTCCCTAAACTGAAGGGAGGCACGGGCAAAGGATGGTACCAGGATATTAATGAATCATCCTCCCATGATAGTTAGGCCTTGTATACTTGTAATCAATTTTTATAGCTTTACTTGATTTTTAAAGATTATAATGGCTTTTAAAGACATCTTAAAGATTCAAGGGCTTTTCCAATTAGATAATTTAGTACTTACTTTACTTATCTATTCTTTAGGGTTTTCACTTGCAATAAAAGTAACCAAATGAGTATTACCAATTAATAAGTATTACTTTTTACCCAGGCCCTGCATAATTAATCGGCGTATAATATATGATCGTGACCGGTCCTCTTTTTTGGCTATTGCATCGATTTTATCAATGTACTCTGGCTCCAGGCGGATGTAAACACTTTTCTTTTTTGTCATGTATATGGATACACTTGTTTACATATATATACTTTACTTTCAATTTCTGGATCTTACCTTACTGATTAGAGGGAGTACATCTCCTGATAAGGGGGTGAGCTCTTGGATTAAATGAGTACATCTCTGGGATAAGGGAGTGAACTCTTGGATAGAATCGATGTTAAACCCCTAAAGATTTAAAAAGCAGGGGCACGTAATCCTAGGATCAATGAGGAAAATTAATTTTTCAGACATCAGTGTACGAGTGATCCACACTACATTTAACACCAGGTTCATCCTGGCCAGGGCCTGCCGGAAAATACCTCCACTGGCCTGGTTGGTGGACCGGATGTTATTTGAAGGGGATGATATACAGGTACTTCCCCGGGATGCTGCCCTGAAAACAAGCCTTGCAGGAAACATCCGGGAGGTGGAAGTAAATAGCAGGGTACCGGTTTCCAGTGGAAATACAGTACTCCCCAGTCAGGTATTGAAGGAGATGATCCGCAAGTCACAGTACCATTTCCTAATGGACTCCTGCATATGCCGCACCTCCAACCAGTGTCAGGATTACCCCCGTGATCTGGGTTGCTTATTTTTAGGAAAAGGCTCCCAAAATATATCTCCCCAATTGGGAAGGCCAGTTTCCGCCAGTGAGGCAATACAGCACGTTGAAAAATGCCAGAAAGTAGGATTAGTACCCATTATAGGTAGGAATAAGATAGACAGTGTCTGGTTAAGCACGGGTCCTAAAGAAGAACTGCTCTCCATCTGCCACTGTTGTGAGTGTTGCTGCCTGTGGAAAATGACTCCGGACCTCCCTGAGGAAATGGGCCGCAGTTTCTCCCCCATGGAAGGGGTGGAAATAACCTTCAGTCTGGATCTCTGTAATGGCTGCGGATTATGTGCGCAGGACGTCTGTTTTCTCGATGCAATTTCAATTAGGGATGGAAAAGCTATGAGAGATAATGATGTTTGCCGAATCTGTGGTCGCTGTGTGGAAATATGTCCCCGGGGAGCCATTAAGATTAAAATGAGTGATGATGCAATAAAGAGTTCCCTGTCCCGAGTACAACCTCTGGTTGATGTTGAACTGGAATGAATACCGGTAAATTTGAGTAGAGTGAGATAGGACTATTTTTTATCAATATTTAATCCCTAAATTTCTTTTTTAAATATTTTAGTCTCCAGTATGTTTTGTTTTAGCCCAGCTTCTCTCTTTACGGGTTAACATGTGAATGAAGGCTGCAAAGAACAGTGGTATAAGGTAAAGACAGTAAGCCCAGTACTCCACGGCCCTAACCAACGACCTTAAAACACCCACCTTATCCCTTCGGATTCCTAAGAGAACACCGGGGAAGAAGGCTACAGTTGAAATCAATCCAATGATCACTGGAGCTTCCATTGAAAACCGTGCCACATAGGTAAGATTTAAAATAGCCACAATATAACCCAACATCACGAAAACCGTGAACAGGAGGAAAACCAGGTACTGTATAGAATCAACTTTCTTGTAAAGGGGTATCTTAGCATCTATTAGGGGAGCCAGATACACGAATAAGGTTTCCAGATTACCCGTAGCCCAACGAACCCTTTGCCGGAAAAAAGCCTTCCACTCCGGAACAGCCTCCTGCCAGACCACTGCTTCGGGACAGTAGCGAATTTTATTACCATCCATTATAAGTTTAACGCTCATGTTCAGGTCTTCAGTAACTGCAAACCCATCCCAGCCTTCAATATCCTCCACAAACTTCTTCCGGGTTAACTGACCATTACCTCCCAGGAAACCGGATTTCCCCATGACATCCCGGGCCCGGAGTATAACATTACCGAAAATAGAGAACTCAACCTCCTGCATCAGGGTCAACAAGTTCCGGTCAGCATTGTACATGCGCACCCTGGCCTGCACCCCTGCCACATCCTCCTCATCCAAGTAGGGAATGATCTTACCCAGAAAATCAGGGTCTATGCGGGCATCAGCATCAAAAACCGCGATAACCTCCCCCTGACATATACGAACACCATCATTCAAGACATAACCTTTTCCTCGACCGGCACGTGGGGGTTTACGGGTTACAATACGTAAATATTCAAATTCACCCTTTAATCTGGCCAGTACTTCTCCAGTTTTATCTGTGGAACCATCGTTGATCACAATGATCTCGTAGTTACGCTTACCATCTGCATAGTAATCCAGCTCAGCCAGGGAACGAACACATCGTTCAATGGTAAACTCCTCATTATGGGCCGGGATGAGAATGCTAACAAAGGGTTGATCCTTCCCTCCTGGAGGTGAAGGTTTCTTTAAACTTATCCCTACAATGAACAGGTTGTAGATGGCAGGAATAAATAACAGGTACATGAGCCAGGTCATACTGCGCGTGGCCAGGCTGTAAACAATCAGAGAAATGATAATAGCACTAATGAAGAATACTGCAGTCTTTTCAATTACCATCTCTCCTTCTTTGGTGGTAATTTTTTGGTCGATCTTTTTAATCCTATCAGTTTCGGATCGATGTTGTTGCAGTGCAGTTTCCAGAGTACTGTAAAGTTCATCCATCTGGTAAGGTTTGGGTAGATAACCATAAGGTGATGTTTTAATAGCTCGTTCTACAGTGGCATCATCGGTGTAGGCACTGAGGAAAACCACCGGTATATCCAGGTCATGGATATGTTCGGCCACCGAGATACCATCCAGTTCCCCGCTCAACACAATATCCATGAGAACGAGATCCGGGCGGAATAATTCTACCTTCTGGATAGCTTCCTGGCCATTAGCCACAGTATCCACCACCAGGTAACCCTTATCCGATAGTTGTGCTGTAAGATCCATGGCAGTGATGATCTCATCTTCCACAATCAGTATTCGGGGACGTTCCTCCCAACTAATTTCATCATCCTGGCTGGTTAAGGGCACACCCTTGCCCAGGCCTTTATAACGGATTAATTCAACCTTATCACGGTATTCCTGGTGTTTTTGGATGGCAGTTTCCAGGGCTAGCTCCAGATCCTTATCAGGGTAAGGTTTTATAATGTAGCCATAGGGACTGGTGGATTTAGCTCTTTGCAAGGTTTTTTCATCAGAATAAGCAGTTAAAAAGACCACGGGGATGTCCAGGGAGCTTATCTTTTTCGCAGCCTGGATCCCATCTACTTCCCCCTGCAGCACGATATCCATGAGTACCAC
>Ga0228535_1000274_pt1:90000-92500 | contig 166597 bp, 157 predicted proteins | sample SJ1metagenome_FD_168457 | JGI IMG/M metagenome (GOLD analysis project Ga0228535, IMG submission 168457) | Enriched culture of PCE-dechlorinating microbial communities from Ithaca, New York, USA - SJ1 | ecosystem: Engineered > Modeled > Simulated communities (microbial... >... | reverse complement strand
TCAGGTCATTGTTAACCACCATTACATAATCTGCTTTTTTAAGAACCGACCGGATCAATCTCTGTAAAAGGGGGTTATTGGCCTGGATCATGAGGTCTGAGCCATGAGCAGTTACCGCAGTTTCCTTACCCATCCATGATCCCAGGTAAACTCCAATGAGGCCCGGGGGGAGAAGAAAATGGGCGTGGATAAGATCAATTTGGTAACGACGTATCATGCTCCTCAGTTTGAAAAAAGCAGATACAAAGAAGAATAGGCCCCTTAATCCTTTGATGTTGGGTGCTGGGGCAGTTTCCACCTTTACTGGACCCAGGTCCTTCACATCAGGGTGGGGGTAGGTTAACACGTAAACTTCATCCCCTCTTTTAACGAGTTCCTGTGATAGGAGATATGTATGGGATGAAACACCTCCAATATGAGGGGGATATTGTCCTAATATGCACACACGCATGATTTCACCTTAATTTGAATTTATACCAGTAATCCATATTCTACTTTATCATTTTAATACATCTATAAGTTCTTGTAGAATACCCATGGTAGTTAAAATCTTTTCTAAAATATTCTGCCCTTTTATTCTTTAGAATAGTATATCCAGGTTTAGTATTTAGAATATAATGATCCTGGTTAGAATTTAATGATCTAGGTTAAGTAACTGCCAAGATAATAAGAAGATTTTCCAGGAGTGGGGAGAATTAATGAATTGAACATTATCTAATGAAATTTAATACTCGGATAAACTAATAAATTTTTTGAGGGATGAATAAAAGAAATTAACGACTTTTTAATTGGACATTATGATTATGGTTGAGTATGGTTCCATCCATCTTTAAAATAATCACTTCGGGCATAAGGTTGAACCTTTCCTGGCAACGCTCCTGGATGGTCCGGGCAATGGAGTTGAAGACCTTCTCCACCATTTCTTCCCTTTCCAGGATTTCCAGCATATCCTCCGTGGTGTTGGAATGGTACACTTCCTCCAGGACCTGTTTATTCCCACCCATGAGGCCAGTATGGGTGGTTATGATCTCCCGGCGGCCATCTGCCAGGCGGTGTTCAGTCTGAAAAATACCTCCGGCTATTTTAACCATTTTACCAGCATGGCCCATTAGAATCAAACGGGTTAACCCACATTTACTGGCTTCTTTTAACATGAAACCCACCAGATTGCCCATCTGGATGATCTGGTCATCTTCCACATCCAGCAACTCCTTGGCCAGTTTTTCTCCAATATTACCGGGCACAAATACCAGCTCCCGGTACCCCTCAGCCAGGGCCACATCCAGCTGACATTTTTTGGACTTCTGGAAACTGTCAGAATTCATGGAGCGGGCAACACCCGTGGTTCCCAGTATGGAGATGCCGTCCACAATACCTAGACGGGGATTCATGGTCCTTTTAGCAATATCTCTGCCCTGGGGGATGCTGATTAAGACCCGTGCACCTTTTCCTTTAGGGAGTGCTTTTTCCAGGTTGGATAGGATCATCTTCCGGGGTACGGGATTTATAGCCACCTCACCAATGGGTAGCTGCAGTCCCGGTTTGGTTATTTTACCCACCCCTTCTCCTCCCTGAATCAGGAGGCCAGGTTTATCCTGGAGAGTGACTTCGGCCTGCACTTCCAGGTTAATGGTTACATCCGGGTCGTGGTAGGGAAATTTCACCACACTAGCCACCCCGGAGTGATCATCAATCTTCCGGGAACTTTTAACTAATATATCCAGGGATCCCAGTGGTGTTTCAATAGTTACTGATGAAGGCACCTTACCCTCAATGGATAACAGTGCGGCCAGGGCTGCAGCAGTAGCTGCACTTCCAGTGGTAATACCGTAATCTTCACTCTCAACAGGAAAAGAAACAGGTGGGGGGGTTGATTTATTCCCCCTGCTATTTTTAGAATTAGATTGAGAGATTTGGTCTTTTTGACTGGAATGATCTTCTTCCATGTTAATTAAAAATAATAGGTTTATTTTATTTTCCTTTTTCTTCTTCTATGGCCTTTGCCAGTTCTTCTTTACTGGGAGCACCGACAAAACGTACCACTCCATTTAGAGCAATGGCCGGGACAGCCATAAGACCATAATCAATTGCTTTTTCACGGTCTACCATTATGTCGATCTTTTCAATTTCCATTACACCAGGCATGTCCTTTTCAACTTCGTTTACTACTTCAATAGCCATGGGACAGTAGGGGCAAGAGGGGGATGTGAATACTTCTACTTTGACAACCATATTTTTCACCTCAGTATTTACTCTGTTTTTTTAGACATTTTATATTTTATTTAAGTTCTTTTTTTTGGAAATCTTTATTTTTATAATTTGGTTATTTTCAATGAATTTTATGTAAATTTTACCTTCTTTGGGGAAAATCACCAAAATTGAAGCCTTACCTTGAAACCTTTGGTCATCACCTCAGGGAGTAATCCACGGAGCTCTGCACTGAATCCTGATTAATCAGACTTCCAATCCCTTTACCTAAGGCATAGGCGAAGTTGGTGGA
>Ga0228535_1000274_pt1:77500-85000 | contig 166597 bp, 157 predicted proteins | sample SJ1metagenome_FD_168457 | JGI IMG/M metagenome (GOLD analysis project Ga0228535, IMG submission 168457) | Enriched culture of PCE-dechlorinating microbial communities from Ithaca, New York, USA - SJ1 | ecosystem: Engineered > Modeled > Simulated communities (microbial... >... | reverse complement strand
GATTTCTCCCAACATGGCAGTGGGAGTTAATGTCTTCTTTAAAATAGTGGGAGAACTGGCCGGTATTCTCACAGATTATGATGTGGAGATCATCGAGGCCCACCACAAACACAAAAAAGACGCACCCTCGGGAACGGCGGTGAAGGCCGCGGAAGTCATCGCTGATGCTTTAAACCGTAAATTAGATGAAGTGGGAGTATATGGTAGAGAGGGAATGGTCGGTGAAAGAACACCGGAAGAAATAGGAATCCACGCAGTCCGGGGAGGAGACATTGTAGGAGATCACACTGTTCTCTTCGCCGGGGATGGGGAACGCCTGGAGATCACCCACCGTGCTGGCACCAGGCAGGCCTTTGTCAATGGTGTAATCAAGGCCATCCGCTACGTGGTCAATGCAGAAAAGGGCAAAATAAGTAACATGAATGATGTACTGGGACTTTAATAGTCGGGATATAAAAATAAGAGCAGTGATAAATATTTAGTAGAAAAATATAGATTTAAGTAAAGTATCAAAAAAAGGTGGTTTTATATGGTAAATGTAGGTATTTTAGGAGCAACCGGAATGGTAGGGCAGCGATTTATACAACTTCTCGAGGATCATCCCAAATTCGAGATCACCGCCCTCACTGCCTCCCAGCGTTCTGCAGGTAAAAAGTATCAGGACGCAGTAACCTGGCACATGGATACTCCCATCCCGGAATCAGTCCAGGACATGGTAGTAGTGGACACTGACCCCAGCCAGGTTAAGGATGTGGAGATAGTCTTTTCAGCACTACCTGCAGATAATGCTGCAGTTGTTGAACCCAAATTTGCTGCAGCCGGTATGAAAGTTGCCTCCAATGCCAGTGCCATGCGTATGGAACCGGATGTCCCCCTGGTAATACCCGAGGTGAACCCGGAACACCTGGACTTAATTGAAACCCAGCAGAAAAACAGGGGATGGGATGGATTCATTGTCACCAACCCCAATTGTTCCACCATAGCCCTGGTAATGACCCTGAAACCCCTATATGACCAGTATGATATAAACCGGGTGTATGTGTCCACCATGCAGGCAGTTTCCGGAGCAGGTTACAATGGTGTGCCCTCCATGGCCATGATCGACAACCTGGTACCCTTCATTGGAGGAGAAGAGGAAAAAATGGAATCAGAAACTCTGCACCTTCTGGGTGACTTCGATGGTGAAACTGTGGAACCAGCCACCTTTGGGGTTAGCACCTCCTGTCACCGGGTGCCGGTGGTGGATGGTCATACCGAGGCGGTTTTCATGGAAATGGATGAAGAATTCCACCTGGAAGATGTTAAAAATTCACTCCAGACTTTCCAGGCACTACCCCAAAAATTAAACCTGTACTCCGCACCGGAACACCCCGTCATTGTCCGGGAAGAGGAGAACAGACCCCAACCACGTATGGACCGCATGATGGGAAAAGGAATGGCGGTTACTGTGGGAAGACTCCGCCAGGATCCCGTGTTCCCCCGTAGCCTAAAATACGTCCTTCTGGGTCATAATACAGTTAGGGGTGCTGCAGGAGCATCTATACTTAATGCAGAATTAATTAATGAGATAATGTAGGAATTTTCTTGCATTAACTCCCTTTTTTTAGTTAGATTAATTTAAATCCCTAATATTTTCCCTATTTTTACTTGATTGTTGTGGAGTTTTAATTTTTGTGGAGATAACTCCTCGTTTCGAAAGAATTTATCTTCCAATTATAGGAGTCATATTCACCACCCAAAAGATATTATATACTAACATTATAATTAATGATAATTATGTCAGCATAGGGGAATATATCCTAATGTAGGAGGAAAACTATGAATATATCAAAAAAAATGTTGGGTTTGTTAGTTCTGGTCTGTATGGTTGTGGTGATATCCGGATGTACCACCACCAATAACACCAGCAGTAATAGTGGTAATTCAAATGCAAGTAATAGTACTAATGCATCTGCTTCTAATGATGTTAGCGTTGTTGTAAGTTATCCTGGTAGTTGGGCTGCAGATGTGAGTGGTACCTTTGGATACCGTTCGTTATCTGGTACGGGAGATCAAACCACCAATCTGGGTAGTGTTTCTGGATCAGTTACTATTTCTGCCCGTAAAACCGAGGGAGGCTCCGGGACTTTAACCACTTCTATAATGAAAGGTGGAAAAAATCTGGGCACAGCCAGCACCTCTGCTCCATGGGGAGGAGCTTCTACCACGGCCATAATTTAAATCCCCTCTTTTTTTTATTTTATTTATTCTGGAAACAAATGATGCTGTTTTATTGGGTTTTTTATAATTAATATTAGTTGGTTATTACTATTTAACGAAGTCAACAGCCCTCTAAATTGGTCATTATCAGTTTTGTTAATTAATTTTTATTTTTTGTATTATTTTGCTCTGGTTCTAAAAATCTAGTGTAAACCTTGATAAATCTGAACCTAGCAGCATCATCCAAGCCCACAACAAGAATTGTTCCAATTAAAACATAAAATTATAAATATCCATTTATATTACCAATTATCTAATTGGTATTGTACAGATTTCTATGGGATTCTTGGTTATACTTCTGGTATTTTTCGTTGTAGGTATTTTTTGTTTCAGATGGAGAACAAAGGGATAATTCCTAGTTTCCACATACATAAATATAATATGCTTTGGTTAATTTGGGGACGATTATGAGAGTGACAAAGGATCCTGAAATAAGGCGCAAAGAGTTAATGGATGTAGCAGAGGAATTATTCCTTGAAAATGGGTACGAAGAGACTGCAGTATCCGATATAGTTAAAAAAGCAGGCGTAGCACAAGGTACGTTCTATTATTATTTCAAATCCAAAGAAACAATACTGGATGCAATCACTGATAAATACCTTGATATTATTATTGAAAAAACGGAAAGTATTGCCGATCAGGAGAACTTAAATAGTATAGAGAAATTAATGGCAACATTTGAATTTACTTCATCATTTACAGGAGATCGTAAGGGAATAATGGACTATATTGAGGAAGGAAGGTGCGCTCACTTACAAATCAAGTTCAATGAAAGGATGTCTTCTGCAACTATTGAACATACTGCACGTATAATTCAACAGGGTATTGAAGAAGGTGTTTTTGATACTAAATACATTGAAGAAGCTGCTCGAGCGTATCTAGGAGTAACAGCTTTAATTCTCCAGGGAGTAAGTGATCTTGATCCTAAATCACCTGAATTTATGAGAAGATTAATGGCACTGTTCTATTTTATGGAGCGAATTTTGGGTGCAGAAAACGGCATTATCGCCAGTGCTTTCATGGCAATGACGACCAATAAATGATATCGGAGGAATTATTAATTGACAAAATTGGGTTTAAATTCCCAGCAGGATATCATGAGTTCCACAAAGATCAATTATGAAAATAACTAAATTAGATGAATAAAAAGAATTTATTAGTTTTTTGTTGAAATTTCTAATCCTTTTTTTATAAATGCTCCGATATTTCCACAGATGGCATAGAACCATATAAATAATACCTATTCAATGTTCTGGTTTCATTAAAGACCTTATTCCAAATTAATAGGTTTGATAAAGTAATTTTCATGATATTACCTTTGATTGCTATGTTTTCACCGATGAATTCTGCTAATGCCGATGAATAGAATCTAGAATTATTATTAATAAGAAAATTTTGAATTCATTTATTAAATTGAATTATTTAATTAGATAACGGATTATTTTAAGTCCTTTTTTATTCTGAAAGTACAGGAAATGATCAAATAAATCCCATAATTATAAATACAACAAAAATCATAACTGACTGACAATCAGTCAAATGAAATATCAAAACACAATATGATATATTTGATTACAGATTAGGGGAATATCCATGAGTAATTATGAAAACGAGAATGAATATGCAATACAAATCTTTGGTCTAACTAAGAGCTTTGGAAATCGCAAAGCTGTAGATAAAATCAATCTCGTAGTGAAAAAAGGAGATATTTTTTCTCTTCTTGGACCAAATGGCGCAGGTAAAACCACTATCATAAAAATGCTTTCTGGTGTTCTTAAACCGACAGTTGGAACAGCAAAAATTATGGATTATGATATAACGAGAGATCTGTCAGAAGTTAAAGGAATAATCGATATTTCACCCCAGGAAACTGCTATTGCAGGTCATTTAACTGCTTGGGAAAATCTTATATTAATGGGTGGGATAAATGGCTTGAAAAAGGAAGATACGGAAAAAAGGGCTAAAAAATTAATAAAATTAATGGGACTTACTGAAAGGGCGAATGAACAGGTGCAGAAATTTTCAGGGGGAATGCAACGTAGATTAAGCATAGCAATGGCTTTGATTTCTGATCCTCCAGTACTTTTTCTTGATGAACCCACTTTGGGTTTAGATCCTCAGGCTCGAAGGGTTATCTGGGAGCAGATCGAGCAGTTGAAGGGGAAAAAAACAATCATATTAACCACACATTATCTTGAAGAAGCAGATGCTCTTGCTGACAGGGTTGCAATAATTAGCCGAGGCAACATTATTGCAGAGGGAACGCCGCAAGAACTTAAAAAAAACATACATGGGCTACAGACCATGATAATTAAGGGACAAAACCTTTCCTCTCCAAATATTGATGGATTAAAAGAGGTATATCCTCATATTACAAAAATAGATGGTGGAATCAAGATAGAAGCACAGGAATTAATTTTTGATGAGATAGTTGATTATTTACGTTCTAGAGGAGTGAAAATTAACTGGCTTTCCATGAAAGAACCTTCTTTAGATGATGTTTTCCTTAATCTTACCGGAGAGGAGGTGAACTAATGCGATTTTTAAGTCTTGCTAGTCGAAATCTTAAAGAAATATACCGTGATCCACTCGCCATTGCATGGGGTATGGTTTTTCCTGCTGTTTTAATGCCTGCTATTATTTCCATAGGTAAAAATGCCCCTCTGGAAATTTTTACAGCCAATGCATTAACACCTGCAGTGGCGGTATTTAGTTTTGGTTTTTTAACTTTGTTTTCAGCTATAATTTTAGCAAAAGATCGTGAAAGTGCATTTTTAACCAGACTTTTGACCACACCACTTACAGCAACAGATTTCATATTAGCATACATTCTGCCGTTTTTGCCAATAGCAATACTCCAGATTATAATCTGTTTTGTAGTGGGGAGTTTTTATGGAGTTACAATTAATTCAACCATTTTATTAACTCTGATAATTCTTTTCACCATGGCAGTTGGATGTATTAGTTTGGGAATGATATTGGGATCTCTTTTCACGGAAAAACAGGCTCCAGGGGTGAGTTCAATAGTCATAGTTATAATATCCTTATTAGGTGGATGTTGGATGGATTTAAAGGCAATTGGTGGTGTATTTGAAACAATTGGATATTCACTTCCTTTTGCACATGCCATTGATGCTGCAAGGGCTGTTCTGAATGGATCTAGCGTGAGTGGTATTGTTACAGATTTTTATTGGGTTCTTGGTTATACTCTGGTATTTTTCGTTGTTGGTATTTTTTGTTTTAGATGGAGAACAAAGGGATAATTCATAGTTTCCACATACAAAATATATTTTGAAGGTGAATTATAAAAAATAGCTTTTTATCATTATTTTTTAAAACAAAGAGTTTTTAACTACTAATTGGCGAAAATCTACTATTTAACGAAATTAAACTAATTGTAGTATATGAAATTCATCACAATACTTTGTATTAATAATCAACAAATTTATATGTCATAAAGCGAGAAAAATGGCACATTTATTACAATTTATAATTACAATAGTGTCCCCTAAATTTGTGATTGTGGAGTAATACATAAATCTCAGATTTTTATCTCAAAACTTAAAAGCCTATTAATGCATAAATAAAATAAACTATAATTGGTGATTGTAACCTATAATACAGTAAATTGTGTTGATAATAAAAAATCTTACTATCCAAGTGATAACCATGGCCTTTTTGAAGGATACCGAGAGAGAGCAGTTGAGACAGCTGGTTAAAGCCTGTCTTTTAGAGATCAGCAAGTTGAAGATCGAACTTAAGAAATGCCAGAAAGAGTCTTCAAAATCCATGATTCAGGAGCACAGTAAACTTCAGGAATTGCAAATAAAACAGAATAAGGAAATCCAGAAAAAAGAAGCCGAAATCCAGAAATTACTCAATCAGCTGGAAGAAAAGGATTCGAAGATTGAAGAACTCCAGAAGGTTAGGGATCAGTTTAAACTCCTCACCCAAAAGCCTAAAAAAGATTTAACCTCCTTCCAATCCAACGTATACCTCCTACTTCCAGATAGGGAGGATAACCTGGAAAATCTGTATGAATGGATCATTGACATGGGATTCACCGAGCTCACCCTCCAGAACTTTGAACACGCCCTCCGTAATCTGGAAAGGAAGGGGTACTATCGCTCCCAGGAAAGAGATGGTACTGTACTGTGGAAAAAGATAGAGAAGGATTAATTTTGTCTGGTTTTTTACCATTAATGTTTTTTACTTATTAAGTGTTTTTATCCATTTAAAGTACACGGTATAGGGGTTATTCTGCTTTATCCGGGTTAATATTATAAAATTATAGTAAAATACTAGGGAATTGTTGCAAAATACCAATTGGGGCCTATAATACCCTCCACATTTTCCCTGGACCGGACCATAGCAAACTATTTATATAACCTCTAACCCACTGATCATTTACATAAAACAAATTGAGGTGATATTGTGGCACAATTAGGACAAGGACAAGGACAACCTATTATTATAATGCCTGAGGGCTCTTCTAGAGTTTTAGGACGAGATGCTCAGAGAATGAACATATTAGCAGGAAAAGTATTGGCCGAAACCGTAAGGACCACTTTAGGTCCTAAAGGTATGGACAAGATGCTCGTAGATGGATTAGGTGACATCGTAGTGACCAACGATGGAGTAACTATCCTCAAAGAAATGGACATCGAACACCCTGCCGCTAAAATGCTGGTAGAAGTAGCCAAAACCCAGGAAGACGAAGTGGGAGACGGAACCACCACCGCAGTAATAATTGCCGGAGAACTCCTCAAAAAGGCAGAAGGTCTCCTGGACCAGGACATCCACCCCACCATCGTGGCCATGGGATACCGCCAAGCAGCTGAAAAAGCACAGGAAATCCTGAACGTAATAGCCATCGATGCAGAAGACAGGGAAACCCTCCTGAAAGTGGCCATGACTGCCATGACTGGAAAGGGAACTGAAAAAGCCCGAGAACCACTAGCAGAACTGGTGGTCGGAGCAGTCAAACAGGTGGAAGACAACGGCGAAATCGACCAGGACCACATCAAAATCGAGAAAAAAGACGGAGCAACCATAGATGACTCCCAGCTCGTAAACGGGGTCATAATCGACAAAGAACCCGTACACCCTGGCATGCCTAAAAAAATAGAAGATGCCAAGATCGCTCTATTAAACAGTGCCATTGAAGTTAAAGAAACCGAAGTGGACGCTGAAATCAGAATCACCGACCCTGCCCAGATGCAGGCCTTCATTGAACAGGAA
>Ga0228535_1000274_pt1:0-72500 | contig 166597 bp, 157 predicted proteins | sample SJ1metagenome_FD_168457 | JGI IMG/M metagenome (GOLD analysis project Ga0228535, IMG submission 168457) | Enriched culture of PCE-dechlorinating microbial communities from Ithaca, New York, USA - SJ1 | ecosystem: Engineered > Modeled > Simulated communities (microbial... > Unclassified... | reverse complement strand
GTCAATCCCCTGGTAGTAAAAGTTTTTATATCCTTTTTCCTGGGAAATAAATCTCCTGATGATTAACAGCTTTTCCTGAAGTTCTTCTATCTCTAGGGCAGTAAGTTCCACACACGCACCATCCATTTATTCACTCTGTTTAGCTATCAAGTCCTGGATACTATCCCGCTTACGGTAAGCCATCCCCTGGAATATGGCTACCAGATCACCGGTTTCATCGCATATATCCACGGTGTAACTGCCAATTCTCCCTCCACTTGATAATTCACGGGCCTTTGCAGTTAATTTCCCGCTTGATATCGCTTTAAGGTAGGATATATTGGCATTGATGGCCACGGTAACTGTTCCATGGGAATTAGCTGCCAGGGCGAAGGTAAAATCACCAAGGGTGAACAAAGCCCCTCCGTGAACAGTTCCCACCCCATTAAGGTGCATTTCCTCTACTTCCATGGTGGCAGTGGCTTTTCCTGGGGAAACACTCACCACTTCGATGTTACTCAGCTGGGCATAACGGTCCTTCTCAAAGAATTTCAAGATTTCATCCATTTTAAAACCTTACTTCATTTTTTAAACATTACCTTCATTAACCTACTTCATTTTAAAAAATTTAATTTCTGTTTGTATAATGAATCAGATACTATTATATAAATAAACTCATTTTTAAATAAACTCATATCAGGTGATATCATCCCCTATTCACTTTTTTATAGTTAAAAGGTTACACCTTCAGGATATATAAGAAAACATGAAAGCCATGCTATTACGGGTGGGGATTGATAAATCCAGTGACGGAGTTTTAGCTCCCATATTCCCGGATGGGAGCTTTGAATACATCCCCCTATCAGAAAAGGATGAAAAATCAACAGAAAACCGCACCTACCAGGATTTAACTGGAACTAGGGGAAAACTCATCTCCAGTTACTTACCCTCCAGTGTGGCTCAGCGTAAGGTTCACCTGGATCCAGAATTTACCACCTTTACCTATGGAGATGTGGGCCGAAAGGCAAATTACCTTTTAAAGTTAAATCCTGGTGATTTACAAGTGTTTTATATGGGTTTAACACCTAATTCTGTGGCTGAATATCCGGAAGCCCTGTATATAACTGGTTATTTTACAGTTAAAACGGTTCTGGATTTTAAAAACATTCCCCTTCCGCAGGTAAAGGGAATCCAGGAAAAATATTCCCATAACTCCCACCTCAAACGAAGATCAGATGAAAACAGTATGGTGCTGGTGGTGGGGAGCCCTGAAAAAAGCAAACTACTGGATAAAGCAATCTTAATTAGTGCAAAAAAATTGAACAAGTTGGGCCGAGCCTATCATGCTGTTTCACCACCCCTGGAAAAACTGCTGGGTATTAAAGGTTCTATCCAGCGGAGCATCCCCCCACGATTTATAGAAGATACAGATAAACTGGTTAATCTCCGGGAGCTCTTGGGCATGTGAAATATTTAAGTTTCAATATTCCTACCGAAGGCATCCTCCCCTTAGAACCCGGAGGTAGATTACTATTAAATTCCAATGAGCATTTTTTTCTACCTATTCATTTTTTTTCTACCTATTATTGTAAAAAAATTTTAGACACCATCTCCATATATAATCCCATGCAGAATCATAAGGTGGCCTCCCTCCTTAACCGGGTGGCGGATTATCTGGAGATGGATGATGTTGATTTTCGCACCAAAGCCTACCGCCGGGCAGCCCACACCATTGAAACCCTCAGTGTGGACATAGCCCAGATAAGGAAACAGGGAAAATTGCAAAAACTCCCGGGGGTGGGCACCCACATCGGGGTGAAAATTGAGGAGATACTGGACACCGGGAAACTGGAGTACCTGGAAAACCTTAAAGAGCAGTATCCCGTGGACCTGGATTCATTGATGTCGGTGGAAGGGTTGGGTCCCAAGAAAATAAAACTCCTGTACCATGAATTGGGAATAACCAACCTAGATGACCTGGAAAGAGAGGGTAAACGTCATCATATTCGTAGACTGAAGGGTATGGGTGCTAAAACCGAGGCTAAAATTTTACAGAACCTGGAATTTGCCCGGAAAAGTACCGGTAGACAGTTACTGGGGGAGGTCATGCCTCTGGCCCGCAAGATCAAAGAGAAGGTGGGTGCCCTGGAGGCGGTGGAAGAGGTAAAGATCGCTGGTTCCATACGCCGCTGCCAGGAAACAGTGGGAGATATTGATGTACTCACGGTAACCAATCATCCCGATGAGGTAATGGACTTCTTCACCCAGATGGATATAGTTGACGAGGTAGTGGTAAAGGGACACTCCAAATCAACAGTCCGACTCTTCAATGGAATGGATGCGGATATAAGGGTCTTCAAGACCGATGAATTCGGTTCAGCCTTGGTGTACTTTACTGGCTCCCGGGAATTCAACATCAGTCTGCGGAAAATCGCCATTTCCATGGATATGAAGCTAAACGAGTACGGTGTATTCCATAAGGAGGAAAGAGTGGCCGGGGCAACTGAGGAAGATGTTCTTAAGGCCCTGGGCCTGGATTACATTCCACCCGAACTCCGGGAAAACACCGGGGAGATCGAAGCATCCCTTGAGGGAAAACTCCCCCAACTGGTCGATTATTCTGATATAAATGGTGACCTGCACGTGCACACCAACTGGAGTGATGGAAAATCAAGTATCATGGAAATGGCTACCGGGGCTGCCGGAAGGGGTTACGAGTACCTGGCTATCACCGACCACACCACCCTCCCCGTGGCCAGTGGATTGAATGAAAAGAGATTGAGACAACAAATGGATAAAATTGACCAGGTAAACTCCCAGCTAGATGATATCGTTCTGTTGAATGGTGCGGAGGTAAACCTAGATTCTGTGGGGAACCTGGACATGCCCCAAAATTTACTGGAGGGACTGGACCTGGTTGTGGCTTCGGTACACTACGATCTCCACCAGGACCCGGAAAAAATGAACGAAAGAATTGGGCAGGCCCTGGAAAATGAACAGGTCGATATGCTGGCCCACCCCACCGGCCGTAAGATCAAAGAAAGACAACCCTCACCCTTAAATATTGAAAAATTATTGGAGAAAGCCAGTGATACTGGAACCATTCTGGAAGTGAACTCCCAGCCCAAAAGGCTGGATTTGAAGGATATGCACATTAAAATGGCCGTTGAATATGGCTGCCATCTGGCCATAAACAGTGACAGTCACCATGTTGATAGTTTAGGTTTCCTGGAACTGGGTGTGGCCACTGCCCGCCGGGGGTGGGCTCAGAAAAAGGATATAGTAAACACCCTTCCCCGCAAGAAGTTGTGGAAAAAATTAGGGTTGAGTTAAAGACGTAATGTATATGGATAGAGTTCAATCTAATAAACTTATTTTCTTAATTGAATACAGATTAAATTCTTTATTGATAAAGAATTAAACTCCATCATTGGTTTAATCTTCCTGATCTGCGCACTGGTGGAGTAAGGAGAGTATCCGGGCTAGAGTTACCACATCCTCCCGATTGTGTTCAATTATAGGTACCAGTGGTCCGATATTTCCGGTTTCACGGTAGGTGAGGTAAAACTCAGGCACGTGACTGCTGGGGACATCATCCTCTCTTTCCACACCGAACAGGTATTTTTCTAAAGTTTGCAGCCGGCAGTTGGGAAGCTGGTTGCTCCACTGCCTCCGGGAGTAATAGAGGAGGTCCAGGTGCTGCGAATTCAGGGGTTTTTCCATATGATGGAAGCGCATCCTGCTTTTAATGAATGGAACATCAAAACTACGGCCATTGAAGGTCACATAAACATTATCCTTTTCCTGATGGGAGAGAAAACCTTCTAGTGCTGCCTTTTCCTCCTTTAAATCCCTTAAAAGGTATTGTTTCATGGTTAAACCATCACCATCCCCCTCGGCAACCCCGATAAGGATCAGGGGCACATCTGAAAGTCCCAGGGTTTCTATATCCATGAAAAGCATGTTCTCGGCACCGGAGAGTGATGATAGGAGAAGGTTCAATGGATGGGAGGCAGAATAACGGGTGGATATCCAGTCAGTCAGTGCACAAACATCCCTGCTTTCCAGTTTCTCCAGGAGTTCACAGGCCGGGGCACCGTAGGAGGGGTGTTCTTTCAAGTCATCCAGGGAATTGTAACCATTTTCTTTAAGTTTCCTTTCTTTTGCCTCACCAATCCCTTTAATCAGTTTAAGGTCACTGGCCATGCATTCATTAACTTTCTTTTCAGTTAATGTTTCAATTTCTAACTTTTCATGGGTGGTGAAACAGTAACATGAGCCACGGCTGGTCTCTAACTCTTCACCGTACTTCATATCTTCCAGTGATTTATCCTGGTATTCTTCCAGGAGTTTTTGTTTAAGGGCTTGGGGGTTATCTTCAACTTCATAGGCCATGGGTAGACTCCGAAAAGGATTGTGAGTATATTTTTCTAATTTTAAAGTAAAGTTTTATAACTATTTTCAAGTTCTACAATTTTCAAGTAAATAGTTTGAATTATTTCAAAGTTTCAGAATTATTTTTGGTTATAACCATTCAAGTAATGGTTTAGAACTTATCCTATTTTAAAACCATCCCCTTATTTATGATTGTAGGACCATATATAGCAGTATTATTAATTTAATCTCAAGCTTGGAGGGGGAAAATTTAAAAAATATCTTTTTGTTCTGTTGGCACTGGTAGTTGGTTTTGGTTTTTAATTAGGGTTTTTTAATGGTTATAATGGGGATTTAGGAGAAGGAGGGAACATAAATTGATTCGGACTTTAGTTCTGTACGAAAGCAGGTATGGGTCTACCTGGGAGGCGGCTCGGATAATTTCACTTATTCTGGGCCCGTCCCGGCGCATTCCTGTCTCCCAATTCACGGAAAAACACAGGGATTATGATTTCATTGTAATGGGTGCCCCTATTTACATGGGTAAAATACATCCCAAACTACAGGATTTCATTGATAGGGAGAAAGAATGGCTCAATGAAAAGAATATAGTCCTGTTCTGCACCTGTCTGGATGGTTCTGATGGTCTACGGGTTCTCCGGAAAGTGGAGGATGATCTGGGTGGCCGGGTCATGGAACTGGGTGTTCTGGGGGGTCGTCTGGAAATGGACCGTTTAACTGAAGAGGATTTTAAGACACTGAAGGAATACCTTTCCCAAGTGGGTCTACCGCCTCAGGGTATGGATTTATTTAGCCAGGACGAAGTGGTTGATCTGGCCCTACGCCTGATTGATGTTCGGGACACTCTTTTAGCGAAACTTCCCATGGAAAAGCTGAAGGAGGAAGTTGAAGGTTTTTTAAAGGAACATAATACTTGCACCCTGGCCACCAGCTCACCGGGGAGGATAAGGGCCACTCCTCTAGAGTACCATTACAGTCAGGGTCATCTTTACATTCTGAGTGAGGGAGGAATGAAATTCGCCAACCTTCTTTCCAGTTCACGGGTTTCAGTCACGGTTTACGATGAATACAAGGATATGAAGAGTCTCCGGGGGATGCAGATAAGTGGGCAGGCCCTGGTGGTGGAAGATGCTGCTGAATACCAGCAGGCCGTGGAGATGAGGGGACTGGAAATGGAATTCATCCGGTCATTACCGGTGGATCTTAAACTCATCAGGGTGGACATGGAGAAGGTGGAATTTTTAAACTCAAAATTTGAGAAGGAGGGATACTCCACCCGGCAGGTTTTGAATTTTTAGGATTTCCATCAATTACCACAACCTTCTATTTTACCTTCCCATTTTTTCATTAATTTTTATTTACAATTTTATTTGCAACTTAACTCACCAGTTCCTTAGCCGGCAAGGGATGTGTTTTACTGGTGAAAAATGAAAAATCTCTAAAACCCTCATAAATCACTCGTTACATGTATGGGTAGTCCCTAAAAAACAGGCATTTTAACAAAAATGAAATAACATCATATTGGTGCTTAGGGGAAGTGCGTATGCTTCGTTAAACAGTACTATAACGAAGTTGATTATGGTTCTTTGGATCTTGATCTCAAAGTCAGGAAACATTAAGGATGTATTAGTGAATAAAATTGTATTGTCATGTTTTTCAGTTAACTTTAAATGTATATCATGTACATAATTATATTTATGGTGGGGTTGTTGAATATTTTTAGTTAAATTTATATATGGGGAGAATAATACGAACTAATAACAATATTCTCATAATAACTTGAATCTACTTCCTGTTATTTTCTTTTTGTGGAGGGGTCCGGGAATAGGGGGGTTGTTGAATAAGACTTAAAATATCTTTAAAGGCACCAAAAAGCGGTTATTTAATTCCATATAATTATAATCATATTCTTTCGGCTGTCATATATCGTAAAATTGCTGATCTTGACCTGGCCAGCCAGCTCCATGGATCACAAGACTTTAAACATTTTACTTTTTCTCAGATAAACATTCCATGCCGCAAAACATCCAAAAATGGCATAATCTCCCGAGATGGTAAATTTCATTTCTACATCTCTTCACCCCACGACTATCTCATACAGAGCATGGTGGAAGGTTACCTGGAAGACCCGGAAGTCATATTCAAGAAAGACAAACTTCTGGTGGAACAGGTTGAACTTCTAAAACAACCCAAATTCCAGAAGAAGATGAAACTGAAGACCATGTCTCCAATAATAGTCAGAATAAAACGAGAAGATGATCGGATATGGGATCTCAATCCTGGTGACCTCCGTTTTTACACAGCACTGCAGCAGAACCTCCTCCGGAAGTACAATTCATTCTACAGTGGAAATGGAAGTAATAATGGTAAAGAGGACAATAATGCTTATGATGGTGATGAGTACGTGAAAATAGTACCGGACATGAAATCAGTGAAGAGAAAACGGATTACCATTGAAAAGAATGGAACCCAGACACACCATAGAGCTTATTTGATGTATTTCGATGTGGAAGCAGATGAAAGACTGGTGAAATTTGCTTATGATACGGGATTAGGTGAAAAAAATAGTATGGGCTTTGGGATGGTTAATCAGGCTAATTATTGTAGTTAAACTATTTAAAAATTTATTAAAAGGGTTTGTAATTGAAAATTAGCGATATTTAACAAGGTGAGATGAATGGAAATGGAAATATCCATTTATAACGATGTTTGGATGGATAATGCAGTTGAAAACTTTTATCGACTGATAGAAGATTCTGATGAAGGACTAGATATAACTCTTGGTAAAACAGAGCTAACTGTAAACAATTTTAATAAGGAAGATTTTAAGGATATTTTATCAGATATAATTCAAGATAATCGGAATAATTTAATTGTAACGAATAAAGATAAGAAAACTGGTGAAATAAAGGAAATAAAGAAAGATTTCGTTCTTATTCAGGAAGGTAAGAAAATTGATGGAATTGTGGCATTTAAAGAAAATATTTACACTGAATCAGAAAAATCGGTGAATGAAATCCTTGATTTAATGGAAACGGATGGTAAAAAAACTTGTATTTTATGTGGGAAAACTTTTTCGAAACCCTTTAAAAAAATGCAACAAGCAACATATCCCTTTGCGACAAAAATCAAAAGCCTCAGTGGTATAAGAACATATAAAGACGGAACTTTCTATGCATTTAAAGAATATCATGATAGTTTTTGTCCAACCTGTTATTTAATTGGAATATTGGAATGGTTAGATGACAGAATAATTTACAGAACATTTCCAGGAGATAGAACATTTTTATTTTTACCCTATTTTGATAATTTTGAGGATCTCGCTGAATTTAAAGGAGAATATGAACCTTTATTGAACAAATCAGAAAGATATTCCAATATAAGAGTAAATATTGGTGAAAATAAGACAGAAGGAACTCCGGGAAAATTTAGTACTCTCCTTTGTTTTTATGATAAATTTTTGTTTGATATTGAAAATTTGAATATAATAGGTGCGAATTGGGCTATATTAGAAGTTCCTTTTGGTTCTGTAAAAAACGTTAAGTTAAGGGTACTAAATTTAACTGATTTTACTTTAGGAGTGATGAAAGAGTTTATTGAAGATAATGAAAGCCGAATTTATACAGATTTAATAAAAGAAATTTATTTTTTCATAGATAATCCAAAGGGTGCTCCCGTTGACTGGGATTTAACACGGAAAATCCAGGAAAAATTATCAGAATCTTTTTTGATGAATGATTTCAGACATTTTGCAAGAATGTTACTACCTAGAAAAGGTGGTAGAGTTGGTTATTCGAAAGAAACACGAGAAAACTTAGAAAATTTAATATATATTTGGAGGTTGGAACAAATGGGAATACCTAAAGAAGCTTTAAATTCTATTAAAGAAGTGGGTAAGATAGTTGCAAAAGTTTCAGAAAATAACGTAAGTCTTTTGTATAAATTAGATAAAACCAGGACACCTGAAGAGTTTTTGGGTGTTTTAAGAGAAATATCTAGAAAACTTATTGGTATTGATTTGAAAGATTTACGAAAATCAAAAATACAAGTAACTGCTTTGGATGAGATAATTCTTCTTTTAAAAGATCATGAAAAAGAATGGAAAGAAATTAGGGATTTATTAGTTATTTATTCAGCAATGTATTATGCGATGGGATCTAGGAGGCTAAACAATGAATGATTTAAAAGGAATTAGTATGGTATGGCTGTCTGAGACAGATTTAACTAATTTAAATGCAGGAGAAGGGGAAAGCAACTATATTGACGTTAAAAAATATAAAAAAGATGGAACTGAGTATCCATATGTCAGTGGGCAGGCAATGCGGTTTTATCTTAGGGAAGCAATAAGGAGAAATTTATCGGAAGATGAATACATGTGTGTTCCTGATGATAAAGGAGAAACATGTGGGGATATATCTAAATGCATAAACTGTGATCTTTTTGGTTTCATGACCACTGTAAAAGGGAAAGGAGCTATAACTCGTGTTTCACCCGTTAAAGTATCACCTGCTATTGGTCTGTTTTCCTTTGATGAAAATTCTAATGTTGATTTTTTGACTAGGCGGCACAGAATTACAGAAAGTTCTAAAATGGAAGGAGATATTGTAAATGTTGAAGTTGGAACGAATATTTACAAAGATGGAATTTCAATCGATCTCTTAAGAGTTGGATCAGAAGAAATAATTGATGAAGACAACCGCACCGTTAAGATTGAACCAAAAATTGATAAAAATATAATAAATTCACGAATCCAAAAAGTTATAGAAGGAATAGGATTTTTATCAGATTATTCTAAACAGGCACGACTTTTAACAGATTTTACTCCTGATGCAATTGCAATATCTTTCCAAAATAGATATTCGCATCGATTACAAAAATTATTTGAATTAAATGAAGAAGGAAAACTTAATACTGAAAGATTCAAACAAATTTTGGATGAAGTTGAGGAGTACAGTGATCAGATATTCTTTGGAATAATTTCGGGATTGTTAAATAAAGAAGATGAAAAATTTGTTAAAGACGTATTTAAAGAAAAGGGAATTGAGGTAAAAACCCCTAAAGAAGCTCTTGATGATGCAGCATTGAGTTTAACTACAAAACCAGAATAGTGAGTCTCATGTTTGGGTTAAAATTCAGAATAGAGGCCCTCTATTTTACAAATTTTAGAAAATCCACTAGCACTAGTTTAATTAATACATACAGTATACCTCCATTCACCACCCTTAGGGGAATGATATCCAATGCATTAGGGCTTAAAAGGGATGATTTGAGGGTACAAGATTGGATTAAAATTGGAATCAAACCTCAAAATAATATCAATCTTTCTACCGAGATGACTAAAGTCCTTAAACTCAAAGGCACTGGAAAGCAATATCAAAAAATGTTTCCATCTGCCCCAATATTCAAAGAGTTTCTTGTAAATCCTATATATGATGTCTATATTGCTGGTGAACAAGAACTCATTGAGAAAGTATATAATGCATTGAAAAATCCTAAAAGACCATTATATATAGGGGCCTCTGACGAACTTGTTGATTTAACGGTTTTTGAACCCATTGAAATCGAAAAAAAACATTTTAAACAGGTATATGGTGTGTTAGATGGCATTCATGAAGATTGTATAATTGAAAAAATCCCCTATAAATTTGTTCAGACAGGTCGAAATTTTTCTCTCGAATATAAAACAATATCCATTCCAAAAAAGGGGAAAATCTGTGAGGAAATGATCCTTTTTGATTTTGAAGGTGAGGGGGTTGCTCTAGTGTGAATATCTCACAAGAGTATGAGATTGAGGATCTCTTGAATGATTTGGGAATCGAAGTTGAGGATTCAGCGAGAATTTCTGATGGAGAAATAACTTATTTTATTTTTTCTTCTAGTAATTTAGAATCTGAGCAGGAAGATCTTATCGAAATACTGAATATTGATAAGTTAAAATATGGATTATACTGTTCTAATAAAACGAATTATGTATCTAATGAAATATTACATGTGCTAGAACCTGTTTATATAATATCGGAACAGAAACTATGGGAAGAAATGATTAAAAATCTCCAATTAATCAATCAAAAATATTATTTAAAAACAGAATATCATTTATTTGAATTAAATCAGCTTCTTTTGATATTAATAAAATGGAATGGTAAATTGGCAACATATGAATCTGATTTTAATGATTTTATAAATGATTTGAACAGGATAATAAGGCTGAGCTGTAAGTATCATGGTAAATTTATTATTGATGAAAGTTACATGAATCATCCTTTTTGGGGAGAATTAGCCACTATTCGAAACAAAACATTTCACCATTCAACTGAAGAGGGCTATAAAAAAGCAGTAAAACTAATTAAACGTCAGGAAGAAGTTTTTAAACAGCTTATAGGAAAAGAACACCCTGATTCAAATTTTGATTTCGTAACTATTCAAATAAAGCTTTTAGAACACTGTAACATATTTTTAAATGATGTTATGGGGGCTATTTAAGGGATGTTTGCTAAAAGACAATTAAAAAACGAAAAAGAATTCTTTCAAACATTAGAAGGCCATACAATTGACTCTTTAAGAATTTTAAAGGCATATATTGAAAATAATTCAGAAGTTTTGAGTCAGTTTTGCCAAAGATGGGATTTAAGTTTAGAACTCTTTTTAAAGAATTTATTTATCAGCATATATCTTCATGATATTGGAAAATTTGCAAAACAATTTCAAGACAATATAAGTCATGGAAAATCTTCTCAAAAGTATCCTCATGCATATTACTCTTTCTTTTTACTAAATAATGTGAAATACAATCAATTAGTTGAGGAGATACCTTTAGAAAAGTTGGCAGTTTTAGGACATCACACACAACTTTATAATGGTATTTATAGTACTGATGAGAACTTTGGCAAGCCTAAATTCTCAGAAAAAGAGATAAAGAGCTTTATCAACGATTCAATAAGTGTTTATCAGGATATGGGATTTGATAAATTTTTTAAATTTGAGGGCTTAAAATTTAATGAGAATGATTTTAAGTTTAGCTCAAGCAGAGCAAGGAAGTTACTCAACCAGACGAAACGAAATGTTTCTAAATATAATAAAAATCTTAATTTAAAATCAATTTTCACCTATTTTTTCTCTATTCTCCAATTATGTGATGACTATTCTAGTGCTAACTTTTCTAAATTTATTGAAAATTATAACGGAACAGAAACTCTTTTGGGGCCTGTGTTGGATGATCCCAATGAATATTTGCCTAAATTAAATGTTGAAGATCCATTGAAAACTGTTTTTGGAGATTATGAACCATATACTTTTCAAAAAGATTTATTTGAAAAGTCTCCTAAATTTTCTTTCCTTTTTGCCCCGTGTGGTAGAGGTAAAAGTGAGGCAGCAATTTCATGGGCTTTGAACTGTATGGAAAAATATAACAGAAATAAAATTATTTTTGCTATGCCAACTCAAGTTACTAGCAATGCTATGTGGGAAAGATTATGCACAATTTTTGGTGAGGGAAGTTCTAAAAAAGAAAAAAAGAAGAATGGGAAAAAATATGTGGGATTATTCCATGGGAAGAGTTTTATAAAGTTAAAATCTGTTTTAATTGGAGAGAAAGAAGATTTGGGCAAAAAAGACTTTGATGAGTTATCAGGTGACACATTCAAAGGGAATATATTTTTTAAGCCAATTACGGTTACTACAATTGACCATGTGATATACTCGTTTGTTCATGGTTTTAGACAGGCTGATTTTGCTTTGGGAAACTTGCAAAATGCTATAATAATTTTTGATGAAGTTCATTATTATGAAGAAAAGACTTTAAATCATTTGTTCACATTATTCAAGCTACTTAGGAAGTTTGAGATTCCTCATCTTCTTATGTCCGGAACATTACCTGATTTCATAAAAAAAGATGCAGACGAATATTTGGAAGTAGTGGATTTTGAAGGCATTGAATATATGCCATTCAGTTTTAAATTTTGCAATAAAGAGTTAATTAAACTTCCTAAATTGTCTGATGAAACTAATGAAACACCAGAAGTTTACATTGACATTGAAAGCATTGAAGAAATTGTTAGTCAATACAAAAAAGGGTTAAAGCAGTTTATTATTTTAAACACTGTGAAAAGAGCTCAAGAATTTTATAAAATTGTAAAGATGAATTTGGAAAACGAAATTGACTATCCTAATGTCATTCTTTATCATTCTCAGTATACTTACAATGATAGAGTTAAAAAAGAATTAGAAATACGTGATGAATCTGAGAATGGTCCTTTTATTTTAATAGCTACACAAGTAATTGAGATTTCACTAGACATTTCATGCGATATTATGTATACTGAGGTTGCTCCTCCCGATGCTATTGGCCAAAGAGGAGGACGACTTAATCGAAAAGGTAAAACATTTAAAAATGGAGTTGATCATGAAATGAAAATATTTTTACCAGAGAAGCATTTACCCTACGATGAAATGTTATTGAAAAGTACTCTGGAAAAAATTAGGGATGGCCCGGTTTCTTATAAAGAAATCAAGGAATTGTGTGATGATATTTATCAAGGTCGCGATCTAAAAAAGACTAATTTAAATAAAATTTTTAGAAAATGCACTCTTTTTGGATATAAACCAATAGACATTGTCTTCAGTGAAGACAAAGGTCGTTTGCTCCAAATAAGAGAGGATAAATTGCAAAAAATTGATGTTATTCCTTTAGTAATCTATAATAATAATGAAATGAATTTGAACGTTGAAAACCAAGTGAAAGTTCCTTTTTGGTGGTATCAAAATGACCAAAATCAATGTGGGGAAGATTTAGAATTCTTTGAGATAGTTTCCAGAACATTTGGAAAAAAAGAAGTTTTTTATGTAATCTGCAAAATGGAATATACGTATGATATCGGCTTTGATTATGGAACAAAAGTTAAGGATAAGTTTGAAGACTTTTGTTCTTAGGTTGTATTGATTATTAGAACGTAAAAGAATCAAGAAGAAGGTTTAAAATAAGATAATAAATGAGTATCCCTACGTCGTTCTCCAAATAGATTTAGATTAATCATATTTTTTCTTTTAACTCTGGAAAATCATTTTCAAGTTTAATAATAATTATTGATATCACCACAAATTGAGTAAAACTATATAGTAGTACTACTTTTTTGGTTACTTGCTAGTCCAAAAACAATCAAAAAGATGATTTCTATCCCAAAATGGTCTGATTTTAGTAAGAAGATAGACCATGCACGGCCAGGTAACTGTGAAGTTTCAATCCCAAAATGGTCTGATTTTAGTTACAACATCTATCTCCGTGGAAGGGCCTTCATGTAAGTTTCAATCCCAAAATGGTCTGATTTTAGTGCCGTAGAAGGGGGATAATAATACATGTAAAAATCAGTTTCAATCCCAAAATGGTCTGATTTTAGTAAAGATCAGTAGCCGAACTTATTGGAACATTTATCCTTGGTTTCAATCCCAAAATGGTCTGATTTTAGTTTCAGTAGGATACATGAAATTCACATCAACAGATTAGTTTCAATCCCAAAATGGTCTGATTTTAGTGTGGTTGCTATACGGGAGTAATTCATAGCCACTGGTTGTTTCAATCCCAAAATGGTCTGATTTTAGTGTATGAGTTTGGACACTGTGCAGGTGTATGATTATCGTTTCAATCCCAAAATGGTCTGATTTTAGTACCATTAAATTATTACAAAGCAATACCAATATGAAAGTTTCAATCCCAAAATGGTCTGATTTTAGTATCAACACTTGCATCACTAACATTCATTTCAGTTGAGTTTCAATCCCAAAATGGTCTGATTTTAGTTGACAGTCTCGAAGAGTTAAATGCACCTGGCACTGGGTTTCAATCCCAAAATGGTCTGATTTTAGTTAATCCTCCGGTGTTCCTTGACTACCGTCCAACCATGTTTCAATCCCAAAATGGTCTGATTTTAGTATTGTGCCATGCCACTCGTTGCCATGAGGAGGATTAGTTTCAATCCCAAAATGGTCTGATTTTAGTGAAAAAGAGTTGTTCACCATTCACATCCAAATAGGCGTTTCAATCCCAAAATGGTCTGATTTTAGTGGTAATGCAGTTATTTATGCAGTTATGGGGGATTTGTTTCAATCCCAAAATGGTCTGATTTTAGTTCATTCTCCATTCTTATTCCCCCATTTCTTCCAATGGTTTCAATCCCAAAATGGTCTGATTTTAGTATGTCTGAAAGTGCTATTTCCCCTATGAATAGTTCTGTTTCAATCCCAAAATGGTCTGATTTTAGTTTAATAGATGGCTTGGTAAGGCATAAAAAAAGTATAGTTTCAATCCCAAAATGGTCTGATTTTAGTTCTAACAGACGAAGAAACTGAAAAATATTCCCTTTGGTTTCAATCCCAAAATGGTCTGATTTTAGTATAAAACTATGGAACCATTTGCTTTAGCCCTTGGAGAGTTTCAATCCCAAAATGGTCTGATTTTAGTATTTCAAGCCTACAGGCGGTGTGGTCAGGTTTGTAAGTTTCAATCCCAAAATGGTCTGATTTTAGTGCTGGGATTGTACGTATTCATTTTTTACACATCAGTGTTTCAATCCCAAAATGGTCTGATTTTAGTCTGCTATTTCTTTTAAAAATTCCTCTGTGAATTTAAGTTTCAATCCCAAAATGGTCTGATTTTAGTTTTTATTTTCGTTGCAATCACTAGTCGCATTTATCGCGTTTCAATCCCAAAATGGTCTGATTTTAGTTCTTCTGGCACGCCATTTAATGGTGTTCCACATTCGTTTCAATCCCAAAATGGTCTGATTTTAGTGGCGGAGCTAGTGTTGATCCTGTCCCAACTTTCACTGTTTCAATCCCAAAATGGTCTGATTTTAGTCACTACCCTACCTTGCCTTTTATCTGATGATTGCCGGTTTCAATCCCAAAATGGTCTGATTTTAGTTGCCTAAAAATCTGTCTTCTAAATAAATATCTTTATGTTTCAATCCCAAAATGGTCTGATTTTAGTCGCCTGGCAACCCTCATAATAGACGAATACAAAGAAGTTTCAATCCCAAAATGGTCTGATTTTAGTCTACTACGGATGGAACATCCCACAATGGTATAATCAAGTTTCAATCCCAAAATGGTCTGATTTTAGTGCAGACCAATAATTATTAGTAGCGATTATTATATCTGTTTCAATCCCAAAATGGTCTGATTTTAGTAATACAGAGCAGATGATTACACCCTTGGATTTGAAGGTTTCAATCCCAAAATGGTCTGATTTTAGTTTCTTTGACTTTGTTGTGTACGTGGAAGATCCGCAGTTTCAATCCCAAAATGGTCTGATTTTAGTCCTTCTGAGGATCTTAAACGTTACATTATAAAGGAGTTTCAATCCCAAAATGGTCTGATTTTAGTCTATTTTAGATATCTAGAGAGGTGAAACCTTTCAATGTTTCAATCCCAAAATGGTCTGATTTTAGTACAACGCTGAAAGTGAACCATGCGGAGGGGATGATTTGTTTCAATCCCAAAATGGTCTGATTTTAGTATCAAAACCAAATTGAAATAGGCCCTCATGCAAAAGATGTTTCAATCCCAAAATGGTCTGATTTTAGTGTGCAGTCTTCGGGTCGTGTCATCGTAGCATAATCAGTTTCAATCCCAAAATGGTCTGATTTTAGTTCACTCATCTTATATCACCACTTCCTCTTCGGTTTCGTTTCAATCCCAAAATGGTCTGATTTTAGTCCCAACCCTTAGGTATGGGTACTGTGGGTGTTTCTAGTTTCAATCCCAAAATGGTCTGATTTTAGTGAACAACAAGTAATATACAGGTTCCCCACACTCATGTTTCAATCCCAAAATGGTCTGATTTTAGTTCATTCATCATTTTCTGGATATTGCTTTTCCCATCAGTTTCAATCCCAAAATGGTCTGATTTTAGTTTTTAGTAGTGGTTTTCTTGGTGGTTGTCTTTTTAGGTTTCAATCCCAAAATGGTCTGATTTTAGTTTTTCACACCCCACGCAAAGTTGAGGAGCAAAGCGGGTTTCAATCCCAAAATGGTCTGATTTTAGTTTCCTGTATTCATCGGGTGTGGGTTGTCGGACCTTCGTTTCAATCCCAAAATGGTCTGATTTTAGTATCTTTGCTGGAGATCCTGGAAGTCCAGTTTATTGAGTTTCAATCCCAAAATGGTCTGATTTTAGTTCAAAAAGCCCCGGGCAGTTTCCTTTGTAAGCATATTTGTTTCAATCCCAAAATGGTCTGATTTTAGTTCAGAACTGCCCTTCATGTTGTCAGCGTTACCTGAAGTTTCAATCCCAAAATGGTCTGATTTTAGTCTATCAAATAATGGATTGTGAATGGTTGGAGCCACTGTTTCAATCCCAAAATGGTCTGATTTTAGTTTAACAAGTCAAGTAATGCTTTAATAGTTCCCATTGGTTTCAATCCCAAAATGGTCTGATTTTAGTCTCACACTCAGGGAGGAATGATAAAAGATGAAATTCAGTTTCAATCCCAAAATGGTCTGATTTTAGTTGTGTGTATCCTGGAACAGTTGTGGTGGGTTATTGAGTTTCAATCCCAAAATGGTCTGATTTTAGTACGACAACGAATACAAAACCCTCTCCGGAGGATTTATGGTTTCAATCCCAAAATGGTCTGATTTTAGTCCTATGTGAGGGTCCACCCGGATAACCCGTGGATTGTGTTTCAATCCCAAAATGGTCTGATTTTAGTAAGGGTTCATTGTTAATATACTGGCTGCTTAGTGCTGTTTCAATCCCAAAATGGTCTGATTTTAGTTTATAAAATATTTCACTGGATATTTCATATAACTGTGTTTCAATCCCAAAATGGTCTGATTTTAGTACTTTAAAAACAGGAGAAACGGAGAGTGATTAAGGAGTTTCAATCCCAAAATGGTCTGATTTTAGTAATCATCATTAAAGAAGTTGTCTTTGTTTTTAATCCAGTTTCAATCCCAAAATGGTCTGATTTTAGTTTCAATGTCTTTTTTGTAGCGGTTTTTTAAAAAAGCGTTTCAATCCCAAAATGGTCTGATTTTAGTTCACTTTGTGCACTTTTACAATCAATTCTTTACTCGTTTCAATCCCAAAATGGTCTGATTTTAGTACGACTATGCCTCAAAAATAACACTCCTCCGTTAGGTTTCAATCCCAAAATGGTCTGATTTTAGTCCCACACTCTCAAAGTAACCATTTATGTATAGTTCAGTTTCAATCCCAAAATGGTCTGATTTTAGTAACTGTTAAGAATTCATCCCCATGACTTTCAGGGTCGTTTCAATCCCAAAATGGTCTGATTTTAGTTTATCAAAGACCTAGTAGATGAAAACAGTCAATTCAGTTTCAATCCCAAAATGGTCTGATTTTAGTCAGTGGAGGGGAACAAGTTACAGGCAAGTAAACACTGTTTCAATCCCAAAATGGTCTGATTTTAGTAAAAGTTTATACGGACTATGATGGGCCACAAACAGAGTTTCAATCCCAAAATGGTCTGATTTTAGTACCATTACCTTCAACTTCCTTTTTCAAGGATAACCCGGTTTCAATCCCAAAATGGTCTGATTTTAGTAGCTTCAACCTTTTCCTATACGAGGAAGCTATACAGGTTTCAATCCCAAAATGGTCTGATTTTAGTAAACTGACTAGCACTCCCATGGTGAGTCAGCATTCAGAGTTTCAATCCCAAAATGGTCTGATTTTAGTCTTAAAAAGCAAGAAAAATAAATTATATAAAAACAGTGTTTCAATCCCAAAATGGTCTGATTTTAGTCTGGCGAATCTTAGGGAAAACCCGGTAAACCTTTAAAGTTTCAATCCCAAAATGGTCTGATTTTAGTACAGGGTCAGCAGACCCGGCGATGTTGGTTTCCTCATGTTTCAATCCCAAAATGGTCTGATTTTAGTTTATTGCTCGGACTGAAACTGTTAATGCCCGTAATCGTTTCAATCCCAAAATGGTCTGATTTTAGTTATTCTAATGTAGTGTTAATGCAGACACACACTCATGTTTCAATCCCAAAATGGTCTGATTTTAGTCCCCCACAGACTATGAAGAGTGATTAGTTATGATTGGTTTCAATCCCAAAATGGTCTGATTTTAGTGTCAGTGTTTTACGACAGAACACCGCCTCATACCCTGTTTCAATCCCAAAATGGTCTGATTTTAGTAATTTCATTTAACGCCCCCAAATCATTATTAACATTGTTTCAATCCCAAAATGGTCTGATTTTAGTTTCAAAGGGATGCTTTGGACTTAGCACTGAAAGAAAGTTTCAATCCCAAAATGGTCTGATTTTAGTGCTGATGTGATTAAGTTAAGTTTTGATATTTTGTCGTTTCAATCCCAAAATGGTCTGATTTTAGTCCTGTATGATGATTTTGATTACATTTATTCTTTGAAGTTTCAATCCCAAAATGGTCTGATTTTAGTAAATCCATATAGTAGTAATTTATTAGGTTATCAATCAGTTTCAATCCCAAAATGGTCTGATTTTAGTTGGCCACTGCGGTACTGGAACTCCATACCCCATCCTTGTTTCAATCCCAAAATGGTCTGATTTTAGTTTTTTCCGTGTCTGCCATTTTCCACCTGCCATTAGGTTTCAATCCCAAAATGGTCTGATTTTAGTCCACTTAGGAACCCTACCCTTAACAATTATGGACAAGTTTCAATCCCAAAATGGTCTGATTTTAGTTTTGAGTCCGTACCATCTCAACCGTCCCATTAAGTAGTTTCAATCCCAAAATGGTCTGATTTTAGTAGGGGTGGGTGGCTGTCCAAGTATATTAATATTTCAGTTTCAATCCCAAAATGGTCTGATTTTAGTCGCTACCTCTTCCTCTAAGCGAGTGGTTCGTACTTTGTTTCAATCCCAAAATGGTCTGATTTTAGTCACGCACAAAGACGGAGTGCTACTATTAAATGTTTCGTTTCAATCCCAAAATGGTCTGATTTTAGTTTTTAAATATATTAAAATAGAGACTAATGAAATTAAGTTTCAATCCCAAAATGGTCTGATTTTAGTCCGTGATTGCTAGTGATACTATGACTATCACTGAAAGTTTCAATCCCAAAATGGTCTGATTTTAGTACAGTGAAGCACGAGTGGCTGAAAAAGTACTAAAGAGGTTTCAATCCCAAAATGGTCTGATTTTAGTGCTGCTACCGGTGCGGGGCTGATTACAGTTTTAGGTTTCAATCCCAAAATGGTCTGATTTTAGTTCTATTCTTATTCATTTCTAGTTAAAACCCCAATTGGTTTCAATCCCAAAATGGTCTGATTTTAGTGAAAAGGCTAATGAACTGTTAGAAGTATACACTAACGTTTCAATCCCAAAATGGTCTGATTTTAGTTTAAACACAGTTCTGATACTTGAATCTAATTTATAAGTTTCAATCCCAAAATGGTCTGATTTTAGTCTAAAAGGTTAAAATGGTGTTGTAAAGTTATCAAGCTGTTTCAATCCCAAAATGGTCTGATTTTAGTAGGGCCGAAATTTGCCCTATTTTGCCTAATATTTACTATTATTTCTCCAATAATATACATAAATTTGTCGTTCCCCGGTTAGCCAATTCTTTTATATGGGACAACGAGGTTAAGATTTGAGTTTTTTCATGAAATTATTCAGTATCTGCCATCATAATTAACATTCAACAGTTTTTGGCGAGGTATGATGCATCAAAACAACAGGAAAATGGATAACTGTTGAGCAGCGAATAAAATAAAATGGAATTATTTCAAAGCCTCACTTGATAATCAGTCAAAAACGCCTTTTAATCCGGAGTTATCCAGTTCTTTAAAAAGAGATGTGAAATATTAGGGGCGAAAAAAGATATCTGGTTATATTATTCCATCAATAGGGGCTTTTTCAACACCCATCACATCCCTTTTCAATGCTTTTTCTGTCCGGAGTGCGTAAATTATTATTGAATCCTCATTTTTATTCATAATTTCTTTCAGATTATTTTTTATATCTACCAGTTCACTGGGAGTGACTTCTCCCTCAAAAACCGAGTTCTGTATCCAGTTGAGCTGTGTACGGAGATATCCTTTGACTTTGTTCACCCGTTCCACTTTAATATCATAAACAATGATAACGTACATCCTGAGTCACCACCACATCACAAATGGATTGTACTCTTTCGAACCCAACAAATGTTTTATTAGTTTATACGCTTCTAACCGTATTAATCGCCGATAGGAAACTTTACGGTTAAGTTCACGATGTTTAATGGTCTTTTTCAGGCGCTCATCATATTCTTTGAGGAAAATTTTACGTCCCTTATCATTTAAGAGACAGTAATTTATGTCCTGCTCAAAATCCTCCTCTTTAAGCATTCTTTTATTGACCAGATAAAATATGAGCCTATCTACCAGGATAGGCTTGAATATTTCACTTAAATCCAGTGCCAGAGAGTAACGACGTTCAAATGGTTCATGCAAGTAGGAGATGGTGGGATTGAGCTGGGTATGATAGATCTCGCTCAAAACCGTGGAGTAAAGGAGAGAGTTTCCAAAGCTTATAAGGGCATTGACCATGTTTTCTGGCGGCCTGCGACTGCGACCTTCCATTTTAAATCCATCAGGTAAGATTTCATCCATATGGGTGTAATAGGCCGAACGCATCCTCCCCTCCACATTCATCACCTCAGTAATCAAATCACAATCAGTTAGATCCTCCATTGTATTGGCAATGGAATTTTCTATACGATAATAAGACAGTACTTTCCCCATATTCTGTCCAGCACCTTCCACAAACTTTTTAGCAACTGCCAAACGTTTATCACCGTCAAGATAGTGCTCGGCCTGTTTGATCAGAAGATCTCCAGAAAGAAGAGTTTCCCTGGGATAAAAACTACCATCATAAAAACCGTAATAGTTGAAAAAATGGATGGGTATCCCCTCTTTAGCCAGGAGGTGCACCACTTGAGAAGAAAAAGTTAAAGATCCATAGGCATAAATGGAATAGATCTTATTTATGGGTAAAGGTTTTTTACCCTCTTTGTTTACAAAATAAACCGTGTTTTCTCTTCTTTTTAGAATTCCATCTGACATTACATAGTAATTTCTTTTCATCTCCCCACCTTACCCCTAAAATTAAATCACTTTATATTTATTTGTTTACCCAGTTTTAAATTGATGTAGCTTAGACCGACCCATCTTCAGGGCACCACACATTGGACAGCCAGTGAAAATGATGTAGTTTAGACCCAGCAAAGTTCATAATAGGCACATTTGCGGCAAGTGGGTGTTTTAACTGGTTTAGACATTTCCCCATCAATCAAAACAGCCACTTTTTCAGTTAATTCTTTTAATTCTCCTTCACGGGATCCATCCCATTCTAAAGTGAGTTTTTTTCTCATTTTAGGATAGTCTATCATTCCTATAACATTTTCCACACCTTTGACTACATTCAGATAGTAAAGATAATATAAAAGCTGGTATTCATGGGCTTTCTCCATTTTTTTACTCTTTTTAACCTCATGGACCTCCAGCTTATCTCCTTTCTTGATGAAATCTATACTGATAAGGTTGTCAATGGTGTAATCCCTTTTCTCTTTCTGATAACTCCCCTGATGGAGTTTCTTTCCCATGGAAACTAAGTCTGATTCCTGTTCCATCTTTATATGATGGGAGAAGAACCATAACTTGGTTTTACATATAAAATAGTAGTTGATCTGCGTTCCCATAATACGCAAGTGTTTTTCAGTGTTAGATAACATAAACTACTCCCTCCCCTAATGTATCCTGGAGATTCCCTTTACCTTATCAAAATCAGAATCAAAGGAAACAATTGTATCTATTTTATATTGCTTCATGAGTTGTAGAGAAACAGAATCTGCAAAAGACAACACACCATCATAGTTCAGGAAGAAACTCATGGCCTGTGAGCTTAATTCTTTGTCTATAAACTTAACTTCATGATTATCCTGGATATAATTGTACAAACGGGCACCCATCTTACCTCCCCCCAGACTGCCCACCATGGTAACTGCCTCGGAAAGAACAACAATAGAGGTCATTTTATCCTGGGCGACGATTTTGGGGAGAATTTCCCGAACCCGTGGGTGCCACTGGTCTTTTTTAATGGATGCAGCGATGAAAAAGGAGGCATCAATAAAAATCAAATCTTTTCTCCCCTTTGGGCTTTCTTTTTAAGTTTCACGGCATCAGTTTCCGGTCCCTCAACCATACCCAGGATATCCTCAATGATTACCTTTTTTCGGAACTTCAATTCCACACCATTCTCTGTGGGAATCCATTCCAGCACATCCCCTGGACCTACTTTGAATTTTTTTCTTATTTCGGCAGGAACCACTGTTTGGAAACCCTTTGAAATTTTGGTCTCAGTCATTATATCACTGTAAAATATTATAACTTTCAAAGTATTTAAAAATATAAAGTATAGTCTTTTTCAAAGTTGATGTGAATCCACATTAATTCAGTAGTAAATTGAGACCAGTTACAAAAATAGAAATCATTTTTGTAAGTTCTTGCTGAAAAATAAAAGATCTTCTTTTTTCCTGGTTTAAAATTAGTATTATGGTGCGAGTAAGAAAGAAAAAAATAAATATTTATAATTTTTTTACCATTGTCCGTTGGTTTCTCCAGTAATGGCGTTTACATCCAGACTTCCCACGTAGGTACCATCGGCCTGGTTAAGCGGTACATGCCACCAGGGTGTCCCTTTAACTGTGTATAATGTAGGGGTGCCGGCCACGTAGGTTTCGCCGAAATCATCTTTTATGGCGTTAACTGCAATCTTCTGGGCTTGAGCTGCTGATATTTTCACCTTACTGGTATCATTGGTTTTAACATGGTTATTAGTGGTATGACTACTTTCATTGTGAAGTGTAGCCTTAGTCGTGGTTTTGACAACATTGATGGTGCCATCGGTGGAATTATTAACCGTCAAATTGGGCACACTGGAATTTTGAGTGGCCATAACATAGGCCACACCAGCAATAATCACTATTGCAGCCACAATCACTAAAACAATTTTCCTATCCATTTTTTCACCTCTCAAATACTTAAATTTTAGATACAAATACCTTCAAACCTTATTTTCCAAATTAAACCTTATAATTCTAATTTACAATTTATATGCAATTTATATACATAATGACCTCAATAGATATTAACCGTGATTTTACAACATAAAAAGGATAAAAAGGATATTTTTGAGCATATGGTCCAATATGACAATTTCACATGTTTAATTGAGGGAATTAATATGTATACGGGGTGATTCTGTGAATACTACCTATTTCCGTTTATTTTTTGAAAGCCCAGGAAACTTTAACCGAGTTAAAATCGTTAATTTACTTAACCAGAGACCTTATAATATTAACCAACTTTCTAAAGAGCTTAATCTGAATTACAGGACAGTTCAACACCATATTAAAGTACTTGGAGAAAATATGGTGGTTCAATCAGATAGCAATGGATATGGTGCTTTATTTTCTCTTTCTGATGAATTTGATATAGATAAATTTATGGAAATTTACAATGCATCACTGGATGAATGTGTATTGGATGAAGATGTTATGAGAAAAAAAGTGCTTAAAATGTTGAAGTAAAATTTTCAACGTTTATATTAAAAAAACCAGTGAATGTAGACCGAAATTATAAAAAAAGAATCAAACTGTTTTTCTATCGAGGGATACCGTCTTTTTCCCGCCCAGGGTTACCGCCCCATAAGGTTAAATGAATGATTATAGTATGTAGTATAATAGGTGAATATCTTGAGATGTCCAAAGTGTGGAGTAGAATATCCTGAAAATTCTGACCGCTGCCAATTCTGCGGCAACCCTAAAAACCCACCATCAGATGTTAATGATGGAAATGAGGTAAAATTAACCATAACTACAGTTGACCCCAATGCCAAAAAGAGCTATTTCATCTCCAAACTCCTGGGATTATTTGGAATAGTATTCTTCCTACCATTAGCAGTACTTTCTGGCGTATACCTCGTAACCCGTAAAGAAAAATCTGCAAAATACTGGGGATTGGCATTCATACTCATCGGGGGAATTTTCTGGGCAATAGGAATAGCAATGGTTTACACCATGGGCTATGATAAATTCCTAGCAACCTACAATCTGACCAACTATAATTTTACCAACTACGGGCTTAAATTTTAATTTAACCCTTTTTTTACCCTACTATTTACAATTTATAGAACAGTGGAGATATTGAAATGGAAAAAATAATACTTGGCCTTCCTAAAGGAAGTTTAAACAACGTTAATCGGGGAAACACTTACCAATTATTTGTAGATGCCGGTTACGAGGTTCGTGGATACGAACCCGGTAAGGAGGAAAATGAAATCACCATCTTAAATGACCCGGAAATAAAAGGATTCCTCACCAGACCACAGAGCGCACCAGTGGAACTTAACCGCCAAATACTGGATTTGGCCATCATTGGAGAAGATTGGGTCCGGGAAGAATCAGTCAACGTGGAAGGAGAACTCATAAAAAAGGTGGGAGACCTGGACTACGGCCAGACCAGGTTGATAGTGGCTGTACCCAATGATGACCCTTATGAATCTCTTTCAGAGTTCTTCAGAGCTAACAAGAACCGGGAAACCCCCATACTATGTTTCACTGAGTACCCCAACCTGACCCGGCAGTTTTTCATGGAAAATGAGGGTTACCAGGAGTTATTCGGCCAGAGCAAACCCGTAGTCCAAATACGTGGTTTAAAGGATGGGGATAACGAAATGGTGCAGATCATCAACTCCGACGGTGCCACTGAGGTGTACATAGCTAAGGGCGCTGATCTAGTAGTGGACAACACTCAGACCGGGAGCAGCCTCCGGAAGGCAGGGCTGAAGATCCTGGAAACCATAATGGAATCCAGTGCCGGACTATACGCCGGACCCAGTTGCACACCAGAAAAAGCCGAAAAAGCAAAAATAATCTTCGAACAGTTATTCGGAGCCATAAAGGCCAGAAAATACTTCGATGTCAAATTCAACATATCCAATGAAAAAACAGACGAAGTTAAAGATTTCCTACTCTCCAATGAATACTGCTCCGATGAACCAACTACGGTCCAGGGAACCAGCTTTTCCCAGGTTAACGTGCTGATCCCCAAGAATAAGTTCCCTCAAATGTTAAAGGGAATAAAAAGCTTTGGAGCATCGGCCATTGTCCGTCAGGATGTTAAACAGTACGTCCAGTAAAAATAGGATTAAGGTTATAGCCTCCTTAAAGGAGGTTCTCTTTTTTTTCCATCAAATAAAATAGATTTTGCAGTTTTTTAGTCTAGTTACCCCTGGATTATTCTCCTTAATTTCAAATATCTATTGAAACATTATTATTGTGCAGGAACCGTGTAATCTCCGATTTAATCTTTTCATTATGACCTAATAATGGATGGCCACCATCCAGCAGGGACAACAGGTGAGCGTGGGGAATTCTTTCAACCAGGGCCTGTGCATTTTCAGGGAGTGCTAAGGGGTCATCTTGGGCACTGATTATCAGTGTTGGGATTTTTATATCTTCAAAGGGATAGTTTTTGTCATTAGAGCTGTTGAAAATCTCAGGAGATGAAGTGTAAATATCAAAAATGCTCCCCGGGACCCGTGCACTAACCGGCAGGAGACTGAATAATAGATCTCTAACTTCAGCTTCGTATTCGGACGTGAGTGTAAATTCCTCAGGCACACCAACCCATTCCTTCTGAACCCGTGACTGGAAGTAGGTGATGGTTGCCCAGTAAATGAAATCATTTCGAAAGAATATATTGAATATAGCCTTAGGCATGATGGGGCCCTTCCCCGGGGCTGCAGGAGAAACAAGAATAAGTGCTGAAACACGCTCGGGGTGACGCAAGGTGAACTGTATGGATGATGTTGAACCGGCAGAATAACCAACAATAGCTGTCTTCCCGATATTCAGGGAGTCTAAAAGGGAAGCATAAGAATCAGCCTGCATTGCTACACTGGCTTTCTTGGGTATAGATGAACGCAGATAACCAAACCGTGAAACCGATATAACCTGGAACTTTGCATCGATGGTCTTATTTGCCATCATCAAACCCTGATCAAAGCCACCAGCATTGCCATGCACGGCCAGTATGGGATAACCATCCCCGGTTCTAGCATACTCGATTGATCCATGGTTAGTATCAATCACCTTGCTGTCCAGGTTGTGGATATACTCCCTTATCCTTTGCATTTCACTATGGTAACGTGTCATTTGCACCACTACCCAAATTAGCTTTTACCACTAGTGTCAGTATTTAAATTGGTGAAAGATGTGAACCACATACTCTGGGCCAGGACAACTTCCAGATGTTCGTGTTTCAGCCATATTTGCAACTTTGTTCATTGATATATGAATCAACCTATACTATCAGTTCTTCAAGTTTTTACAGCTCTTTGGTCATGATTCTTCTATATCTCCCCATTTTTACACAAATCTTCTCCTTTTTATTTCTCAGCCAGTTCTTTTAATTTATTTAGAGCTTTAGGCCAGGTTTTCTCAAACATCTCCAACATTTCCGGATTTATTTCCCCCTCTAAAGTTAAATCCACCCTTAGTTCAGTTTTACCATCCAAATCCTTAAATGTGTAATTTTCAAGTGAACCCGCCCAATTTTTAGCTTCCTGGCTGGTGGTATCCTCTTCGCCGTTAGATACTACACCAACACTTTCGATGGAAATATAATGATATTGGCGGTTCTCTTTTATTCGGTCTAGCATTCCCGACAATTTACCCTCCTCATCAGGTGCAAGGAAAAGTATTTTACTTCCCTCAGCCCAATCACCGACGTAGCTTGAACCCGGCATAAACACGGCTGCCCATTGTTCATAGGTATCCTTATTGATCACAGTTTTCCAAACCTTTTCTTTAGGTGCATCTATAACTATTGAGAAATTTAGTTTTTCCATAATTTTTCCTCCTTCTATTTTTCAACCAGGTCTTTAAGCTTTTTCAGGGCTTCCTGCCACATGTTCTGGTACATTTTTTTATAATCAGGAGGTATATCCCTAACTGGAAACTGTTCAATCAAAACTTCAGTGGAACCGTTTAACTCTTTTAACGTGTAATTTTCAAGGGCACCAGCATACACTGTAGCCTCTTTACTGGTAATATCTTCTTTATCTTCCTCCACCATGCCAATGTTTTCAATTGAGACGAATTCGTAGGGCTTATTCTCTTTAACTTGGAATACTGTGCCGGACATCTTACCAGACTCATCAGGTGCGAGAAAAAGTATCTTACTTCCCTCACTCCAGTCACCCACGAAATGGGAGCCAGGCATAAACACAGCAGTCCACAGGGGATATGTTTTCTTTCCCAGCATCACTTCCCACACTTTTTTTCGGGGTGCATCTATAACTATTGAGAAATCCAGTTTTTCCATAAATCAAACACTCCTTGTGTAAAACTGTTATTTTTCATCTATTCTACTGATTATTTTCCTTCATACGCCTGTTTTAACTTATCTATGTCCAGTTTATACATCTGCATCATGGCCTTCATCACCCTCTGGGATTTCTCGGGGTCTGAGTCACTTAAGTATTCACCTAAAAGACGGGGAACGATTTGCCAGGCTAAACCAAATTTATCCTTAACCCAACCGGGTCCCAGTTCCATTCCACCCTCTTTGAGCTTCTCCCACAACTTGTCAATCTCTTCCTGAGTATCACAGTTCACGAATAAAGATAAAGCTTCACTAAATTTGAATTGGGGATTATCATTTAATGCATAAAATTCCTGTCCTTCGAGCTGGAAGGTAACCGACATAACTGATCCTTCCTGGCCGGGGCCGGATTTCCCGTATCGCATGGTGTTTACTATCTTTGAATTTTTGAAAATGGAGATATAGAACTTAGCTGCCTCTTCAGCTTTACTATCCTCAAACCATAAGAATGGTACAATCTTTTGCATTTTCAATCCCTCCTGTTTTCATTTCTTCAGCTTTTCCAGCAATTCATCCAGACGTTCATAAGACTCATCTATCCCTTGTTCCATCCCGGATTGCATCATACCATCGCGATCATCAACCGATTGGAAGACAGATTGGTCAGTTAATTTGGTCCGGTTACCGGGTAATTCTTTGAGTTTTAACGTGTCTAGAAGTACATGACCTGGTTCTGGAAGACCTTCAAACTCAAAGGTGCTGATGATTCTCTCGGGACTAACTTCATGATACACTCCATGAAATACAAACTCATTGTCCTCTTGATCTTTCTGTATGAACCGCCAGAAGCCACCATTTCGGGGTTCAAATGTTTCAATGGTTGTGGAAAATCCACGGGGACCTACCCACTGTGCATAAAGTTCTGGATGGGTTAATGCTTTAAAAACAAGTTCACGTGGAGCTTCAAACTCTCTTTCTACCAATATTTCTAGTTTTCCTGGTTCTACCGTAATTTTAGCCATATTTTTCGCCACATTAATCACCTATTTGGGAATAATTATTATTGAACCTTAAAATTGGAACAAACCAAATTAAACTTTAGCAAGATATTCAGCGAGCTTATCCAGGGATTCATTCCAACCAGCTTCAGCTAAGGCCTTATTTTCATTGTCAGGGAAGCCCGTGTGCTGTAGAGTGAGACGGGTCTTACCATCTTCTTCCTGGAATATCACCGTCACCATCAACTCCAATGGCCAGTCTCCGCTCATTCCGTAGTAGGAAGCTGGAACCACATTACCCTCTGCATCAGCGAAGCTATCTGTGGACACAATTCGCTCCCGGGGAACTATATCCTTATAAACACCGGTGCTCCAGATGTCCTGGCCTTCCGGTGATCGCATGCTGTACAGGGATGAGCCTCCTACCCTAAAGTCATTCTTTACCACCGGCGCGGTGTATCCTCTTGGCCCCCACCACTTTTTAATAGCCTCTGGGTCGGTCCAGGCCTCCCACACCTTCTCTAGCGAAGCAGGGAAGGTAAGAGTTATAAATAACAGGGTAACCTCTATTATCCCCATAACATTTCCCTCGGTGTCCTGGAATGATCCCGTGTACCCCATATCGGGAATGGTCATTTTTTCGGTCAACATCTGCCCGCCTTCAGCTTCAATTTTCCGGGCAAATTCATCATAGGAATCAATACTTATGACATCACTAATCATAGAACCAAATTCTTTTGGTTTTATAGCCCCATTGATTCCGGGTTCATCCTCTTCACCTGCTTCCACCAGCCAGTAATCAAATTCACCAGCCCATTTATCTATTTTCCATCCGAAAACTTTTCTATAGAATTCTACTGCTCTTTCTGGTTCTTCTGCCGGTATCTCAAAATGAATGACTTTGGGCATGCTCTAACACCTCTTTTCAACTAAGAAATGAATAAAAATCTTTAATTATTTTAAATCCCCCTTTCAACTACTTTTTTAAATCCCCTTTCACCTCCTTGTGAATCGAATAACTTATGATTAAATCATTCATCATAGCAATGAATCATTCTAAATCATATTGTCACACCGTAATACACTATATTTATTTTAGAATAATTAGATTTCCATTACAGAATTATTAGATTTCTATTATCTAAAATTCAAAAAATAGTCCAAACATTAACCAGGAATACAAAAACATTAGAATAAAGAATGATAAAAATTTTAATATAGGATATATTTCATTGTTATGGCTTAAACAGGATAATAAATCTTTATTTAAGGTAAAATCATTATTTAAGGTAAAATATGGTGGACTAAAAAAATTATTTCATGATATTTGGAGCTAAAAATAAGCAGGTGAATGGGAAATATATAAAAATGGAGAAAATGGTGGTTTAGTTATGAAACAGTTTTTAATCACTCCGGCAGCAGGTAAGAGACTGATAGCCCGGGCATTGGTGGACCATCCCTCCATCAAATCCGCCTTAAAATCAGGGACCCTGGTTATAATCGCCGGAACAACCAACGGCTACGTGGCGGAAGAGATTTTAACATCCCTTGGTCAACTGGGAGGATTTTCCAGAGAAAGGTTCTTCAGGGGCATAGTACTACCACCAGTAGGTTTAACCAGTAAATCTGGCCGACTTAAAGATGAAACTGGGTTTCCAGGGGATGTGGTCATAGTTGACGGTGTCTGGAAGAAGGGCTTAACCATATTCGATGTGGTTGATGATCTTAAAGAGGGTGATGTGATACTGAAGGGTGCCAATGCCCTGCAAATTCCTGAAAAGAAAGCTGCCATCTACATTGGTCATCCTCAGGGTGGAACCATTGGAGCAGCATTACAAGCTGTGGTAGGGCGCAGGGTACGCTTAATTCTACCGGTGGGGCTGGAAAAACGAGTTTCTACGGATCTGGATGACCTTTCACTAAGACTAAACTCCCCGGGGGCAGAAGGCCCACGCCTGTTACCGGTGGTGGGTGAAGTTTTCACGGAAACAGATGCCATCTGCAGCTTGACTGGTGCCCAGACCGAACTGGTGGCTGCCGGTGGTGTGGCAGGTGCCGAGGGTTCCATCTGGCTGGCAGTTAGTGGAAAGCCCCAACAGGTGGTCCATGCCGAGAAATTGATAGAATCCATTTACCGGGAACCCCAATTCACCCTGTAAAAAAATTCCCCGGTAAATTAATATTTTTCCAGTAACAGTTCAACTTCCTTCTGGGAATGCATGGCCTGCAGGTCTTCATGTTCTGTTTTCTTTACTGCCAGATATGACCTGGAAAGTTCAGGCCCCATGGCATCGGATATAGTTTTATCCTTCCCTAAGGCATCAATTGCATCTCCCAAATTACCGGGGAGTGGTATAATTCCCTTTTCATCCCTTTCCTCTGGTGAAAGAGCGGCCGGATCATTCTGTACTGGTTCCTCCAACCTCATCTTCTCCTGAATACCATGGAGTCCGGCGGCTATAACTGCACCCATGGCCAGGTAAGGATTGGAGGATGCATCCACAGTTTTCAATTCAAAATGTTTTATTTTGCCATTTTCTTCCTGGATCACCCGGACTGCGGCTTCACGGTTATTGAAACCCCAGGATTGGAAGGCCCCACTCCACATATGGGGTCGGATCCTGCGGTAAGATCGGGGTATTGGTGTGGTTATGGCCATCAGTGCAGGTAAATGGTGCAGTATGCCAGCTATAAATGCCTGAGCAGTTTTACCAATACCATATTCTGTGTCCTGGTTCTGTAAGATGTTCTTATCATCCTTCCACAGGCTAAGGTGCAAGTGGCACCCGCTTCCGGCCTTATCCGGGAAGATCTTAGGCAGGAAGGAGGCTATTAATCCATGTTGGGGGGCAGTGGCCTTAACTGTCTCCCGGAATATAACCTGGTTATCGGCAGCCTGCAGTGCATCTGAGTACCCCACGGTTATTTCCTGTTGGCCAGGCCCGGATTCAGGATAATACTGTTCTACAGTAATGTTCTGGGCAATTAAGGATTCAACTATGTTCATAATAACAGGATAGTTTAAATCCATGGATTGTGTGGAGGCAAAGGGAGTAAAATCTCCGGGTTGGTAGGATGGACGGTTATTGTTTTTAGAGTTCCTATCATTTAAGGTCATTTCCTGTTTTAGAAGGTAAAATTCGTTTTCAAAGGACGCTTTAACCTTCAAACCCTTCTCTTCCAGGGTTTTGATCATTTTCTTTAAAAAACCGCGTGGACAGTTCCCCCATACTTTTCCATCCTGAAACATGTCTCCCATAACCCGGAAATGACCTGGAGCGTAGGGTAATGGTGTTAATGTGGACATATCTCCCCGGAGTGTTATTTCCCCCACTGGATCCAGTCCAGATTCAGCCACTACACCATCATACATCACCGGGACCCCCTGCTGGCCACGGGAAATACCCACTGATACTTTCTGGTTCTCAACTGAATCCACATGAACTGCCTTTCCCCGGATTATATTGGCGTTATCACACCATACAACCCGTATGAATTGGGCGTTCAACCCTGATGTGTTGTTATTTTTCATCATGCCTTCACCTGTGGCTTATTATATTAAAGTTCAATCTTCTGAAAATATATTCATCCCTAAGGTTATTTATCCTAAGGTAATAATCCCCCTTTGGATTGGGATCACTTAGATTGCATTTCATAAGTCCTGCTTTTAATAGATTCTCACCAAGGGAAATACTTTTGGCAATATTTGGTGCTGATTTTCACTAGGGTGAGGGAATGGTGTGTTAAATTAAAAAGAGGGGATTAAAAATAGGGGATTTAACCATCAATCTCCTTAATGATGGCCTGGTGCATCCTGCGGATGAACTCTATCCTCTCTTCGTACTTCAGGACATCCAGATATCCCTGTGATACCAGGTTGAAGGCAAAAGGGGATGGGATTTTGGTGTTAATCTGTTTAATCTCCATTTTACCATTTTCAACCAGTTCTAAAACTTTCCGGGCATTATTCACATCCATGAAATCCTCCATAACCTCCCGGCGGGCTTCCTTAAGTATGGGGAAGTTGGGATCCAGTTCCTTCACGAACTTCAGGAGGATCTTACCCCTAACCTGCTGGCGCCCCACGGATTTTTCCCGTCCCTTGTAACGCCGCAGGATCATGAGCGAACGCCCGGCACAATGCCGGAAACGCCCGGCCAGTGTTTCAGTACGGTCAATTGCTTCTTTAAGGTATTCATCCAGGTTTTCAGGGGTTAATTCCTGGAAGGCCTCCAGAGCCCCAATTTTCCCTTCACTGGATAGGTAAAATCCGTTGTCGGAGATGGAGATCATCACATCGTGGCGGTACCTCCGGGCGATAACATAGGCCAGTGCCCGGCTGAGAGCATCGTTAACCCTTCTACCGAAGAGGGTGTGGAACACCACGAATTTACGACCTCCAAAACCAGTGTAATACTCCACCAGGAGGGTTTTAAGGTGGGGGACCAGGGCATAGAGATACTGCTCCCGGAAGTACTGGTATATGGAATGGGCGGCATTTTCATCCACGTAGAGGTACTGGTGTATGAACTGGATAATATCCTCTTTATTCTGACCCTTTTTAAATTCCCACTCCAGTATTTCCCGGAACTTCTGTATGGAAAGGGCCAGATCAAAGGATAGAGGTAGTTGTTCCGAGAACCAGGAGGGTATGGTAGGGGGACCCGAGGCCGGGCTGACATTGACACTCATTCCCCGGGCATAATTGAAACGGTAGATACGGCCACCCAGTACGAAACTATCTCCTTTTTTCAGTTTCTCCATGAAGTCTTCTTCAATATGTCCCACCACCTCACCACTACATTTAACCACCGCAGCGCTGCGGTCAGGTATGGTTCCAATATTGGTGGAGTAGAGCATTCGGGCCAGTTTACCCCTTCTACCCATGCGGTTTTCATCCCAATCCACCCATATCTTGGCGTAGACATAACGATCTTCCAGGCGGGTGTACTCACCAGCCAGGTAGCTCAGTACACTTTTATAGTCCTCTTCCGAGAGTTCACGGTAGGGATAACTCCCCCGGATAAGCTGGAAGGCTTCATCCAGGTCCCAACGCTGTTCAATGGCCATACCATAGATCTGCTGGGACAATACATCCAGGCAGCTTTCCGGGATGTGTATCTCATCGATCTTGCCTTCCAGGGCGTTTTTCAGGATGAGTGCACATTCCACCAGATCATCACGGTCCACCACCATCATTTTCCCCTTGGACTTCTCATGCAGCTGATGGCCACTACGGCCTATTCTCTGCAAGGCCCGGGAGACGGATTTAGGACTGGAAACTAGTATCACCAGGTCAATGTAACCAATATCTATCCCCAGCTCCAGGCTGGTGGAAGAAACCACTACTTTCAGTTTTCCCTCCTTTAACTTGTTTTCGGCTTCCAGACGCAGCTCTTTGGAGAGGCTGGAGTGGTGGGCCATAATGTTCTGGTCATTATAACTACCAGGGTACCTTTTCTTCAGGTTAAAGACCACACTCTCCGTACCACTACGGGTGTTGGTGAAGATAAGGGTAGTCTGGTGCTCCTGTATAAGATGGTGAAGCATCTGGTACATGGCCTTGTAGGTTTCATCAGGTTCGGTGGCTATTATATCCTTAACCGGGCAGATAACCTCCATATCCAGCTGTTTAAGGTAATTAACATCTACAATGAGGCAGTCACGTGGCTGACCATAGGCGTAACCCACCAAGAATTCAGCCATCCTCTCCAGGGGATGAACTGTGGCACTGAGCCCGATGCGGACAAATCCCCCGGTGAGGTGTTCCAGCCGCTCCAGACTTAGACTGAGGTGCACACCTCTTTTGTTCTCGGCCAGGGAGTGTATTTCATCTATTATCACGTAACGGACTTTGGATAGTTTCTCCCGGAACTTGGGTGCACAGAGTAGGATGGAGAGGGATTCAGGGGTGGTTATGAGGATGTGTGGTGGGGTTTTAAGCATTTTGGATCGCTGGTACTGGGTGGTATCTCCGGTTCGCACTGCTTTGCGTATTCCCAGTTTTCGCCCGGCGATATTTTCGATCTCATTCAAGGGTTCCTCCAGGTTCTTTTCAATATCGTTATCCAGGGCCTTGAGGGGGGAGATGTACAGGCAGTAAACCCGGTCTTCCAGTATCTCCTGGTCTGCCAGGCGGGTGAGTTCACTGATTATGGAGAGGAAGGCAGTGAGGGTTTTACCGGAACCAGTGGGTGAGGAAACCAGCACATTCTTTCCCTGGTGAATGTCCACGATGGACTGGCGTTGTGCCTCAGAAAAAGTCTCAAACTTTCCCTGGAACCATTCCCTGGCCCAGGGATGTAATATTTTGTAAATATCTTTATCAGAATATTTTTTTTCCTGTTTGGTTATCATTTTATCTAATACTTTCAGTTAATTCTGTTACTTAATTTCTTTTTAAAATTTAGGGAACTTTAAGTTTATAAATCAAAATTTGATGTTTTCACGATTTAAAGAGTTTACGATTTAAAATCAATAAAATGAGAGTCATAATGATATGGTTCTGGTTGAACCTTCAGAAGATGACTTATTTTTCCGAAGTAAAAGGTTTCAAATTTTTCAACACCAAAAACTTCCATTTCATCATGTTTCATTTCTTTTAGAAATGGTGAAAGTAGTTTTTCATGGAGAACATCAGATCCTTCGGTTATGAAGTTAAAGGAGGGCATCACAATCAAATTTTTTCCCCTGAACTCTCCGGATAGAAAGCATTTTATTTTTTCTATTCGTTCACCACTTCTGATCCCCACTGCAGGGTGTTCATGACCTATTACAATATTTTCTTCTTTAATTTCATCCCATTTTTCCGGGATCCGGTCCCCGTGCATTACCTGAAAGTTACCGGTTGAATAGTTGCTATAAACCTCCAGCCCGGTTTTCTGAGCAATTATGGGTGTCAGAGGGTCGTGGTTTCCCTTAATGAGGATTATCTCCTGGAATCGTTCCTGAAGGTAATCTATGAATTTAAGGGTTTCCTTCCATTCCTGGCGGTTTATTTTCCCAAATTCGTGTTTCAAGTCACCGTTGATAATTATACGGGAGCATTCGCTACGGGAATGAATTTCTTCCATCCTGTGGATTATCTTGGGATACTGGAATTTTGGTATCATCAAACCCTGGTAGTTCAGTGCTTCCTCATATCCCAAGTGAAGATCAGATATTATCAGGTGATCCTCAACTTCCAGGGCCAGGTCCAGGATTCGGGCGCCAAATATGTTACTGGAAACCATAATCATCCTCTAATATTGTAAGAATATCCATAAAGGTAACATCGATAAAAAAAAATCTTTAAAACTCGGGTAATAATGTGGTAAATGGAATTTAGGGGGTGTTAAAAATTATTCTCTGCATGTGTAATTGGTTCAAAGATGTAATTGGTTCAATATTAAGTTATCATCTATAATTCAAGACCTAATATTTATAGTATTCTATTGGTCCTTCCTGGTTTTAAGTGTTCCCTAGTGCTGTTCTCCCACTACCTTGACCTTTTCTTAGGCCATAACCATGAAAAAAACAGATGTACAAGAAGCACCAGAAGGAAAGGCAAAAAGAGTAGGGTGTGTAGCTGGAAAGAAAGGGTTTTATCCAGTAATCCTCCGGTGATATATTCTATACTCCGGTAATAGGTTATTCCCAGGCCGGAGACAATAACCACCACTATCAGGATCATCAGAATAATATGAACCGCCTTTTTGGTGGTTTTTCTATCCATTTACATTAACTCTCCTAATATTCTTATAAAATGGTTAGTAAAGCCCTTATAGAATGGTTAGTAAAGTCAGAATATCATTATCACTTCAGAAAGCTTTCATTAAGATTGCCACTTATTGAATAGCCCCTGCTTTCCCAGTAACCCTGGAAACTGGAGTTGTTGGATAATTCAATACGGTTTATCCATTTTATCCATTTATAACCCCATTTACTCTCGGCCACCAGCTGTAAGGGAAATCCCCTCTCCGGGGGAAGAGTAGCATTGTTCATCTGGTAAGCCATTATTATCTGGTTGTTCTGGAGATATTCCAGGGGAAAAGAGGTGGAATAACCATCAACAGCATAAAAGATAACCGTGTTTGCCGGGGGTAATGGCTGGGCTTCATTAAGGATATCTTTCACCAGAACGCCCTGCCATAGTATGTTCACACTCCACCCTTCCACACAGTCCAGTTTAACCACTTTCTGATAGTTCTGGAAACTCTTGACCTGGTCGTAAGTATAATTACGGGGGTGGGCCACCAGTCCATCTACTTCCAGATGGTAACTGTTAATATCCACATACTGGGGACCTTTAATGGAGTTTTCACGAAAATCGCTGGCTGAAGATAATTCTTGGCCTTGATACTCTGTTACTTCTACCGAACTTAGGGGGATAGTAGAGTTAGGGAGGATATCCAGGCTGATGACCGTGGCCACTACCATGATAATAACTATGGCCGCCAGGGCAATGTACTGTTTTATCATCCCTTTCCCCCTCTGGAATTTGGAAATTCCAGTTTAATAGTTTTTTTTTAAAATCTACTTTTGACTGTAAGTCTGGGTTACTGGTAAATTACGCAGCCATCCCAGGTCACTCTGATATAACTGCCTAATATCTTTGATTCCTAATTGTATCATGGCCAGTCTTTCAATTCCCAGGCCAAAGGCAGCTACCGGTGTTTCTATGCCCAGTGGTTCCAGTACTTCGGGACGGAACATTCCCGATCCTCCTAGTTCAATCCAGCTTTCCTTCTCTGGAAGGTAAATCTCACATTCGGTGGATAGATAGGTGTATGGGAAGTAGGCTGGACGGAATCGGACTTCAAAGCCCATTTGCTGGTAGAATTCCTTGATTATTCCCAGGAGGTTCTTGAAGTTTATTTCCTCGGCAGCTACAATACCCTCTACCTGGTGGAATTCAGGGAGGTGCTTGTAGGTTATGGTTTCCCTGCGGAAAACACGACCCACTGAGAACATCTTGAGGGGTGGTTCGTTTTCTGCAAGATAACGGGCTGATACACAGGTGGTGTGGGTTCTAAGCACGGATTGGCGGGCTACATCCACGTCCCAGTGGTAGCCCCATCCTTCACTGCCGGTGGCACCACCATCTTCATGAACCTGACTTACCCTTCCCACCATATCCTCGGAGGGTAAGTCAGTGGTTAGAGGTGATTTAACATAGAAAGTATCCTGCATTTCCCGGGCAGCATGGTCCTGGGGTTGGAAGAGGCAGTCGAAGTTCCAGAAAGCTGATTCTAAGATGGTGCCCCTGGTCTCCATGAAGCCCAGGTTCAGGAATATGCGCCGGATCTCCTGTATGGTGCGCTGCAGGGGGTGCATCTTACCGGGGAATATGAGGGGATGCTCCGCCTGGATATCGTAACCACGGTAGTGTAAGTCCTTCCAGGAATCAGTTTTAAGCTGCTGGTGGGTAAGCTGGGTGGCTTCCTCCCGTATCTGGAAACCATGTTCCAGTATTTCTTCACCCTTCTTAGTCGCAGTGAGGGTGTAACTTGAATTTTTATTTAAATTAATAAGTCCTTTCCTTTTTTTAAGTAGTTTGAAACCTTCATTTAGGGAATTGGATAAACCGCCCAGGGTGAGTATTTTGGTGGAATCCATGATGGTCTTGAGGAGCACTTCATCAATACCTGGCTTTTCCAGGGCTTTCTCTCCCTCAGAGGTTATGGTAACGTTACCTTTATCCAAGACTGCCCATCCTTTCTTCATAATCCATCCAATGGCTATTTTAACCTCGGAAGGGTCAATACCTGATTTTTGGGCCAGATCCTTCATGTGGATGGTGTGGTTCTGGTGCAGTGCTTCCAGGATCTTTCTTTCGGGTAATCCATCCTGGGCGTAGGTGGCTCCCGAAGGACCGAGGCTCAGCACTTCCTCTACATCACGTTCTATTTCTATGATTCCCTTGGATTCCAGTGCCCCCGCAGCACTCATAACCTGTTTTATATCTAAATCAGTACTTCGAGCCACATCTTCTGGTATGGCCTGTCCTCCTGCTTCCCCTACTGCCTTCAGGACTTTCTTTTCGTAGAGGTGCATTTCATTGATGATCTTATCTAACATTTTGAACCTCGAATTTAGTTGATACAATGGATGAATTTCATTTATTTTAAGAATTCATTATTTTTGGGTCATTTTTATAAGGAATTATTCCCCAGGTTACTGGTTAAGGATGATTTAATTTAATATTTTAGGGTAACTAAGAATCATTTCAAGGGTAACTAAGAATCATTTCAATATTCTCATACCCGGAAACTTCAACCAGAATACCCTTTTATTTATTTCCTAACTTGGTTTTATAGTCATGGTAGCCATCAAGATAGGAAACCATAATGGAGGAAGCAGTGAAATCTGCGGTGGTGCCGGGGTTTAAACCACGGTCAATTAATTCCTGGTCGAATTTTTCCACCACTGCCCTTCCCTCACTGGTCAATATTCCCCCTTGATCCAGTATATGCTGGGCCTGTTCTGATACTTCCTGTGCCTTTTTATCTCCAAATTTGCGGCTGATGAGGGTGTCTGGTACCCGGGACAGTATGGTGAGGAAGGTCTGTACTGTGGCCTGGTTGAGCTGGTATTCTGATTTAACCTCTTTAAATGTGGGATACCCCACATTGAAGGTGACCGGCATTTTATGGGTGAGTTCGTAGGACAGTTTATCCCAGGGGGCAGAGATCTCCAGTACATCGAACATGTTTACCCCGTCATCACGTAGTTTCTGGAGGGAACTTTCTGCAGCCACATCCAGTTCCTCCTGTTCACCCATTCCCCCTGCATCCGCAATATTTATGGACTTATACAGGTTAACAGCATCTTCAGGGGTGGTTGACTTTATTATTTGGTCAACTTTATCCCGGAAAGTATCCCAGTTAACCGTATACTCCTCAGACATTCCCGCTACCACAGATAGGGGGGTGGTTAGCATTACGATCCCTAAGTTGGTGTTGTTGGCCACCCAGTGGTCAGTTTCAGTCACGGCCTCCAGGATCAGTTCGCCCAGCCCGATTTTTTCCCATTTATCCGGGGTATCCCTATATTTAAGTCCTCGTTTTGCTGCTTTGGTCATGGTCTCTCCAATGGCTATTCCACTGAGAAGAAAATCTTCAAATACCATGTCCGGGAAGTTCTGGGTGCGGTGCACATTACCGGGTTTGGGATGTCCGCTCACCTCCAGTACTGAGGCTATCTGGGCGCATTTAGAAACATAACTGGATTCCAATTTATTTCCCCCAATCAGCAGATGGTGTCCAGTTTACCTTCCAGGAAGTCTGGTGCAAAGTGAGATATGATAAGATCTGCACCGGCCCGTTTAATGGATAACAGGGACTCGTATATGGCCTCGTTGGTGAGATATTGTGCTTCAATCCCTGCCCGAAGCATGGAGTACTCACCACTCACTTGGTAAGCAGCGGTGGGCATTCTAAATTCTTCTTTAACCCTCTGGATCACATCTAAATAAGCCATGGCTGGTTTAACCATTATAATATCTGCCCCTTCATCTAAATCCAGTTCCACTTCCAGCAGGGCTTCTTCCACATTGGCCGGGCTCATCTGGTGGGTTTTACGGTCACCAAAGGAGGGTGATGAACAAACTGCATCACGGAATGGTGCGTAGAAACTGGATGCATATTTAGCAGCGTAGGACATAATCAGGGTATCCTGGAATCCTCCGTCATCAAGCATTTCACGAATAACCCCCACCCGGCCGTCCATCATGTCGGATGGTGCCACTATGTCCGCCCCTGCTTCCGCATGGCTCAGGGCAGTTTTGGCCAGTAAACGCAGGCTTTCGTCGTTTAGGATCTTCCCGTTTTCCACTATTCCGCAGTGGCCGTGGGTGGTGTACTGGCAGAGACAGACATCGGTGATGACCACCAAATCGGTTTCTTTTTTCAGGCGATGTACAGCCTGCTGTACTATTCCCTCATCAGAGTAGGCTGATGTTCCCAGTTCATCCTTCTCCTCAGGCATTCCAAACAACAGGACAGATTCCAGGCCCAATTTTTCCAGACGTTTGGCTTCATCAATGGCATCTTCCAGACTGTAACGATACTGGCCAGGCATGGTGTCAATGTGTTCTCCAGCTCCCTCTTCCAGTTCCTCCTTGATGAAAAGGGGATAAATAAAGTCTTCTGCCTGAAGGGTTGTTTCACTCAGTATCTTCCTTATTTGAGGGGTTTTTCTTAGTCTACGCATTCGACGAGTTGGGAAGTTCATTTAAGTCACCATAATCCTTTAATATTTAAATAATAATCTTCTAATCATTAAATAATTATTCAAAATTAACTGAAAAATTCACTTATTATATTCTTCACCTCTACTTTCTTTATTTATAACATCAATTATTAAACTTCTCCGGGTTTATGCAACTTTTTGGTATGGATACTGCAAAATATTAATAAAACTTCCCATAAATTTTATATAAGGGGGTAGGAATGACTCATCTGGAAATACTTCTGGTGGAAGATGATGTGGAGGAAACATCATCCCTTAAACAGCTTTTAGAATCTTTCGGTTATTCAGTACCTCATGTTGTCGGTTGTGGTAAGACGTCAATCACCATGGCTAGGGAAACAAAGCCCGATCTTATTTTAATGGATATAAAATCCTCTGATAATGGTATTGCCTCTGATGAATGTATTAAAACCCAGAGGGAAATAAAACAACTTGATCTGCCCGCAGTATTTTTAGCTCCATCTACCTCCTATGCTGATGAGTTTCGCCAGAAAACTAAGTCTACTGATCCAGTTAGTTACATTACCAAGTCCTATGATGATTTTGAACTTAAACACGTCATTGAACTCACGGTTTATAAAAATGACTTAGTTAAAGAATTTGAAACATCTGAAAATTATTATGAAGCTATTTTTGAGCACACTGGAGCGGCAACAGTAATTATTGAAGAGGATACCACAATTTCCCTGGCTAATTCTGAGTTTGAAAAGTTGAGTGGCTACTCCCGGGAAGAAATTGAAGGTAAAAAGAGCTGGACAGAATTCATCCCTGAAGAGGATCAGGAGAAGATGAAGGAGTACCATCGCCTCCGGCGGATTGATCCAACCTTAGCACCATTGACCTACGATTTCAGATTTGTGGACCGGGAGGGAGTGGTAAAAAACATTCATTTGGACATCGGCATGATACCGGGTACCCAGAAGAGTGTGGGGTCTCTCCTGGATATAACTGAACTGAAACAATTCCAGGAGGCCCTGGCTAAAAGTGAAAAAAAATTCCGCAGTGCACTGGATAACATGATGGAAGGATGTCAAATCATTGGTTATGATTGGACTTACCTCTACGTCAACGATGCAGTGAGTCGTCAGGGCCATTTTAATAAAGAGGAACTTTTAGGCCACACCATGATGGAGATGTATCCTGGTATTGAGGATACAGAGTTATTTGCTGTTTTGAGGCGTTGTATGGGGGAGCGAGTTTCTGATCACTTCGATAACAAGTTCATCTATCCTGATGGAAAAACTGCCTGGTTCGAGCTCAGTATTCATCCGGTGAGCGAGGGGATATTCATTCTCTCCATAGATATCACCGAGCGAATGAAGACACAGGAAGAAATAATGATTAAAAACACCCTTTTAGAGGAAAAAATTAAAAAAGAACAGGAAAGGTTGCAACGTAAGGGATAAATCCCGCATAGTGGTTGGTTAATCCTCAAACATTGGTCTTTTAAATTAACTCTTTAAGAGGACATTCGGTGCCGTATGGCTTTTTTTGATAGTATCTTTTGGCATGTTCCACTATAAGGGCATGATATTCCTGGTAAACCGGAACATTTGGGCTTAAATTATCTTGAAACAGTTTTTTCAGAGACATATAACTAATTTTATCTTCCACTACTCCCAGATGGCTGAAGATTCGTTTGGTGTAAGTGTCAATCACAAATTCCGGTTGTTTATAGGCGTATAAAAGTATGGAATCTGCAGTTTCATTCCCCACACCCTTTACCCTTAAAATTTCCTTTCTAGTGGGAATTTCACCATCTAAGGCCAGGAAAAACCGGGTAATGTTCAACAGATACATGGATTTCTGGTTTAAGAATCCTGCCGGGCGAACTGCTTCTTTTAGGGTATCATCATCAAGGGATAGTAGTTTATCTGGATCCAGAACATTTAACTTTTTAAGATTTCCCAGTGCTTTCTCTGCGGATGTCCAGGCAGTGTTCTGGGTTAAAATGGCTCCCAAAATGATTTCGTATTGTTGTTTCCGGGTTTGGGGTAAATCATAATTTAGTGGATGGTATCCCTTGGTAGCCCCGGTTTTATCTGGATTTTCTGTTTCCAAATCCATCAACGGCCACCAACCCTGTGGACCGTAAAGATGGTAGAGTTTTTCATAGATTTTGCCAAATAATGATCTCTTCATGGATAAAACCCGGTTTAAAATAATTGCTAATTGATCATTAGATTTAATGATCCTACTCTTAACATTTTGGTTCATGTTTTTATTGAATTTCTGTCTTTAATTTATTGAATCTCTGTCTTTAACCTAACACTTACCAATTTCCCATAGGATAGAAGAAGTATGTAATGGCTCTTGTCCACAATACAATAATGGCTGCCGATAGATGTGCAAGTGGTAAGGCAATAAGGGGATTTATTTATGTGCAAGTGATTAATAGAATATTAGGAGCCATAATAATGATAATTAATTGTGATAAGTGTCTTTTAAGAAGATGGGAATCTTCGGATCTTTCCAGTCTGGTGGTCAATGCCCACAACCCCCGAGTTGCGGCTAACATGAGGGATGGTTTCCCCTATCCTTACACCCCGGAACATGGTAAAGATTGGATCACTGTAGCCCGCAGCGATGATCCCTTGCATAACTTTGCCATCACCATAGATAACCAGGCAGTAGGGGGCATAGGACTTGCTCTGGGTGAAGATATTGAAAGAATATCTGCTGAACTGGGTTACTGGTTAGGTGAAAATTACTGGGGAAAAGGTATCACCTCTTCGGCCATAAAAGGAATTTTAAGATATGGATTTGATGATTTAGGATTGGAAAGGATTTTTGCCAAGCCCTTTGAACACAACACTGCATCCCGGAGAATACTGGAGAAAAATGATTTTAAACTGGAAGGTATTTTAAGAAAAAGTGTTATTAAAGGCGGCAAAATCTATAACCAGGCTTTATATGCCAAAACAAAACAATGATGTTATAAGTGATATAATGATGGACCGGGCACGTTTTATCAGAGAAGATGAACTGGAACAGTTGTTATCCTTGTACGAATATCTAATTCCCGAAGACCCAAAACTAACCATAAATACAGCTTTAAAGGACCATTGGAAGAAAATAGTCACGGACGAGAACATTTTTTATCTGGTTGTTGAAGAAGAGGGAAGAATAGTTTCATCCTGTAACCTCACCATCATTAAGAATCTCACCCGTTCAGCAAGACCCTACAGTCTCATAGAGAACGTGGTAACCCATCCAGATTACCGGAATAAAGGATATGGGACTGCAGTTTTAAAGAAAGCCATGGAAATAGCTCGGGAGAAAAACTGCTACAAGGTAATGTTGCTAACCAGTAAGAAGGATGAAAAAACACTCAAATTTTATGAGAATGCCGGGTTTGACCGGGGAGAAAAAACAGGATTCATATTCCGGATGGACTGAGGGAATGCAATAAATTTTTGCTTGGTTTTATTCCAATAATAACTTAAATAGCTATAAAACCATAATTCTATGTATCTCATCACCCCACATTTAATTAATTTATTTCAATCCAAATTTAATTAAAGATTTTAGGAAGTGTATTCATGGCCGGAAACACCACAGGTAATTTATTCAAGGTAACCACCTTCGGGTCCAGCCACGGCACTGCACTGGGAGCAGTGATTGATGGTTGCCCGGCAGGTTTAAAACTATCAGCTGAGGATATACAGAGGGAACTGGATCGCCGGAGGCCAGGAACCAGTAAAATCACCACTCCCCGGGGAGAAACTGACCAGGTAGAAGTTCTCTCCGGAATATTTGAAGGTAAAACTGATGGAACTCCAATTACTGCCGTGGTGTACAATAAAGACGCTGATTCATCGGCCTATGAACCCTTCCGGAACAAGCCCCGACCCGGCCACGGTGATTACACCTGGACTGCCAAGTACGGTACCTACGACTACCGTGGAGGTGGCAGGGGCAGTGGCCGAAACACCATCGGGCACGTGATAGGGGGAGCAGTGGCTAAAAAGCTCCTGAAAGAACTGGATATTCAAGTGGTGGCTCATGTAACTCAAGTGGCTGATGTGAAAGCCCAACACGTGGCTTACAGTCGCCTCGCAGAGTACGTCGGGCAGAATCAGGTGCGCTGCGCTGACCAAAAGGCCGCCCAACTCATGGAAAAGAAGATACTTGAAGCCAAGGAAAAGGGAGATTCCCTGGGTGGTGTGGTGGAAACCATAGCCTTCAATGTCCCTGCGGGACTGGGAGAACCTGTTTTTGATAAACTCGACGCTGATCTGGCCCGGGCACTGATGGGAATCGGAGCAGTTAAGGGTGTGGAAATTGGATTCGGCTTCCAGCTGGCAGAGGCAACGGCCAGTACCACCAATGATGAGTACTACCTGGAAGGAGAGCAGATCAAAACCACCACCAACACAGCTGGGGGTATTGTTGGAGGAATATCCAATGGTATGCCCATTGTAGCCCGAATGGCAGTCAAACCCACACCATCCATCAGCAGTGTGCAAAAAACAGTGGACCTGGAGAAGATGGAAGAAACTGAAATCCAGATAAAAGGCCGACACGACCCCTGTATCTGTCCACGGGTAACCCCAGTGGCCGAAGCAGCGGTGGCCATGGTCCTGGTAGACCACCTGATGAGATCTGGATTTATCAACCCGCGGCATGTCTGATATGTATGTTACGGGCATTATTTCTTTTTTTTAGCTTTTTAGATCCTTTTTTATTAATCTTCATTCGTTGGGATTGTAATCTTTAATACTTTTAATTGAAATCCCTATTTTTTTAATAGATTACGTTATATTCAATCGTTTTTCACTGGTGTTTTGGTACATTTGACCATTTGCCGTAGTTTCTGGCATTTGCGACTTTTACAGGAGTCTTTTTCTTCGTGCCAGGAATAATGTTTGCAGCTTTCATACTGGCAGTGATTGTGCTCCCGGCATATGACTCGGTTTTGGTTTAACTTTACTCTCATCTAAAAAATCACCATAAATCAAACTTTTAGATTAATTAACACAGAATAAGAAAGTGAAGCCTCGGGGGGGATTTGAACCCCCGACCACGAGATTACGAGTCACGCGCTCTACCAGACTGAGCCACCGAGGCACTTGAGAACTATTATTTTATATAGAATTTCATTCTTTTTATATAGAATTTTATTCTTTACCCAATAATTTCATTCATCTCATTATTTTAAACTTTGGCTGGGTTGGCCATAATCTTGAATTATTAATATTCATCCAGGGTTTGCTGTTGGGGGCGGAATTTGTCCAGATCTATTACCATTCCATCCTGAGCAGCTATGGTTTCCACACCGGTGGCTCTGGTAATTTTTTCAGCCTCTTCCCGGGGGTGGTCAGTAATGAGTTTCATTCCCAGGTGGGTCATAATAGCTAGTTTAGGGGAAGTCTCCTCCAGCAGTTCCTGGAATTCATCAGCACAAAGATGTCCCCGGATCTTCTCATTCCCGGGCCGTATAACACTGGCAATTAAGACATCGGCCTTCTGATGGTACTGGTGAAGCTCGGGGAAGTAGGCAGTATCTGAGGTGTAGGATAGGGTGAATCCATCCCATTCCAGGCGGAAACCAATATTTTTGGGATCACCGTGCCTGGTGGGTGTGGCCGTAATTTGAATATCACCTACTCTCAGTTTGTCTCCGGCTTCCATTGCTTCCACCTGTGATTTGGAGAGGTGATATTCAGATATGCAGGGCCCCCATCTCTGGTACCCCTTAATCACACTCTGGCTACCGATTACCAGTCCTTTTTTTCGGGTCATTCCCCGGGTCATGGCCTCTATTAAGACCTCAGCATCGCTATAGTGGTCGGTGTGGGAGTGTGATACCAGGATTCCGTGAAGTTTAAGGGGGTTTACACCGAACTGGTAACTCCTTACCAGAGCCCCCGGGCCCGGATCCAGGTGCAGGTTTTTACCATTAATACCGTCGATTCTAAAGCCGCCGGTCATCCTGCGCTGGGTTATGGTAGCGAAAGCGTCCGCCACCACTTCCTAAAAAGGTTAGCTTCATAGTATTCACCTTGATTTATGATACAGTTAAATATATGCACCTATTTTTATTATTCATTCCCCATATTTAACTCTATTTATCTGATTTGCAGAGTATGATATCACAACTTAGGGGGGTTTTACTCTTTTTTATACACAGATTCTCATCTTCAATAACCACCAGGTCCCCCAGACTCAGGGGTGAAGGTTCATTCATTTTCATTACTATGGTTTCCCCTTCTTGGGATAAGACATTCCACTGCATGTCCAGTGCTTCCACACCCGGTGCCAGGATGACTTCCACTTCATTTCCTTCCACTTTACGGACTCTACCCACTTCACCCTGGGTCAGAATCCGTGACGCCATCTGGATGTCCCTTCTCTGCTCCAACATCTGTGTTTTCAGTTCTTCACGCCATTTCTCCAGTTCCTTAACATCCTCAATTATGGTGGTTCGCAGGAGTTCCATGGCCTGTTTATGGTCTAATCGGGGGTGAACCATGTAAATATCGAATTGAGAACTCACCGAAGGGGTCGATTGGGCCACGTCTTCCATAATTCTCTGGAATATCTTAGAAACTTCGTTTAAACTGGTCTGAGATTTCCAGTACTTCTGGAGGTGTTTGTTGGCAATTTCCTTGGTTAACTTGTTCCCAAAGACCACAATTGAACTCTGGCCGCTTTTCACATTTTTGATCTCGGATCCCGAAAGTTCCACCTGATGGTAGCCACTGCTGGTTCCATATATCCTTTTACGCCTGGTTTCAGTGGTGGTTCGAAGTTTAACCTCTCCCACCAGCACGTCACCCAGATTACGTACCTTTTCCACACTGTCGGTTATTTTAAGGTTTATGTCCAGCTGGCTTGCCCTCTGGAGGAGTTCTTCGGTGGTTTTTATTTTACCACTGTACATCTCCTCTTCCAAGACTTCTCTCTGTTCTCTGTCTCCTAAAAAACCTATACTGCGCTTGTCACCGGCCATTACACAGCCTTTACTTCCAACGTAAGTTATAATCAGGCTCATTAAATCACCATAATAGTTAATTAAAGGTTTGTTCATGGGGATGTGGTTTACATTGAATATTAAGTGTTTCCCCTAATTTAATGTATTTTATTGAATTTCTATTGATTATTTAGATGTTCAATCCTCATTTAGCATGATTTTAATTTATAGTTTTGGTGTAATCGATACTGAGTTAGTGTAAAAAATAGGGATTTTTTAAAAAAATAAGGGGATATTAATAAAAAATTTGTGTTTAAAGAATTATATGTTCAGGGGGTGGGTTTTTCCTTCTTCATAAAGGGTACATTGAACTTGAATGTGCAGTAGTCGGCGCCATCGGCAATGGTGGTTCTTTTTTCAACTTTACCCTCCATACCGGTCCAGTCGAATGTTTGTTGCATCATGGATTGGCAGTTAAGGCAGAAAATCGGTTTTTTCTTGGCATCCTCAATCCAGGGGCAATTTAGGAATTTGAAAAGGTGCACATGTCCTTTAGCATCGATTTTGGTTTGGATACCGAAACCAGCAAAGAATTTGGCCACCCAGTCCAGGTAAGCATTGTAAATACTTTCCAGATCATTTAAACCCTGTTCTTCAATGATATCGCCCAGTTCTCTTTCTAAACGGGGCCTCATATCTTCTTCTAGGCGGGATGCGAAGATTTTGAGGATGGTGTCTTTGATCTCCTCTTCAGATTGATCAGCGGTGGTGAGACTGGAGTTAAGAATGAAATCATAAAAATCAGCCAGAACCTGTTTTTTAACAACTTCGCTCTTTTTTTGATCTTCAGCATGTTTATACAGGGCCATTTCTATATTGGCATTTAGTTCGCTCTTTTTAAATGGCTTGATTATGTATCCGTAGGGTTCAGTCATACGGGCCCTTTCCAGGACTTCCTCGTCGGAATAGGCAGTCAAGTAGATTACCGGTATATCCAGCTGTTTGCGTATTTTAGCCGCAGCTTCAATACCATCCATACTCCCCTTAAGAACAATGTCCATTAAAATCAGGTCAGGTTCTGTTTTTAAGGCTGTTTCAACGGCGTCCTCACCAGTGTAAACCGTGTCCACTACGTGATGACCCAGGTCTTCCAGTTTTTGTTTTATGCCCATGGCCACTATTGCTTCGTCTTCAACCACCAGTATCCGGGATTCGGTCATCAGATCCGCTCCTTATATTTGAGTTCCTTAAATTCAATTGTAAATTCTTTATTAGTTTTATTTAAAGTTATTTTTCCATCTAACTGCTGAACCAGGTTCAAAATCAATTTCATTCCCAGAGTATCAGTTTCAGCAACTTCAAAGTCTTCAGGGAATGGTTTTCCGTTGTCCCTGATTTTTAAAATGTGGTTGCCATCTTTTTTGGTTAATTCCAGGTGTATTTTTCCCTGGTCCTGGGGGAAGGCATGTTTAAGGGTGTTGGAGATGAGTTCATTTACAATGAGCCCCCCGGGTATTGCTGTTTCAATGTTCATTATAACCTCTTCTATATCCATCTCTATCCGTATCTGGTTGGGATCCACACCATAGGAATGGAAAAGGTCATCGATAAGGTTTTTCACATAGCTGGCAAAGTTGATGTTGGTTAAATCCTCGGATTGGTACAGGTTTTCGTGTATCAGGGCAATGGAAAGTATCCGGTTTTGACTTTCCCGGTAGAGATCAATAACCTTCTGGTCTTTAATTTTAGATGACTGCAGACTCAGCAGGGTAGATACGATCTGCAGGTTATTTTTAACCCGGTGGTGAATTTCCCGGAGTAACAGTTCCTTTTCCTTTAAGGATCTCATTATTCTGTCTTCAGCCAGTTTACGTTCGGTTATGTCACGTCCCACTCCTACAAATGCTTCCAGTTCTCCTTGTTCATTCATTATAGCTTTATCTGCCCAGGCAATCCACCGCCAACCATTCATGGTTAGTAGGCGGTGCTCCAGGAACACTACGTAAGGGGGTCGGTGTAGTTTTTCCAGGGCTCTCTGGGTTTTTTTAAGGTCATCCTGGTGTACCAGGGGGAGGAAATTACTTCCCAGAATACTTTCCTCGGTACGTCCCAGAACCTCGCAGTAAGATGGACTGGCAAAGAGAACTTTTCCCTCGGGATCGAATTTAACTACCATGTCGGTCTGGTTTTCAACCAGGAGCCGGTATTTTTCTTCACTTTCTTTCAGGGCGTTTTCCATTCTTTTCTGATGGGTGAGGTCCCGACCAGTGGCGAAAATTATTCTATTATCACCCAGTTCTACCGGGGTGATGGTCAATTCTAGTATTTTAACTTCACCTTTGATCTTCAGGGGTAACTCCACTATTCTCCCGGCAGTCCAGTCTTTTAACTGCACGGGGCTTGCTTCGGGGAGTGTGAAGTGATGAATTTTCTGCTGGAGGAGTTCTTCTGGTTCTGCCTCCATAAAATCAAGTGTGGCCTGGTTGAAATCATTAAAACTCCCGTCTTCAGTAAACACTATAGTAGGGTTTTTGGTTTTTTCAAAAAGTGCCCGATATTTTTTTTCACTTTCCAGGAGTGCTTCCTGGGCTATTTTCTTCTCCAAATGTTCCTGAGCCTCAGTGAGGGCTCTTCGCACAGCGTATCCTAGTTTAGATAGGTTATGTTTTAGAACGTAGTCTGTTGCTCCTTTTTTAAGCATCTCTACTGCGAATTCTTCCCCAATCTTACCACTGACAAATATGAATGGCGTGGTGGGGGATTGTTCATGGGCTATTTTAAGTGCAGAGACTCCGTCGAACTGGGGTAGGGAATGGTCAGCCAGTATTATGTGGGGGTTCCATTTTTCCACTTCACTACGGTACTCCTCTTCCCGTTCAACACGATGACTGGTAAAATCAAAACCTTCTTTTCTAAGTTCCCTTTCTATCAGTTCGGCGTCCAAAGGAACATCTTCCAGGATCAAGACTTTAATCTCTTCTTCCATAAAATCACTGGGGAATTACTCATTAAGGTTACCACTAGTTGGATTATTCTAATAATTTGGTTAAGTTATATGATTAAAGGGTATGGGATCCTATTAATCATTAGGGGGATTGTTAATTAACATCCAGTAAAATCCGAGGGTGGATACTGCTTCGATGAAATCATCGAATTCTACGGGTTTGCTGACGTAACTATTTACTCCTAACTTGTAGCTTTCCACAATATCCCGGTCTTCCTGGGATGAAGTTAAAACAACCACGGGGATGCGGTTGGTTCGTTCATCAGCTTTGATCCGCTGCAGTACTTCCAGTCCATCTATTTTAGGCATTCTCAGATCTAATAATATGAGTTTTGGAAAGTTTTCCACATTTCGGTGGGCAAACTGACCTGTGGCAAATATAAAATCAAGGGCTTCTGCTCCGTCCTTTACCCATACTACCTGGTTGGCTAGATTTTTCCTTTTTAGTGCCCTCATGGTAAGCTCGGCATCGGTAGGGTTATCTTCCACCAGTAAAATATCAGCCTCTTCTAAATCCATTAAACACACCGTCCATTTGATTATTTATACTGTTTCATTTTGATTTACATTAAAATTTTTGGAATATTCTCACTTTTGTTTGGGCATATCTTTAGGGAGGGCGAAGAAGATGGTTGCACCTTCATCCACGGATCCTTCACCCCACACACGGCCTCCGTGCCGTCTAATAACCCTTTGTACTATGGAAAGTCCTACACCAGTTCCTTCGAACTCTTCTGGGCTGTGTAATCTCTGGAAAAGTCCGAATAATTTGTTGATGTATTTCATGTCAAAACCCGCACCATTATCTTTGACATAGTAAACCAGTTCCTTATCTTTTACTTCTCCCCCTACTTCAATTAGGGCTGGGTTTCGGCTACGGGTAAATTTTATGGCGTTTCCAATGAGGTTCTGGAATACTTGGCCCATCATGGCCCGGTCACCGTAGGCATGGGGCAGGTCACCCACAGTGAACTGGATATCCCTTCCTTCCACATCAGTCTGGAATTCCTGGTAAACACTGTTGGCCAGGGCCGTCATGTCCAGTTCATTGAGTTTCATTTCCTGGCGGCTGGCCCGGGATAATAACAGAATATCGTCAATGAGATGTCCCATTTTAGCGGTGTTGTCCCTTACAATGTTAAGGAGCCTTATCCCTTCTTCGTCCAGTTTGTCCTCATAATCCTCTACCAGTATGCGGGAAAAGCCGTCTATGGCTCTTAATGGAACTCTCAAATCGTGTGATACCGAATAAGCAAATGCTTCCAGTTCCTGATTAGCATCTTCCAGTTTATCAGTTTGAATTTTTAATTTCTGGTTTAATTCATTTAATTTTCTTATTTTTTCAATTCTTTCGGCGAGAATAGCTACCAGAACCACTACCACAATTAACATTAATAAACGGAAATAATCCTCACTGAGGGACATATTCAAAACATTGTATACGGGTTCTATGGCATATAAGAAAGTCAGCATCACCGCGTTGGAGACCATATTTTACCTCCTTTTTTTAATAAAATGTTAAGTGTTTTATGTTCTTTATTATACATGTAATTTACCCCTATTCACAACTTAATAAATATTCTCCATGTCCTAAGGATTATCCATCACAAATGAACTGGAATATCTTGTCCGAGGGATATTTTTAGAGTCATTATTCTCTAGGGGGGATTTGTAAAGATAACTGTTGATTATTGGGCTGTGATGGCTAAATTAAGGGGGTTTATAAATTTTTTAGGATATATTCAGTTGTTTTGATCTAGTTTTAATCATTTGTTATATTGATATAACATTAAGTTAAAAAAATCAGTGATAAAACTTTTAATAATAAACCACTGGTAGATGTAAAAATAATATAGCTTAAGCTACGTTAACGATAAAACCAGATGATAGGGAACTGTTGTTTTAAGATATCTGATTAAGAAAATATAAAAAAATTAGAATAAAAAAAAGGGATCACTATTTTAAAAAAATGTAGAAATTAAATTTAAAAAAATTTATCCCGGTGAAAAGGGAAGAACAAGTTATTTGGCCCGGTTTTCGGAGCCAGACTCACTTAATTCTTCTCCTGATTTAACATCTGGATTCAAGGTTTCCCTTTCACTAACCAAATTTTTATCCGGGTTCAAGATGTCACTTAAGAATTTTCCAGTGTGGGAACCACTGGCGGCTATTTCTTCTGGTGTTCCCTGGGCAACAACTGTTCCACCACCATCACCACCTTCGGGTCCCAGATCAATGATGTGATCTGCGGTTTTGATAACATCCAGGTTGTGTTCAATAACTATTACCGTGTTTCCACCGTCACGCAATCTTTCCAGTACTTCCAGTAACTTTTTAATATCTGCAAAGTGTAATCCAGTGGTGGGTTCATCCAGAATGTACAGGGTGCGCCCCGTGCTCTGTCTGCTCAACTCCTTGGCCAGTTTCACCCTTTGGGCTTCTCCACCGGAGAGAGTAGTGGCGGGCTGTCCCAGTTTGATGTAACTTAAACCCACATCATCCAGGGTCTGCAGTTTCTTCTTTATACGGGGGATGTTCTCAAAGAACTCCAGAGCTTCTTCCACAGTCATGTCCAGGACTTCTGAAATGTTTTTACCCTTGTAACGCACATCCAGAGTTTCCTTGTTATATCGTTTACCCTTACAAACCTCACAGGGAACGTAAACATCGGCCAAGAAGTGCATTTCAATTTTTATTATACCATCACCGGTACAGGCTTCACACCTTCCACCTTTAACATTGAAACTGAACCTTCCTGGTTTGTAGCCACGTTTTTTGGCAGTGGGTGTCTGGGCGAATATTTCCCGGATGTAGGTGAACACACCAGTGTAGGTGGCTGGATTGGAACGGGGTGTACGTCCAATAGGGGACTGATCAATGATAATGACTTTATTCACGTATTCTTTACCGGTTATATCGTCATGTTTACCAGGGTTCATGTGTTTATGGTTAAGAGTTCCATATAATCCCTTGTAGAGCACGTCGTTGATGAGGGTACTTTTCCCGGAACCAGAAACACCGGTGATGCAGGTGAAAACCCCCAGGGGGAATTCCACATCGATGTTTTTTAGGTTATGTTCCCGGGCACCCTTCACTGTTAGGTAGTTACCATTAGGATGGGTACGTGATGAAGGTAGGGGTATGGTTTCCTGACGTGATAAGTAATGGCCGGTTATAGAATCAGGGTTTTCCATTATTTCCTGGGGAGTTCCAGTGGCGGTAATCCAGCCACCGTGTTCCCCGGCACCGGGACCAATGTCCACCACATAATCAGCGTGTAATATGGTGTCTTCATCGTGTTCTACCACAATGAGGGTGTTACCGATATCCCTCAACTTCTTAAGGGTTTCAATGAGGCGGTGGTTATCCCGTTGGTGCAGGCCAATACTGGGTTCATCCAAGATATACAGCACACCCACCAGCCCGGAACCGATCTGGGTGGCCAGGCGTATCCTCTGGGCCTCACCCCCAGATAAACTTCCTGAAGATCGGGCCAGGGTAATGTAGTCCAGACCTACATCCTTTAAAAACTTCAAACGTTCTTTTATCTCTTTCAAAACTTCCTGACCAATAAACTGTTCCCTTTTGGATAATTTTAATGATTCAAAGAAATCATAGGAACTTTTAATGGGCATCTCCACTACTTGGGGGATGGTCATACCACCCACAGTTACGCTACGGCTTTCGGGCCGCAGCCGGGTTCCGTTACAGGCCGGACATTTACGGTCACTCATGAAATGGCCCATGTAACTGCGCATGTAGTTGGATTTGGTCTCCATGTAAATACGTTCCATACGCCGCACTACTCCTTCAAAATAGCGGTTAACACGGTGCAGGCGATTTTTTCGCTGGAAAACAAATTCCACTTTATCCGGTGAACCGTAGAGTATAATCTCCTGGTATTTGGTGGGTAGATCCTGGAAGGGGGTGTCCATGCTGAAACCGTAGTGGTCAGCTACTGCCTGTAACATCTGTCCGTAGTAGTTATCACGGTGTTTGGATTTACTCCAGGGCAGGATAGCTCCTTCATTTAAAGATAATGCCGGGTCAGGAACCACCAGATCAGCATCAATCTCCATTTTACTCCCCAACCCATTACACTCGGGGCAGGCCCCGTGGGGATTGTTAAAGGAGAACATCCGGGGGCTCATCTCCTCGAAGTTGATTCCACAGTCTGTGCAGGCAAAGTGTTCACTGTAGATCTTCTCGGTTACATCCTCACCACTACCATAAACTGCAATTAGGAGGCCTTCACCCAGTTCCAGGGCAGTTTCCACAGAATCTGCCAGACGGGTTTCAAAGTCACGATCGTATCTGATAACGAGCCGGTCCACCACCACTTCTATGCTGTGCTTGAAGTTTTTCTCCAGCTGGAACTCATGGTCCAGGCTGTGGACTTCCCCATCCACCCGCACCCGGACAAATCCCTTACGCCGAAGGTCTTCAAATATTTTCTGGTGTTCACCCTTCCTATCCCGGATTAATGGTGCTAAAATCTGTACCTTGGTTCCTTCTTCTTTTTGCAGAATACCGTCCACAATCTGGCCGGCGGTCTGCTGGCTAATGGGTTGACCACACTGGTGACAGTGGGGAGTCCCAATCCGGGCAAACAGGAGCCGGAGGTAATCGTATATTTCAGTCACAGTCCCCACAGTGGAACGGGGGTTCATTCGTGTTGTTTTCTGGTCAATAGATATGGCGGGTGACAGTCCTTCAATGTAATCCACTTCTGGCTTTTTCATCTGGCCCAGAAACTGCCGGGCATAGGCCGAGAGGGATTCCACGTAACGCCTCTGTCCTTCGGCATAGATGGTGTCAAAGGCCAGGGAGGACTTCCCAGAACCACTTAACCCGGTGATCACCACGAATTTGTCACGGGGAATCTCCAGGTCAATATTTTTAAGGTTGTGTTCCCTGGCCCCTTTAATTAAAATATTATCTTTCTTATTATTCATCAGTCTGAAACTCCTTCTAGACTTAAAACCGGTTAAACAGGTTTATTCTAAATTAATACGTTCAATATTCCATTTAAAAATCTAATTATTTGGAAACTCCTTCCAAAATCAGTATTTTGTCCCTGATGTTGGCTGCCTCTTCGAAATCCAGTCGACTGGCTGCTTTTTTCATTTCTTCCTTCAAATCTTTTATAAGCAGGCGAAGTTCGTCCTTGGGCATTTTTTCCACATCGTCACGCATTATAACCTCTTTTTTCTCGGGTTTTTCTTTCAGGGTACGTACTGTGCTGCGGGGAGTAATTCCGTGATCTTCATTGTACTTCAACTGTAATTTCCGTCGATGGTTGGTGATATCAACTGCGTTACGGACAGAATCAGTTATTTTATCGGCGTAGATAACCACCTGGCCCTCCACATTACGGGCAGCACGGCCAATGGTCTGTATCAGTGCTGGTTCTGAACGAAGGAATCCTTCCTTATCGGCATCCAGTATACCCACCAGACCCACTTCTGGAAGGTCTAAACCTTCCCTGAGTAGGTTAACCCCCACCAGGCAGTCGAATTCGCCTCGGCGCAGGTCATCGATGATATCGATCCTTTCCAGGGTGCTGATTTCAGAGTGGAGGTATCTCACCTTGATACCTGCCCGGGCATAGTAATCAGTAAGGTCTTCGGCCATGCGTTTGGTTAAGGTGGTTACCAGAACCCGTTGATTTTTCTGAGTTTTTTCCTGGATTTTGGTAAGTAAATGGTCTACCTGGCCCTGAACTGGTTTCAGTATAACTTCCGGGTCCACCAGGCCAGTGGGCCTTATGATCTGTTCCACCACCTGTTGGGACAGGTTCATTTCATACTTTCCAGGGGTGGCAGATACGTAGATCACCTGATTCTCTAGGCTTTCGAATTCCTCAAAATTCAGGGGCCGGTTTTCACGGGCCGATGGCAGTCGGAACCCGTAATCAACCAGAACATCTTTACGTGCCCGGTCACCAGCATACATACCCCTGATCTGGGGTACAGTAACGTGGGATTCATCAATAATAGTCAGATAATCATCGGGGAAGTAACGCAATAGGCTGTATGGGGTTTCACCCCACTTACGTCCGGAAATGTGCATACTGTAGTTTTCAATCCCCTGGCAGTACCCCATTTCCTTAAGCATTTCCAGGTCAAATCTGGTACGCTGCTCCAGGCGCTGGGCTTCTACTAATTTGTTTTCAGCTTCCAAAACACGTAACCTGTCTTCCAATTCTTCTTCAATTCCTTTTATGGCATTATCCATTTTTTTAGGAGAGGTTACAAAGTGTTTGGCGGGAAAAACTACGATTTTATCCATTTGACGGTTCATCTGGCCAGTTACATGGTCAATGAATGATAGGCCATCCACTTCATCACCGAAGAGTTCCACTCTGATGGCGGTTTTTCCCTGGGCTGGGAATATTTCTATCACATCTCCCCTTACCCTGAATTTTCCCCGGCTGAAGTCAATATCGTTTCTTTCATACTGCATTTCAACCAGTTTGGCGAGTATTTCCTCCCGTTCAACTTGTTGCCCCATTTCCAGTTGCAGTACCAGGTTTCCATAGTCTTCGGGTGCACCGATACCATAGATACAGGATACACTGGAGACCACAATAACGTCTTCCCGGCTAAGGAGAGACTGGGTGGTGCTATGCCTCATCATATCAATCTCTTCGTTGATAGATGCCTCTTTATCAATGTAGGTATCGCTCTGTGGCACGTAGGCTTCGGGCTGGTAATAATCGTAGTAACTGACGAAGTATTCCACGGCATTATTAGGAAACAGCTCTTTAAATTCCTCGTAGAGTTGAGCAGCCAGTGTTTTATTATGAGATATAACTAGAGTTGGTTTCTGTACTTCTTTGATTACATTGGCCATGGTGAAAGTCTTACCCGAGCCAGTAACCCCTAAAAGGGTTTGATGTTTCATTCCTTTGTTTATTCCACGGGATAAAGATTTAATAGCTTTAGGCTGGTCTCCTAATGCTTTATAATTTGATACAAGTTCAAATTTTCTCATTTATCAATCCTCTCTTGTAAAAACAAAAATATTAATTTAATTTCATTGTCAGATCTAAAAACAGATTATATTATCCTATCCTAACTATGGTATATATATGCACTGATTTTATGAACAGTTCGGATCAGTGGGGCATACCTTAGGGGATCCCAGGGTACAATAAAATACGATAGAACTTCAGGGTGGGGTTAATCATCCACCGGATGGTTATGCCCGATGTATTAGTGGGGATCAAACATGTTAAACACCGTTAACCAAATTGGAAAAGCTTTAAGAAGAGCAGGGAGACTTGAAACCACACCTTTATGTATTTACGGTCAGAATGATGTTCCGGAAGATGCCAAACCATTGGTTTCCATTGATTCCTGCGCTGCCAAAGCCCTGTTAATAGCAGCCACCAGGAAAACCCCTCCCCTTTACCTGGGCCACGATGGCCTTAAGGGAGTGTGTATGGGGGGCATAACCTGGCTGGGGTTTGCCCGGAAAATATCACCTTATATTCGTTATTTTGTATCCACCGGCCATGAAAACTTCAGGGGAGGCATGGCCGAGCATCTAAAAGCCAGTCCCGAGATATTCGACAAATTCAGAGAATCAATTGGTCCGATAACTGTACCGGGTAAGTATCTGGTGATAAGATCCTGTGAAGACTTCCCCCCGGATGAAGAAGGTACTGACTTGGACCTTAGATCGGTATTATGTTTTGGAACTGGGCAGCAGATAAGAAACTTGTGCAGTTTAATTCACTTTAGAACAGAAAACCCATTCAACTCCATAATAGCTCCTTTCGGCCCGGCCTGTGCCACCATGGTCACTTATCCTGCCCACATGGCTGAAAAAACTCCGGAAGGCACGGCTTTTATAGGGCCACTGGATCCTACTGGCAACCGCTGGTTCCCGGAGGAGTACATGGCTCTGGGAATTCCCCTGGACCTGGCTCGCTTGATGTACCAGGATCTGGAAGAGTCATTCATAGTTAAAAATCCCGATGTTGCGTATCCACAGGAAAGGGAGGATTTAATGCCAGAAAAATAGTTGGATTCTGCTATTTAAACCCGGTTTATGGGGTATTAAACCCCGGTCTCCATACCTATTTTAAACTGATTGACTAAAAAATGATCAAGACTACACACAGTTTACTTTTTAAGTGAATTATTTTTCAACTGATAACTAAAGAGGATTAGATTTTGTCGGCTACAATCAGCAACCCCAATGATTTACCAGAAAAACCGGGTGTTTACCTTTTTAAGGATGTTAAAGATGAGATTTTGTACGTTGGAAAGGCAAAATCCCTTAAAAAAAGGGTTAAAAGTTACTTTAAAGAAGAAATTGAAGATCCCAAAACCCGGGTTTTAATGCGCCATTTTCACCACCTGGATTACTTGGTAACGGACACCGAAAAGGAAGCCCTTATTTTAGAATCTAACCTTATAAAAAAATATTTACCCCGATACAACATCCGCCTCAAGGATGATAAACGTTATCCCTACCTTCAGATAACTTCCGAAGACTATCCCCGCCTGCTAATCACCCGTTCTGTCCGGGAGGATGGTTCACATTATTACGGTCCTTTCACTGACGTAACCTCAGTTCGAAGCCTGTTAAAACTTTTAAAGCCCGTATTCCAGCTCAGAGATTGTAAACGTATGGATGGGCCCTGCCTCAATTATCAGATTGATCTGTGCCCGGCACCCTGCAGTGGTCAGGTTTCCCTGGAGGAGTACCATGAAAATGTGGGAAAGGTTAAAATGTTCCTGGAAGGTCGGCAAAAGGAGGTTATGAGCCTTTTACGGGAAGAGATGGACCAGGCAGCTAGAAACCATGACTTTGAAAAGGCAGTGGTTATTCGGGATCAGTTATTCTCCTTAGGGGAGGTAATGGAAAAACAGAAAATGGAATTCAACCGCAGCCTTGACCAGGATGTTATAGCCTCCTCTAATGATGGGGAAGTGGTGGTGGTAGTTGTCTTCCGAGTACGCCAGGGGAAGATCATGGGAAAAGAGGATTTTCTCATGGAAGGAGCCCAGGATTACTCCATCCCTGAGATATTAGCTGCTTTCATTAAACAGTTCTACTCTGGCCCCCGACAGGTGCCGGCAGAAATATTATTACCGGTGATGATCGAAGATAAGGATATTATTGAGAAGTGGCTGTCGGATAAAGTACAGGCAGGGAGCCCGGGTAAAGGGGATGAGGGGAACTACATTAATGTATCCTCTACTGGAAATGAGGAGGGTCAACTGGAAAACCACGGAGTAGAAAAAGATGCGGCACTAATTCACCTGAGGGTGCCCGAGGAGGGATTAGAGCATCGTCTGGTTCAAATGGTTACCAAAAATGCCAGTATAATTTTAAACCACCATAAACAGGCCAGAGGAGCATTACTTGACCTTAAAACCTACTTGAAAATACCTAGAATTCCCCGTCGCATAGAGGCCTTTGATATATCTAATCTGGCCGGGGAGATGGCAGTTGCTTCCATGGTAGTATTTGAAGATGGTAAACCATCCAAAAACCAGTACCGCAAGTATAAACTGGAAACACCAGGTCCAGATGATTATGGTATGATGAGAGAAGTATTAACTCGACGGTATGAGAAATTAAAGAGTAAAGGTGAAACTCCTCCAGATTTAATAGTGGTCGATGGGGGTCGTGGCCAGTTAAACGTGGCCACTGAAGTCTTAGATTCATTGGATCTGAAAACAGGAGTAATAGGCTTGGCTAAAGAGTTTGAACAGGTATTCATCCCTGAAGTATCTATTCCTCTTATTTTACCGCCTAATTCACCTGCTTTGCATATATTACAGTATGTGAGAGATGAGGCCCACCGTTTTGCTGTGAAGTACCATAAAAACCTCCGGGATAAAAGGCTTAAAAGTTCCCTCCTGGATGAAATCCCGGGCGTTGGACCCAAACGTAAAATGAACCTCCTTAGACATTTTGGTGACTTAAAATCAATTCAAAATGCAAGTGAGGATGAAATAGCAGATGTAAAGAGCATAGACACTAATTTAGCGCGTAAAATTTACTATCATCTTCATCAAGGGAAGGATTAATCATTTTTATCATTATACTGTGCTAATTAGGTATAAACAATAATAAATCTTATAAGGTTTAAAACATAATGTAACTTGCAATAACTGTGATATGAATGGGGAATGGCATGTCTGAAGTTAAAATCTTGATTGTTGAAGATGAAAGCATAGTGGCCATGGATATTAAACACCGTGCTGAAGGCCTTGGTTATGAAGTCACGGCCATAACACCATCGGGGGAAGAAGCCCTGGAGAATGTAATCAGTAACCGGCCAGATTTAGTATTAATGGATATTGTTCTTAAGGGTGAAATGGATGGTATTGAGGCTGCCCAAAAAATAAGGGATGCCTATGATATTCCCGTAGTATATTTAACTGCTTATTCTGATGAGAGGACCTTGAAACGAGCCAAAATCACCGAACCATTCGGTTACATAATCAAACCATTTGAAGACCGTGAACTCCACAGTGCAGTGGAAGTAGCCCTCTACAAGCATCAAATGGAGAGTAAACTCAAGGAAAGTGAAAAATGGTTATCTACTACCCTGGAAAGTATTGGTGATGCCGTTATTGCCACGGATAAAGAGGGTAAAATCAAATTCATGAATCCAGTGGCCAGTAATTTAACAGGGTGGGGTCCAGATGAAGCCATTGGCCAAACACTGTCTCTGATCTTCAGGATTGTACACGAAGAAACTGGTGCACCAGTTGATGATCCGGTGGTGAAGGTGGTTGAAAATGATTCTATTATCGATTTACCACACCCGGTTTTATTGATCAACAAAAATGGCTCAGAAATACCTATTGATGATAGTAGTGCCCCTATTAAAGATGAAAATGGGGGTATAATTGGTGTGGCTCTGGTTTTCCGTGACGTTACCCAGCGTAGAAGGGAAGCCAAGGAAAGGGAAGAGTTACTTAAGGATAAAGCTCGGGGAGAGCTTTCCAGTTTCATGGTAAGTGCCCTACCAGTATTTGCATCTAACATACCTCCTCAGGTTAGGGATAATATCGCCCGCAGTTTTGCCGACCGGTTTGAGAAAAACATGAAGCCCCGTTTCCTGGAGGAAATGGAGAAATGCCGGATAAATAGGGGAGATGAAGCTTTAGCTGATTCTAAGATGTTATTCCAATGCTACCTCTCATGGATTGGTGAATTCATGTCCAACCTGGGAATTGGAACTGATAGTGAGGTTGAAGGCCGAAAAGGTCATTTGAATTTTGATAGCTGTCCCTGGGCAAGTGAAGGAACTGTTAGCCCTATATTTTGTTTAATTTGTCGGGTGATTGTTATACGCAGTTTCACCTGGACTTCCCTCCACGGACATGCTGAACAAAGCCAGTGCCTTCTGGAAGGTAATAATAAGTGTTCATTTGAATTTACACTTTCATGGGATGATAGTTAATTAAATCATGGGATGATATTAACTTAATAAAATAATTTACAACCGATTAAATATGGATTTAATTGGGGGTTTAATCTTGGAACGAATCAAAACAGGAATAGACGGAATAGATCAGTTTACAGGTGGACTTCCCCGAGGGAAAAGTATCTTACTCACCGGAGACGCAGGTTCAGGAAAAACCATATTTGGATTACAATTTGCCCTAACCAGCAGCAAACAAAACCTTAAAACAGTTTATATTACCACAGAAGAAGATTCAGATGATCTTTTTACACAGGGAGAAACTTTTGGTTGGGATATAAAATCTTTCACCGACAACGGTATGTTACGGTTCATTGAACTGGCTGGTGTCCGGGCTCGGGTAACTGAAGCCGAGATCAGTATTGATGTGGGGGCGATGAAGGGTAATTTCTCCAAATTCCTCAAAGACCTCCCTGAAGACACAGAAACAGTGGTAATTGATAACATTGGAAGTTACACAGCCAAACTCACCCCTTACGAATTCAGGGACCGTTTTGACCTAATGGTATACGAATTGAAAAAACGCAACATAACGGCACTCATCATCCTGGATAGTGCAACCTCCCGTGAATTCAATGAAATAGCACTGTTCTCAGTTTACGGAGCCATAAAAGTTATGAAACGTGAAAATCCCTACACTGGCCGCCGGGAGAGGGTTATGGATATAGTGAAAATGAGAAGTACCAAAACACCCACCCAGTTCATGACCTACGAGATCAACAACAATGGTATTGAGATTGTTTCGGGTGTGGAAAGTAGAGATTAGGCGTAATTTACTTTTGAAGTAATTAAGATTATTTCTTTAATACTGAGATTAATCTTTATTATTTTAATAGGATAATAAACATACGATAAAAATTCCCGTTAAAAATTAAATTATCTAATGGGATTCATCTTAACCTCTAAATACATTTTTTTTTTATTTTTGTTGTACATGAGTCATGGGTACATTGGGACTGTTAGTAGATGTATTGTTACTAGAATCGTTGATAACTGGATTATTGATAGTCTCTGTGCTTTCAGGGAGTGTAGTATTCTCTGTTTCTGGTTGGTTTATTATTTTGTTTAAAGCTACTCCTCCAATGATCAACAGAATAACAATTATGAATACTATTGGCTTGTTCATATGGTCTCCTTTAAATTTTTTATACTATTTAGATAGGAATTTATCTTTTATTAGTAATTTTAACGAATATTAAGGATTTAGTAAAATTTTAAAAGGACGGAAAATGATACCTCTTTGATATATTGTTCCAGGTTTACCATGAATAAGAATATCTGATGAAAATATAAAATTTTAGAAGTGCTTAAATCCTTTTAAGCACAGCTAAAATTAGTTTAACGGCATTTTCTACATCCTTGATATTTACCACACTCACTGGGGTGTGGATGTATCGTGATGGTGGTGAAATTACTCCCGTGGGAATACCTTCTCTGGTGAGGTGAATGGCAGTGGCATCGGTGGTTCCTCCTTCACTGACCTCTATCTGGTATGGTATTTCCTCTTCCTCGGCAACCTGAATCAACAGTTCCTTAACCTGGGGGTGAGTGATAATTCCCCTTCCACTGGCATCGGTGAGTATGATACATGGTCCTTTACCTGCTTTGGCTGGGGCTTCTTCTTCCTTCATACCGGGATGGTCACCAGAGATAGTCACATCCAGGGCCAGAGCCATATCCGGATTGATACGGAAAGCAGCAGTTCTAGCTCCTTTGAGGCCCACTTCCTCCTGCACAGTTCCTACTCCGCAGATAGTGGCGTCGCTCCGGGCTCTTTTCATGACTTCCAGGAGAATGGCACAGCCCACACGGTTATCCATGGCATTTCCCATTACCAGATCATTTTTAAGTTCAGCAAATTTCTGTTTAATGGTGATGGGGTCTCCTACATTGATCATTTCCTCGGCATCTTCCTTACTGGAAGCACCGATATCAATGAACATGTTCTCGTATTCTACTGGTTTCTTCTTTTCAGCGGCCTTCATCCGGTGTGGAGGTTTACTTCCAATCACACCCAGTATCTTTTCACCATTACTGTGGATGTACACTTCCTGGTTAAGAAGCATCTGATCGTTGATTCCTCCCAGTTTGGAGAACTTGATGAATCCATTTTTATCTATATACCTTACTATAAGGCCGATTTCATCCATATGGGCGGCTAACATTACCTTTTTACCATCTGGTTTTCCTTTCTTGATGGCGATGAGGTTACCCATATTGTCCACGTCTAACTCATCCACAAATCCTTTTAACTCTTCCATCATTAAGTTGCGAACATTGTCTTCAAATCCAGATACTCCGGATGCATTGGATAGTTTTTCCAGTAACTGTTTCATATTTAAAACCTCTTAAATTAAAATAAAATGTAAGATCAGTTCTTAGAATCTGATTTTAATTGATTGGTTAAAATGATTTAATCAGAATTAAAACTCCGATTATTACCAGGATAATGGGTCCAGCCTGTTCCTGGAGGAAGCTAAGGGGTATGATTCCTAAATTTACACCGTACCATACTAAACCTATGGCTATAAAACATAAACTGAAGGCAATGCCCCATTTGTTAATGTTCCTTTTTTTCTTGAGTTTGTCTTTACTTATTCTAATATCCTCATTCAGTTCTTTATCCATTTGAAATCCTCTATTATTTTAAGTTAATGGGATTTTATTGACTATTTGAATTATTAAGCTAAGCTTATTGTATAATTATGTTTAGAAGTGTTTAAATTTAAATTCTGGATAATTTCATTTGAATCAATGTTCTTTAGTGGTGAATATCCCTGTGAAGTAAGAGAATTATACACTCCGGTCAAAGTTATGTTTTGAATTTGCGCATTTTTATTAGAAAGCTTGATGAGTAGAGTAATGTTTCCAGTTCCGCTCATTTCAATGGATTCAACACGTACTGGTAACATTCCAGGGGTGGTAACTGACAATGCAGTTGTGGCATTAGTAGCTCCTGACCTAGTTGCAGAGGATATACTGTTCTGTTCATTTTCATTACCTGCGTAAAATGCAACTGCGAGTACAATAAGCAGGACAAAGCCTAACATTAAGATATATTCTGCGGATAATTGTCCCTTTGAATCCATGATAACTCTTTCCCATTACTAGTTCTTCATTACATTTTATTAGTTTTAATTATTATAAATATAACTTCATCATTATTAATTATGTTTGAAATCTGTTTGTATTATTATATTGCATTTACTACATAATAAAAATCCCAATTTATAAATTTAGACACCATAAAACTTAATAATTATATGGCTATATAAAATAATTTATTATATATACACATTAATTGGAGATGGACACTCTGAGGCTATTCAATAGGGATTCAAGGGGAGTTGCATTATCATTAGACATATTGCTGGCCCTTATTCCAATTACCATATTACTTGGTTTAGTGGCTGCTGATATGGGCAATATAATGTATGGTACTCAAGATATTATTTACAGAAGTTCCTTAGAACGTGTTTCCGCAGATACAGTTAATACTCTATTACAGACCTCAGGGGATCCTTATAACTGGGAGACTAATCCATCTAACTTGAAAGTGGTTGGGCTTGCCCAGTATGATCCTAACAACAAGAAACCAGTAGAATACACACTGTCTACTAAAAAGATGGCTCTTTTAAAAAGCTCTTTGGGGCAACAAGCCGTACAAAACGTTATGGGAGATCAGTATGGCTTTTACATTACTGTCAGTCCAACGAATTCGACTGACACCATTATTTGGAACCTTACCAGCACCGGAACCCCTAAAGAAAGTGCTAAAGATGTTGTTAAAATAGAAAGAAATGTTCTTTATAATGTGTTTGATAGTGAAGCAGTGGCATCCATTAAGAATGCTGGGCATGATAGTGGGAAACCTAGAGACTATTATTCTGAGCCATTCTTCACCAATCAATATGATCTGGAAATATATGACTACTATGTCCTTATTTTTAATAGAGGTGTAACGTCGGCTTCGGTTGATATCAATCAATATGAACTTATGAGTGAAAACGAGTTTAAAGGGTATGATAAGTATTCAAATTGGACCAAGATCATACCTGTTAACTATTTAAAAGCTGGAACAAATCCACAAGAAAACAAGTTAAAGTTGGAGCAAGTGGCCAGTAAACCAGGTACCAGAATGGATGCTTATGTAGTTAGGGTTCCTAAGGGAACTCTGCCGGGTACAATAACTGCTAATGATGCATTACCTAAAAGTTACCTATTCCAGTTTTATGCGTGGACAAAGTGATGTAAATGGATGAAAAAGGTTATATATTCACTGCAGATGCTACTCTAGCTTTGGTAGTGGTTATTGTGTTTGCTGCAACTCTAGTTACTTATACCATGCTTCCCATGTATATGGGTCAGGATCACCAGCATCTAGAAGCTTTAGCTGATAGTGCCTTGCAGGTTATGGAACAGGATGGAACACTTGATTATGCTTCTGTCACTGCAATCAGTAACTCATCTAATGCCACTGAAGCATCCCAGGAGATTTTAACCCAATCTATACAAACACTAATTCCAAATGGGATTGGATACAAGTTAACTATTAATCCTGGAACACCAGTATCTGTTGAGAGAAGTACTGGCACTAATACGAGTTATTTTTACACTAAAGATATTGTAACTAGGGTGAGGGTTATTTCCGGACCAAGAGAGGGTTGGTGGGGGAGGGCATGGTTTAAATCCGAGCCTGTTGAATTTACTAACCAAGAAATCAATCTAACCACCACTTCCTGGATTTTCCATAACTGGCTTACCAACTTTTCTCCATGGAGTGGGAGTGGTAATTTAAAGAACTACCCTTATTGGGGTAGGGGGAGCAGTGCTCAGGCCATTGATTTTAACATACCTTATGGGGCAGCTATACACGAAGCTAAGTATATACAAGGCTCTTCAAGCACCCGTTCTAGTAGTTGGGTGCCACAGGCTTCATTTGGTACAAACACGGTAATTAATGGTAATCCTGCCCTTGTTGCCAGTTCTAACCAGTTTACTTTTCTTAATCAGAGGGTTGGTTCCAATGAACGTATGTTCAATTACCAAGGAAATATACCCACCTCCTTATTGAATCCTGGTTTAAACAATTTTTACGTTAATTTTATTACAAATTCAAATTATAATTACAACATGCCTTGGTTTTCCATTCTCTCCACTTACACCACCAACATCACGGTTCCAGTTAATGTGAGCACAGACAAAATTCCCTTCCAGAATGCAGCTGGTTTGGCTGTGAATAGTTATACTGATCTGGGGGATGGAAATTATGGTTATGGGCGTATATATAACCTTGAAACAGGTCAGGTTACCAATCTTAATTATCTCCGGCAAATTAGCTGGAATGATATGCGCAACCATGACCATTCTTATTCAGATGGCATTCCCTTTGTCATAACCGGTGTGAATGGTGAAGCTGGATCTGCAGTTTGTGTTGTCCAAGACATTGCAGTATCTTCCACCAGTAACATCCTTGATGCTTATGTGGTGGTTAACAGTTGGGGGGCGGTAGATAATACCTTGGTAGAAGTGTGGGATAGTCAATCCAATGCTTGGAGGACGGTTTTCTGTTCTTTTGATGTGGATGGGGTAGATTACAGTGAAAGGGCTGATGGATACGGTAACCTCCCTGGAACTATATATATCGGAGATCAACTACGACAGGGAGCACAGAACAAGGTTAGAATAACCACGTGGGATAATGTACCTTCTTCCGATTATGACCTGGTTGGTCTGCAGGATTGTTATACTATGCTTTCCACCAGTGATTTCAAGATCAAATGGGACACTTATCCATTTAACAGTCATCAGGATAGTAGTCAAACTGAAACACAAACTGAGGCTTTTACCCTAACTGAGGACAGTCAGAAAGCAATGCTCTTTTTAGGGGCAGGATTAAACACTCGAAAAATCCGTATAGATTATGGTAACAATCAAGTATTATATGAGGACCAAGTTGTACCTTTCTCTCTGGATCTGGCGGCCTTGGATGCTAAGAAAGGATTCCATAAAATAACCACTTCAAACTCTACGGAAAGCAATTACTATCTTGTCCCAGGTAATTATCCTTTAAGAATTACAGTTACTGGGCCTGATAACGCATGGGAAGCTGGAGACTACCAGACATCGCGTACGGGTACTGCTGCCCTATTTTCGGGTACCCGGATTGCAGTAATCAATCCTCAAATCCAGAATGAATGGTCCGCGGGTATGGGTAGTACTCCTGAAGAAGCCATGCAAAATGCAACAGAGCGGTTGCTTCTAAAATATCCTAATGCTCAAGGTATACAAACTTCTGCTTTGTTTGCAGGTAACACTCCAAATGCAGTTACCGTTAGATTAGAATTATGGAAACAATAGGAAATGGATAAAATGGATGAAAAGGGTTATACAATTACTCCCATGGCATTTTTGCTTTTAATACCAGTAATAATATTTGCTGTGGCCTTTGGTGATATTGTAAACGAAATAAATCAGTATTCAACCATTACCATTGGAAGTGATGTTACTGGAGGAACTGTTTCATCTATTTATTCTGCTATAAAAGATGGTGCTGGTGATTCAGGGAGGTATGCGGCCTACAATGCCAGCCGAAAGGTAATTGATGATCAGGTTTTTCTAACTGACAGTAAAGATTACGTTAAGCAAATTGTAACTGATCAACTCAATGCCCATGTCATTGATGCCTGCAGCAAACTATCCCAGGAAACAGGTAGAACAATTTACATCAACAATGTTTTAATACCAACCAATACCACAAATACTACTTTCGATGCCACCTTTGAAAAGGAGGACATAGAAGTTACCCAAGTTGATCCCTATGGTAATGGGGATCCATTCGGTTATTATGTAGTGGTCAAATCAGGTGTCCCCATAAAAGTTGTACAGGAAGGTCAAGTCTATGAGGGGACTTTACCGGAAATAACAGGTTATGCTCCAATTATTGGTATTGAAGATCCTTATATCTGGATAAAAACTAGTTTCCGCAAGAGGGATGTTATTTATGATTATCCCCATTACGAAAAAAATTATTTAGGCAATGTAGACTACCACTTTGATGATAACATTACCATTACTGAAGTCCAGCATTTGTGGGATTGTCTAAATGGAACAGATAATCCACAAAATCTTTCTCTGCTACCACAGTACTTTCCGGATCCTGCAGGACTCAACTTCTTTGAAAGATTAGAAGGAAAACAAATTAGTGGAGAGAATAACGAAAGCCGTATGAGTACATTTATAATTGGTAACCCTTTAAGTGATGTATACCAGAGTAAAACCATCTCTGCCATCGATCACGAGTACTTTGCAGGGGTAACTGGTACCAGAATAACCATTAATGGAACCGTAACCTTCAATGATCCTGCGGGTAAGCCATTCTATCTTTCCTCGGCATACAAAAATTATTTTTCACTTTTAAGCAATTATGATATATGATCAAAATTAGGTGAATAAGTTGGATCTTGATAAAAAAGGACAGTTAAGTGCAGAATTATTATTCGTATCCCTGATTGCTCTGGTAATTATGGGAACCATGCTTTCACTCGTTGGAGGTGAACTCAACCAGTTAAACACTGCAGATATGGGTAAAGCCCGAACTCTGGGTGAAAAAATGGCAGGGGCCATTAATGCGGTCTATGTTAATGGAAATGGATACTCAGCTAATTTAACTCTTCCAGTTAATATAACTGATCCAGTAACTACCATTCGCACCAATGACACAACCGATTCAGTTGATGTTATTTATAATGGCAAAACAGTTAGTGTTAAGGTTATACCAAAAAATATTAACAATTTTGATATTAGCACCAGTAAAACAACCGATAGAGTAATAACCATAAAAAACGAAAATGGTGTTATAAAATTCCAAGGGTATTGATATGAATCTAGGTGAAGGTTGGGAAAAAAAATTACTTATTGTGGTTGCTGTTGTGGTTTTTATGTTGGTTGCGTATGCATACAACCCCTTTCAATCCAAAACAAATCAAACAGTTGTTAACGGTTCATATGTTCCCCCTACTACTCCCACCCCTGTGAGTCAGAATAGTGCGGTTTCAAATGAATCTAACAATTTATCCAATAATACTAATAATTCATTTTTAATCTCAGCAGAACAGGCTAAAAAAATAGCCATGAGGGATAATAGAGGTTTCACTGCTTCAGAACCAATGCAAGGAACTATTGTGGTCAACCAGACCACTATTGCAGTGTGGGTAATTACTCTTTCTAAATCTAGCCAATCTTCTAAAACTGTTTATGTTGATGTAAATACCGGGAAAATTATTGATGTAAATTGATAGTTCAGAATTTATTCAGTGATACTCAGAGATGAAAACATGGAAACCCTATTTGTAATCATAATGATCATACTATTTTTCCTGCTCATGGCTTTTGTATTCTCCGCTGCACTTCTCACACCATTGATCGGTAAAAAAAACTTTTTATTTGTCATTGCTTTGGGATTTGTGGTGGGTGTAATCGGTGGTGCATTCTTCATAGCCCCGGTCTACGATGATCTCCCGGATATGGCCCGGGCAGTTTACATGTCCACCAGTAACCAGCAGGAAACCATCACCCTGAACATTTCCACAGACAGTGACGTTAACAAGGCCATTGAAGATGTACGCAATATCCCCGGAGTTCAGAGTGTGGAAAGTGGAGAAATAACCGTTAAAACAACGGGTATTGGCAATGCTTGGAAGAGCAGTTTGGAGTCCCGTATAACCACCGCCAACACTAACATAACCTCAGGCAAAGTTATCTCCGGTGACACCATGATGGTGCAGTTAAAGCCAGGAAGTGACCCCACCCAGGTTATTAAACAGCTAAAAAGTTGGATGGTCTTAATTAGTGGTATAGACATTAAATACAGTATTGTCCAGGTTAAATTAGTGGTCGATGCATCTAAGGTGGATGAAGTGGTTAAGCAACTCCCGCAGGGAGAAGTGGTGGTAACTGAGATCAACGGACCCGTGGAAAAGGAGATCCAAAGCCTGAAAAACACACTCCCCGGTAAGAACAACATAATCCTATTCTGTGGATTCCTAGGGGTGCTGGTGGGATTAGTGGGAATGTTCATAGACACCATAACCCGGGGCATACGTGGCATCCGAGATCGCTTACGCCAGAAAGGTGATTAAACAGGCCCACTCAGGGTCTTCTTTTTTCACCACACTTCTTTAACCAACAGGATGTAGATTAATTTAATGTTTACCATACTGTAAAAGATCCCTTTGTTTTCAATATTTGAATTTTTTACATTTAGGATAATTTCACAAAGTTAATTTAAGCGATATTTAATAGAAGGTAATGATATGAAAGCAGCAGTACTTTTTTCCGGTGGTAAAGACAGCACTATGGCAGTTTACAAAGCTATGAAGGATGGTTGGACTGTAGAGTATTTACTCTCCATGCATTCTGAAAATCCCCACTCCTACATGTTCCATGTTCCCAACATACACCTCACCCAGTTACTTTCCCAGGCCATGGGGATACCCCTTATTCAGGCTGAAACCCCGGGAATGAAGGAAGAAGAACTGGAAGATCTCCGCAAAGCCCTATCTGAACTTAAAGATAAGGGTGTGGAGGCAATTTTCACCGGAGCTATTCATTCCCAGTACCAGAAATCCCGTATTGACCAGTTATGCCAGGAACTGGGACTGGAATCAATAGCACCACTATGGCACCGTGACCCTCAAGAATACATGGAGGAGATCATTGAACTGGGATTTGAAGTCGTTATCACCAGTGTGTCTGCAGAAGGACTGGATGAATCATGGTTGGGCAGGGTTATCACCAGAGAGTTACTGGAAGAATTAAGGGGACTCCATGAAAAGTATGGATTGCACCTAGCATTTGAAGGAGGAGAAGCAGAAACACTGGTAACTGATGGGCCCCTGTTTAAGAAAAAGCTTGAAATTTTAGACTCAGAAAAGGTATGGAATTTTGATAATGGACACCTAATAATTAAAGATGCACAACTGGTAGAAAAAGATTAAAAAAAAGGATTTTAAAAAGATTTAGGGTCTTAGTTTTTTCATGTTTCTGAAAGCTTTTGTAGGGCTGTTTTGGTGTTGTAGCCTTGTGTTGTGATGAGCCCTGCTAATAATACAGTTAATATGGTGGTTTTTTCAGCTGATTTTGGT